>JAABUY010000570.1_pt1 | contig 62165 bp, 72 predicted proteins | sample 5560271 | NCBI WGS metagenome assembly JAABUY01 (sample SAMN10711886, study PRJNA513374) | rock metagenome | isolation source: Antarctica rocks | place: Antarctica: Victoria Land, University Valley | reverse complement strand
GCCGCCTCCAGAAACGCTCGCTCCTCGCCTACCTCCGCGAACTGCTCACCGCCAACCAAACCGGCGGCGCCCTCCCCGCCCTGCTCTGAGCCCAGACCTCCAGGACCAGGGCGACTGAACGGCTACCGGAAACGCCCCGCGTGCGGGGCGTTTTCCTTGTTTCGGACCGGCGCGGCGAGACCTTGCGGGCACTGGAGCCCCGCTCCGAGCGACCGTTCGCAAGCAGTCTGCGTTGACGAGATCTTGCGGACTGTGACGCGTAGCCGACACGATCGCGGCGGCCGACTCGCATCCACCGGCGTCCGGCCAGGACTCTAGGTTCTAGGGCGTCCTTGCCTTCACGGTCCTTGAGCGTGGTCCGGGTTGGCCGGAGACATTGTCGAGAGCGGCGATGGCGTAGTAGTAGGTGGCGTGGGGGCGAAGGTCAGTGACGATCAGCGTGATCTTGGCGCCGGTCTGGGTGACGCGAAAGCGACACTTGCCCTTGCACAAGGTCTGAGCGCGCAAGAAGGCGTGCGCGCCGCGGATGGGGCGAGGCGACTGCTTGACAACGTAGGTGTGGGCAGCCGGCGGGCGGTTGCCATCGGTGCCCGGCGCATTGAAGAGCAGCTCGACCTCGGTCTTGCCACGCGTCAGAGCTCGTAGGCCCATAACTTGACCGGGTGTACGTCCGTAGAGGTGCAGGCAGCGGCGCCGGCCGCTACGCGCGTAGCCCAGCGTCTCGCGCTTGGCCCGAGCGTGCACACGTGCCGATCCGCGACCGAAACGCCGTTTCGCGCGTCGTGCGTGCGCCACTACCCCGGCGAGGCACGTTCGCAGCCCGCGCGTTCTGGCCGCATCCGAGGTGATCCCCGTGACCTTGGTCACGCTGGGACTCTTGGTGGCGCCGATCGGCGCGGGTGTCGAGGAGGTGGTTGACGGGTGACCGCTCGACCCTGGCGGGCAAACAGTCCCAGTATCGCCGACCTGAAGGTTCACCGGGCCGACCGATCCCGGTGCCTCGTTGTCGCCGATGTCGTCCTGGTTGCAGTAGCCCAGCCGGCCGTAGGCGCCTGCACCCCAGCAGCGCACGCTACCGTCGTCGAGCCGGGCGCAGGTGTGACTCTCACCCGCGCTGATCGCCACTGCGGTACGGCCGGAACCCAGGTTCACCGGGCCGACCGTATCGGGCGTCTGGAGGTCACCGACGGGGTTCGTGTTGCCATACCCCAGCCGACCGTTGTTGCCAAAGCCCCAGCAGCGCACGGTACCGTTGTCGAGCAGCGCACACGTGTGAATCTGACCAGCGGTGATCGCCAAGGCGCTGCGCCCCGGGCCGAGCATCACTGGCCCGGCCGTGTCGGGGGTCTGCTGGCCGCCGACGTTAGATGCGTTGCCGTAACCGAGCTGGCCGAATCCACCGTAGCCCCAGCAGCGCACACTGGCGTCGTCAAGCACCGCACAGGTGTGCACCCCCCCAGCGCTGATTGCCTTCGCTGTGCGCCCAAGGCCCAGGTTCACCGGCCCCACCGAGCCGGGCGTTCGCGAGTCGCCGATGTTGTCGGTGTTGCCATAGCCCAAGCGGCCGTACCGGCCAAGGCCCCAGCAGCGCACGCTGTCGTCGTCGAGGATTGCGCAGGTGTGCTCGGCGCCGGCACTGATCGCCCTTGCGGTGTGCCCACCAAGGTCGACCGGACCGGCCGAGCCCGGCGTCTTGTTATCGCCGACGTCGTCCGTGTTGCCATAGCCCAGCTGACCCTGTCCACCGTAGCCCCAGCAGCGTACGCTGGCGTCGTCGAGGATTGCGCATGTGTGAGCACCACCGGCGCTGATCGCCTTCGCGGTGTGCCGCGTACCCAGGTCGACCGGGCCGGCCGACGCCGGGGCTTGCTGGACGCCGACGTTGTTCGTGTTGCCGTAGCCGAGCCGACCATTTCTCCCGTAGCCCCAGCAGCGTACGCTGGCGTCGTCGAGGATTGCGCATGTGTGATAGGCGCCCGCACTGATCGCCTTTGCCGTGCGTCCTGGGCCTAGGTTCACCGGGCCCACGGAAGCAGGGGTTTGGCTAGCGCCGATCGTGTTCGTATTGCCATAGCCCAGCTCGCCTTCGGCGTTGGAGCCCCAGCAGCGCACCTGACCATTGTCCAGTACAGCACAGCTATGAAGGGCGCCCAGGCCAAGGCCGCCGGCGAGCGGTGACGTGGGCTGCGAGGCTTGGTCGGCCGCCGCGTGGGCGGGAAGAGCGCACCACGCGACGCCGGCGAGCAGCGCCAAGACAGCCAGAGCACTCCAAGCGCCAGCGAAGCTGGCCACCACTCTGGGGCAGCCAACCGCCAGCGTCGCCCGCCGCCGCTGAGCCTGTTTTCTCAACTTCGGCACATTGAGAAGCCATCGGGGTGCGCGGCCCTCGCGTTTAGGCAGGCACAAATTGTCTCGCGGGCGCCAGCAGCTCGGGGCGATAGATTCGCTCGCCCGCAAATGGGGAAAGCCCGTGCGTTGCCGCGGTGTAGTCGATCGTCTCCTGCCAGCGCGGCTCGTTCATAGCGCCGGGCTGGTCACCGTCGAAGGCGTTGGGCTCGAACAGCGCCCAGTTGGCGCGGATATGGGCTTCCGAGACGGCCGGGAAACGACGCTTGAACGCGGCTATCCCAAGCGCAGGCTCCTGGCGTTGGAGTTCATATCCAGCGATGAATGCGTCTCGCATCCGCGAGACGAGCCCACGCGACACTCGGTCGGCGGCAACGAGCCCGGTGGCGTAGACCTCGATGTCGAGGGGAATGACGCGAGTCGCGAAGCCGGCGTCGCGGTGATAGAGCGTCATGTCCATCCACGTGGGGATCACGTCGACATCGCCGCGCCCCAGCGCGGCGTCGAGGTCCCCCTCGGTGTCAACGATCGCCGGGGCCCCGACGCCCATGTGGGCGAGCACACCGGCGTACTCGTGGGCAAACCAGGGGATGCTCCACCGCGCCGCCCTAACGCCCGCCAGGTCCGCTGGCACCTCGAGATCTGAATCGTCGCGCACGACAGCAACAATGGGGTTGCGCTGATGGGATACCGCGACGAATCGAGCCGGCAGGCGTCCCCCCGCATCGCCCTGGGCCGCGAGCAGGTACGCAACCGAGGTAAGCGCAAACTCCGCGTCCCCGGCCGCGACCGCCTTGACTCTGCTCGTGAATCCCCGCAGCGTCCAATCGGGAGTCGCCGCCGCCGGAACGAACTCCACCTCCAGCCCCTGCTCGGCGAACAGACCGCCTCCGCCGCCGCAAACGCGGGAAGATGCGCGCCGCTCACACAGCTTTGACACCAGCACATCAGACGCACACGTTGCATGCCCGACCCTCCTCATTGAGTTTCATTCCGCAGCGTCGCCGCCCAGCGTCGCCGCGCATACAGCGCACGTCAGCGTCCCTCGCACGATTGGCTAGTGGATGTTGGTGGTCTGCGAGCGGGCGTTGATGTTGGCGTTGCCGTGGAAGCGCGCGCGGATGTTGTAGCGCCCCTTGCGGCCGAGCTTGCGCGTCGACACCACGATCCTCAGCGAGAACGAGCAGTCCTTGCGCAGCCCCACGGTTTTGGTCGCGCCCGTCTTGTGCCCGCGCCGGGCGGCAACGGTCACTGACCCGTGGCAGACCCGCGACCGCTGCGAGCCAAGGATGCTGGGCGGCAGGCGCAGCGAACCGCGGACGATGAAGATCGTCCTGTGCCCACGCACCAGGCGTCGTGCGCTGAGCCGCAACCCCGGCAAGTTGGCCCGCGGCAGCACCGGCGGGCGGCGGGTCGTCGGTGGGAGCACGCCGGGCGGGAGCACGGGCGGCACCACGCCGGGTTGGACGGAAAGGAAGAAGTACAGCTTCCCCTGGTCCTGGCGTCCGCCCACATCCTGGTAGGCCGCGCCGGTAACGTAGTCGGGCTCGCCGTCGCCGTTGACATCGCCCAGCGCCCGCAAGCCGGCACCCAACTCGGTGCCTGAGTTCTTACCCACGGTAGGCTGGATTTCCGAGGCGGGCAGCGCCAGCGTCTTCAGCGGTGAGCCGTCCTTACCGTTGCTGACATACACCTCGTGGTCCCCGCCCCCCAGGCCGCCGACGAACAGGTCGGGCGTGCCATCTTTGTTGTAGTCGGTCGTGTCCGCGGTGAATCCGAACGCCTTTGCCGCCGCCGGCGCTGGATCCTGGACCTCGTACAGCAGGACGCCATGACCGGCAGCGACCGAGGCCTTGCCATCAAAGACCCACGCCCTTCCCTCGCCCGCGCCCCCCGGTCCGGCTTGGGTGAAGGAGTCGACGTAGATGTCAGCCGCACCGTCCCCGTTCACGTCTCCGGGAGTGTTGCGTCCGACATCCTGCAGACCGAAGAACTGCTTGGCGCCTGGTACGGGCGCGTCAATCCGGGTGAGCAGGCTGCCGTCCTTGCCGCTGAAGATGTACACCCTGCCGTCGTGATCTGGGGTTGGCGTCCCGGTCTTAAGCGAGTAGGCGGACACGAACTGATCGGGGACGCCGTCGCCGTTTACGTCCCCCGGGCCCTGCACGGTGCCCCCGAAGCTGCCGCAGCTCGACGAGCAGGGTGCCGCCGGCTCGTCGCTGGCTGGAAGCTTGAGGGAGCGGATCAGCGAGCCGTCCTTGCCCGAGAAGATCCATGCCTCACCCTCACCCGTGTGACAGGTAGCCGGGAGAGGGGACACGGTGCTGCAGTTGGCAGGCACGTCGTAGGACGAGGCACCGACGATGATGTCCGCTATGCCGTCGCCGTTGACGTCGCCGGCTGAGCCGATGCGTGACCCGAAGCCCCGGAAGGACGTGCCTGGGGGCGGTATGTGCGACTGGGGGTCGGGACTGTTGATCGTATACAGCAGTTGCCCTGAAGACCCCTCGAAGACAAAGACCTTGCCCGAGTTTGCGTTGCACCCGGCCGCGCCGGCCGTGCAGGGATTGCCTGCCGCATCGACGCTCTCACCCGGTGCTCCCACCGCCAAGTCATCCTTCCCATCCCCGTTTACGTCACCGAGGTTCTGGATGTAGAAGCCGAACTGCGCGTTGTCCTGAGGCTCGGGAGAGAAGAGCTCGTAGCGGATGGAGCGGTCCTTGCTGTTGATCAGCGTGACCTGGCCGGCAGCCGTGGCGTTCAGAGTGTGGGAGAAGAAGTTCGCTAGGTAGCTGGAGGCGAAGACGTCTCTCACCCCGTCGCCAAGGTTGGCGGACTCGATCCGCTGGCCAAAGATCTCTCCAGCCTGTTGGTCTGGAGAGTCGACGCCGAACGCGCTATACGCCGTGTCCGCCGTCGCCGCGCCGGCACTGCTGGCGCAGACCGCCAGCACGACGCACATCAGGGCGCCTAGAGCAACCAGTCGCCCGACCGAACGCTGACGCCTGGCGACCGCACTCATACAAGGCGCGTTGGAGTGCCCTGTCTGGGCGGTTGCCAGAGCCGCTCGCGGTCGTCTGGACGCGGATGGACGAAATGCCGACGCTTCTTCCCCGAAAGCTTTCATGTTCCTCCTGCCAAGGATCCCTGCTCGGTTACAAGACTGCTGGGAGCCATGTCTAGCGCGAGAGCGGAGCGCCGGCAATACGTGCACCAAACATCTAGATAAGTAGTGGTCCGCCACCCGGTACGGCATTGACGCCGCTGGGGTGCCGGATGTGACCGGAGCGCAGGGGCCGTAGCCGAGGCTCGGGGTGCGCTGGCGGGGAAGGAGGACGATGCTCTTGCCCCTACGTGGTCGCTCTGCTCTCCTCTTCCCGCGAGACAAGGGCTTTCCTGGAGTCGACCCCCAGCTTGCGCAGCGCCGAGGCGACGTGAACCTCAACCGTGCGCGTCGATAGACACAGCTCCTCGGCGATCTCCCGGTTCTTTCGGCCCGTTGCCGCCAGTTGAGCAACCTCAGCTTCCCGGCGGGACAGTCCGTCTCCGTCTCCATACGCTCCATGCCCGCCTCGCGATGGCGGCTGCCAGGAGAGGCCCTCCGACCTGAGCTGGGCCCGCACGCGACCCACGTCCCAGCTTGCCCCAAGGCTGTGGAAAGTCTCCAACGCGCCGAGTAGAAGGTCGCCGCCTCGTGCGTCCTCTTGAGCGAGCAGGCAGTGGGCGCGTTCCTCGCGGGCTTGGGCCGCCTCATACGGGTAGGGCAACTCGCGGCAGCGCCGCTCTGCGGTCCCCAGCAGACGCGCCGCGGCGTCGTAGCGTCTCTCTGCCCGCGCAATCACGCCCTGGCAATAAGCGCTCGCGGCGCGCGCCGCGGGAGCGTCACGGCCCTGCAGCCCTGCTGCGAACTCGGCGGCAAGGTCTCTGGCTTGTTGGCGCTGGCCGACGTCGAGCAGGGCCCTCACCGCCACCGGCGCCAGCTCGCTGGCCCATACCCAGATTCCCTTTCCCCGCAGCACGTCGAGGCCCAGGGCGCAGATACGGCACGCGCCCGCCGCGTCGCCGCGCGCCAAGCGAATCCGGCCAAGTCTTGCCGCCGCTGTCAGCTGAGCAGTCATCCAGCCCCGTTGCCTTGTCAGCTCGAGCGCCGCGGCGAAGCTCTGCTCCGCCTCCTTCACCCGACCCCGACCGAGCAGGAGCGAGCCGAGGACCAGCTCGTTGCCCAGAGATAGGGCAGGCCGGCCCTGAGTGCTCTGCATGAGGGCCCGGGCTCGTGCCTCGAGCCCCTGCCACCGTCCGACGCGCCAGTCGAAGCCGATCTTGGCGCTGTCGATCCAGACATCTAGTCGGACGTGCTCGAGCTCATCGTGGATGCGTACAGCGGTGGTGAGAAACGACCCGGCTTGTTGGCAGTGGCCGAGACCGAGGGTCGCTAGCGAGAGGTTGAGGGAGCGCTGCAGGAGCAGCTGCTTCTCGTCGATCGAGTGCGAGCTTTCGCGCATCTCGCGCACCTGGTTCCATCCGTCCGGATCCCCGACACAGAGCAAGATGGCCGCCTGCTGTGATCGGACGAGGCTGGTGACGAGCGGATCATGCGTCCGGGCCGCTTCGTCGACCGATCGACCAAGCCAGCTGAGGTGGTCCTCCAGCGTTCCCCCTCCCGTCGTCGGCCAGGCAAGATTGGCCATCGCCGGCGCGGCGAGCTCGGGGCGTCCCTGCAACTCTCCGACGGCCTGGATCATCTCCTCGCGCCAGGAGCCGTCGCCCACGTAGGACCGAAGCCTAGACAGCGAGAGTCGCAACTCCCCCCTGACTCCGACCGGCATCGACTCCTCATCGAGCGTCCGCTGAAGGATGGCAATGGCCCCCCTGGGAGACACGCTGGACAGCGCAGCGCTCCCCAGCATGACCGCCATCCGGATCCGGACCGCGTGGGAAACGCCCGGGGCCGAGAGTGCCTGCTCGAGCTGTTGAGCGGCCTCCCGAGCGTTCCCGACCGAGCTCGCGGCCTCGGCAGCAGCCTGCGCGTAGCGTGTCCACCGGCGTGGGAGGTTCGCTGCCTTGAAATGGTAGACAAGCTGGGTGAACGGGCGTGGTTCCGGCCCGGTCTCGAGCGCCCGGCCGGCGCGCAGGTGCAACCGGCGTCGCTCTGGAGCCGGGATCTCGGCGTGCGCCGCCTCAGCAGCGAGCGCATGGCGGAAGCCAAACTTACCATCGCCCTTTTCTTCGAGCAGACCGAGGCCGAGCGCCTCGGTCAGCCCCCTGCTCGCGCGCTGGCGTGGCAAGTCGGCCACCTTTGCAAGTACATACTCGTCCACAGGGATCGCGAGGACCGCGGCGGAACCGGTGATGAGCCGAGCATCCCGCCCGAGTGGCTCCATGCGCTCCCGGATCGACTGCCTGATGGCCGCCGGCACACCGAGATGCTGCGGTGCCCGGGTGGCCCCCCCTTGGTCGACCCCTAGCTTGTCTTGGTCACGGAGGAGCCTGATGACCTCTTCGACGAGGAAGGGAATCCCGGCGGTCCGCTGGTGCAGGTCGCTTGCGAACTCCTCAGAGACCTCCATCTCAACAATCGCGCCTACCATTCGTCGCAGATCCTTGGCGGTAAGCGCCGACAGCTCAATGGTGGTGAGCAGTGTCTCTTCGCGAAGGCGCGACGCCAGGGCCCGCAAAGATGACAGCGGAGGGACGTCCTCGTCGCGATAGGTGAGGATAAGGATAAGCTCCCCTGGGGGCTCAGACAAGAGAAACGAGATAAACTCGAAGGTCCCCTCATCCGCCCAGTGCAGGTCCTCCAAGACGCAGACGGCCGGACCGAGCGCTCTCAACAGCTCGCGCAGCGCCCTGAACACCCTGTGACGATCCGCCCTCGGATCCCCCGCGGGAGCGGGTTGCGCGGGAAGCACTGCCGCAAGCTCGGGCAACAGGGGTCGAAGCGCCCCGACCACCGGGCTCACCGAGCGACTGAGCGGCTCGCCGCCGAGGCCGCGCAGCGCCTCAACGATCGGCCCAAGGAGAAAGGGCTCCCCCAAGCGGTGACAGTGCCCGAGCAGAACGCGCCCCTGCTCGGCCGCGCAGCGACCGACCGCCTCGTGCACGAGTCGACTCTTGCCGATTCCGGCCTCGCCCTCGATGAGAATCAGGGCGGGAGGATTGACCATCGCCTCACGCAGGACGGCCACCTCTCGGTCCCGACCGACCAGCGTCGGCGAGGAGATGAGCGCCATCGTGGAACCACGAGCCTGCAGGTCGGGCACGGCGCTCACGCTTCGGCTCAAGACGGGTCCCTGCCCGGCGGACCCGCGGCATCGTTGATCACGTTCGACTGCCCTCCCACCGTGCACGGCCAGCTTAGCCCTACGCGGGCGAGTACTCCCTCGCCCGCTCGAGCAGTTCTGGCCGGAAGAGTCGCTGCCCGGGGAACACGGACAGGTCATGGGTAGCGGCCGTGTAGGGGATCGTGGCCTGCCAGCGGCCTGGGTCCATTGAGCCCGGCACCCCATCGAATGCGTAGGGCTCAAACAGCGACCAGTTGGCACGGATGTGCTCCTCGGAGATGTCAGGAAAGCGACGCCTGAAGGCGGCGATCCCCAGCTCGGGCTGATTGCGCTGGAGGTCGTAGCCGGCGACGAATGCGTCTCGCACCCGAGTCACCAGTTCCAGTGGCAGCCGATCAGCCGCGACCAATCCCGCCGCGTACACCTCAATGTCGAGCGGGACTATCCGAACTGGGACGACCGTGTTGCGATCGTAAAAAGTCAACCAGTCCATCCACGCGGGGATCACGTCCACCTCTCCACGTCCGAGTGCCGCGTCAAGATTCTCCCCGGCTGTGTCTACTAATCTTGGCGGCCCGAGGCCCATGTGGGCGAGCGCGCCAGCGTACTCGTGCGCGTACCATGGCATGCTCCATCTAGCCGCCCGAACTCCCTGCAGGTCCGCTGCCTGCTGGAGATCGGAATCGGCGCGGACAAGGGCAACGATCGGGTTGCGCTGATGGGAGATGGCGACGAATCGAACCGGAAGGCTTCCACCGGCGTCGGTCTGGGCGGCGAGCAGGTATGCGACGGAAGTGAGCGCAAAGTCGGCATCGCCCGAGGCCACCGCCTTGACTCTGGTCGTGAAGCCTCGCAGCGTCCAGTCAGGAATCGTCGCCCCATGCACGAACTCGACCTCAAGCCCTTGCTTCGCGAACAGGCCGCCCTCCGCCGCCGCGAAGGCTGGGAGCTGCATCCCGCTCGCTACCCTTGGGCACCAGCACATCAGACGAACACGTTCCATGCTGGCCTGTCCGCGCTTAAGTTTCATTCGGTAGCGCTAACAGGACACGCGCGCCTGAGCCAATAGAGGTGCCGAGCATCTAGACAAGTAGTGCGGGCCCCGTGATCATGCCGGGTAGATTCTATTCGCCTGCGCGAGATGCGACGCTTACGCTTGGGAACGACTGGGGCGCCACCTGCCGTTGCGGTCCTGCGCACCGGCCCGGATGAGGATCGTGTGCAGCGCCCGCCGGTCCCGGCACCGTCGCCTGGCCGCGGCCCTGATCGCGGTCGCCGTCGTCGTCCGCCTCGGGTACGTGGTGGCCACGCCGGGCTACACCCCGATTCATGACGACCACGCCTACGACCGCCTGGCCGTCGCCGTGGCCAGCACCGGCGCCTATCCGCTGGACAATGGTCGGCCCACCGCCTACCGTCCACCGGGCTACCCGTACGTGCTCGGAGGGCTCTATGCGCTGACGGGGGCCCGCGGACACGCGGACACAACCGCATCGTGATCGCCCGGGTGGCGCAGGCTCTCCTCGGCGGGGCGATCGTCCTCCTCCTGGGCCTGCTCGCCACGATGCTGATGGATCCGCTGGCCGGGCTGTGGGCGATGGCTCTCGGCGCGCTCTACGTTCCGCTGATCACCGTGGGAGAGTCGCTGCTCTCCGAGCCGCTGTTCGGCGCGCTGGAGCTGGCCGCGCTGCTCGCCGTCGTGCGTGCCGTGCGCAGCCCGGATCGCCGATGGGCGCTCGCCGCGGGCGCCATCGGCGGGGCGCTCACCCTGACCCGGGCCAACGGCGTGATGGTGCTCGTGGCGCTGGCCGCTGGCGTGTGGGCCGCCCGACGGGACCAGCAGGACGATGGCCCCCGCCCTACGCGGCGCGCGGGAGCGCGGCCGCCGCCGCTTCCGAACCGGACCTGCAGGGACGCCTGCGCAGCCTCGCGCTGCGCTATGTGCGCCACCATCCCGCTTATCCGCTCAAGGTGGCCGCCTACAACGGTCTGCGCCTGCTCGACCTCGGCGGACTGTCCCGCGCCCGCTTTACGGCCCGCACCGCGGGGATCGGCTCGCCGCTGGCCGCCGACGCCGGGGTCGTCTGCTTCTGGGTGCTGGCGCTGCTCGCCCTGGCCGGCACGATCACGCGCCGCGCGCGGGCCGTCCCCTGGTGCGTGTGGCTGGCCGGCGCACTGTTGCTGGCCAGCATCGTGTTCGTGACCACCGAGACACCACGCTTCCGCGCGCCGCTGGACCCGTTCGTGATCCTGCTCGCCTCGGCGGCGCTGGCCACGGCCGCTGAGCGCCGGCCCACGACCGGCGTCCCGGGGGTGGCGAAGTGAGGGAGTAGGGGAGGAAGGCATCGGCCATGCGCGGCACGCGGTGCGGCGCCGTGCCCGGATGCGTCGGCCGCGGGAGGAGGGAGCGGGTGGGTGGGGGTGCCAGTCGTGCTCGCCCATGGGACGGGGTATGACGCGCACCCCCCGATCACACCCCGCGTGTACGCCGGGCCGCTCGCCCGGGTCTTATGACGTTCATGACAAGGTCACGCATGAGCTTGCCCGGTCGTAGGCGCCTTGCGGTCTGGAGAAGCTCCTGTCGATCGGCAGCGGTGAGGTTGCCGGGGCGTCCGCCAGATTTCTTCAACAGCTGCTGGAGGCGGGCGCGGTCCTCGGGCGAGCTCTGTTGGATGTGCCGGCGGGTGACGAGGGCCGCTTGGAGCAGCATGAATGCCCATCCCCACGGGCCGAGCCTTCGGAGGAGGAAATGCATCAGTACCAGTACCTTTCTCAGGCGCTTGGGTTTGGTTCGAGCACGAAGAGCTCTGCGGCGAGGTCTGGGTCGATGTGGTTTTGGCTCATGAAGGCGATCACCTTGTGGCCGCTGAGCCGCTCTACCGCTTCGACCAACTCGTCGCGCATCGCCCCCTGAAAGAGGCCGCGGGTGTCGAGCACGTTTGCTTCATGGCCGTTTGTGGCCAGGGTCTGTTCGCCCGTGGTCAGGGTGTCCTGTAGGAGGCAGACGATGAGGTCGTCTTGGAGATAGGTGCGGGCCTGGGTTGGCCCTTGCCCGGCGTGTCTGCGCAGCAGGTGGCTAATCTCGTCTGAGATCGCGGCTCGCAGGGGGCCGCCGGTCAACGCTTCGGTGTGGCTGGTCATGCCCGCCTCTCGGTCTCGCTCCCTCTCAAGGTGGGCAGCACAGGGCGGGGAGAGGAACGCGCACGGAACCCGGCCAGCGATATTAGGCTAACACTGTTCGTGCTTTTTTTATTGTTCTTTCGTCACGCTTAGGGTACTTTTTGGGTCCGAGACGGTCGCTGATTGTCGACCAGCCGAAGCTGACTGCTGATGCTCGCTTCCGCCTAACGCGGGTCACGCCTTCGCGGATCCAGGACGCGCTCCATCGACGGGATTCAAAGCCCAGGGGACACTTGTTCCAGGGGATTGAGGCTCATGGGAGGTCGAGATGATGGTGCATGCGAGTACGGCAGGAGCCCACGAGAGCGCTCACCCGGCTCGGGCCTGCAACGGCGCGGTAGAGGATCTGACGGTCGAGGACGCCCCATGAAGGCCACGGCGCGTCACTCAAGCGGGCAGCCCGGGCACGAGGTCGAGATCCGACGATTTCGCTTCGCCGCCGGAGCGCAGGCCAGTGGCGAAGGCATTGAAGGGACGCCGACCCCGCAGGAGCTGCTGGCCGCGAGCCTGGCCGCCTGCTCCGCGGCGACGATTCATTCGTACGCCAAGCGCAAAGGGTGGGACATCGGCGACGTTGTCGTCGAGGTCGACTATGAGCTCGCCAAGCGCGGCTCACCAACGCGCTGCGGCGTCGTGGTCCGCATGCCGGGAAACCTCTCTGAGGAGCGACGCCAGAGCCTGATGGCGGCGGTCGCCACTTCCCCGGTGCACCGCACGCTCGAAGCCGAGACGATGTTCGATGAGCGCCTCGAGCTCAGTGCGCCAGAACCCGCCCTCCTGGATGACCAAAGAGTGCTACGACAATCGAGAAGAAACGGATCGCTGCGGCACTTCTTGCGCTCCTCCCGACGAACGGCTTGATCAGCGCACTCGACGAAGGCAAGGATCCCACCGAGGCGATCTCGGCGGCGATGGTCGACCTGTATGCCCGCGTCTACAGCCACGACGCACGGGCGCGAGCATGTCGACCACGCCACACCCGCCCACGACCAAGTACGAGTTGATGCGCCGCGTGCAGGCGGAGGACACCGAGGCGTTCGGCGTGCTCTATGACCGTCTGGCGCCCAAAGCGCTGCGGGTCGCCTACGCCGTGGGCGTTGACCGCGACCGCGCCCAGAAAGCGGTTCAGGAGGCGTTCTGTCGATCTGGCGTAGCCGCGCCGCGGATAGCGCCGAGGCCGGTGAGGTGCGCATAGCTGGGCGCTGGACATCGTGCGCCACCGGGCCATCGACTGCTCGAGACGCAACCGCCGCCATGACCGCTGGCGGGAGGATTTCGACGGCATCGCTGAGGGACACGCGGCGCCCGGTGGCGTCGAAGACGACACGGCCGATCGCGAAGGCACGACGCCTGCGCGCTGTGCTCGCCCATCTCCCGATGGCCCAACGTGAGGTGATCGCGCTCGCCTACTTCGGCTGAGCTGACCCACAGCGAGATCGCCCACGAGCTGTCGCTGCCGTTGGGGACGGTCAAGGGCCGAATGCGCCTCGGGCTCAAGAGGCTGCCTTCAGATCACCGCCTGACGGGCCGATCGGGGCGGCGGCGGGCCGCCGCCCCGCGATTGGCCAGACCACCGCGACGCCGGACCGCCGCCGCGCAATTGGTCAGACCGCCCCGCGATTGGTCAGATCATCGTGCGCGGGCGACATGCCGGGCCAGCAGCATCCTCGCCTGAACCCCGGGTCAGATTCGCCCGAGCAGCAGCAGGACGAGCAGGATGATCGCGATCACCCCGATGATGCCGCCGACAACGACGACCTTCAACAGCACCAGCACGATCGCGACAAGAATCAGCAGACCGACCAAACCTCGAGCCATCACATACTCCTGTTCGTTTGGAACCAGATTTCGGGCAGTGCCCACGACACGCCCACGCTAATCGCTCCGGGCCCCGGCTGGCCCACCGTTGGACGGGCACGTCGTCGTGTCCGATCACCGTTTGCCCGCCGCCGGACCCGTGGCCGCCGCGGCCAGCCCGACCACGACGGCGTCCTCGAGCGCCGCCCACAGCAGGGTGCCGCGGGGCCACGCCGCGGTGAGACCCACCCTCGCCCGGTGTCCCGCGAAGGCAGCGCCCAGCGCCACCGCCGCCGCCACGCCGGCGCCCGGCGGACCAGCGAGGGCCGCGCCGCTGAGCCCGGAGCTGATGCCGCGGGCCGCGAGCCCCTCCGGCCGCAGCCGGCTGGACGCGAAGGGCAGCTTGTCGTACACCAGCTCCAGGGCGGCCGCGGCGAGGAGGAGCCGGCCGGGCCCCCCGCGCGGTGCCCGGCCGCGCAGGACCAACGCGGCCGGCGGGGTGAACGTTCGGCACCCGCCGGCGAGGCCGAGCAGGGCGGGAGCGAGCAGATCGCCGCGGCGCGTCACCGCCTCGCTCCAGCTGTCGGCGAACGGGCAAGGGAGAGCGGGGCAACCGCAGCAAGGGGACTCTCGGGCGCCACCGGACCATTATCGCCCCTGCGGGCGGTGCGTGGGCTGCCCCTCCTCTCCCCCGGCCAACTCGAGCCGGCCAAAGCTGGTCATCGAGGTGAACGCCACCTCCTCCAGACGCCGGGCGGCTGGTGCGACACGGGGTGGGCTCCCTGGGCTACCGTGAACCCGTCCTAGGAGGTGACCGACGCGTCGTGAGGGCCTCTTCATCACGCCACGCCAGCCGCCCCGGCGACGCGCGCTGACGCCCACGGCGGTACGCTGGATCCTGAGGCACCGCGACCATGAGCGAACCTCTCCTTTCCCGGCACCTACACGCCGTTACCGACGACGTGTTGAGCGCCCCTGGGCGGCTACGGGTACTGGCCGACACCGGACTTCTCGACGCGCCGCCCCGGCCCGGGCTGCGGCGCCTGGCCGAGCTGGCCGCGCGGGTGGCCGAGACCCCGATTGCCCTCGTCTCGCTGGTTGAGCCGACGCGGCAGATCCTCGCGGCCGTCGTCGGCCTCCAGAACCCCGTGGCCAGCGACCGCCAGATGCCGCTGTCGCACTCCTTCTGCCAGCACGTCGTCCGCGGTCGAGGGCCCCTGCTCGTGTCCGACGCCGGCCAGGAGCCGCTGGTGGCCGACAGCCCGGCCATCGCCGAAGCGGGCGTGATCGCCTACGCGGGCGTCCCCTTGACCCTGGACGGGGAGGTGCTCGGCTCGCTCTGTGCCATCGACCACCAGCCCCGGCTCTGGACCCCGGAGGACGTCGAGCTGCTGGAGGATCTGGCCGCCCTGGCGGTGGAGGAGATTGCGCTGGCGCGGATGGCCAGACGCCTGACGGAGCTATCGCGGACCGATGAGCTCACCGGCCTGCCCAACCGGCACGCCTGGGAGGGAGAGGCCCCGTTGGAGCTCGCCCGGTCGCGGCGACACGGAGATCCGGTCTGCATGGCCCTCATCGCCCTGGACCGCAACCCCCGGACGCTCGGACGGCGCAGCCAACCGGCAGGCGACACCGAGGTGCGCACGGTCACCCTGGGCTGGCGCGCGCAGCTGCGCACCGTCAACCTGCTGGCCAGACTGGACGACGACCGCTTCGCCCTGATGCTGGCGGGGACGGCCTTGGACCCGGCGTTCGCGTGCCTACAGCGACTCCAGCGCAGCGTGGCCCCGGCGCGGATGGACAGCGTCTGCGCGGTCGCCGCGTGGCGGCACCCCGAGACGCTCGCGGAGCTGACCGCGCGCGTCGAGGCGGCGCTGGGTCGCGCCCGGCGCAGCGGCAAGCCGGGCGCGTGTCACCTGGCCATCTGAGCTCCCGCGATATCGTGCGGCGACCGCCCCCAGGCGCCGGCGGAGGGCCTGCCAGCCCGATCTCGCCCATGGAATCCCGCTCCGAGCAGATCATCATCGAGACCGACCGCCACTGGATCACCGGATACCTGACCCTGCCCGCGGATGGCTATCGCAGCCGGATGTCGGACTTCCTCAACGCCTCGGACGACAGCTTCATCGCCATGACCGACGTGCGCATCGAGCCGCTGGGCAACGCCGGCCAGGCGGTGAGCCGCTCCTTCGTCGCCGTCTCGCGCGCGCACATCGTCATCGCCATGCCCGCCGGAGAGGCCTCGGCGTCCGGAGCCGCAGACCAGACGGCGACGCCGGGCCTGACCGGTCACTAGGACCGGCGCCCGGCCAGACGCCCGTGGCCGACCGGCTGGCCAGCTACCGGACGAAGCGAGACCTCTCCGCCACCCCCGAGCCCCCGGGTGGGCGGCGCCCATCCGCGCCCGGCGGAGCCGGGCGGGCCGGGCGCTTTGTCATCCAGGAGCACCACGCCACGCGCCTGCACTGGGACCTGCGCCTCGAGCGCGATGGCGTGCTCGTCTCCTGGGCGGTACCCAACGGCATCCCCGAAGACCCCGGGGAGAACCGCAAGGCGGTCCACACCGAGGACCACCCGCTCGACTACCTCGACTTCGAGGGAGACATTCCCCACGGCAACTACGGCGCCGGCCGGATGCGCATCTGGGACCACGGGAGCTACGACTGTCACAGCTGGAGCGCCCGCAAGCACGTGATCACCTTCCACGGCGAGCGCGTCCGGGGCCGCTACGCCCTCTTCCGGGCCGGCGGTGAGAGCGACTGGATGTTGCATCGCATCGATCCCCCGGCCGACCCGGGGCGAAAGCCGCCGCCCGAGCACGTTTCCCCCATGCTGGCCAGCCCGGGAACGCTGCCCGCCGACGACGGGCGCTGGGCGGTGGAGATCAAGTGGGACGGGGTGCGGGCGATCGCACACTCCCACCCCGGCCGCCTGCGTCTGGAGACTCGCAACCTCAACGACATCACGCCCCGCTACCCGGAGCTGCGGGCGCTCAACCGGGCCCTGAGCTCCCACGTCGCCGTCCTCGACGGCGAGATCGTCGCCTTCGACGAGGCCGGGCGGCCGAGCTTCGAGCGCCTCCAGGGACGCATGCATCTGGCCTCGGAGAGCGCGGTGCGCCGCCGGGCCCAGGAGGCCCCGGTCAGCTACGTGATCTTCGACCTGCTCCACCTCGACGGCCACGACCTCTCACAGCTCTCCTACGAGCAGCGCCGCGGGCGACTCGCCGAGCTGGAGCTGGATGGCGCGCGGTGGCAGACGCCGGCCTTCCACCGCGGGGAAGGCGCCGCGCTGCTGGATGCCAGCCACCACCTCGGTCTCGAAGGGGTGGTGGCCAAGCGCCTTGACTCGGGCTATGAGCCGGGGCGGCGCAGCCGGGCGTGGATCAAGGTGAAGAACTCCGCTCGCCAAGAGCTGGTCATCGGGGGTTGGGTGCCCGGCGCGGGCCGTCGCCAGGAGCGGATCGGCGCCCTGCTCGTCGGGGTGTACGAGGACGAGGACGCGGGTGAGAGCCCGCCGCGCCTGCGCTATGCCGGTCGTGTGGGCACCGGCTTTGACGAGGCCGAGCTCGCTCGCCTGGGCGAGCTCCTCGCCGGCCTGCAGCGGCCGGGGTCACCGTTTGCCGACGGTAGGGCTCCCCGCGGCACATGCTTCGTCGAGCCGGTCCTGGTGGCCGAGATCCAGTTCACCGAGTGGACCGCCCAGGGGATGCTGCGCCATCCCTCCTACAAGGGGTTGCGCGACGACCGTGAGGCAAAGACCGTGGTGCGCGAGACCCCGTGAAGTGGAGAGACCGGGACGACGTGCGAACCCTCAGCTTCTCGCTGAGCCTCTCATGGAATCGGCGAGACGGCAAGCCCGCCACGACGCTGCCTCTGGTTGAGATCGAGCCGATACAGCAGTGCGCCGTGCCGAAGCGGCCGATGGCCGTCCTGACGCAGGCGGTCTCGCGTCGTGTCCGGCACGGCTCGCGTGGCCGCGATCAGCCCGAAGCGGCAGTCAACAGGGGCTGCTGGAGGCACTGAGACGCTCCCGATTTCGTGAAAAGGGGGAGCCGGCCGTCGCGGACGCCTCGCTGGTCGGCGACGTCCTGGGTTTGGCGAGGACCAGGAGCCGCGAGCGGCTGGCGCACGAGACCTGCTCTCAAGTCAACTCGCGCACGGTGGCCCGGCGCCTTCGCGCGTCCCCGTATAGCGTCCCGTCACCAGGACGGATCACCGGGCGGGGCTTACGGGAAACCTCGCTCCCCGGCCGCCGAGGGGTTTGGCTTCTCGTGCGCGAGCGCAACAAGACCCGGGTTGAGCACCGTGACGATCGCATGCACAGACGCGTACGACGGCACCGGCCACGCGCGCGTCGACGAGCATGTATCCCGCGATGATCACCATAAGATCGGCCTCCCGGTTGCGTTGTGCATCTAGCGGCTCGTTTCCTTGCCGTCCTCGACCGCGAAGGTCCCGGTCTCAAACGGCGCCGGCCTCGGCACCTGGTGGATCGCACCCTTGCTGGTGACGCCGCTGTCCACGAGCACGTACCCCGACGGGGCCGCTCCCTCCGCGAATAGCCGCTTGCCAGCGCCGACGACGACCGGGAAGACCAGCAGGCGGTACTCGTCAACGAGTTCCGCGTCGTGCAGTGTGCGGGCGAGCTGCCAGCTCCCATGGACCTGCAGCTCGCGGCCCGGCCGCTCCTTGAGCGCGGTCACGCTCCCGACGACGTCGGCGCCGATCACGCTCGTGTTCGCCCACCCCGGGTCGGTGAGCGTCGTCGAGACGACGTGCCTGGGCAGCCCGTTCAGCGACGTCGCCACGAAGTTCTCCGGGTCGGTGACGTCAGGCCAGTAGGCCTGCATCGCCTCATACGTCGACCGCCCGAGCAGGATCTCGTCCGCATTGCACGAACCACCGTCAACGATCCGCCGCATGTCGTCATCGGCGAGCGGAACAAGCCAACGCCGCGGTCGAAGCCGTCGGTGTCCTCGTCGGGGGCGCCGGCGCCCTGCATCACGCCATCCAGCGAGAGCAAGGTGTGCACGGTGAGCTTCAAGTCGTCATCCCTTTACGAGCTTCCTGTTCTGTCCGGTACAGACCGCCGCCAGCCCGAGAACTCATCGCCCCGACCCCTCACGGCTCGCGGCGGGCGGCAAGTGACGTGGCAGTTTCGGCGCGGCCCGCTCGGGATGAGGCGGACCGCGCGGGCCCCCGGGGCCGCGGCTCGAGTTGCGGATCCGATCAGGCTCGGGTCAGACAATCGCCGCCACACTCGAGCCATTCCGGCAGCGGATCCGCTGCGAGACACCGCGCGAACGCTAGCCGCGTGCGGTCCAAGGATCCAGGATGGTTATCCCAGTCTCGTTGAAGTCCTTGGCGTTACGGGTGGCCAACGTCGCGTCGTGCACCCGACAGATTGCCGCGATCTGGGCATCGAAGCCGGTGATCGGCCTGCCGGCAGCCTCCCGGCCGGCAACGATCTGCGCATACTGCTCCGCCGCCCGCTCATCGAAAGCGAGCACCCGGTCGGCGAACGCCGAGAACACCTCACGCGCCGTCATGCCGAGGAGCGTCCTGCGCGGGCCTTTCGGGAGCCGCTCGACTCCGTAGAGCACCTCGGCGACCGTGATCGCGGTCGTGTGGAGTTGCGAGGCACGACTTGCCCGCACCCAGGCGACGACCGATGGCGACGGCGATGGCCGCATCAGCTCCGACGCCAGGTTCGTGTCGACGACGATCACGCCGACAGATCGGCCGCGCGCGGACGCTCCTGCCGCTTTGGGAGCTCAAGCTCGACGCCATCAAGCGCCGCCATCCGGTCGAGCAGCGTCCCGAACAACCCGACATCCTGATCCGGGGAACCGACCGCGTCGGCCAGGATCGCCCTGATCTCCGCCTCCATCGACCGGCCGTTCCTCGCCGCTCGGGTCCGCAGGCGCTCCCGCACCCCATCATCCAGGTCTCGAATACTCACCGACGCCATCAACACCGTCCCATTCTGATTGCTAGCAATGCTAGCACGACGTTCCGGTCAGGGATCGGCTCGCGGGATGGGCCTGAGTCCTCCCGACGGGGCTCAGCAAGGATCGGTTGTGATTACCTGCCGGTCGTGAACAGACGGTAGGGCGAGCCTGACGGGCGGCGGCTGGCGGCATCGAGGGTCGACCGGGTTTCGTGATCGACCTCGATCGCGGCGGCGATGAGGTTGGTGTCGAGCTGTGAGACGCTGGTGGCGCCGATGATTGTGGTGGCGACGGCGGGCTGGTGCATGACCCACGCCAGTGCGGCTTGGGCGGGCGTGCAGCCCAGCCGCTCGGCAGCATCGACTAGGGCGTCTAGGACGTCCCAGTGGTGGTCGTCGTGCTCGCGCCGGTCCGGGTAATCGCCGCCAGTGCTGAGGCGTCCGCCGGTGGCGGCGTTGATGCTCTGGCGCGTGTACTTGCTGGTGAGAAAGCCGTTGGCCAGCGGCGACCAGGGGACCAGGCTCATCCCGTGATGCTGGGCGGCCGGGACATGCTCGGTCTCGGCGGTGCGCTCCAGCAGCGAGTATTCGAGCTGCAACGCCGCCGGTGGCTCGAGACCGTGATGGTGAGCGAGCGCCGCTGCGCTGCTGGCATACCACGCAGGGACGTTGCTCAACCCGATCGCGCGCGCCTTGCCGGCCTTGACAATCGAATCAAGGGTGGAGATGACCTCGGCGACTGGGGTGATCCCGTCCCAGATGTGCAGCCAGAACACGTCGACGTAGTCGGTACGCAGGCGCCGTAGCGAACCCTCCAGAGCCGCGATGAGGTGCTTGCGGCCGTTGCCGCGCCTATTGGGGTTTTCAGGGTCAGTGGGAGCGGAGGCCTTGGTTGCCAGCACCAGTGAGTCTCGAGTTCCGGTCTCAGCGATCAGAGCGCCGAGCAGCTCCTCGCTGCGCCCGCCGCCGTACACGTCGGCGGTGTCGATGCTGTTGCCGCCCGCCTCCAGGTAGCGGTGAAAGATCGCCCGGGCTCCGTCCTCACCGGCTTTCCAGGCCCCCTCGCCGAAGGTCATCGTGCCCAGCATCAACGGCGAGACCCGTAAGCCCGTTGGGCCGAGCAGGCGCGCGGACAGGTCATATGTGGCGAGATCGGTAGTCATTGGTCGCAGTATGTTTGCTGGAGTGCACTCCAGGTCAAGCCCAAGTCCACCCAAAACTGAAAATGGGGCAGTCCATGCCATCGGGGAGGCCGCGAGGCTGTCGGGCTTCAGCATCGACACGCTGCGCTACTACGAACGCGCCGGGCTACTCCCCGAGGTCGCCCGCGACCGCTCCGGACGCCGTCGCTACACCGCCATCGACCTCGGCTGGCTCTCGCTGATCCAGTGCCTGCGCGACACCGGCATGCCGATCAACGAGATCAAACGCTTCGTAGCGCTCACCCAGGACGGCGTCGACACCACGAGAGAACGCATTGCCCTGCTCGAAATCCACGACCGCGAGATCGATAGCCAGGTGGAGCAGCTTCGCCGAGACCAGGCCTACCTGCGCGAGAAGATCGACTTCTACCGCCGCCGTACGGATCAGCCGTCGCACTGAGCTCGTTGACGTGGTGGACTCGTGTTGGCCGCCGGGGCGTTTGGATGCGGGAGCCCGGTTGCGGTCTACAGCGTCCAGTAACCGTCGGCGCCCGCCGGGTCGAACTGCGCGACGCTTTGCAGTGCGGCTCGCGCCTGGTCGAGGTCGAGTTGCATGACCAACGCGACTTCTGCTGTGGCCAGCGGCTCGCTGGCCCAGTTGAGCAGCTCTTGCACGGACTCTGGTTGAGGGCGGCGGGGTAGGTTGGGGGCCCGGTTGGCGACCGCTGCCTCGTAGGCCTCGACGGGACTAAAACCGGGGATGGAGTAACCGTCGATGACGTAGCTGGGTGCGGTGTAGCGACGCTGGTGGCGGGGGCCGCCGAGCTTGTGGTCGAGCGCGTGGGCGGCAGGTAAGGGGTCGCGCGCCGCGGCGATGTCGGCCTCGAGCGCGGCGGCCACCTGGTCGGTTTCGCGCCAGGCGGCGAGCGTGGCGGGGTCAAGGCCGGCGTCGGTGGCGGCGCCGGCGAGCAGCGCTGGGTCCGTCGAGCAGGCCGGCTTGCATGACCCGAACGCGCAGACGGCGCAGCAGCAGGTCGGCGTTCTCAGGCGCGTACAGGCGGGCGGCGATGACCGCACGGCAGGCCGGCTCTGAGGATGCCGGTCGCGCATAGGGCACGGGATCGATCGGCATGCCGAAGCGCCGTTGCGAGGTGGGCGCGCCCTGCGCGAGCTTGTTCGCTTCGCCGGGTTCGCGGGTCAGCACGATCATCCGGGTGGTCCAGTGCAGCCCGTCGCCGTAGTGCCAGCGCAGGCGCTGGCGGATCGGCTCGGCCGAGAAGGCAAACGGGCACGCTGGATCGGTGAAGAGCTCGACCTCAAGGACGGTCAACGGGCGGCCACAATCGCTCGGGGGTCGAACGTGACTCTAATCGCGGAGATCTTGCCGTTGTCGATGTGGCTCCAGTTGGCGGTCGCGGCCGGTGGTGCGATCGTGGTGTGCAGATCAAACCAGGTCAGCACGTCAGGACCGTCGGCGAACACCTTGTGGATGACGATGTCGGCGAGGATCTGCGACATCTGCTCAAGCCCGGCAACGCACTCGTCGGCACTGTCAGCGCCGCCAAGCGGGCCCCGGAACGTCGCTTGGTCGGCCAGAACCGAACGCAGCGTGGCGAAGTCCCTCGCTTTCCACGCTTGGAAGTAACTAGCGGCGAGTGTGGTCGGTTCGTCGGTCATGACCAAGGCTTTTTTCCTCCGGTCGGTCAAGGGAATGGGCGTGGACGCGAGGGCGCCTGCCGAGCCCTGACGCCGGACCCCGGCGCCGGGGGGAGCCCCGCGCGAAGGCGAGGTTCGCAGATAGCGCACCGGGTCGACATCCGGCCCCATCATCGGCTGACCGTGGCTCGAAACGAGTCAAGCGAGCGTCGGGGCGGCAATCAGTACGCGAGAATGCGGATCATGGCGAAGGTGGAACAAGGCGTGGACGGCATCCCGATGGTGCTCGTCACGCCGGACGACGAGATCCGCGGTGATGTTGTGCTGTGGATGTCGCACCTAGGCGGTTCGGCCCAGCAGACAATGCCAATGCTCGAGCACTTCGCCGCTGCCGGGTATCCGGCCGTCAGCTTTGACGCTGTCGGCCACGGCAGCCGCGGCTCGGGTGACCCGTGGACCTTTGCCACCGATGTTCTTGCGGCGTTTCGCCGGCGGATGTGGCCGATCCTGGGCCAGACGACGCTTGAGGCCATGCGCGTCCTCACCTGGGCTCAGGAACAGACCGGCGTTGCCGGGGACGCCCTGGCTGGCGGCGTTTCGATGGGTGGAGACGCGGCCGTCGCGCTGGCCGGTATCGACGGTCGCGTTCGTCGCGTCGCGACGGTCGGATCGACCCCGAACTGGTCGCGGCCGGACATGCGCGAGCTTGGCGATGCCACCGCGGTGATCGACCAAGGCGACGCCGACCCGTATTCGCAGTGGTTCGCCGACCACCTCGACCCCAGCCAGCACCTCGAACGCTACCTACGAGGTGCAGCCATCACGTTCGAGCTTGGCGAGGCCGATCACCACGTCCCGAGCGAGAACGCCCGAGCGTTCATGAACGAGCTTCGCCAGATGGATCCAGCAGCAGGAGCCCGAATGCGGGTTCACACCTATCCGGGGCTCGACCACCTCGCAGTAACGACGAATGACGCGGCGCTCACGGCGGCCGCCGGCTGGCTCATGACCGAAGCGCCTTCCGCCAGACGCTGAACGCTCCGGCCGATCCGGTGGCCAGCGGTCTCAGCTTGGGTACGGCCTGCTGCCGAGGCGTCGGTCATCGTGCGGCGACGAGCGTCAGGACGCGGTCGGACGTAGTTGCGTCGGTAGCCGATCCCCAATCGGAGACGAGCGCGCCCGCCTCGCCGGCTATCCGTGCCGTGCCAGCCGAAGTCTCGCCGTAGAAGGTTCCGCCATCGGGACCGGACGAACGGCTGCGACTTACGGCTATGGGTGCTTCAGTTGTCGCCGGCTTGCAGCGAGCGCCGGGTGATGCGCTGGCTACTGTGCGGCCGGGTGCTGTGTCGGGGGATTGTCGTGGTCAGACCAGATCGTGTCGAAGGCGGCGGGGTCAAGCGGGAGCAGCCAGCACTCCAGGATGCGGTTGGGCGTCACGCGATAGAGCCCGAGCGTGGACCAGTGGCGCTTGACGCCATTGATGGTGGCGGTGCCGTCGGTGCGGCTGGCGACGTGGTCGTCGTCGCCGACGAGCAGCTCGCGAGGATGCATGTGCATGGTGGACCCTGCGAGCTCGCGGCGCCGAATCATGTAGGCGATGACCTCCTCGTAGCCGTGGTAATCGCCGGCGATGGCGTTCTCACCCGGAATGTGCCAGGCGATGTCGGGAGCGAGGATGTCGTGGAGTTCGACGGGGTCACCGCCGTGGTAGAGGCGGTTCTGAGCCTCGTGGAGGTGTGCGAGTACTGCGTCATCGCGGCGCATCAGATTCCTCTCGCTCGATAGGGTCGCGGCCGCGCAGCCAGGCGCTGTGATGGCGGGCGGAGGCGTATTGCGCGGGGAGCGTGGCCAGCCCCCACAGGTGCCACCGTCTTTCCGCAGTCGGGCACTCGGTCGCCGACCCGATCGTCGAGCTGACGATCGCCGCGAGTAGGGCCAGGTTGTAGCCGGGTAGCCAGCGCGCCGGTAGACCTTCGGTCTCGGTCAGCGTGGGGATTCCGCAGCGAAGGCGCCAGCGCCACGACAGGTAGTGCTGCAGGGCCAGGGCCTGAAAACTCCCGTTCGCGGCCGCGAGCACCCGGTCCCAACGACGCTCGCCGACCGACGCCACCGCGAGCTGCAAGGGAAACAGGGCGCCCCAGGCAAGAACCGCAGGGCGGCGATCGATCAACGGCTCGCCCGGAACGCCGATCCCAGCCGCCAGCTCCATGCCGTGATGAGCCGCGATCGAGATGACAGCCACGCCGGTCCACTTACGTCGGGTAGTGCTCAGCACGCGCGAGCGCGGCAGGATGGGATGCGTCACTGCTCTTGGCTGCGGTAGAAGCCGAGGGCCTGCATCGCCGGCCGGTCGGTCATCGTGAAGAGGTAGGCGGGCTCTTCGGCGTCCGCAGCCGCCCGCAGCTCCCAGCTGGTCCAGTGGGGGATCGCGAGCAGGTCGCCGGAATGCCAGGCGAACGTTTCCTCACCGATACGCGCTTCCCCTCGCCCAAGGAAGGCCTGCACGATGCTCGAGGCGGTCTCGCGCTGAGCTCCGGTGCTCGCGCCCGCTGTGAGTCTGGTCATCTCGCAACCGAAGATGGTGGTGACCGGGGCGCTGGTCGTGGGTTTCACGAATGCGACCCGTGCGCAGTCCGCGCCGTCGTCGGCGAGGCGATCGAGGGCTTGCCGCGTGGCCGCCCACGGGTAGCGAAGCATCCCGTGGTCGGCGTCGAGCACCGGCTGCCCGGTGAGCGGGAGCACGCCCGCCGACGTCCACCCCGCCTGGCGGCCACGCCGAGCTGGCGGCTCGTCGTCTCCTGCCGGCTCGGAGAAGTTCACGCCGAGGCCGAGAACGAGCGGCAGGTCGACCCCGTCGAGCCAGATCGCTGGTTCGTCAGAGTCGTTCCGGTGGCCGTGCCACGACCAGCCCGGCGTGACGATCAGGTCACCCGGCTCCATCGCCAGCGATTCGCCGTCGACCATCGTCTGCGCGCCGTGACCGGCGAGGACGAAACGGATCGCCTGATAGGTGTGGCGATGCACCGGGGGCGCCTCCCCGGGACCGATGTGCTGCAGGCATGCGCACAAAGTGTCGGTCGTCTTGAGGCCCTCAAGCCCAGAGTTGGTCAGGCACACCGCGCGGGCCGGGACCCGACGCGTGCTCTGGCTGCCGCTTGGGGCGATCAGCCTCCCCGCTTCGGCGAGCAGCGGCTCAAGGTCAGACCAACGCCACTGCTGAGGCACCGCCCGGGTCGTTGGCCGATGAGGAATCTCCTCAGGACCGATGCTCCACAACCCCGCCAGCGAGTGAGCGGCGAGCGCCTCCTCAAGGTCCCCGCGTTCATCTCCGGAGCCACCAGAGGCCTCAATGCGCCGCGGAGTCATGCCCGACGTCCGGTTGCGCGCGAAAACCGCGCGGGCTCACTCAGATCCGACATCGAGTTGCAAGGCTACGCGAGAGATGCGTGCGCCGGAGGCCGCACAAGGGGATCCCCTGCGAAATGCGGTACTGGGGGCGCCGGTGGACCTTGCCTTGTGAAACGAGCCTCAGAGCTGTGCGACCACGAGCATGAGGGAGCCCGCGGTTGGTTGCGTGCGGCCATCGTCGGGCTCAATCGATCGGACGGTCGAGCCACACGCCGTGGCGCATCACGGTCCGTCCCGCGAACTCCTCGACTCCCCTCCACACCTGCATCCGCTCCGGTGCCAGCTGTATGTACGTGAAGCCCGGCACCGATCTTGGGTCATTTCCCGACGCTTGGGCGTACTTCTCGGCGACCCCAGCGTCGATGTCGGTCACCGCCACGATTGTCGCCGTTGCATCGACGATGAGGACGTCGCCCGTGCTTCCGACAGAGACGCGCACCTTCGGTTGGGCTCGAACATTCTTCAGGGTTCGACTGTTCTCGAACGTCGCCGTCGTCAGCCGGGTTCCATCCCACCAGTAGGACACCGGGATCAGATGCGGTCCCCGCCCGTCGCTCGCCGTGGCGAGCCATAGGTTGCTGTTCGAACGAAGGCGCTCCACTGCGGCGGCGCGCCGTTCGAGCAGGGTCCGAGGCTGGACCTCATCCATTAGCCCAGTCTGTCACGAGCCGGCGGGCGAGTCAGGATTGGGCAGCTCGCGATGAAGCCATGATTCTCGACCACCCGCAGCTCGGCCTCCTCGTCCCGCTTCCTGATCCCCTACGGGGACGCCAGCGCCACGTCCGACAATGCCCGCTGAGGGTTCCACCAGCGGGCAGCTGGAGCCCCGAATCGGGGAGGCCAGACCTGTCCGCTGATGCTTCGGCGGATTCTGACGGCTATCGGGGCAACTGTCCCGCACCCGGTTATGGTGGTCCGTTGTGGGGCCTCGGTGCGTAGCCGTTGAGGAACGCGTCGATGCCGGAGATGACCGCGTTCTGGATCTCGTCGGGACCGGGTAGTCGTGACGGGGTTGTAGAGGAGGGCAGCCCGGCGGTGACGAGCGCGCCGAAGTGTGCGGCGGCGCGGTTTGGATCGGTGAGTTGCAGCATCCCGCGGTCGGCCAGCTCACCGAGGCGGGCCGCCAGGGCGTCGTACCGCTCGCCGCCCTCTCCCCAGTGACCGGCCGGCTCGCCGCGCGCCTAGGCCCGGCGGTGCCGATGAGCGCCGGCCTGGCGATCGGAGCGGCCGGCAGCCTCGGCCTGCTGCTGATCACTCCCACCGGTCCCTACTCGCGCCTGCTGCCGGCCCTGCTCGCCCTCGGCATCGGGATGGGGCTACTCACTGCCGCGACCGTCGCCGCGGCAATGCGCGCCGTCCCCCCCGAGCGCGCCGGCCTTGCCAGCGGCGTGAACAACACCGCCCGCCAAGCCGCCGGCGCTATCGGCATCGCCATCTACGGCGCCCTCGCGAGCAGCCCCACCAACCCTCGACACTTCGTCACCGGCCTGCACGACCTCGGCATACTCGGCGCGGCCCTCTGGCTCTCAGCGCTCATCATCACCACAACCACACTCAGACGCGGAAACCAGCCAGACTGACGCCGGGCCGCAACAGCCAAAACCCGGCGCCAGCGATCGCCCCAAGAGGAACGTCCAGCGGAACAGGCATCGGCACAAGCAGCGGTTTTGATGCGAACAGATGATCCCGCGTCCCGATAGACCCGCCCGAATTGATTCCCGATGACGGGGCGTCAACCGGCACTCGGATCGATCGGGGTTTCGCAGTTCCACATCCTTGGAAGTGAAACGCACCGCAGGTCGCCGACGCGCTGACCGGACCTACAGAGTGGGGAGCGTCCCGGAGATTGGCCCCGAAAAGTCGTACCGCTTTTGCCGTACGTCCACGACCTCCGGTACATTGGCTTTGCGTGGATCTTGGGTATGCGCGCGTGTCGACGGTCAAGCAGGATCTTGATCGGCAGATCGAGGCGTTGACGGAGGCCGGGATCGCTCGCGAGCGGATCTACCTCGATAAGAGTTCGGGGCGACGGTCGACCGGCCCGGGCTTCGCGCCCTGCTCGGCTACGCCCGTGACGGCGACGTGATCGTCGTGCACACGCTCGATCGGCGCGGCCGGACCGTGCGCGACACACTGAACATGATTTACGAGCTCTCCGAGCGCGGGATCGGCGTGCGCAACCTCGCGGACCCGATAAAGGTCGACTCAAGCCGACCGGAGGACCCGACAGCTCGCCGTGTGGTGGTCGCCGCGCTGGGTCCGGGGGTGCTTGTGCAGTGCATGCTCCCGTGGCCGATCAGCGCACCGGTGGCTGGATTGACCGGTGTCGTGAACCCGGTGCAGCTCCCAGCTGGAGTGCTCATGCTCGCGGTGAGCAGGACCACTAGTAGATGGTTGATACCGCTCCCCGGACGGACTTCCCGTCGCTGCAGGGGGGTACGCTGACGCCATGCCGATGCCCAAGCGGTCAAGCGTCGATGACTTCTTCGCGCAACTGAACGACGGCCAGCGGCCGCACCTCGAGGCGCTCAGGGAGCTGAGCCTCGATGCCGACCCGGAGGCGCGGGAGGAACTGAAGTGGAACCTGCCGGTGTACGTCCGCGGCGAGAAGACGAACCTGTGGATGCTTCAGAACTTCAAGAACCACTGCTCGCTGCGGTTCCCGCCACCGTTCTTCGCCACCCAGAAGGCCGCGGTTGAGGCCGCCGGCTACGAGGCCGGTGAGGGCTTTATCAAGCTCCCCTACGACCGCGAGCTGCCGACCGAGCTCCTGAAGGCGCTGATGCAGGCACGGGTCGAGGAGTACGAAACGACCGGCGCCGGCTGGAACGACCGCTGACCCCGGCTACTTCCCGTGAGGGTCGCGGTCGTTGAGGGTCGCGACCACCTGGTCGTAGTCACCGTGCGCCTCCCCGAACCGCAGGAACTTGACGCGCTCTACGAGGATCGACGGGTCCAGCGAGATGTTGGCGAGCTTGACGACCTGATCTCGGTGTGGGGCAGCAGGTCGCGGTCATCGGTCATGGCGACGCCGACGAGCGCGGCCTGTGGTCGGCCGCGGAGGTCGACCGCGACGGCGCCGATCGCCGTTTTGCGCAGTTGGGCCACCAGCCACTCAAGCGCGATCAGCTCCGCCACGTTGGTGGCCAGCATGCGCGGCGAGGCAACCCGCTTCGGCACATTGGTCAGGCGGACGCCGGCGGTTTTGACCGTCTCAGGGGTCGCGGGCCGTCGCGAGTCTGAGAATCGGAAAGATCTGCAATACTGAAGCCGATGGTTCAGTATCACTCTGATGTTGACCGCGTGTTCGCGGCGCTTGCCGATCCGACCCGGCGCGAAGTGCTCGAACGGTTGAGTACGGGCAGCGCGACGATCAGCGAGCTCGCCGAGCCCTACGGCATGTCGCTGACCGGCATGAAGAAGCATGTTGGGCTGCTCGAGGACGCGAACCTCGTCATCACGGAGAAGGTTGGTCGGGCCCGCCGATGCCGCTTGGTGCCCTACGCCTTTGAGGGCATCAGCGTCTGGCTAGCGCGGCTCGATCGCTTCGCGCAGGTTGTCGAACGCACAAAGGAGAAGGAACACAGTGAGTACCGCCGTCAGCACCCCGAGCGAGTGTGAGATCCGGATCGAGCGGATCTTCGACGCACCGCGCACCCATGTCTACTCGGTCTGGACGGACCCGGAGCTGATCCCTGAGTGGTGGGGTGAGGGCACCGTCGTGGAGGAGATGGACGTCCGACCCTGCGGCCGCTACCGGTTCCGCACCGCCCACGGCGTCGTCGAGGGGGAGTTCCGCGAGGTCACGCCACCCGAGCGCCTCGTGCAGACATTCCAGAACCACCTCCAGATCCTCGAGTTCAAGGATCTCGGTGAGCAGACCAAGCTCACGCAGACGATGCGCTTCGAGACCACCGAGCAGCGCGACATGACAATGCAGTACGGCGTCGAGGAGGGCGCGAAGGCGGGCTTAGAGCGTGTCGACGCGCTGCTGGAGAAGCTCCTCGCGTGAGACCGGCGCCACGGCCGCGCGCGCAGCACATGGCAGACACGCTCGCGCTACTGCGAACGGAGATCGACGGCTGGGTGGCAAGCGCGGACGAGATGGGCAGGGCCTACCTCGTCCCGCTCTCCCACTACTGGGATGGGGCAGGCTCGTCATCGCGACGCCCCGTTCGTCGGAAAGCGAAAACGGCTTCTGTCTGCCGAAAACCACCGCATATCGAATGCAGCGGAGAGGGAGGGATTCGAACCCTCGGACGAGGTTGCCCCCGTCACGCGATTTCCAGTCGCGCCCGTTCAACCGCTCCGGCACCTCTCCGAGCGGTCGCCCAGCCTAGCGGCGCTGGGTGGCCTCGGATCGTGCGCCGCCGGGGCGAGATCGGCCCGGGGGCCACCCCGTTCTCCTCACACCCGCCAGACTCCACGCTCGAGCACTCCGACCTCCGCGCCGCCGTTGGTCAGTCCGGTGACCGTCACCTCGTCCCCGCCGATCATCACGTCGAGGTGGATCGCGCTCTGGTTGATGCGCGCCTGGTCAGCCCCGTCCACGCTGAACGCGTAGGCCTGGCCGAAGGCGATGTGACTTGCCGCGTTCTCGTCGAGAAGGGTGTCGTAGAAGACGGTGTTCAGCGGCCCCACCCTCCCGTCACCGTCGACCAGAGCGACCTCGCCCAGACGGGAGGCGCCCTCGTCGCGGGCCAGCAGCACGCGCAGCCGCTCGGCCCCTTCGTCGGCGTCGATCTCGACCGCCCGTCCCCGCTCGAAGCGCACGCGCAGCCCGTGCACGGCCGAGCCCTCGAGCACCAACGGCCGGGTGCAGCTAACGGTCCCCTCCACCCGCGCCGGATCCGGCGCGGTGAAGGTCTCTTCGGACGGAAGGTTGGGGAAGTGGCGCAGTCCCCATGCCGTCTGGAACCGCGCCGTCAGCCAGCGCGAGCCTCCCAGCAGCCCGACGGTGAGGTCGGTTCCGGGGCCCCGGAAGCGCAGCGCGTCGAGCCTGTGCTCCTCCAGCGCGCTCGCCGCGCGCCCCACGCTGTCCATCCGCTCTCCCCACGCCTCGGCGGGGTCGGGCTCGTCGAGCCGGCAGACGTGGGCGATCTGCTCCCACAGACGCTCGAGGGCCACAGCCGGCTCGCGGTCGGGATGGACGAGTGCGGCCCAGGCGGGAGTGGGGCACGGAGCCGCTGTCCAGTTGGTCGAGCGGTCGTTGACCACCCGGATGGCTTCGGGGATGAACGGGAGGCGGTCCCGGCCAAGCCGCTCGGGATCCAGCCCGTCGAGCAACCCCGGCTCGACGGGTCCGGTCAACCCGATCCGGGCACAGCGCTGCGCACCGAGGGCGAGCATCCGCTCGCCGTACCAGGAGGGTACGACCTCGAGAAACTCCGGGTCGGCCTGCTCGATGCGCGCGCGCTTGACGTGGAGGTCGAAGGAGGCGACATCGACGAAGCTCGCACCCGCCCGGTAGGCGGCCTGGGCGATGGCCCGGGCCAGCGGCTCCTTGCCCGGCTCGCTGCTTACGGCGACGATCTGTCCCCGCTGGACGTTGGCCCCGAAGCTGACGATCAGCTCGGCGTAGCGCCGGAGCCGGTCGGGGTCGTGGTTCACGGCTGGGCCGCCAGGGTCGCCAGCCCGGTGACCGACCCGTCGCGGCGCAGAAGGCCGGCGGCCGCCGGGATGCCCTTGAGGTATCGGTCCAGGAAGGCGATGGTGACCCGGGCGACGATCCCGAGCTGGGGCTGCTGGTCGGTGTAGGGACCGAGGTGGTCGGCGCCGAGCAGGCGCAGCAGGAACTTCGGACGCGGCGCCGGGCGCCAGAAATCGCTGGTGAAGTGGGGCAGGTTGACCGTGTCGGCGGTGCCCTGGGTGGCCAGCAGGGGCGGCGCTGGGGACGGGAAGCTGAAGCCGCCGACCCCGGGGATCTGCGCTCCCGAGAGGATCACCGCGGCGCCGACCCGGCGATCGAGGAAGTGCGAGTCATAGGCCACGGCGAGGGCTGTCTCGCCGCCGTCGGACTGGCCGGCTACGGCGATGCGCCGCGGGTCGACGAGTCCCGCCAGCGCGCCGCCGGGCACCCGCGCGGCGGTCAGCAGGCGGGTAATGACCAGGCTCATGTCGGCGGGCTGGTTGACGAGGTCGGACTCGTCGGGGCCGCCAGGGGCATGCGCGTTCTCCAGGGGGAAGACGGGGGCGGCGACGACGTACCCGGCCCGGACCCACGCCCTCAGCAGCCGAGCGTAGGGGGCGGGGGTGACGGCAAACCCATGACCAAAGACGATGAGCGGACGGGGACCCGGGCCACGCGCCGGAGAGGCGCCGACCTCGTCGCCCCTGGAGGGCCGCCCGAGGGCCGGGTAGCGCACGAGCGTCGTGAGCGTCCGAGGCATCGTGCGACCGCCGGGAAGGCGGATGCGCCGGCGCGGGTCGACCAGGATGACCCGGCGCAGCCCAACTACGGGCGCCGAGGCAGCGGCGAGTTGGACGACGACGCGATGGCGGAGGGGGCGCTGGCGTCGCGGCGGGATCGGGGCCGCCGCGGGCCCGGGCGCCGCGCTGGTGGCAGCCGGGGGCGCGCTTCCCCCGCAGCCGACGAGTAGAACCAGGACGACGAGGACCGCCGCCGCGACGAGGGCGACCGGCGCGCCGGGACCGGAGCTGGGCGACGGGGGGAGGCGACGGTGGGCTGAGAGCACGCTCTGGGTGGTTCGACGGCGGCCCGGCCGGGGCCTGCCGGGTCGGGGGGACAGTCTGATTGTCTAGCCTGAGGGCCGTCACCCGGAGGGGTGGCAGAGTGGTTGAATGCGGCGGTCTCGAAAACCGTTGTGCGTCGTAAGGCGTACCGGGAGTTCGAATCTCCCCCCCTCCGCTTTGGAATCATCGTCCCATCGCCGCGGTCTCGCGGTCGGCACGGGTCCGTCGAGTGGGCGCCGGCGCGGCGAGGGATAGAGTCACGGTTCAGATGCTTGACCGCGTCACCGGACCCGTTGAATCTGCGCTCGGGCTTCTCGGGCGCACGGCGGGCAGTCATTCGCCGCTCGCCGAGACGCGGGAGGCAGAGCACCGTCTTCATGACGCAGTCGGGGCGGCGCACCGCGCCACCGATTCGCTGGAGAGCCATATCGTCGCCGTCGAGGCGCTCGTCGAGGCCCTCACGCCGCTGGCGGCGTCGGTCGCGCCGCTCGCCGAGTCGCTGCCGCCGCTCACCGAGTCCGTCACGCGTCTCAGCGAGCAGATAGGCGAGCTGCTGCGGGTCACGGCCCCGCTCGCCGCTGCGGAGCGCGAGATCGGGCGGGTCGAGCACTTCTTCGGGCGCCGGCGCCCCCAGCCGTCGCCCGCGGATCGTCAGTAGCGCCTACCGACGGATTGGCGACATCGATCAGACCTGGAAGATCGGCTGGCCGCGGCGAACAGCCACCGCCCTCGATGCCTCACGAGGATCGCGGATACCCCGAACACGTCGACCGTCTTCACCACCGTGGCGGACCGCACGGTCACCCGCAGGCGCTTGAGCTCGAAGCGAACGATCTTCCGCCACTGACCGGGCCTGATGCCGTGGGGACCGACAGAGTTGTGATGACGCAGGACGAAGCTGTCCTTTTGCGCGGCGTCTGGACATGTCCGCGCATTGTCTTGGCGGGCGTACCGTCGCCGCTCTGCGGCCGTCATTCGGCCACAGACAGCCGACGCCGGACCGAAGTAGTAGGCCAGCAGGACTTGCCGAAACGCCCGGCGTGCGCCTCGCCTGGCTGAGCGGATGTCCGGTGCCGTCAACGTCAAGCGCGGAAGTGAGCTGGCACCTGCGACGAGCTTTGGGGACCCCGCGGAGAGGTACTCGAGCCGTACTCCCTCCGACTTGAACCGGCGTCAACAACGCAAGCAACCCGAGGCCGGCCGCCGCCATGGAGCGGCTTACGCGTACGCGAGTCGCCTCGGGTCGCGCTGGGCTGGCATCAGTCATCGCCTTACCGCGTACCCGCCCGACCAGCGTCCGCCACGGCTCAGGGGGAGAGATCGAAGCCGGCGTCGGCCGCACAGGACCTGGCTAGCGCCGCCCCGCGAAGAACGCCCGCAGCAGCGAGGCGCTCTCCCCGGCCAGCAGGCCGCCGCCGACCTCGGGTCGGTGGTTGAGCTCGGGACGGGCCAGCACGTCGAGCACGCTGCCCGCCGCCCCGGCCTTGGGGTCAGGGGCGCCATAGACGACGCGCGGGACCCGGGCCAGGACGATGGCCCCGGCGCACATCGAGCACGGCTCAAGCGTCGCGTAGAGCACCGTCTCGGCCAGGCGCCAACTCCCCAGGTGGCGAGCGGCCTCGCGTACGGCGAGGATCTCCGCGTGGGCGGTGGGATCGCCGACGCGCTCGCGCTCGTTGTGGGCTGCCCCGATCACCTCTCCGCCGTGGACGACCACCGCGCCCACGGGGACGTCGTCGTGCTCGAGGGCACGCTCGGCCTCGCGCAGGGCGAGGCGCATGAAGTACTCGTCGCGGGGGAAGAAGCGGTTCATCGCCGGATCGGCGACCCCTCGTGGTTGGCGCGTTCCGCGCGCGGCAGTCGCCGGAAGGGGCGCGCGGGGTCGAACCTACCTCAGCTCAATGTGGACCAGAGATACTTTGACCCCGAGATCTTGTCTCAAGCGTCACCGTCGCCCGTCTTTTTCGTGCTGCTCGCCCACCCCTCCCTCATCTCCCCTCTCCGCCGCCTGCTCCCGGTCTTGCTCCTGGGCGCCCTCGTTGTCTCGGCGACCGACTGGACGGTGGCGGACCAGGCCCAGGCCCAGGCGATCGCCGGAGTGGCGAGCGCCCCGGGTCGAGTGGTCTTCGGCTTCGTGCCGGGCACCGGTCCCGCCCGGCGGGCGCGTATCGCCCGGGCGCTGGGCCTGCGGGAGATCGAGACGATCGGCCACCTCAGCCGCGTCGGGCACCTTGACTCCCGGCGCGTCGACGCGACGGTGCAGCGCCTGCGCCGCACGCGCGACGTGGCCTTCGCCGCGCCGGACCCGATCGCCCACGCCGACGGCCTGATCCCCAACGACCGCGGGCCACTCGGCTCGACCGTCCCGGGCGCGTGGCAGACGATCCAGTGGAACTTCCTCGCCCCGGCGGGCGTCGACGCCCCGGATGCCTGGGCCAACCTCGCCGCGGACGGCCGGCCCGGCGGGAAGGGGGTGGTGATCGCCGTGCTGGACACCGGCGTGGCCTACGAGGACCGGGGCAGATTTCGCCGCTCTCCCGATCTCGCTCCGACGTCGTTCGTCCGAGGCTATGACTTCGTCAGCCACAGCGCCCATCCCGACGATCGCAACGGCCACGGAACCCACGTGGCCTCGACGATGGTCGAGGCCACGGGCAACGGCCTGGCCCTCACCGGCCTGGCCTACGGGGCCCGGGTCATGCCCATCCGGGTGCTCGACAGTCAGGGCGACGGAACGGCGTCGGTCATCGCCCAAGGCATGCGCTTCGCGGTGGCCCACGGTGCGCAGGTGATCAACCTGTCCCTCGAGTTCTCGAGCTTCACCCATGCCGGGGAGATCCCCGACCTCCTGCGCGCCATCCGCTACGCCCACCAGCACGGCGTCCTCGTGGTGGCTGCGGCCGGAAACGAGGCCGATACCGTCGTCGCCTATCCGGCCCGCGCCCAAAACGTCGTCGCGGTAGGGGCCACCACCGAACACGAGTGCCTGGCCGACTACTCAGACATCGGTCGGGGATTGACCCTCGTCGCGCCGGGCGGCGGCGACGACGCTGCCCTGGCCGATCCGCACTGCCGCCCCAACGGACCGGGCGGGCGGCCGATCTACCAGCTCACCCTGCTGGGCTCCGACCCGCAGCGGTTCGGCTTCCCCAGCGACTACATCGGAACTTCGATGGCGGCACCGCACGTCTCGGCCACCGCCGGCCTGGTCATCGCCAGCGGCGTGATCGGCGCCCATCCGTCGCCCGACGCGCTGACCCGGCGCCTGGAGCAGACCGCGCGCGACCTCGGGCCGGTGGGCTACGACCCCCAGTACGGGTGGGGATTGGTCAACGCGGCGACGGCGACGGCCCCGGGCCCCGGGCAACCGGCCGGTCCGACCAACTAGAGCGCCCGCCGCCCGTCAGCTCGTGCGGATGATGAGCACCGAGCAGGGGGCGTGATGGGAGACCTTGTTGGGCACTGAGCCCAGCACGAAGCGCTTGGCGCCGGTCATCCCCTTGTTCCCCACGATGATGAGGTCGGCTCGCTGCTCCTCGGCGATGTCGAGGATCGCATCGGCCGGGTCGCCCTGGCGGCAGAAGGTCTCCACCTTGATCCCGGCCTTCTCGGCCTGGTCGGCCGCCTCCTTGAGCGTCGCGTCGACGTCCTCCCGCGGGTTGACCGACCACTGGACGTCCTCGGGAGTCTCGCGGCTCTCCTCGCGCAGGCGCTGGTTGGACACCGGCTCGTACGCGCTGACCACCTGGAGGGTCGCGTCGAGCTTCAGGGTCAGATCGATGGCCTGCGCCACCGCCTTGTGCGCCGTGTCCGAGCCGTCGGTGCCCACCAGGATCGATTCGAACATGACCTCTCCTCACCCGCCGTTTTCAACGGCGCCGATCATATCCGGGGTCGCCGCGAGCCAGCGCGCCCCCGACGGGCGCGGATGGCCTAGACCAATTTGACGACGGCGATGACCATCCCGGCCAACACGGCCAGCACGATGACCACCTGCATCCACACCCAGGTCGGAGACACGGGTGCAGGGTAGGCCAAGCGGCCGGTCGCCTCGCCGGCGCGAGCACCGCCTCCCCGAGCCGACAGCTCAGGGATCGTCGGGGGCGCGGAACACGGCAGAGATGGTCAGCAGCAGGACCTTGACGTCGAGCCAGAGCGTCCAGTTCTCGATGTAGTAGTTGTCCCACTCGACCCGATCCGAGAGCGAGGTCTGACCGCGGAAGCCGTGGACCTGGGCCCAGCCGGTGATGCCCGACTTGACTCGGTGGCGCTCGGAGTAGCGAGCGACGTTCTGCCGGAAGAGCTCGACGTACTCAGGGCGCTCGGGCCGGGGTCCGACCAAGCTCATCTCTCCCCGCAGGACGTTGAAGAGCTGGGGCAGCTCATCCAACGAGCTGCGCCGCAGCCAGCGCCCGATGGGCGTGCGCCGGTCGGTCCCTTCGACCCCTCCGGGGGCTGCACCGCCTGAGGGGAGGAACTCGTCGTCCTCGACCTGTTCGAGCATGGAGCGGAACTTGAGAAGGTCAAAGACCTGGCCGTCGCGCCCGACACGGCGCTGGCGGAAGAGGACGGGCCCAGGCGAGGAGAGCCGCACGGCCAGCGCCAGGGCCAGCAGCAGGGGACCCAGGGCAACGATACCGGCGAGGGCCGAGAGCCGGTCCACCACGTGCTTGAGGGCAAACTCGACCCCCCGGGGATCGATCGAGCGCAGGCCGAGCAGCGGCAGGCCACCGAGGTGCTCCAGCTTGACCCGCTCGTTGATCGTCTCGAACAGCCGCGGGACCAGGGACACCTCGAGCCCGAGCTCCTCGCACTCGCGCACGAGAGGGACCATGCGATTGTCGGACTGGCCGACGAAGGCGAGGATGACGTGCCGGGCCCCGGTGGCCTGGGCCACCGAGGCGAGCTGGTCGGGGCCGCCGAGGACGGGAGCGCGCCGGTCGGCCACCTCGACGCTGGGAGCGGGGTCGGCATCCAGGAATCCGATGGGCACCAGCCCGTACTCCGGCTGCTCCTCCAGGCGGCGAGCCACCTGAGCGCCCACGGTGCCGGCACCGACGATCAGCGCGGTCCGACCGAGCAGCCCGCGGCGGCGGGCGCCGCGCTGGCTGAGGGCGAGCAGGATCCGTCCGGCGCCGAGATAGACCAGGCCGAAGAGCCAGACCCGGGCCAGCAGCGGGCCGGGGCGCGCAGCGGGATCGGTGAGGGCATCGATGGCCACCACGGCCATGGCGGCGATGGAGATAGATCCCACCACCGGGCGGATGCCCTCGAGGATGACGATGCGCAGCCGGCGGCTGTACAGGCCTCTGCGCTGGAGCAGGAAGATGGTCAGCAGGGGAAAGACGCTGAGCAGGACGCCGCGCCCGTGCACCTCGACGTGGGCGGCGCGGGCCCCGAGGATGCCGGCCAAGAGGGCGGCGGCGAGCATGAGGGCGTCGACAGTGAGCCGCAGCCACGTGAATCCCGGGCCGTCCAGCACCCAGGCGGCATCGACCCGGTCACGCCCGGGGCCGTGGTGTCGTGACCCGCGAAGAGGCCCGGCGCGACTACTCCCCCCCGAACCCGTCGATCGCCCCCCCCGGGGACTCTCCGCTTGCCTGGTGTGTTGGCTTGCCATCACCGACTCTCCGAGATCTCAGCCTGACGAAGCCACCGGCGCCACCCAGCCCGATCTCCTCGCGCCGCCGGTCCGTGGACTCCGGAGTGTGCCACGAGCTGGCCACGTGACCCTCCACCATCGCCCGGACGGATCAGAGGCCGGGCAGCGTGACGCGCAGGAGCTCGGCGCAGCCGCCGACGGGTACGAGCGCCTCACCCCCGGCCGCGGCCGGGACAAGAAACAGCTCGCCCGGCCCGAAGGGTGCATCAGCCATCACCACGGCCCCGCTCAGCACGCAGATCACGGCGCACTCCCCGAGCTCGCTGACGCGCCGAGGCTCCTGGAGGACCCACCGTGCGACCGCGAAGTAGTCGTTGGCCACCACCGTCTCCCCGGCGTCAAGATCCTGCCGCACCGGCTCGATGTCGCCGAAGTCGATACAGCGCAGCGACTGCTCCACGTGCAGCTCCCGCGGACGCCCATCGAGCCCGGCACGGTTGAAGTCGAAGACACGGTAGGTGGTGTCCGAGCTCTGCTGAACCTCGACGATGAGGCAACCGGCACCGATGGCGTGGACCCGCCCGCTGGGGATGAAGATCGCGTCTCCGGCGCTGACCTCGATGCGATGCAGCAGCGCCGAGACGTCCTCGCCCGCGCGCAACGTCACCTCGAAGGCCGCCCGCGTTACCCCTCGGCGCAACCCGGCGTAGAGATGGGCGCCGGGCCCGGCGTGAGCCACGTACCACATCTCGCTCTTGGGCTCGCCGCCCAGCTCGGCGCTCAGATGCTCGGGTGGGTGCACCTGGACCGACAGCGTGTCACTGGCGTCCAAGAGCTTGATGAGCAGCGGAAAGCGGTCACCCGCGCCGGCCGCGTGCGCGCCGAAGAGCTCCTCGCGCAGCTCGCCGCGCCAGAGCTCGTGCAGGGTGCGGCCGGCCAGCGGTCCGGCACGCACCGTGCTTTGCGCGTCGGCCCGGTCGACGAGCTCCCAGGACTCCCCGACCACCGCGCCCACGGGCAGGTCCTTGCCGTAGCGCTCGGCCAGCCGGCGCCCCCCCCAGACGCGCTCCATGAACAGCGGCGCGAAGGCGACGGGCCCGGACACTGCCTCCCCGGGGATCACGGTCGGGGCAACCTAGCGACCAAACCGGCCGGCCCCGGGCGTCGTGAGCCTCGGGCGGCTCCGGATGCTTGTCGCTCCGGGATGCGATGGCCTGGGAATCTCCTCCGCCAGCACGCGATCTTGCGGCCCCCCGCCAGACGACGACTACCGTCCCGCGCCGGATGCGACCGGCTCGTCCTCTGCTGCTCAGCGGCACCCTCGCCCTGGCGGCCACGCTGGCGCTCGGACCGCTGCCTGGTCGCAGCACGCAGCCGGCCCGCGCGGCCGACATCAACGCGCTCCGCGGCACAGTGGCCGGTGCGAACCAGCGACTCGGGCGCCTCCAGGGAACTTTGGACCCGCTGGAGGCCCGCCTGGCGGCGGTCCAGGGCCGCCTGGACACCGTCCGAGCCGACCTGCTGGCGACCCGCCAGCAGCACGCCGAGGCCGAGATCCGGCTCACCCAGCTCCAGGCCGCACTGGACTCAGACCAGCAGGTTCTGGGCCGCCAGCTCGTCGCCTCCTACGAGTCCGCACCACCCGATGTCGTCACGGTCGTCCTCGAAGCGCACGGGTTCGCTGACCTCATCGAGCGCGTTGACTTCATCAAGCGGGTGGCGCGGCACAACACCGACGTCACCCAGCGCGTCAAGCAGGAGCGCCAATCGGTCATCGGCCTGGCCATCCGTCTCGGACAGCTCCAGACCCGGCAGGAACGTGACGCCCGAGTGGTGTTCGCCGAGCGCCAGGCGCTGGCCGTGATTCACGTCCGGCTGCTGGATCGCAAGATCGCCCTGGAACGCACGCGGAACCGAGCGGCGTCACAGCTTCACCGGCTGGAGGCCCAGCGGGCCGCCTACGCCCGGGCGGCCGCGCGCGCGGCCGGCGGCGCGGTGGCCCCGACGGCGGCCGGGCCCGTGCAGGCGATGAGCGGCGGCGGCTTCACCTTCCCCCTGCCCGCCGGCGCGGCTGTCGGCCCGGGAAGCTGGAGCGAGGACCAGGGCGTCGACATCTCCGCCCCCGGCAACACGCCGCTGCTCGCGGGGGGAAGCGGGACCATCGTCCTGCACGGGATCGGGGGCTTCGGCCCCAGCGCCCCGGTGCTGCACCTCGATGATGGCCGCTTCGTCTACTACGGACACGCCGGCCCCGGGAACATGGTGGCGGTCGGAACACACGTCAGCGCCGGCCAGGTCATCTCCGAGGTGGGCGCGGGCATCGTGGGCATATCCACCGGGCCGCACCTGGAGATCGGCTTCTCCGACGCGAGCGGCACGCCGGTGCCGTCGACATCCTCGACGATGCACGCGCTGCTGCTCTCCGCCTACCACGGCTGATCCGGCCAGCCCCGCCCCCCGCCCCCCGCCGGCGGGGGGCGGGGGGCCCAAGCGGACGATGAGCGTGGCTAGGAGCTCTTGCGCGACGCGATCTTGCGCGAGATCGCCACGCCAGCGGCGACGCCCCCCCCGAAGGTGGTCGCCGCCACGACCAGTCCCGTCTTCAGACGCTGATTGGCCGCCTTTCTCTTCGCCGCCTTGCGCGCCTTCTTGCGCGCCTTGCGCGCCTTGCGCGAGACATCCTGGACGGTGTCCGACGCGGCACACTGGACGCGGTCGGCGGTGTCGGACACCGCGCTCTGCACGGTGCCGGACACGTCGTCAGCCGCGCCGGTCACCTTGTCCCGGGCGCCACGGAAGCGTCCCTTGACCTTGGCCTTGGCCACCAAGGCCGCGGCGCCCTTGCCGAGATCCTGACCGGGCTCGGTGTTGCCGTTCTCGTAGGCCGCCGCGCGCTCTGAGCGGCGCTGCTTCGCACCCATGGAAGGTCCTCCTCGTGTTCGGCGCCCGGCGCGGGCGTGCGGATGGAATCCGGCATCCAGCACTGGCTGGCTACCCGTGCGCGAAGAGGCGGAAACGGCGGCTCGACGCGTAGCCGTACTGCACCGGCGCGAGCCCAGCCCCAAGCGCTGCACAACCCTACCGGCACGAGCGCCGGCGTGTCACACGCTGCGGGTCAGGCCTCCGTCAACCAGCAGCGCGGTTCCGGTCACGTACGACGCCTGCGCCGAGCACAAGAATGCGGCGGCGGCGAGCTCTTCCACCATCCCGAGCCGACCGGCGGGCACCTGCTCGGCCGCGGCCCGCTCGGCGCCCTCCCGTGATCCGGCGAGGCCGAAGACACGCTCGGTGGCTATGCGACCGGGGAGCACCGAGTTGACGGTGATGCCGTCGCTGGCCAGCTCGCCAGACCAGGACGTCAACGGGTCCGAGCTCGGCCTCGACGTAGTCGACCAGGGCGCCGGTGGCCTCGAGGTCGGCCGAGTCGTGCACGAAGCCCCGGGCGCCGATCTCGACCGCCGCCGCCCCGATGCGCTCCGCCGAGCGCGAGGCGACGGCAACGCGGGCGCCCTCGGCGACCAGCTCGGCAGCAATCGCCCGGCCAATGCCGCTGGAAGCACCGGTGACCAGCGCCACCCGATCGGCGAGCCCGAGGTCCATGCGGCGTCCTAGGCGGGGGCTGGGGACCGCAGCCGACGCGGGACGAGAGCGGCGCACCAGGTGGCGAAGATGCCGAGGGCGAGCACCGTTCCCAGCCAATGCACGCCGGCCAGGACCGCCAGCGCGCTGGGAATCCCCGACAGGGCGGCCCCCGCCAGCACGATGAGCGCCGGCAGGCCGAGGACCCGAGCCGTGATCAGCGCGCAGATCCCCCACGCCCCCGGCCCGACGAGCCAGCCCCAGTCCGTGAAGAACCGATGCGGCGCGAGGGCGGCAAGGGCGACGGCGAGCACGGCCACGGCGACGCCCTGGATCACGGCGGCGCGCCAGAGGGTGGGTCGGTGAAGGACCGGCACGGCGCGCCATTCTTGCAGCGCGCGCCGCTGAGTCCGCCACGGCCGCCGGGCGCGCTCAGACCCGGACGCCGAGGTCGCGCTGACGCTCTCGCAGCCGGCGCCGGCGAAGGCCCAGCTCGGCCTCCAGTGCCTCGAGCTCATGGCGACGGTCGCGCACCAGCTCGAGCTGGGTGGTCAAATGGCCCATCGCCTCATCGAGGATCTCCGCCCGGCGGGCGTCGGACTCGCTGGCCCCCCACTCGCGGCGCAGCTCGGCCCGAGCCGACTCGGCCTCCAGGAGGGTTCGCAGCTGCTCGAGGGAGAGGCCGAGCAGCTCCTTGAGCCGGACGATCTCGCGGACCTGCTCGACATCAGCCGGTCCATAGACGCGATGACCGCCGGACGGCCGGCCCTCGGCGCCGGTCAGCAGCCCGATCTCTTCCCAATAGCGGATGGTGCGCGGCGTCACCCCCGTCTGCTCGGCTACTTCGCCGATGCGCAGGACGCGCGGATGTGTCGGCGCGGCGGCGCTCATCGCACGCTGCCGGCAGCGGTGGCCGGGCGCGCGGGCGCGGACGACGTGCCCGCGGGTCCGCTGCCACCGGCGCCCGCCTGAGCGGGATCCATGGTCTCGCTCGGGATCTGGACGAGCTTGGGGCGCAGCAGCGATATCCCCGCCCCGACGAGCGACACCGCGGCCAACACCCAGAGGGCGGAGTGCATCGAGGCGATGAACGAGTCGACCTTTTGCGAGGAGAGGCCCTGGGCCAGGCCGGAGAAGATCTTGAACAGGACATCGCGCGGCACCGAGGCGGTGACGATGGCGATGACAAAGGCGATGGAGATCACCGCGCCGGTGTTCTGCAGCAGCACCCGCGCGCCGGCGGCGATCCCCCGGCGGTGGACTGGGACGGCGCCCATCATGGCCGCGGTGTTGGGCGAGTTGAACATGCCCGAGCCAAGCCCCACGACGACGAGCCACAGCGCCGCCCAGACGAACGAGGTGTGTTGCGCCAGCGTGGTCATGGCGGCCAGCCCCACCGCGGTGACCAGCATGCCCACGGCGGCCAGCGTGCGTGAGCCGTGGCGGTCGGCCCAGATGCCGGCCAGCGGTGAGGCGATCAGCATCCCGACGGCCAGCGGGGCCAGCTTGATCCCGGCCAGGATGGGATCGTCGCTCTGGGCACCCTGGAAGTAGAAGACGAACAGGAACATGAGCGCGAAGCGCGCCAGGCCGTTGAAGAACGCGGCGGCCGATGCCGTGGCGAACAGCCGCGAGCGGAAGATGCTCAGGTCGAGCATCGGCGCGGGGTGGTGACGCTCGACCACGACGAACAGCGGCAGGCAGACCACGGCGAGGGCCAGGCCGACGAGCACGGGCGCGCCGCCCCAGCCCGAGAGCCCGCCCTTGGACAGGCCGTAGACCAGGCCGGTGAGACCGAGGGTGAAGGTGACCGTCCCGAGCATGTCCCAGCGACGATCCTGGGCCCGGCCGGTCAGCTCGCGGAGGATGAGCTGGCCCCAGACCGAGCCGATGATCCCCAGCGGGACGTTGAACCAGAACACCCAGGGCCAGCTGATCGAGACGAGGGCGCCCCCGAGCACCGGGCCGACCACGAGGCCGATGGCGGCGACCATCGTGTTCGTGCCCATGGCCAGCCCGAGCTGCTCGCGTGGGAAGGCGTCGGTGACGATGGCCGCCGAGTTGGCGAAAAGGAAGGCGCCACCGACGCCCTGGAGCACGCGCCAGACGATGAGCGCCACCCCGTCGGCGGAAAAGCCGGCGCCCAGCGACGCGAGCGAGAAGGCGAGGAAGCCGAGGACGTAGGCCTTCTTGCGCCCGAAGAGATCGGAGAGGCGCCCGGCCGTGAGCACGAGCACGGTCGAGGCGATCATGTACACGAGGATCACCCAGACGAGCTCGAGCAGGCTGGTGTGCAGCGAGCGCTCGAGCTCGGGCAGGGCGATGATCAGCGTGCCCGAGTTGGTGGCCACCAGCAGCATGCCCAGGCTGGTGCACGAGAGCGCCCACCACTTGTAGTTGGCGTGGTCGTGACCGACGCCGATGCGGCGACGGGGCGGGGTGTCGGTGGCGGTGCTCATGGGGGTGGTCGCTGCGGTGCAGACGGGGAATCTCTAGCTTACGTGAACGTAAGATAGCGGATCTCCGGACGGGCTGCCGGGGCGCCGGCGGCTGCCCGGCGCGGGGCACCGGCGTGGCGCCAGCGGATCGGCGCCGGCGGCTGCCCGAGGAGCGGGGCACCGGCGTGGCGCCGGCGGGATCCTGGAGCGGGGCACCGGCGTGGCGCCGGCGGGATCCTGGAGCGGGGCCCGGCGTGGCGCCGGCGGCGCGTCGGCGGCGCGGGGGCCCGGCGGGGCGCCGCGGCTGGCGGTGGATGTGCCGAGTCGCGTACCGGGTGCTGCGGCTGTGCCACATCGGAGACACGTGGGGTGCGCGGACCGGGCATGGCGATGCCGATAACTTCCCACCGCCAAGCCGCCGACGGGACTGTGGGAGCTACTCCGCGTATAGCGCCGACAACGTCCCACGGTCCTCGCCCGAGCCGGGCAGTGGGACGTTATCGGGGGCCCGGGGCCCGGGGCCCGGGGCCCGGGGCCTGGGGCTCGGGTCCGGGGTCCGCAACCCCGGGGCCGGGCCCCGCGGTCCGGGTTACGCCCTCGGACCGACCACCCGCGGCCACCTCGCGGCCTGGGCCGCGGACGGAGCCCGTCAGTGCAGCGGCGAGGCCACGTTGAGGAAGGCGAAGCGGGACTGGCTCGGGGCCGCGGTGTGCGTTCCGTCGAAGGAGACGCTGGCCCGGTAGTGGCCCTCGGTGGGCGGGGCGAAGCCAAAGGACGCGCCACCGCCGGAGACCGAGACGTGCACCGCGCGCAGGAACTGCCAGCCGAAGAGCGGGTCAAAGCGCTCGAGGCTCACGGTCGCCGGACCGGAGACCCCGGGCGAAACGCCAACACCGACGGTGGCCGACCCGCCCGGGGCGATGCCGGCGTGCCGGGCGCCGTTGAAGCTGATCCCGGTACGGGTGATCGTCCGCGACAGGCGGGCAAGCGTGAAGCGGCCGCTCGTACCGTCCCGGGCCTGCACGACGGCGTAGAAGCTGCCGGGGTGCAGGACCCGCGTGATCGACTGATCGCCCGAGCCGTTGCACGCGCAGTCGATCTCGCGACCGCGGTCGGTGAGCAGGCGCAGGCTGAAGCTCGCGCCCCCGGGCGCGCTGAGGTGCAACGCAGTGCTCGAGCGCGAGGTGACGTCGAAGCGGTAGATGCGCACCACACCGATCCCGGCGCCGTGCAGCGCGCCGTGAACGTGCTGGCCGTTGGCAAAGAAGATGCCCGGCGTGGTGTCTCCTGGGCCGGCGCGGGCGACCTCGAAGTGGTAGCGCTGGCGGCCGCGAGCCTGGTCGTCGGCCTGGATGTGGAATGAGTAGAGCCCGCCCTCCCCCGGCCCCGGCGTGAACAGCCGGTAGGTATTGCAGTCGAGGGCCAGGTCGGCGCCGCTGCCGAAGTCGGTGTTACCCGGCTTGTAGATCCCGACGGTCGGGCAGGCGACATGCCCGGTGTCACCCGAGCCGTTGCCCGCGGGGGCGAACAGGTTGACCTTGTAGGAGACGCCGGCGCGCAACCGCGCCGACCACGCGTCGTCGGGATGGCCCAGCCGATCGAGGGACCCAACCTGGCCGTGGGCGCCGAGGCGCCGGCCGGGATAGGACGCGGGTGGTGCGGGAGCGAAGACATCGAGGGCGAAGGTGCCGGCCACCGAGTTGTCCAGCTGGGCGACCCGGATGAGGTAGCTGGTGCCCTTCTTGGCCCGAAAGTTGACCGAGCCCTCGCCGTGGGCATCGGTCTGCCCGCAGGTCACCGGGGTGGTCTGGGAGCGCTGGCGCACGAACACGTCGACGATCGCGTCGAGATTGCCGCTGACCTTCAGTTGAACGGCGATGCGTCCGTTGGTCTGGGCGTCAAAGCCGTACCAGACCGAGCCGGAGACGCTGCCGCACTCAACCGGGGGCTCAGACGGCTCGAGCGTCGAGCCGACCGTCGTCCCGTTGACGCTGGCCGGCAGGCTGCCCAGGCTCTGGAAGCTGCCGCGGTTGTCGTTTGCCGGCGCTGACGCGGCCAGCGTCGCCCCCGGGCCGACCAGCAGGCCGGCGAAGGCGAGCAGTGACGTGAGCAGGAGGGCCAGCTTGCGGATGCCGGAATACTAGCCGACCCCGCAGCCAGATGGCGCCCGAGCGGGCGCGGTCAGCTCCCGGACGAGCTCTCCTCGACGTAGCGTCGGAGGTCCTCGACCGCCTGACGCAGGACGGCCTTGCGAATCACGGCCACGACCGGACGCGGGACGAAGCGTCCCGGGTCGACGCCTATGGTCACCGTGACCTCGGTGCACCCGGGCTCGCGCTCGTCGAAGGTCCAGCCCCCGCGGAAGCTGCGGAAGTCACCGTCCAAGTACTCGCAGTGCAGCCGCACCGGAGCCTCCCAGCGGTTGGCCAGCCGGTAGCGGACAGTCCTCACCCTGGCGTCCACCTCGTACTCGACGACCGCCCCGCTGCCGTCGGCGTCACGCGAGACGACCGTGCAACGACTCACCGCCCGCTGCCATTCGGGCAGGCGCTCGAAATCGGTGAGAGCATCGAAGCAGCTCTGGGCCGATCCCCTGACCATCACGCACTCGGTGCCCTCGTACTCGGCCACGAGGCACACCGTAGGCGAATCCGCTGCCTTCCCCTCCGCTCGAGACCGTCCGTGCTGCTTGCCCTCGGCGCCTTCGTGCTTGCCTTCGGTGCTCGGCACGGGGTCGAGGCCCACCTCGCCCTGCGCGCGCGGCGACCGGTCCCGGCCCACGCCCAGTGCCGCGCCGAGGAGCCCACCCTGCGCGCGGTGACCACCCACTGGTGGCAGGAGGCCCTGCTGGGAGTGGGCATGCTGACGCTGGCCATGCTCGTGCACCGTGGCTCGGTGGGCATGCTGCTGCTCATCGCCGCAGGCTTCTTCGCGGGACGGGCGAGCGGCAACGCTCTCGAAGCCCACCTGCTGGCCCGATGGGAGCGCGCCTCGGGCACCGGCCTATGGGTGTGGAGCCAGGAGCGCTGGTACAGCGGGCGACACCTGTTCGCCGGCTTCGACTTCCACGAGCGCGACTTCGACCCCGCCCCGCCCCCGGTCACGACAGCCCCGCCTCCGCGCGCGCCGCTGGCCCGCTGACGCCGGGAGGGGTCCCGCGTCGAGCGGGTAGAGCACGTCCCGGCTCAGGGCACGACGACCGACCACGGCTGCACCCGGCGATCGGTGACCAGCCCATGGACGACGTAGGGGTCCTCGGCGCAGAACGCGACGATCTCCTCGGCCTCCGCCACCGAGAACGCAAACGCGGCCCCCTGCGGAGGGTCCCCCAGGGCCCCGGCCATCACCAACCGTCCGGCCTCGTGCCAGCGTCGCACCAAGGCGAGGTGAGCCTCTCGGTGCGGTATCCGGCGCTCGACGATGTCCGGCACGTAGTCGTAGAGCAGCAGCTGCAGGCTCCGGGCCACGCCGGCGAGGCTAACGGCTCGCCTCCGAGACGGTCGCGTCCCAGATTCCCGCTCGCCCTATCGTGGTGCGATGTCCCCGCCCTCCCGGCCCCCTCTGCTCGACGGCCACGGTCGCCGGATCGCCGACGTCCGCGTTTCGATCGTTGACCGGTGCAACTTCCGCTGCCAGTACTGCATGCCCGCCGAGGGGCTGCCCTGGCTGGATCGCGCCGAGCTGTTGAGCTTCGAGGAGATCGAGCGCCTGGTGGGGCTGCTGGCCTCGATGGGCGTGGGCGACGTGCGCCTGACCGGCGGCGAGCCCCTGGTCCGGCGCGACGTGGCCCGCCTGGTCGGCATGGTCGCGGCGCTGCCGGGCGTTTCCGACGTGGCGATGACGACCAACGGCTACGCGCTCGCCCGCCACGCCGCCGCGCTGGCGCAGGCGGGACTACGCCGGCTCAACGTCTCCATCGACTCCCTCCAGCGCGACCGCTTCTACGCCATCACGCGCCGCGACGCGCTGCCTCAGGTGCTCGAGGGCCTGGCCGCCGTCGCGCGACATCCCCAGATCACCCCGGTGAAGATCAATGCCGTGGGCCTGCGCGGATTCAGCGAGCAGGAGGCGATCCCCTTCGCCGAGTTCGCCCGCTCCAACCCGTTCGAGGTGCGCTTCATCGAATTCATGCCCCTCGACGGCGATCGCTCGTGGCAGCCCGAGGCGGTGCTCACCGGTGCCGAGCTGCGCGAGATCATCGACGCCGTGTATCCGCTCGAGGAGCTCGAGCGTGAGGCCTCGGCCACCGCGCGCGTCTTCCGCTTCGCCGAGGGGGAGGGCCGGATCGGGTTCATCGACCCGGTCAGCGAGCCGTTCTGCGCCGACTGCAACCGCATCCGCCTGACCTCCGACGGCAAGCTGCGAACGTGCCTGTTCTCCGTGGGCGAGACCGACCTGCGGGCGCCGCTCCGCGCCGGGGCCGGCGACGACGACCTCGAGGAGATCATCCGCGAGGCGGTGTGGGCAAAGGCGCTCAAGCACCGTGTGGGTGAAGCCGGCTTCACCCCGCCGCCGCGGACCATGAGCGCGATCGGGGGCTGATGCCCTTTCACATCGAGGTCCGGCGCGGCGCCTTCCAGCGCGCCCGAGCGTTCAACCTCGACCAGGACCGGATGCGTCGCGGTGTGCTCGAGCCGTGGGCGCGCGGTCTGCGCCTCACCCTGGGCGAGCGCGAATGGGATCCGCGGGACTGTGCCCTGCGGATCATCGAGGGGCCCGAGCTCTCCAGCGCCGAGCTGGGCCTGGGCCAGGGCTGGAACCGAGCGGAGCGCACCGGGCGGGACGCGACCCGCGGGCTGCTCGACGAACTCGCCGGCGCTTCGAACGCGGTGACCCCGGCGGCCGCTGCCGTCGCTCCGCCGGGAATCGCGGTGCTGGCCGAGAGCCTGGCCGGCGGCCGAGAGCTCTCGGCGCGGCTGGCCGAGCACGGCGCGCGAGCCGTCGAGTGGGCCTCGGTGCGCGAGCGCCTTCTCAGCGACGGTCCCCGCGCGGCGCCCGGGGGGGTGGTCCTGGTGCTCGAGCCCGCGCCGCCATCGGGCGCCTGGCTGTTTGACGCCGGGCTGGCCATCGGCGCCCTGGGGTCACGCGCCGTGGTGGCCCGCCGCGGCGGCGCACCCGTGCCCGAGGAGCTGCGCGGGGTCGCCGTTGTCGACATGGGCGCCGACCCCGCCGCCGCTGCCGCCGAGCTGCTGGGCCGGCTGCACGCCGGAGGCGGGGCGGCGGTGTCCGAGGCGCGGTAGGAGGACCTACGCGGCGCTGAGCGCGCGGGTGCCGAAGCGCACCGGGGTCCCGCGCGGGACCACAAGGACGGGGCAGGTCGACGTGTCGATGGCGTACTCCGCGGCAGCGCTGAGGGTCAGGAGTCCCGAGGGCGCCTCGGGCCGGGAGCCGACGATGAGCAGGTCGACCTTCTCATCGCCCTCGACGGCGACTGTTGCCCCGAGGACGTCGGCCAGAGAGTGGGCCGTCTGCTCGGAGGCGGCGTCCTCGACGCCGGCCAGCACGCCGATGCGGCCGACGGTGACGTCCTCGCGGCTACGCAGCCCGGCCGGGGCCAGGGCAACGGCGACGCGGCCGCCGCGCAGCAGGCGCTGGGCCGAGGTCCCGGGCTGGACCGCACCGCGCGCGGTGCGGTACTCAGAGCCAAGCACGACGAGATCGGCGTCCTCGCGCTCGGCCAGCTCGTGCAGCCCGTCACCAGTCGAGGCGTTAATCACCACGTGGCGCTCGGCCTCGGGCACCCCGATGATCTCGGCACCTCGGTCCAGCAGGGCCTGCGCCTTGTGGGCCTCGACCTCGTCGCGAGGATCGGGGGTCGGGAAGTGGCGGACGTAGGCCAGGGCCACGGAGGCACCGGCGGAGGCGAAGACGCGGCCGAGCGCGAGAGCGTCGTGGTCGTTGGCGGTGTCGTCGTAGGACACGATGATCTTCGGGGTCATGGTCCTGCCTTTCACTTGGCTTGATCAGATCTCTCGTTGGTTATGCCAGGAGGGTGCCACCGTCCTGCCATCAGCACAAATGGAGTTGATGATCCTCGGAATAAGCTGTGGTGATGCTCAACGTACAGCGGCTCCGGGTCCTGCGCGAGGTCGCCGCGCGCGGGTCGTTCTCCGCCGCCGCCGAGGCGCTGTCCTACACGCAGTCGGCCGTCTCCCAGGCCGTGGCAACGCTGGAGACCGAGACCGGCGCCACCCTGCTGGAGCGGGATCGCCGTGGCGTGCGGCCCACTCCCGCCGGGACGGCGCTGGTGGCCCACGCCGATGGCATCCTTGCCCGCCTGGAAGCGGCCGAGGCCGAGCTGGCGGCCATCGTCGGGGTCCGCGGCGGCCGGCTGCGCATGGCGTCCTTCCCCACCGCCGGCGCGACGCTGATGCCGCTGGCCATCGCTAGGTTCGACGCCGAGCATCCCGAGGTCGAGCTGAGCCTCGCTGAGGGCGAGCCGGACGAGATCGGCCCGCGCCTGCTGGCCGGCGAATTCGACCTGGCCCTGCTGTTCGAGTTCCCTGGGGTGGGCGGAAGGCTGACCACGGGTCTGGAGCGCCGCGAGCTGCTGGAGGACCCCATGTACGTCGCCCTGCCCGCCGGGCACCCGCTGGCCAGAGCGCGCACGCTGCGTCTCGATGAGCTGCGCGACCAGGCCTGGGTGCAAACCTCCGCGCACAGCCCATGCGCCCGGCATGTGGTGCGCTCCTGCCACACGGCAGGCTTCGAGCCGAGCGTGTCGTTTGAGAGCGACGACTACCAGACCGTCCAGGGCCTGGTGGCCGCCGGCGTGGGCGTCGCGCTGATCCCCCAGCTCGCGCTGTCGGGGGTGCGCGACGACATCGTCGTGCGCGCGCTGCATCCGCGCAGCCCGGTGCGCAAGGTCATCGCCGCCGCCCGGCGGGGCGGCGGATTGCTCCCGGCCGCCTCGGCCATGCTCGAGATCCTCGATCGGGTCGGGCGCGAGTACCTCGAAGCGCGGATCGAGCCGCAGGCGGCGTGACTGACGCGCGGCCCGAGGCCGGGTGCCCGGCGCCCGCCCGGGCCGGGCCTCCCGGCCCGCTGGTCAGACTGGGGGCGGCACAGCCGCCCCAATCCCCGAGGGCGGCACGGCCGCCCCACCCGTGGGCGGAGGCGGCCGTGGAGCGGCTGGGCGGCTAGCCGGGTGTTCCGGCGGGCGTTCCCGCCCCCGCTGGCGCGGGTGTCGGCGGCGGCGTCCATCCCGCGAGCCCGGACGGGTAGCCGAGCGACGGCACGTCGGAGGGGTAGACCTCGTGGCCGTGGACGGCCAGGTCGCCCTCCTCCATGTCCTTCTCGCTCATGCGCAGCGGGACGAAGAGGCCGACGAGCTTGAGGAGCAGGAACGTCCCGACCCCAGAGAACACGATCACCCACAGCCCGGCCAGCAGCTGCCACTTCAACAGCGTGGCGTCGCCGTAGACCAGGCCCTTGAGGCCCGGCAGCGAGGCAGTGCTGCCCTGACCGGGGTACTCGATGATGTTCGGGTCGGCGAACACCCCGGTCAACAGACCGCCGGACAGGCCGGCAAAGCCGTGGGTGTAGACCACCCCCAGGGTGTCGTCGACGTTGCGAAACGGTCGCATGCGGCTGAGGTAGTTCAGCGCGAAGTACACGATCGTGGTGCCGATGAGGCCCATGAAGATCGCGCCCCAACCGTTGACGAAGCCGGCCCCCGGGGTGATGACGACCAAGCCCGTGATCATCCCGTTGACCGAGCCCAGCAGGGTCGGCTTGCGCTTCGTCGCGTAGTCCCAGGCCACCCAGCCCAGGAAGGCCACCGCGGCGCAGATGTTGGTGTTGAGCACGGCCGACGCGGCGTCGGCCCCCGCGTAGTAGGGGTCAGCACCGTTGAAGCCGTTCCAGCCCATCCACAGCAGCCCAGCGCCGGTGGCCACCATCAACAGGTTGTTGGGGGCATCGACCTCGCGGTCGCGCATGAGTCGCGGCCCGATCACGGCCGCCGCCACGAAGCCCGAGACGCCCGCCGCCAGGTGGATCACGTACCCGCCGGAGAAGTCCAACGCGCCCTTCTGGGCAAAGAACCCGCCGCCCCAGATCAGGAATGCGTTGACCGTGTAGATGAGGCTTGCCCACAGGATCACGAAGGGGATCCAAGCCTTGAAGTTGAAGCGCCCGAGAACCGAGCCGAGCATGAGGATCGGCGTGATGGCCGCGAAGACGAACTGGAAGTAGGCGAGCGTCGCCGTCGGGAAGTGGAACGACGGCCCGGTCGTGATGCCCGGAATCGTCGCCTGTCCCTGTTCGCCGACGTGCCCGAGGATGTCACCGGGCTTGCCGATCATGTTGCCCAAAAAGCTCTTGGCGCCGTGAAATCCGAAGAGGTGAACCGGATCACCGAAGGACATGTGGAAGCCGTAGAGGACCCACACGAGCAGCACGAGAGCAAAGGTGACGAAGGTCAGCATCATCGAGTTCACCGACCAGCGCTTCTGCATGACGCCGCCGTAGAGCACCATCAGACCGGGCACGCTCATCAGCCCGACCAGCGTCGCCGCGGTGAGCTGCCAGGCATTGTCGCCCGGTACCAGCCAGCTGGGGTAAGCCGAATACATGGGTTGGTTCCTGCCTCCTCCGGTTTCTCGGGACTGGGGTGGTTTGCGGCCGCCCGGCTTGGGGGGCGGACACGCGTCCGCCCCCCGGGCAACCTCCGACGCCTGGCAGGTTGGCGTCGGCGGGCCAGCCTCGGTATGTACACGCAGCCAAAGCTCGGGGCGCCGGCGTTGTACACCGGTACAGCGACCGCGAGGTGGTCAGCCAGGAGCGCCGGCAGTCCCGGAGGCCGACGCCGGCGCTTCCGGTCCATCGCCGTGGGCGCTGCCGGCCCAGCAACGCACGATGTCGCGCATGGACAGGATCCCGCGCACTTCCCCGTCATCAATGACTATGACGTGGCGAAAACCTCCGCGCACCATGTGCTCGGCGGCGACGTCGAGCGACCAATCGGCCTCGGCGTAGACGAGATCCTGGGTCAGGTGGTCGCGGACGACCTCGCGATCGACGTCATCGCCGCGGCCGCTCGAGCGCAGCAGGTCACGCTCGGTGATGATGCACGGACCGGGCCGATCGGGGTCCATCACCACGGCGGCACCGACGCCGCGCTCGGTCATCCGCCGCGCCGCGTCGCGCAGGGTGTGGTCGGGACCGATGGCCACGACGATCTCGTTCATTCCATCGCGAACCCGCATCGTCACGTGACCGGATCATACGCCTGCCCGGCCGATGAGCGTCGGATGCGACGGCCTAGACTCGCGGCGTGCCGCTCGAGGGCCAGTGGCAACGTCAGAACACGCCGCTGCGCCGACTCACGAATCGCGAGCGCCGCTTGCTGGCGGTGGTGGTGGCGCTGGCGGTGCTCGCCACGGCGGTGGCAGTGGGCGCGGGGTTGTTGAGCTCGCCCGCGAGGCTGGCGCCGGGATGCGTGCAGTACACCACGGCGACCGCCACGGGGGCGGCGATGGTCCACACCTGTGGTTTGGACGCCGCGCAGCTGTGCCGGATGGCGCGGAGTCGCTCCGACGCCCTCGCTCAGACGGTGCGCGAGCCGTGCCGGCGCGCGGGATACCCGTAGCTCGGGTCGTTGCTCTAGCGACGGCGGCGCAGCGCCGGGTCGCTCAAGGCCGGGGCCTGGAACCCGCGATCGGTCGCCTGGAAGGTGGTCCCCGGCGCGACGATCTCGTCGACGCGGTCGAGCACGTCAGCGCTCAGCGTGACCTCCGCCGCCCCCAGCTGGCTCTCGAGCTGGTCCATGGTCCGCGGTCCGATGATCGGCGCGGTGATCGCCGGGTGGCTGAGGACGAAGGCCAGGGCGAGGTGGATCGGCGAGAGACCGGCCTGCTCGGCCAGCGCATCGGCGGCCTCGAGCTTGCGCTGGTTGCCGGGCAGCGACATGTCATAGTCCTGGGGCACCCGCTCGGCGCGGCGTGACGGCGGGAGGTCCTGGCCCTTGCGGTAGCGCCCGGTCAGCCACCCGCCGGCCAGCGGGCTCCACGGGATGACCCCCAGCCCGAACCGCTGACAGACCGGAAGCACGTCGGCCTCGATGCCCCGCACCAGGATCGAGTAGGGCGGCTGCTCGCAGGCGAAGCGCTCGCGGCCGCGCCGCTCGGCCACCCACTGGGCCTCGACGATCTCGTGGGCCGGGAAGGTGGAGTGACCGAAGGCGCGGATCTTGCCGGCCCGGACAAGGTCGGTGAGGGCGCCGAGAGTCTCATCGATGTCAGTGGCGGAATCGGGGCGGTGGACCTGGTAAAGATCGATCCAGTCGGTGCCCAGGCGACGGAGGCTGTGCTCGACCTCCTGGACGATCCAGCGCCGCGAGTTGCCCCGTTGATTGGGGTCCTCGCCCATGGCCGCGTGGAACTTGGTGGCCAGGACGACGTGCTCGCGCCGGCCGCCGGCCAGGGCCTTGCCGACGATCTCCTCAGACTCGCCGTGGGAGTAGACGTCGGCGGTGTCGATGAAGTTGATTCCCCCGTCCAGCGCCCGGTGGATGATCCGGATGCTCTCGTCGTGGTCGGGGTTTCCCCACGCGCCGAACATCATCGCCCCCAGGCAGAGGGGGCTGACCTGCATGCCCGTGCGGCCGAGAGGGCTGCGGTCCATTTGAAGATGACCCTAGCCTAGCCGCCCGGGCGACTCAGTCGATGACCGCGAAGGTCATCCCCGCCCCCTGGAGGCGCTCACGCAGTGCGTCACCCATGGCCACGGCGGTGGTCACCTGGCCCGCGCTGAGCGGCAGGTCGTCGTTGGCCAGGCAGAGCGCTGACTCCGAGAGCATCTTTGCCGTCTCGTCATAGCCTGGATCTCCCCCGCTCACTTCGCAGACCGCGCGAGCCTCGCCGCCCTCGCCCACGAAGCGGACCTTGAACCAGCCCTTGGCCCGCTGCTCGGGGCTGGGGCCGTCCCCGGAGGCCAGCCGGCCCATGATGAGCCGGCGCGCCGGCGGGATCTGGGCCGCGGCCATGAGGCCAGCCACCCCACCGATCATGCCCGCGGCCGCCGGCAGGCGCTTTACCGCCGCGTAGTGGCCGTAGGTGAAGTCGGGTCCGTAGCGATCCAGGGCCCGAGCCGAGCGCAAGACGACCTGGGGGTCGATGGTCGGCATCGGCACGACCCACCCCAACTCCGGCTCGCGACGCGGCACTCCCCTGATCCCACGCACGCGCCGCCCCGTGGGCCGTGCCTCGACACGCCGACGCTCGCCGGCCGTCCTGGCGTAGGAGCCCACCCGGGAGAACGCCGTCATCGCCGAGTGCAGCGTGCCGCCCGACGGGCGGCCACCGGCGCGGACGAAGCCCTCGACCTTCAGCGGCACCCCCTCGGGCAGCTGTGCAACGCAGAACTGCACGCCGAGGTCGTGGGGAATGGAGTCAAAGCCACAGCAATGCACGAGCCGTGCGCCGGACTCCAGCGCGGTGGCGTGATGACGCAGGTACATGAGGTCGACGAACTCGGGCTCCCCGGTCAGGTCGACGTAGTCGGTCCCCGACCGCGCACAGGCGCCCACCAGAGGCTCCCCGTAGTGGATGTAGGGACCGACGGTGCTGATCACCACCCGGGCGGACTCCGCCAGGTCGCGCAGCGACGACTCGTCGGTGACGTCGGCCTGCAGCAGCGGGACGTCGGTGCCGAGGCGGTCGACCAGCGCCGCGAGCTTCTCGCGGTTACGCCCGGCCAGCGCCCAGCGCGTGCCCTGGGGGGCGTGTCGGGACAGGTACTCAGCGGTCAGCCCGCCCGTGAAGCCCGTCGCGCCGAGCAGGACAACGTCGTGGGGGCGGTCGCCGAGCACGGACGCGGATCGTATGGCTTTGCCCGCGACGGTGCCGGCGATCCGACGTTGTCCTGCTCAGCTGCGGTGATCCGGTGCCACGGCGGCCGCCAGGATGGCCGTTTCTGTCCTCCGCGCTCTGATCGTTGAGCGCGGAGGGGCTAGTCGGACTCCTCTGAACCAGGGTCGAGCGTCGCGGCGTGTTCGCTTCTCTACGTCGAGCGCCCGAGCGACCACGCCACGCCCTCGACGTTGATCGAGGGCTTAGTGCTTTTCGTGCGGGAGCGAGAGCTCGTCCTCACCTTCAAGGTTTTGCTGCTGCTGCCTCTTGGGGTCGTTCGAGTTGAGCGCCTCGGTATCTCCCTTGACGTCCTCCTCGCGACCCTCCTTGTACGCGTGCAGCGACGTGCCCGTTGTCGGGTCCTCGTCCGCCTTGGTGTTGCCTTCTGAGTCCGGCATGCGTCGACCTCCGGTTTGGTGGCTCGAGACAGCGCCTGTCTGGGGTGCGCCTGTTTCGGCGAATACCCGCTGCGGGCTCGGCGTAAGCTCCCTCGGCGCCAGCACGACGTCGTCTCGGATCTTTCGTCTGGTGGGCCACCCAGCGCCACCCGTTCGCGCCCGTCTGGGCTTCGAGTTGTCGCTAGGCGCCGGGCGCGCCGAAGGTCGAGCGCATTGAGCGTGCGAGCCGCCGGGCGCGATCCGTCCCGCGGCGCCCGGCCCAGGGATGCGGACCCATCGCCCATGGGTGCCAGCCGAGCGTGCCGTAGTGCTCGCGGAGCTGCGCCTTGAGCTCGCCCCGGTGCTCGCCGCAGGCGTAGCGGTTCGGGCCGTAAATGCCCCGCCCATGCCAGGTCAGCCAGCGGGCGGGCTCGGCGTCCACGTACTCGCCGTGGCGCAGGTCGAGCAATTGGCGCTCGAGCGCGTGCTGCGTCTCAGGATCCGGCGCCTTCCCGCAGATCTCACACTTGAAGACCACCACGGCGGGCATTGGATCACGGTAGCGCGATACTCGCGATCGCGCGCCGTGGAAAGGGCGTGAGCCCGGCGGCTGAGGAAATGCCCGCTCGTTGCGCTGAGCAGCTGCGGCGCGTGTCAACGTGCCCGTCGATGGCGACCAGCGCGCCGCGCGCGAGCAGCGCCGCGGTGATGGCCACGCCGAGGTGACCGGCTACGTGGTCGTAGCACGTGCGGGCGTTCCGCAGGGCGTGCGTGCGAGTGCCTTGACGCAGCGAGCGCACCGGCTTGAGAGGCGCGATGCGTGCCAGCGCGTCCAGGACCGCAGCGACGTCCGGGCCGGCGAGTCGGTGGTAGCGGTGGCGCCCGGAGGGCTCGACGGTGATGAGCCCGGCGCGACGCAGCCGGGCCAGGTGGGCGCTGGTCGCGGGCGCGGAGAGACCCGCCTCGGCGGCCAGCACCGACGCAGGCAGGGCTCGGCCGTCGGCGAGGGCGATCAACACACGGGCCCGCGTGGGTTCGGCGAACAGCGCCGCGGCCTTGGCGACGTCCGCATCACCCTGCGTTTCTTGGACGTCGCTGCTCATGGCGCGAGTCTATGGCGAGAACACTTCCGTCCGAATGGAAGCGTTGGCGTGCGAGCCTGCCGAGCGTGAGTTCTGCTGCCGCCGCCTCGCGATCCGACTCAGCGTCGAGGCCCCCCGGTCCCGCCGCGGGCCACCAGCGCCTCGTCCTGGCGGTCATGTGCGTGGGAATGTTCTTGGTGCTGCTCGACGTTACCGTCGTCAACGTCGCGCTACCGCACATCGGTAGCGGCCTGCGGACCGGCCTCTCGGGGTCGCAATGGGTTGTCGATGGCTACGGCGTGACGCTCGCCGCGTTGCTGCTCGCTGGCGGCACGCTGGGGGATCTGCGTGGCCATAAGCGCGTGGTACTGGCGGGCCTAGGCCTGTTCGGCCTGGCCTCGCTGGGCTGCGGTCTCGCGCCCAGCACCGGTGTTCTGATCGCCGCCCGGGCGCTTCAGGGCGCGGGGGCGGCGATGCTGCTGCCGGGCACCGTGGCGGTGATCACCCACGCCTTTCCTGAGCGTGGTGAGCAGGCCCGGGCGCTGGGCGTGTGGGCCGGCATCTCGTCATTGGCGCTCCCCGCCGGACCGCTGCTGGGCGGGCTGCTCGTCACCGCCGCCGGGTGGCGCACGGTCTTTCTGATCAACCTCCCGGTGATCGTCGTGGCCTTCGCTGCCACCGTGCGCCTGGTCTCAGACACGCGAGACCCGCATGCCAGACGGCTCGACGTCGCTGGGGCGGCGATCGCGGCGGTCACGCTCGCCGCCCTGGTCTTTGCCGTCATCAGCGCCGGCAAGAGCGGGCTCTCAGCCGCCGCCACCGCGAGCGCGGCGGTGCTGGCGGTCCTTGGCGCCGGAGCGTTCGTTCTCGCCGAGCGCCGCGCTGCGGATCCGATGCTGCCGCTCGGCCTGCTGCGCTCGCCGGCGTTCGTCGGCGCCAACGCCGTAGCCGCGGCGATGAACTTCGTCGGGATCGGAACTATCTTTCATCTTTCTCGCCACCCTCTACCTGCAGGAGGTCCAGCATCGCTCGACGCTGCTCGCCGGCGTGCTGCTCGTTCCCCTGTTCGCCCCGCTGGCCGTGCTCTCCCCGGTGACCGGCCGCCTCACCGCGCGGTTCGGTCCGCGACCGCCGATGGCGCTCGGGCTCCTGCTCGGCGCCGCGGGGGCGGCGAGCCTGCTGCTGCTGACCCCTGAGAGCCCCTACGCCAGCCTGCTCCAGGTGCTGGTCGGCCTGGGCCTGGGCATGGGCTTTCTGACCGCCGCCGTGGTCGCCGCCGCGATGCGCTCGGTGCGCCCCGAGCGCGCCGGCCTGGCCAGTGCCGTCAACAACACCGCCCGCCAGGCCGGCGGCGCACAAGAGCCGACCCCAGTCGTTGGCGTGCTGCTCCAAAGCCGCCCCGTGGGCTCGCCGACCGCCGGGCTTCGCACAAGCGTGAGCGCCGCCAATGGCTTGGTCGCTCTCTTCGCCAACCGCCTCCGTCTACTCGCTGAGCCGACGAAGGGTTCGCCAAAGTCCACCATGGCACCTGTATTGACATTCTGCTACTTCTGCCCTAGGCTTTGGCAAGGGCGAAAGGAGCTTTCGATGGCAGAGCTGATTCAGGTTCGGCAGGCTGCACGGGCGCTCGGTGTACACGAGAACACGATCCGCCGCTGGGAGGAGCGTGGGCTCCTGCGCGCCGTGCGACTGCCAAGCGGCGTCCGGCGCTTTCGCGCCGAGGACATCGAGGCCGTACGCGATGGCATGTTCAGCGGGTTCGCGCCGCTGCGCGAGGACGACGACATCGTGCCCGTGACGCGCGTACGCTCGGTCGACTGAGCCCCGTCCCCCTCCAGTCGTACGGTTCAATGCCCGCGAGGGGAGCAAGACGATGGGACCTGGCGAGCACCGGCCATTCGACGAGCAGTACTGGACCCGGCCGTGGTCGACGGCCCTGTTCGCCGGCGACTTGTTCGAAGGTGTGCCCTTCGGCGAGCAGCCGACCATCATCTACACGGCTGAGGACGCGCCGCCCCGCCACTTCCTCGGGGAGATCGTCTTCGGCTACGGCCTGCTGATCACACCGACCTGCGACATGACCGACCAACTCATGGACAGGGTTGCCCATCCTTACCGGACGATCGTGCCGGTACTCCCGCTCGAGCTGGTACTGAGGGAGACCGGTGCGCTCGCGGAGAGCGCGAACCTCCTGCGCAGCCGCGACGCGATCCGGCCCTACATGTACATGCCGCCGCTTGCGGGCGTGATCGACGAGGAGGCCGTGGCGTGCCTGTTCCGTCCCGCGCTCGTTTCCGACGCGCTGCTTTCCGAGCCGCCTCGCCGCGTCGCGCAGCTCCAGCCCGAAGCACGCCGACACCTCAAGGTCAAGCTCGCGGCTTACTGGAGCCGGGTCGCGATCGATCCGACCGAGCTTCCGCTCACCGAGCGCGGCGAAAAAGAGCTACGCGCACGCGCCTGGCCGCCGAGCCGTTACGACGACCCAGCGCGACCAGCCGTGGACAGGTGAGCCGCACAGGGAGCTGCCACCACCACCCATCGGGCCGGCGCGGCGTCCGCGGACAACAACAGGAGCATCTACGCCGAGGTTGACCAGATGGCCGCTTCGCGCAGCTGCTGTTCGCGCAATGCGGGGGTCTCGTTGCCGTCGCGCCAGACGCAAAGAGAGGCGCGCGCCCGCGTCCGTCGGGGCGCCCGCTGCTCGTCCGACGCAGGAGCCGAGGCTTCTGAGCCGCCGCTATCGCACTGCGCGAGTTCTGACAGCGCGACCAGGCTCTGCGGCCGTTTGGCCACGCTCGCTCCTGTCCGCATTGGGAGCCGGCGTGCGGTGCGCGGTCGTTATCGCTTCGCGCCGGAAGCAACGAGACGAAGAACTGCCCGCGGTGCGAAGGAAGCGGCAAGTACGCTGATCCGCGCCAGGGCCCACTGGTCCAGGTCACCTGCGACCGCGGCGACGGTTCGGGGCAGGTCCCCGTCGACTCACCCGATGAGGCGCCTGCGCTGGAGCCAAAGCACATTCCCTTCGGCGCACCCCGTGACTGACCCGTACCGCCGGGTCTGATCCTCCAACCACCCCCGCGATCTCACCAGCGAGGCAGAACCGCCTGCCGCTACCGCTCCTGCTGGCGCGGGCGGAGCGGTGACATTCATTTGACGCGTCCTCGAGGAGGGCGGGAGGCGCGCAGCTGCTCGTAGGCGCCTCTGAGCGCGGTTCGCATGGGCCCGATGTCTTGGTGGGCGGTGGATAACAGGTAGCCGCCCTGGATCGTGGCCAGCGTCGCCTCGGCAAGCAGCGCCGGCCGAGCGTTGAGATCAAGACCTCGGCTCGCCTTCATGGATTCGAGCCCGGAGGCGAGGACGCTCTCCTAACGCGAGAACGCGTCCGCCACGCGCCGTTGCATGTCGGGCCCGGCGGCGCTGAGCTCGATCGCCAGCGACCCGACGGGGCAGCCCCTGAACCCACGTTGCTCCTGGCCGCTCAACAGGGCGTCGAACCAAGCCCGTATGCCGGTCCAGGTGTCGAGCCGAAACTGCTCGAGCTCGCCCAAGACGACACCGAGCTGATGCTCGAGCACAGCCGCCGCGAGGTCATCCTTGTCGGCGAAGTAGTGGTAGAACTGGCCCTTCCCGCAGCCGGACTCCACGAGCACGTCCTCCACCGCGGTCCCGCGAACGCCGTTCTCGTACATCAGCCCCGCGGCGGCGTTGATGATCGCGTCCATGCGCCGTCTTCCGCGGGCTGTCTTGGGCTCTACCATCGTCGGCGCGTGGGACCGTAGCCGGCCGCAAACTGTACCGTACGGTACACTCGACTGGAGTCGAACCCGGACAGGAGGATGCGACGTGGTACGTGGCTACGGCAAGGTCGTAGGAGTTACCCTGGTGCTGATAGGCATCGTCGGGCTCCTGTTGGGCCAGAGGTCGCTCTTCGGAGCTTTGAACATCGACATCGCAGAGGACATCATCCATCTGCTCACGGGAGGTGTGCTGGCTTTCGTCGGCTTTGCCAGGGGCGACAATGGGCTGGCGCGCGCCGTGGTCGGAGGGATCGGGGTCGTGTACCTGCTCGTGGGCGCGATCAGTTTCGCCGAACCTGACCCGCTCGGTCTCTTCCCGAGCGAGTACAGCGTGCTTGACAACCTCATTCACATCACGCTCGGCATCCTCGCCATCGCCGTTGCGTGGGTGCTGCCACGAGGCGAACGACCGACACCTAGGACCGCATAGGAAGGCCATGGCTGTGACGCCAACCGAATCCATTGCCAGGGGCGCCCTCGCCGGCCTAATCGGCACCGCGGCAATGACCGCTGCCCAGGCTGTGGAGATGCGCCTTTCCGGCCGGAAGCCATCGATAGTGCCCGGCCAGGTGGCGTCGAAGCTCATGAGGTTGAACCCCGAGGACGATGAGGCATTGTCACGGATCTCCATCGGGATGCATTGGGCACACGGGACGGCCATGGGCACGGTTCGGGCGCTGATCGGCCGAGCCGGCCTGCGGGGCCCGGGCGCGGCAACGGCTCACCTCGCCTTGATGTGGAGCGGTGACGTGATGCTCTACAAGGCCCTCGGTATCGCCGGTTGGCCGTGGCAGTGGAGTCTCGAGGAACTGGCGCCGGATGTCCTCCACAAGGGCATCTACGCCGGGGCCACGGGTGTGGCCTACGACCGTTTGACGTGACCGGCGCGGGAAGCCCTCTATTACGGGGAGCGCCAAATATAGCGGTCACTGCGCGTACCGGATCAGGGATGCTGTGAAATAGTTGGTGACGATCGTCTTTGT
>JAABUY010000564.1_pt1 | contig 62531 bp, 90 predicted proteins | sample 5560271 | NCBI WGS metagenome assembly JAABUY01 (sample SAMN10711886, study PRJNA513374) | rock metagenome | isolation source: Antarctica rocks | place: Antarctica: Victoria Land, University Valley | reverse complement strand
TGGGGGGCGGGTAATTTCAGCATCTCACGAGGGATAACGAGTTTTGCGATCATGGCATGGCGGGCGAATGGCTTTGAATCGATATTAGTCTACATATCTTTTCGTATTTCCATACAACGAACATTAATGATACACTCTGGTGCGCTGTCCCCGTGAGGCTCCCTGCCAGACAGCAAGGAAGAGCTTTTTGAATTTACGTTCACATCGCTCAGAGATATCATGCTTTCCCATTAGGCGACGGGCCTGGGAAGTACTCCGGCACGACAGCGTGATACACCTCCTCATCTTTCTTCGAGAAGACTACAAATATCACCCTCGATACCTGTGCGCATGACACCATCAGTCTACTGGCTGCCCCTCCCAAGTGATGGTCTCCAGTGGTTCATGATTGACTCACCGACTTGTCAGACTCGAGGAACCGCCGCGTCGTCCGCACAGCCACATGGGTAGCATCCACGATCGGGTACCCATCTACCGACCCATCAGCTCGAGGCCACCACCAGCACCACAGCACAGCGAGAGAGAGAGAGAGAGAGAGAGGAGGGAGAACCCACAGACACCGGTGCTTATACTCGAAAACCCAATACTTCCCCCTCCAAACTCCTTACAAGCCTTCAAACTCGATCGATAACAGCTCTCTAGCTGTCCCTCTGCTCGTTCCGCATTACGTTGCGAATAGACGGGCCCTACGGTGTGGGCTATCCTCTTCGCTGACAACTGACCATCCCCATCAGTCCAGCTCGCTCGACGAGACAAGAGCCCCTGGGGAAAACAGGGAGTGAGAGTGAGAGTGAGAGTGAGAGAGAGAGAGGTAGACGCAGAGATAGACCCACGTCGTATCCCCCAGTGACCTTCGTCTCCCCCGTATCCGTCCCGCCAAGCGTCCTACATTCCTCGAGTAAATCGGGACCGGCCGCATGGTGGATAGCACCATCGACTCCACCGCCGCCGAGGAGGGATTCATTGGCTGCGTTGACTATCATGTCGGCCTAGCTCGCACTCAGCTCCTAGGCCTCGACGAAATGCTCTGTCGGAGAGAAGGGAAGGAGGAAGGAGCGGGGGAGAGGACTGACTTTGAGCTTGGTGATATCGCCTACCTCTCTCAGCGACAGTAAGGGATGTGCAGGAGTGAGAGACCGACCTCGCCAGATGGAAACTCGTTTGTTCAACTCGGCGTCAAGGGGGAAGGACGGCTTGTCTTCAGGTGCTGGGAGGGAGGAAGAGGCATAGAGATCGGAGAGGGTGAGGAGGTCGGTGGGGGAGGTGATGGTGGAGGATGAGGACATCGCTCGAAAAGCTGGTAGGGGATGTCGCGGACAGAGGAAAGGTCGGGAGAGGTAGGGAGTGAGATGTTGGGAAATCGACTTTACAGGTCCGAGAAAGCGGAACATGAAGTGAAGGAATCAACGACATGTTGCGGTGGACGAGAGAAGTGGAGGAAGTTCTTGCGTCGTGACGACTACACAGCCTGCTCGGGCTGATATGGTCCTGCCAGAGGATGCGAAAGGGGAATGTTGAGCATGAAGAAGGACTAGCAGGACAGGGTATTGTTCTGATGCATGCTATCACCTCCCCCTCTTCCCATCGACCCATCCGTCCCATCATCACACTCCCTCATCACCACCGCCGAATCCCGAGTGGAGGCCCTCCTCACGTCTCATTGGTCCTAAGGTTGACCGGATTCCGCAGTCCCGAAGTCCCATCCTGAAGGAGATGAGCGCTACTCTCTACTCCGCTACTCACCTATCAGCTGCGAATCCTTTGTCCCATTCCTTCGTTCCAATCTACTCCTCCATCCGCTTCCCGTTGACGGCAATAAAGTGGTACAGCACGATACAGGCCATCGCTGCGACGCCGAGACCGTTGGAGAGGTTGGTGAGGGTCGTGTCGGAGATCATGGTCGGGAAGGTGATCCGCCGAGGAGTCTTGCGAGATAGGTGGGATTCTGCCGGAGATACCGTCAATTTGAGAAAGACAATACCGTTTGCATCCGGTCCTCTCGCACGAAGCGAGTTTGCTATGGAGAGAAAGGAGCCGTGATGAGCAGCAGGAATCACCGAAAGGGTCGGGTAATTGGGCAACGGAATTGTAGCTATCGTGGGAAAGTGTCGGGCTCCTGAAGCTTGTCACGTGATAAGCATGCTTGATCTTGATAGTCTGGTTGGTGGTCTGCACTTCCACGCCTTGCTCTCCTTCTCTTGACGTCTGGTGAGAAGAGCGTGTCTTCACACTGCTGCAATGGCTAGCTTCACCCTCCATCCCCTTCTCACCTCCCTCAGGCCCCGAGTGACAGCTCTTCACCAACACGGTTCGTATCAGCGTCCACTTTCATCATCTACCTCGGCTGACCGCTCTTCAGGCGATAGGCTGTATGTTGGCTGTGTGAATGGGGCATTACAAGTCTACTCCTTCGATGCACCGGGAGGTGGCGATGGTTTCCCGACAGTCAAGCTGGTCAAGACGTACTCTTGGGCGAAGAAGGCGATTGACCAGATTGGGGTTCTGGGGGAGTCAAATCAGCTTGCTGTACTTTCTGGTCAGTTGCTCTCACCCTCGGCAGCTCTTGAGCTCGACAGCCTCGAGAACGCTGACATGTAGTGCGCAGACTCGATGATCACGCTGTACTCGCTTCCTGACCTTCCGAAATCCAGCGCAAACGTCCTCAGTCAAGCACGGAACGCCCACACCTTCGCCATCACTTCTTACACTGCGACCATCAGCAAGAAGAAGAGCCAGGCCGACCTGAATTCCGGAGAAGGGAAGAAGATCCGTCGGGATCTGCTTGTTGTAGCGTGTCGGAAGAAGGTGGTGGTATATGGTGCGGGTCGAGGTGGATTGAAGGAGGGCTGGGTGAGTGTTTCGAGCTCGTGTTCGTTGGTGGAGACTGATGTTGATGCAGGACATGTCCCTTCCACACTCACCTCGACATGCCATCTTCCCTTCCGTCCCTTCTTCTTCCACTACACTTCCCCTACCTGAAACGATCCACCTTCTCTACTCACCTCAATCGTCAGTCCTTCTCCACATTCACCCCACATCCTCACAACGGCTCTCGATCTCCGATGTCACTACCGGCCCAACCCCTGTGTCACACTCGTCCGTCCCGGCCTCCTCGGTCGCATCCGCTGCAGCCGGTGCCACCTCCGCTGCGAATACGACCGAGGCTTCGTCGAGCGGGAGCGGAGGGCTGTCGATGGGAATGGGCGGGATGAGCGCGTTGACCGGGCTGGGAGGGTACGTCGGTTTGGGTGGGAAGGCGGCATTACCTGTGGGGACGAGCTTGGTTGGCGGAGAGGTACTGTTGGCGAGAGAGAGTGAGCCTGCGGTCTGATATGGAGATTATGCTCGAGGTCGCTGCTGATGCTCAGAAGACGTGGGCGTGTTTCTGTCCACTGAAGGGAACTACTCCAGACCAGAGTCCCTGCAATGGCCAGGACCTCCAGAGGCAATATGTACGCTACCTTTTGATATACCTCTGCGAGGCTGATATCGCGATTTAGCGTTTTCGAACCCATACATCTACTCCCTCGTCCCCATCGTTACAACAGCTTCCGCCTCATCGAGTTCCACCTCCGCAAGTCACGCACACGCCCTTCAAGTACACGTCGCTCCGACTCTTGCTCTGCGACAGTCCCTTTCCTTTCCGGCTCCGGCTGTCGGTGGCCTGACGGTCGGAGAGCTCACGCATGTCTCAAGCACATCTCCTGCAACGCCGGCGGAAGCGATGTTGACGGCCACCAAAGTCCTAATGGTCTCGACCCCAACGGACAAGGCATTGTCACAGTCGGAAGGAAGCTCGATTTGGGCTTTACGAGCAGGGCATGTTGGCGAACAGATAGATGAGCTCATACGCGAGGGAAGGCTGGCGGATGCGATTGGCCTTGTCGAGGCTGTTGGCGAGGATGGACTGTCACCAGTATGTCATTTCGAGACGTGTTCAATTTGTAACTGACGAGGTTTCGCAGGCACGGCGTCTCACCCATCTTCGCACCCTCTCTGCAGTCCAGCACTGTGCCAGAGGGCATTATCAGCCCGCCATGGACACCTTCCTCATGTTGAACATCAATCCTGCGCTCATCATCTCACTATATCCGGCAGAAACGATATCCGGCAAGCTTCACGTCTTGCGAGACCAGTGGATGAGGCTCTTTGGCGGGGTCGAGGATGCGCGTCTAGAGCCTGAGGTACCGATGGTGACTGAGGGTAGTGAGGGTGGATCCAAGAGCCTGAAAAGCATGGCCCATCTAAGCGCGGCCAGGAAGCCTAGTCTCGATACCCTCAGAACGGTGAAGGATGATGATGCGGCTTCGATTTCGTCGACTGAGAACTCCGCCCCGATTATGAGCGGAGAAGAGTGTGAGTCGGTGTACACATACTGGAATTGGTGCTGAATAGTCTAGCTGTCGCGCCTCGAGCCGCCCTCGAAGCACTCATGTACTTCCTCTCCGACCGCCGACAAAAGCTCACGGGGGCGATCGCGGCTCTCCCTACACCGCTTCCGGCAGAATCGTCTCTTCCGCCACTCTCCTCTCTTCCAGCCACGGAGCTGCATGCCCTCCCATCGGTCCCGTTTGCCCAGCTCGAGCCGGAACAACTGTTACGAATGGCTCAGGTGATTTACACCGCATTGCTCAAGGTGTACCTCGTCGCTCGACCGGTGCTCGTCGGCAGTCTATGTCGGATTGAGAATTGGTGTGATGTCGAGGAGGTTGAGGAACTGCTCAAGGCGCAGAAGGTGGAATGTTCTTCCCTCATAAGTGAGGAAGCTGACGGTTCCAGCAGAAATTCGGAGACTTGATAGATCTGTATCAGGGGAAGAAGATGCACGCGAAGGCTCTGAAAATGCTCCACGAGTAGGCTCAATCAGGTTCTTGAGCCTCACTTTGGCTGATGTTTGACGCAGACTCGCCAAGGATGAGCAGGACCGTCTGGATCGGTATCCGCCGACGGTTCGATATCTGCAAAAGCTCGGTCCAGCAGAGCTACCTCTCATCCTCGAAACTTCCAGGTGGATTTTCGACGAGGATCAAATGATGGCTCTTCAGGTCCGACTGTCCCCGCTTCCGCTTGAGTTCGCTGAAGAGCGCGTAGGTCTTTACGGCTGATGAGCCGGAAGTCGAATCTCTCCCTCGACTGGAAGTGATGAAATTCATTGAGACGACCAGTCCCGACGCCAGTACTGGATACCTGGAGCATGTGATTAACGTATGGGAGGAGAAAAGGGCAGAGTTCCACGACAAACTTGCGGAACTGTATCTCAGCAAGGCTCGGGTAGCATCGCCGGATCGAAAAGACGGTAAGTGAAAAGCCTTGGGTTCAACCTGTTACTGACAATCAGGGACAGATGGAAGCACGGAGGAGTACTCCGAGCTTCTTAACTTCTTGTCGACCTCGACGCACTATCGTCCGCACCGGCTCATCAGCAAGCTACCCGGCGACGGTGAGACATACTGTTGACCTTCATTTGCTTTCACTCATTGAGACATGCAGAGATGCCCGAGGCACGTGCGATGCTGCTCGGACGCATGGGGAACCACGAGGAAGCGCTCAGGATATACGTCCATCGATTGAATGACTACCTTGGAGCAGAAGCGTTCGTTTCGTCATTTCTCTGCTATCTCAACTGACGATGGGGGCAGCTACTGCTCGAAAGTCTATGCCAAATCCCCGGATCCTCACGGCATCTTCCTCCTCCTCCTCCGCATCTACCTTCGTCCGTCACCTTCGTCACAAGATCCGATCCTGCTCATCCCCGCCCTTTCCTTCATCGCGAAGCACGGTGTCCAGCTTGATGCGAACGAGGTCCTTGCTCTCCTTCCGCCGCTCGTTACGATGGACGACGTGCGGTTCTTTCTCATCCGAACACTACGGGATGGTTTCGCGAAGAGGAACGAGCATAGAGTTGTGAAGCAACTTGTGGGAGCGAGAAAGGAGGATGTGGAAAGGGTCTCGCTGGGCTTACAGGTCAAGCGGGTCAGGGTGACGGATCAGAGGATGTAAGATTGCCTCTTGGCCCAATCAAGACGAAGCTGATCGAGGGACAGATGTCCACAATGTCAGAAAAGGTTGGGCCAGTCGGCCATCGCGGTACATTCGCCTAGGTGAGTGATATAGCCCGTTAGGCATGCTTGTGTCTGATTGGCCGAAAGGGGTGAGGTGACGCATCTGCATTGCAAGGATCCATTCAGCGCCACACTTGCTAGGATTCGAGGGTAATTCTTGGAATCTCGACTATATCCTGCATATTCGATACCTGATGTGCGATGACATATATCTGTGTCATTTCATGGGCAAGACGTTCTATCGTGACGCAGCATTCTCGTGGAATCGCATGGAACCTGTCGTGAGGGAAGATCTCCGCCGCCACACTCACTCGTCCCGATCCCCTCAAAGCTCGGGCCCCTATTTTCCTGACCTTTTTCCCTACATCGCTCTTCAACCTCGGTCAGTCAGTTTCGGGACGATTTGTCGGACGGTCAGTCGTAGAGGCAGCTTTGTCTTCAAAACTGAAGACCTCAGCATCTACGTCGAGCATGAGCGACATCGGCGGTCACCCTCTAACAATCCACGGCCCCCCTGTTGAGACTTTGACGCTGCCCTGGGAGGAGATCCAATCGATACTCCAATTCGTCGGGTTGAGCAAGGGACATTGACCTCTCTCGCTATCAGCGCAAGCGACGACTTGTAATCGGCCTGTCACCTCGATAGCCTTCTCACTACGTTTGAAGATTGGGATTTCGATCTGCCGTCTCTTCAACAAGTCTCATTCCTCGCATATCCAAGCAACTTCCTCTCGGAAACCTTCATTGTTCTGCGACTGGCACCTGATCTCGAATCGCTTGACATATACCTGATCTCGAGCACTGTCAAGCGTCCAAGGGTGCCGATGCCAAATTACGACTTACCGAGCGTACGCAAGTTGAGTCTATGCGTGGAAGGCGAACGAGGAGATGTCGAAATATACGATTCTTGCATTCAACAGGCTCAGAACACGCTAGATCTCTGATCTCGCGCTCGGAATTACTGTTGACCCTGGGCACTACCACTGGTGTCATCCATCATCCGGATTTTTACGCTCTTGATCATCTGACTCGACTCGCCTACTCTTTCGTATCACTCGGTGGATACTCGTTGGATCATACCTTCTGGCTGCTGAATTGAATGAGCTGTATGTAGCAAATTTGGACGCTTCGAGGCAAGATCACCAGGTCCGGACTCATCAGAAGAGGTCAGGGCCGCGCCACATGGGATCCTTTCTTCCTCTTTTTTTAATGATCACAGATCACACGATATTTCGAATGTTTGTGAACTGGAACATCCCGCGAGACCAGTGAGCACAGCTCCGTATCTAGGTTCAGAGCTGATTATGGCGAACCTCACTTCGAGCGATAGCTCGGATAGCGATGATGATGACTGGGATGAGAAGCCGGAATCACTCGCCATCAGCACGGAGCTGGACCCGCAGGATCGAGAACCGGTGGCTGAAGACGACCGAATGCCGTGCTACGTCGCTCTAGACGAAGACATGACGGTCCACTTCCTGGAAGTGTGCTTTTGTCGCGTGCTGGCACAAAGTCCCATCGTGAGCTGCGCTTGACTTGACGAGATTTGACAGTCATAGTACACAACTTCATTTATGCGCCGGATTACAGGGAGCATAGCTTCATCTCACTGCTCACAGTGCTTGAGTGTGTTGCACTCGAGGATTCGACATCTTCTGCGGTCTCTAGGAGGCTCGACATGTTGTTGAGCCATCTGAGAGGATGGGGCATCGAGTCTATGAGCTCCTGAAGACCTTGCACCTGATGTCTAACGGTGAAACTGCGAGACACAGTCGCCCTATGGATTCACCTGGACTCTCCGCGACGAGACGGCTACCCGGGGTCGATATTTGAATCGATCGAATCTTCCGCTCCTTTGCCCACTGACACCACCTACATCGAAGACTGCTCTCTTGTGAAGAACGATCTCGACAATTTTCGGCGCGATATCACACATTGGTCCGCGGGAGAGCTGCCGGTGCCGGACTTGTCCCCTTTGAAGACCATTTTTTCCCTGCCTTCAGAACTATCCGAAAAGCATCGCATCAGACCTCGACTCCAAAGACAGGCAGAGTTTCGCTCACACTTCGCGTCGTATCCGGCTGGCCGTGGATGCCTTGAACGTTTATACGAATTCATTCCGATCTTCCCGGAGAATCGTTCACCGATCGTGGAGACTGAAGAGACGATCGCTGGTTGGACTTGATTCCATACGACGAAGCACAGCTCATTCAGTTTTGCCAAAGACAGGCAACCAAGTGGGCGGGCGTTTTGTGCTACATTTTGCATTCTTTTGCGCCCGCCGAGACGGAGTGAAAGAGTTCGACATCATGCTTCATCCGGGGGGTCTGCAGCCCATTTTGCCGGTGCTCGGGATGTGCGGAGCCGGCAATTTATCGCTCGAGCATTGTGGGAGTCAGGTGCATGGTGTCCTCCTTTAGCCCCTCCAGCACTGCATTGGTAACTTCCTGGAACTATTGACGTTGAGATTGCCGTCGCTTCCGCGCGACCTCCTCGTCCAAGCACTTGGCCTACTCCTACTAGCACCCTCGCTGGATTCATTGTATATCTTATGACGAGGCAGACCGGGAAGCCCTTTCGTCGTCGACTGCGATTCGCGTAGTATCAAGAACTTGACTCTGCATGCAGAGAACAAAGAACAAGGGGATATATGCGTTTCGATTATCGATGAAGCTCCTCGAGTTCGTTGCTTGACCTATTGGGGAGCCGCGTGGATCGTGAAGGTTGCGGTGGCGACAGAACGAGCCAGAGAGACTTGCGGGTGAGTATGATCCATCATCGTTGATCCTCGTCATGCCGCGATGAGGGACGATCCCCTGCACTATGAGGTCCTCGTCAAAGATATCCTCACTCCTTCCAACCGCTCGTTTTCTTGGCTCGGAACGCCCACTCTACTATCACGACGCAGGCAACACACGTGTCTTATGTGTTGGAGGGCTCGGATAAGCTCGCGCGCGACGCGTTCGTTCGCTCGTCCTTTTTTATGCATTCATCATAAAGTACAACATTATGTACTGGCATCAAGTTCGGTGCCCAGTTTGAGGTCTGTGAAAGACCCTCTCGGCCGAGCACCTTCTTGGAAAGTGGGCTGCGAGACTTGTCGCTGGGCAAAGTGCTGTATGGGTGCACGATCACACAGTTGACGGTCTTTTTTGTCACAAGGTCGAGTGACGGTGAACCCTGCCCTGAAGGCTCAAGTCGTCGTTAAGTACGTCGCCCACCCACAGCATTACGCAGAGGATCGAGTGGTGCAAGGACTCGTCAGAGAGCGAGTGAGGACTGGGCGACGAGGGGGAATTCCTGCGCTTGGACTGCCTTGGGATTTAGGCTTGAGGGTCTGGACGTCGAGGCGGGAATATGAGCTGAGGTTTCGACCGGCGACAGACCACGAGAAGAGATTCGGGCTGGGACGAACATCCCTACGAGCTCGATGAGCCAGGCGTTAGTGGCGCGATTGAATGAGTAGGATGCGTCTTTACAAGCTCCAAGGACGCGCATTGAGATCATTGGTAGTAGATACTACATTGTTGACGATATCGTGATTCGTCAACGACGCGATAGTAAGCCATCATCAGGATACAAGGCAAACATAAGTAGACATCCGAAGGATACGATGTCCGCAATGACGGTATCGCTGGTCCCGGCTCGTCGCCTCTACCTGGGTCTGACCTCGGTCATCTCCACCCTGCCTTCGGTAAAGATTTGCTTGTAGCGTGGATGGGTGCTCAGATACTGCCAGTGGTGTCAGCTTCCGCCATTCCTTCCAGCGAGAGCCTAGTACCTTATAGAGCCTCGCGTCGAACCTTTCGAGGAGACTGTCTATGATTCAGCTTGACTGCACCTGCAAAGGAAGATCTAAAGCTCACTCTGGCCTGTATGAAAGGCAAACAAAGATGGTCGATACCCCTCCTTCCTACAACGAATGAGCGAGGGACGCTTGGGCAGGGATGAAGGGACCGTAGACATACCAGTGCAGACGTGAGCGTCAGATTGACGTTGAGGGTGATGATAAAGGCGTAGATTACCAGTGGTCTGAATGTCGGGTCAGATCTTGTTCGCATCGCCGAGCCGGAACTCACATTTCGTATTTGTCCTTGTACAGCGTCTTTCCGATGATTACTGTTGGGATTCTCGTCAGTCCAACATGCGATTGGGAGATCAGACACGAACGATGCGAGAAGAGGTAGGTTGCCGCAGCGCACAAGATGGCACTTGCAATGCAGCCCATGTGCAATGCTGTCAAGGTATCAATAACAAGCATAACCACGTGTAAGGCTTACCGGAGCCGACTAGACTATCATTCAAGAGCGCAGACAGCCCTTGATTACGAGTTTCATTCGACGACGTTCGGGAACACGGTAGGAACTCACCTTTGTTCTGCCTCAGGTCTGAATTATTCGTCCTGTGAGCGGACAGGTGCTTGATCTCTCGTGCTGCTGCAAACTATTTTGCCTGGCGTCAGCGAAGCTGCTGGTTGGCTACTTAGGGGAAACTTGCATAGCTTTGTGAGAACTGGTTTTCGCCGCCCGCTCCTACGGCTGACGGACGTATGAGATAGATTCACAGGTTCTGAGACTGTAGGGCGTACCGATGATGATACTATAAGAGCGATGACGTCAGATTCCCCATCGGACTCAATGAAACTAGTCACGTACCAAACATCTGTGATAGCCATCGATTAGCACTTCCATCATCGCGAGCGATGACAAGCTCACATTTATTGAACATGTGGAGAAGCCAGTTCATGATTGCTATCGGGAAGAAGCACTGATACCGCGTCAGCATTTCGCACCTTTCCACGGGGAGGGACGCACAACCCAGCCCATCACATAACCGATCCCGCAGCAAGTACCTAGACCAGTCATCAGCTCGACAGATCGAGCAGGAAGGTTGCCTACACCATCTGCCCGTCAGAAGGCTAACCACAAAATTGAGCGTTTCGATGAAACCGACAATCATGCTGCCAAGCGACACGGACCCAAGGGATTTGTGAAATGCCTGCTTGAAAGCCGGTCTGGCGGTGCTGGTGCCATTCCCTACGAAATACTTCTGGCTGAAGGGTCCGCCTGAGATAGTGCACAGCACAATGTTGCTCACCAACTGAGTTGGAATCAGCCTTGCAGCGCGACACGATAATTTTGGTCACGATCGCTTACACTGCTCAACCAGAGATGCACGAAGATCGCAAAAAGGCAGATGAGGAAGGTGTAAGTCCATGAGCAGGATCTTGCAGTGCATCCTGTGAATGTATCAGTGAGATCTCACATCGAGGTGGTTGAAGCACATTTGTGGTCTGGCTCCCATTTGAGGAAGATGTAGATGATCACGAAGACGTTCGCGATGGATAGGACCACCTGGATGCACGTGCCTGAAGGCTGTTTAGTCCCGCCTCGCTTCGCATGGCATACCTATGATGACCACCCCATAGACTGAGCTGTGATCAGAAGCCACCTTTGACGCTGAAAGCATCAGTTCTCCAGCCAGCTCGTACCGTCCCCAGCCCACAATTAGCCAGATCACGTAGAGCATGAAGAATAAGAGGCAAAGCGCCGCAGTCGGCCACTCTGTCATGACATCAGCTGATCAATGCCGTCCACAAGACGCGCCACGAACGATGTGCGTAAACGGCCACTCGGCGAGAGTCAGTATTTGGAGACTAGACCTCGAGCTGGGACAGAGCTCACAGCCTCCTACAGCAGCGCTTGATGTGAGCCATAATACAGGTGAGATATAGAGAAGGACGACAGGTGCGAGTTTCACGAACTGATCTACTGGTCAGCAGTCTTGATTTTCCGGGTAAGTCACTCACAAGCAGCAATAGAGCACTGAAGAAGGCCGCGAGACAAGAAGCACACACGAAAATCCAGATATCTTGCCTACAAAACCCAACTCAGCGGGTGAAGATCCAATCGAGCCAGAGGTCACAAACTTGGAGAGATCAGTCGACGATGTATCCCTCGAGCCAACTTTGGTATTGAGGTCTGTGCCCGTGAAGGTGGTCTCATCGCCGTTATCGTGCTTCTCCGCATACCAGACATAACCGCCTAAGACGGTGTAGCCTATGACGAAGACGACGAAGACGAAGAGTGCCCATCGGTCATTCCGATTCCACGCTTGCCACCCGGTGCCTCCGGGTTTCTTATCTTGCGGAATCATTTCGCAACTCTCCCTCATGGTGGAGGATGACAATGACGACCAGGTTGAAATCGATTTATCGTAAGTGCAGAGAATATGGGCGATCGTCATTGGTGCCAATGGAATTTTGGGCTTTGGAACGGCATTCGACAACGGTCCTTTGAAAAAAATCCGAAACAAGCATCTGCTACGCGTCAGAGAAAGCATAAGCGACAAAGCTCAGCATGTTTGGGGGTCATTTGAAAAACGCAAGGGCTTGGTGAAGGCAGATTGCGAAAGAGTAGGAGAGCGAGGTTCAGGCGTCTGATCCGCGTTGGCCTAAGGATATGTGCTGGTGTTTGATCTCAGGAGTAAACCTCAAAGGCTCGACATGTACTTGATGAACCAAAGACATTTGGTTAGCAATTGAACCTGAATATCCACCTTGATCATGGTAGTCGATGCTGTCTAGAACATTGTAGGAATGTAATTTCTCTGACGCGTTAGGTCCGACGCGCCGAGATCCGAACTGCGTCAAATTCCATCAATTTCCCCTGTACATCGTCATCATCCTTTCACCTTCGTAGAGCACCTCGACTGCTCTCGAGGGCATGCTCCGGCCCCCCGATGCAAGTTCCGCCAACTCCGTTGCATCGGAACACCTTTCATGTCCCCACTCGAAGACCTCGAAGCTTGACCTCTTTGAGCACGTCCCCTCGGTCCATTCCGCTCTCTCGGCTCTTGGTGGCGGCACTAGCGGTCGCTGTGGGGGAGACATGGGTACTCGATGATGTTAGTGATCAGAGCGGAGGTGTTGGATGGTTGGTGCTAGCTTTCTGGGTTGCCCGGGTCGAGCAGGAGGTCAGAGGGAGATGGAAGAAGAGGGGCAAGGGGAAGGCGAACAGCTCACAAGGAGAACAAGCATTCATCGTACGTCGGCACTCGTTGGGGCTGATATGGGGCAGAGCTGACAACGAAATGGTAGCGGCAGCTTGGTCTTGCGCTCGTGTTAGCCGTACAGTCGATTTCCTTCGTACATGGAATACAGCTGGTCGGACCTTTGAGGTGAGCTGCGAGCTTCCTTTTCGATCCTGTCGAATGTTATGCTGATGGTGGCCAGGTCTCTCGTGCTCCTCTTTGCAGGAAGCATGTTCGCATCGGTCTCGCTCGCAAATCGCACAGCGGTGCGTCATATAACTCAATACTCAGCTACCTGAGGAAATCACTGATTGTGCTTCTCTAGCTGCTATCTCTGACCCCTATCCTATTATCCGTCCTGGTCATTCTGGCCGCCCCGGTCCGATCCTCAGGGTGTAGGTTCGCGGCTTGCATTCCAGATCCCGAAGGCCTGATCAAGCTTCCAGTGTTGTCAAGCCCATCCCTCGCGCTCCTCGTCTTCTCGACTTTCATCGCCGAGAGCTCATTCACGTCCACGACGAATGTGCCTTCCCGGACGACGGAGCATGAACGAAGCGAAGCGTCGAGGCCGCCCCCAGCGATCATGCCACCTGTGATCGCGGGTCTTCTCATTCTGATGCTCTGGATCATGGTGGGTGCTGTCAAGCATGCCCAAATTGCGATATGACTGACGCCAACTACAGCGCTGGCTACCTCAGCCCTTCCCATCACTCGCCATCTCGAAATCTCGCCTTGTTAGTTCCCTCTTCACGGCTCTCCTCGCTCGCTACCTCCCTCTTTCCTCGCCAAGCACCAGAACCTCTGCCGTCGCACAGTTTCGAGCGCCTCGCGACACGCTCATCATCTTACTATCCATCTTGGTACTACAATTCTTCGCCCTTCCGCCGGCTCCTACACGACTCGACCTACTGCTCCTTCCGCTAGCCTCGGCAAGCATCATCTTCAATCCACCCGCGCCAATTATGCAAAAAGCTACGGAGACCGCGACTCCAGTATGTCACCTTGACCCACGGTAAACACGCCCCTAATCCTCCGCGCAGTGGTCCTTTCCTCGGACGGCGATTTCGAAGCCTTCTCGGTCTCTTATGAGCATCATTCCTCCTACGTGGCGACCACATCTACAGACTATCCTCCATACTCCTACCTCGAAGCGTATCTTCTATTTCTTGCTCCTGAACCTAGCCTATATGGGCGTGCAAATGGGATATGGGGTCTTGACCAATTCCTTGGGTCTCATCTCAGACGGTAAGATGTCTCTTTTCATGCATTGTATGCCCGCTGATCCATTCAGCCATCCATATGCTCTTCGATTGCCTTGGATTGGCGGTAGGCCTCTGGGCATCTGTGGCAGCTACTTGGAAGCCGGACGGGCGATACACGCTTGGCTATTCACGCGTAGAGACGCTCAGCGGCTTCGCAAATGGTGAGTGCGCCGCCTTTCTCATCCCTCTAAAGCTGAATACCGGTCAGGCTGCTTTCTCATCCTCATCTCTATATTCATCATATTCGAAGCCATCCAAAGAGTGTATGCCGCAGAAGCAGTCTGAGGAGGCCTCGCTGACTAGAGAACAGTGTGGACCCTCCCGAGATGGAGACAAACCAGCTGCTTCTCGTTTCCTCCATCGGACTAGCTATAAATCTTTGGGGCATGTACGCGACCGGCGGTCACCAACATCATCGACACAGCCATGGTCCTTCTCATACTGTGGAGGTGAATGAGAAGAAGGTGAGCTGCGCAGTTTGTCGAAGATTGCATCTAAGCGTCACTTCAGGTTGACCATCGGCACACCAACGGGGACAGTAAACATCGTAAGGACTCATATGGAGTGAGGATTTGCGCAAATCGTGAGGTTTCGCTCATTCTCCGCTTAGACATCCAAGGACTTCTCCACGCCACCGAGGATCGGACAGACTCGGCGAAGAAGCTCCGGTCATAATCATATTATGATCTCTCGATCGCACTCCCATGACCAACCTGATTCCAATCACGATTACCCCGATCACTCAACTCATGCCCACTCCGATCACGACGAACACTCATGTACTCATTCAGCTCACGAACACGAGGTAAGTCGGCGGACTTCTCATTTGCCTTGGCGGCTGATCTTTGCTCCAGCAGGACCACACCGAGCAACGCCACCACAATGATGTACACGACCACGATACCCACGACCACCACGATACACATGACCATGCTCACGACCATGCACACAGTCACAATATGCGAGGCGTCTTCCTGCACGTCCTCGCTGTATGGAAGACCCGATCCATTGATGGCCCAGCTGATGTTCATTGCTTAGGACACTCTCGGCAGTGTCGGCGTGATCGTATCGACCATCCTCATCCGCTTCACCGGCTGGACAGGATTCGATCCTCTGGCGTCCCTCTTCATCGCTGCCCTGATCTTGGCGAGTGTCATCCCGCTTGTCATCGATGCCGGCCGCATGTTATGCCTCGACGTTGGCGCCGGGACTGAGGCGGACATAAGAGCTGCCCTTGCAGATGTGAGCCCCTTTTTGGTGTAATGATCTGGGCTGATCGCAAGACTAGCTGTCGAACGTGGATGGATTGAGCAATTACGGTTCTCCTCGGTTCTGGCCACGGTGCGAGGGAGAGCTGGTCGGGTCGATCCACATACAACTAGCGCCTTCTCCATCCTCCTTCGACCCTTCGAGATCGCGGACCCCGGCGCCGCGAGGCTATGGCCACGGTCAGACGATTTACGCAAACGCAGACAGGGTGGTGGCGAGAGTGGAAAAGTTGCTTCGAGCAAGGATACGGGGGTTGACGGAACTGGTGGTACAGATCGAAGGGAGCGAGGAGAAGGGGTATTGTTCGTGTATGACTAGTGGATAGTTTGCATCGCATGACATTTACATATCTCAGTCCTTCGGCATCCCGATGGCTCTGGACTGCATAATGTACTTCTAGCGTGCTACAAGATCATATGAACTCAGCATGTTTCTCATTGAAGGATTGTTTTCCGAGAACGATATGTGCTCTTGTGCAACATCAGCCAAGTGACAGAGGTCTTCTCACCGCGACCTTTTGACGCCTTGGGCCCCGTTATGGTACCTCTTCTCGAGGCCAAAGGTCACCCTCCCCAGTCGTTGGTATGGCCCGCGGCCTCTGGCTGCATTGAAATTGGCTCGCGGCCTCTTGAAGTTTTGACTTCGCCCCGCAACTCGGGTTTCGGGGTTTCGCGGGTGCTTCACAGCTCACGGACGTCAAGTCGGCAACTCAAGCGCTTCGCATCGATCAAAGACACTTGGCTCCGCATTTCAGATTCGGGGTTCCACGGAGTCGGTCTCGAGCCCGCGGTCGGTCCGACTCGGAACCCGTCTTCTTTCGAGGACTGAAAGGGTAGTTGTCCTACTCTGTTTGCGGGACGATAGACACTACCGGATTTGCGAGTATACGTGGATTGATTCGGGTATCTGGACTTCTAAGTATGGGATTGATAGGGAGATGGCGCGAGTGAAAAATTGCGTAGATAGCCACATATGTAACACGAAATGGCATTGAGAAGCCAGAGGGGTCAGTCTTGCCATGGCGGACATGCATAGTAAATGATAGGTACTCCGCTCCCAATATCCTTTTCCATCGACGTTTTCTCTTTCATCCTTGCGTTTGCCGATGGGGAAGCTCTGACATACGGTCCAGGCGGTGCTTCACTTCTTCACCGAGTTCGACTTGGGACTAGCAATTGATCGCTTCGGGAGAATCCTCGCAGTAGGCGGTCGGCTCAGCGATCCTGAAATCGCGTGAGCCCAGTAATGATAATCCCACAGTCAGATTAGCATAAGACGACCATCATTAAGTCCTGATGTCCGCGCTGGACTCCATCAGGCTACGTCTGCGGTGAAGAGGACACTTCTTAGTCCAACACTCCACGGGCATCTAGGATGCATGATCATACTTTTGCTGCAATGCAATGCGATCAGAACGCGCCGATCCTTGCGCCGTTGAAAAGCTTCTCCCTCGACTTGCCGGAGAAGACGGTCTTCCAGAGCTCGGTCCTCGCCTCCGGCAGCGTGAGCAGTGTGCGAGTCTCTGCGAACCGTACGAGTCAGTATGAGCTAACTCCCTAGGTGAGAAAGACTTGCTGCTATCTCGATGTCCAACGTCCAGGAGTAGTACCGTATCCGAGGTGACCTTGATGGCGCCTAATCCCGATACACTCGGTCAGCTACAACCTGTACGGCTTTGGAGGATAGTCAACGTACCAGCCTCAAGCAGCTTGCCCACCCTGGCCGGCGTGCCGACAGCGACCGAAACCCTCGTCTTCTTCAGATAGGCCACCTGCTCGACGAGCTTGAAGTGTTTCGCGAAAAGCTAGGCGAGATGATCAGCTTCCTTCAAGCCCGGTATCTCCGTCACATGTACTCGGCTGGAAACTGACCTTGGCTACTTCGCCCTGACCTTTGACGTCCCGGACGCCGCGGACGATATCGGCACATCGCAGGCCAGAGAGGGCGAGAATGATGATCCGCGGTGTTGAGGGTCGGAGCTTCTTGGATTGTAAGGGATTCAACACTGCTTTGGTATCAGCTGGTTTCTGGACAGTCGATCCATGAGAAGGACTGACGAGATTCGATCCTTGAGACTAGGGGGGCGAAAGGGTCGGTGTTGCTGGGAGTTGGAGGGTAATCGGCGGGTGAGAGCAGTCTATCCTCTACTCAAAGGAGGACTTGTCAGCCCTCAATGTCCAACAACCAGCCCGAAGGGTTGCGCAGGTTGGTGAGAGGCTGACCTGGTATGATCAGATCATCAATTTCCAATGGACTCGCTGCGGGGAAGGTCTCGCCTATCGAGGCCAGCAGGAGCTCGGATATCTCGGATGGGGTGCAGTGTGTGGGCGGAGTGAGGGACAAGGAGGCCGCTATACCGTCTTGCTTCTGCTGCCATGTCAGACACCGTCCCATGTAAGCTCGAACAGTTGAGCGACAACAGCAGAAGCTGACCTTTGCTTTCCGTAGCTTCTCCTTCTCCTTCTTCCGTCTCTTCTTCTCCGCCTTCCGATTTGCTTCATCTTCTGACGCTTCGGTACTCGCTCTGCGCTTTCGGCTCCCCGTTCCAGGCTCTTCAGCAGAGCTGGACGCCTCGTCAACCTTCGCAGGAGGACTCCGAACGAGACCGTCCTCCTCGAATGCTCCTCCGTTGTCCACGTCTTCCAGCTTGTCGTCCTCGGCACCAGAAGAGATCAACAGGTCGTCGTCGAGGTCGTCACCGCCCGTCTTCGGTGCTGCAGCAGAGACGGCTCGAGCCATGGTTTTATCGGTCAGATTATGGCTCCGTTGGATTAGATTGGATAACTTATCAACCGAAATTCGGAAATTCATTGGCATCAAAGCTCGTTTGGTCAAAACTTCATATCGCCTCGTACAGGTCGCAAGCAATCCATGCTGAGGTGTCTCGTTCTCGACCGACAGCTCTTTGCATCACTTCGCCATCAATCACGTCAGCTGAACCCGGCAGGAGTGCCTCGCCTGCGCTTCATGTCGTCCCCCGCCTCTTCTTCCTTCAGCTCATCCATTCCGCCCTCAAGATCCCTAGTAGACATCGCCAAAGTTCCCTCTCATCCCAACATGCACACACTCGATCGGTCAGCATTCAACGTCAAAATTCCCATCCTATCCGCCCGAGTCAATGTTGGCAAGATCTCCGAAATGAGACGACATCCATTGTTACGAGGGTGCGTTTCGCCCCGTTTTGGAAGGAGCATGACTGACGTGAGAGTCTTTGCGGTTTGGCTTAGCCAGCTCATGGACTTGTCCAGGGCGCCTGGAATTGTGGAAGATCCGGTCGACAAAGGTATGAAATGGCTGCGATTACGGGTTGACTCGGAAGGTGAGCTGGCTGGCCCTGCCCGTTGGATGTTAGCTCATTCCAAAATCCTGTAGATCAGCTACCACTCGAGACCCGCGAGTTTTTGAGAACAGAGGCGAGAGGGTTGATGTCCGATGTGGTGGAACTTGACTATGACCAGTGGAGCGCTTGTGAGCGTTGCACGGCCTGCTAGGTTCACCTTGACTATGAGTCTCTTGCTGACCTTTGCCCGCTAGCCGAGATCCTAAACTCCATTCTCCCGCCTAGCGGAGATGATGGTTTAGCTCCCAGCTCATTCACCCAGACAGGGCACATTGGTACGTCGCTTATCTCGCAGCTCTTACCTATCATCTCCTCGGCTGATCAGGTTGACCCTTGTCAGGGCATGTGAACCTCCGCGAGGAATGGCTGCCATACAAGCACTTCATCGGCCAGGTCTTCTTGGACGTTCGTCTTCCCATGTGCTCTTCGTATTGAGCTGATCTCTTGACTGCTAGAAGAACCCTAAACTCCGGACAATCGTGAACAAGCTAGACAAGATACACGCACAATACCGGTACTTTGACATGGAGATCCTAGCGGGCGACAACGACTTTATCACCACTGCCGTACGTTCCCCTCTCATTCCCTCCCCCAACCCGTCAAGCTGATGCTATCCAGAACGAGGCGAATTGCTCCTTTACCTTCGACTTCTCGCGAGTTTACTGGAACTCCCGCCTCCATCATGAACACGAGCGACTAGTAGCCCTTCTACCTCCAGGAACAGTGGTTGCGGACGTCATGGCTGGTGTAGGACCTTTTGTGGTCCCGGCTGCCAAGCAAGGGTGCTTCGTATTAGGGAATGATCTGAATCCGGAAGGCGTCAAGTGGATGAGAGAGAATCGAATACGGAACAAGGTATGTGAACTTCGCTTGAGAGACTACGACAGACTGAGATGATCGGGTAGGTGGAAGGGACCTTGCGGGTCTCCGAGATGGATGGGAGGGAGTTCATAAGGCGGTCTCCGGAGATGGCTTGGAAGGAAACATTTCAGCCCCACACCTCAGCCGCCGAGACGAGAAGACGGGAGAAAGAGGCGCGACGGCAGCGGAAGCAGGGCCCGTTGAAATCTTCACCACTACCCTCGACCTCCACATCCAGGCCCCAACTGGTCGAGCACTACATCATGAACCTCCCCGATTCCGCTCTTGAGTTCCTCGACGCCTTCACCGGACTCTACGATCCCATGCTTTCCGACCCAGGATTCGTCAAAGCGGTAGAAGAAAGGGAAATGCCGATGGTGCATGCGTACTGCTTTACGAGGGAGATCGAGGCGGACAGAGCTCGAGTCGATATCTGCGAGGTGAGCCCTCCTCTCAACATAGCACGAACGTCCCTGATGGTCAATTTCCGCAGCGAGCAACGGGACACCTGGGACATCCCGTCACTCCCGCTATGACGGACTTCCATCTGCATCTCGTTCGATCTGTGGCGCCAAACAAGGATATGTACTGCCTGTCCTTCAGACTACCTGAGGAAGTCGCTCTTCAAGCGAGGCGGAGTCATGATGGAATGCCATAATATCAGACCACGACGAACCTGCTGACCCAGGATTCTATGATTGTGAGGCCGCTACACGTTCCTGGCTCGTTTCCACACAATTCTCATGCCCAGGAAGGGCATGCGTATCCGAGGTACCAGAGCACAGTTGACGCTGGACTAATCTGTCCGGAAGATCCGGAAGCGCGTTCCACACGGGGCTGGGTTTGTTGAAAGGCGAGTAAACTACACCGCCTATCGAGCTAGCTATCAGGCCTAGTTGGCAGCTTCCCACATCATCTCGGACATTCATACATACGTCCAAAGCATTATACTACTACAACGTCTTCAAACACCTACCCAAAGGTTGGCTGAAATCCAACACCGTTTGCATCCGGCTGCGGAAGTTCAGGTACAAGGAACGAAGTAAAACGAGACTGTTCGGAGGCGTCGAGTGCTGTGCTCATTCGCGGGGCACATTCTACTCTCCATAATTATCGGTTGTATTTCTTGCACAGTTCGTAGTCCCGTCTCAACCACTCTCTCTCATCAGAACAAGGTGCATCACCGTCGGAGCTGGGTGGTCCTAGTAGCAGCACCCTTGTCTGATGATTCGACAATAACGAGAATTCCCGCCTCTCCCTCCACCATGCTTCACCTTCCGCTTCCCCTTTTCTTCAGCCTCATCCTTCCTGCCCTCACGTTCGCTCAATTGACGCCTTCGCCGGCATATTCCCCTCCATCCGCGACAGCCGGGACGACGCCCTCTACTGCCTCACCCAACACCCAATGGTCCAACATCCTCGGCAACTCCCTCTGGTTCTACGATGCCCAGCGGAGCGGAACGCTCGATGCGGGGGCTTACGGGAATCGGGTGAATTGGAGGAATGATAGTGCGCTTAATGATGGGAGTGATCGGGGGATCGATTTGACGGGGGGATGGTACGATGCCGGTGACGCACGTTTCCCTTATGTCTTCGGCATTGCCCAGCTGACCCGCGGTCATAGTATATCAAAGCTACCTTCCCTCTTGTACGTTTGTTTCAGATAGTTGCGGACGACAGCTGATGTGGACGTGCAGGGCTTCACGCTGTTTGGCTTGTCGTGGGGAGCACTTACCCATGGCCATGGGTACGATTTGGCAAGCCAGACGCCATATCTCGATGGGACATTGCGGTGGGGATTTGACTGGCTCATGAAGGTAAGCAGCTGCCCTGCCTTGATCCAATGGGGTCCAACCTGGGACCTTATGAATACGGGGAAGTCCGAGCTGAACCTGGTTTCTAGGCACATCCTGAAGACGACGTCCTCTATGTTCAGGTCGGCTCGTCTGACGTGGACAACGCCTACTGGTCAGCCATGCCTCACTTCGCCCGTAGTCACGCCTTAATCTCGCTGACTCGACTCTAGGGGTGGCGACCAGAACATACCGGGTCCTCGACCGGCCTACCCCGTTAACTCCTCAGCCCCAGGAACCGATGTCCTCGCGTCCACCTCTTCCGCCTTCGCTATGGCCTCCCTCCTCTACACCCCGTCCATCTCGTACAACACCACGTCCACCTCCTCTCCACCTACATCGCCCTCTCTGTCCAACGCCACATATGCTTCGATGCTTCTCAGCCATGCTACCAGCCTGTACAAAGCGGCCAACAGTCATCAACCGTATACTCTGTTTTCGATTTCGATACCCGCTGTAGCGAGCGCTTACTCATCCTCAACGTTCGGCGACGACTTGTGTCTAGCGGCTTTAGCATTGGCGTTGGCGTCGAACCAGAGCAGATACTACGCCGATGCGTACGCTTTCTACCAGAGCTTCAGTCTTTCAGGCACCCACTCCGTGTGGAACTGGGATTCGAAAACTCCCGCGATCTATGTCCTCTTCGTGGAAGCGGCGACGGCACGACCGGGACTGGCGGAGGGTGCGGGATTGAGCGTGAACCTTACGGGATGGCAGAAGGAGACTGAAAATTACTTTGATGGGCTTGTTGCCGGGAATTTTAAGAACGCCTACCTCACCAAGGGTGGGCTTTTGATTACCCCGGAGATGATCGTTGCTGATGATGGTGGTGCGGATAGGTGGCCTGCTATTCTGGAATGGAGACTCGAATCAAGCGTCGCTCAACCCAGCGATGGCAGCGGCTATGCTTATGATCAAGTACGCGCCGATGGCTTCGAGCTCCGCAAAGGCGGAGTCGTATAATGTCAGTACTCATCGAGTTCGTCAGGACGGTGCTCATCATGCTGCCTCGCAGTCATTCGCGCAGAGCCAGCTCGACTATCTGATGGGCAACAACCCGATGAACGGTTCGTCCAGTCATTATTAGTCAATTATCCACTCGACTGACTATTTGATAGCCGTGTACCTTGTCGGCGCACACCCAAACTCGCCTCAGAATCCTCACTCCGCTCCAGCATCCGGCGGGACCGAAATCCTCCACATCCGCACTTCTCCGCAAAGCGAAGCTCACGTGCTTTACGGCGCGCTCGTCGGTGGTCCGCTCTCTGACGACAAGTTCTGGGATTGGAGGGACGATTATATCGAAACTGAGGTGGCGCTGGATTACAATGCCATGATCCCGACTCTCGCGGCCATGCAGGTGGGTCTTCCTCTCTCTTGTCTCAAAAGCCTGCTGATGTGCATGATAGTTATTGAATGGCACGAGCGACCCGTTCTACGTGACTCTACAAGCGGGTACCTACTCGATACCAAAAGGCCAGCCGTGCGACGACGCTCTACCATGTGGCAGAGGCGGTCTGTCAAAGGGAGCGATTGCAGGCATCGTCATCGGCGTCGTTCTGGGGGTGGCACTCATCGTTGGCGCGCTGGTGTGGTGGAAGAGGGAGAGGATCGCGACGTGGTGGAGGAGAGGTTATAGGCAGCCGCGGAAATAACGATATTTATGCAACGATCTAGGCAAGCATGACAGTTCTGATGACAGTATAGCTCAGCGCCAGTGGCGAGAATTTGGTTGGAGGTCTTTCCGTTGTCTGACGCTCCTTTGTGCGAAATCCTCACGGAGTCGTCAAGGAGAACTAGCTCCATTCATGCTCTTCAAGAATACACCGTTTCCCAAGTGTCAAATCCGCGAGTGAGCAGAAGCCAGGGAACCATATCCTCCGTCAGATCGTGCATCAGAGCTGCCGTTACACCATGTCAATCTCGAAGCACATCAGCGTGTAAGTCCGCCTTCTCCTTCTCCGCCTCGACTCGCTCGCATGATGCACGCTGATACAGCTCAGGACTTCCCCTCCGCCCGCCTACGTCGGCGCCGAACCCCCGGCGGCCCAGCCCATGTCGGTCGAACCCGGACCGAGCAACATGATGGCCTCGACGAACACCTCGACCACCGCGATGGACCAAGCCACCCAGAGCAGGTGGGACCCTTCCCCTCCCTCGCTCCTCCCTTTCAGTTTCAAAGACAGGGGGCCCGCTTATGAGGCGTAGTGATGAAGTGGACCCGAAGCATCCCGAGCTGAGCAAGTATGAGACTTGGTACGCGGGCGACGCGAGCCACAATGGTAGGCCGGCATGGTGGAACCGCTGGTTCTGCTGTGGGTATGGGCTGGGGTGTCTCTTGTGTCCGTGTGGAAGCTGTAGTTGCCGCGTCTGAGGATCGCGATGAGGTGTAAATACCAGTCATTGATGTTGTAGCTGTACTTATATGGTTGACTTCGTGTTGTGACATGTCATGGTTGATCAGGTTGATCTTGCGTAAGTTGAGATGATCCCCAGCCGTGTAGAAGCGCATCGCCGCGCCAGAGCTTGTGACCTCGTGCGTCCCTGTCTTGGTCCCCCTCACGGTCGTGGAAAGCGACCGTGCTCCTTGAAGCCAATCTCACTCGTCGACGCCGCCTCTCAGGTCCATCGAGAGGGTCAGGTGAGGCAGTCATGGGTGGGCATGGTATGGTGAGGACGGCGGAACAAGCCAGACAGGTGTAATGCGTCACATTGAAATGGTTTCGATCCGCTGTCTCGCTGTCAGCTTGCCGCCGGAGGAGTAGAGGAGGATCGACTGACGTCGGTTGCGGACTCGACTTGTCAGACCGGGGACGAGGATGGTGGAGCAGGTCTTGCAAATCGTCCGTTTGAGCGAGGGATCCCTATCTCGGTCAGCTTGATCAGCGCCGAGGTGAAGACGTACAGCTTGAGTTGGTTGTGCGCTGCCATCTTCTTCGTCGATCCCATCCCGCCCCAAGCTAGGCCAGACAATCTCGGCTCAGCGTTCTCCCCATTCTCCTCATCAATCGCTCGCCGCTTTCCCTTACGACCGGTCTCTGTTCCAACGGGCACTTTGAGGTCAAGTTGGCTGAAGAAGATGCTCGCTTGGTAAGAGAAGTTGATCCGGTGATACAGATCTTTCTGTGGACAGAGAGGAGGAGCTGACAGTTCGATGAGCTTGACGCGGGCCAGCTGTTTCTTATTGGACACCATGCTAGAGACCTGTGGAGACAAGCTTGATGGTGAACCGAAGTCCCGCTCAACTCCTCTCTCTCGTGCCTGGTTTGGGTGAACGCGCCAAAGTATCCAGACCGTCATGTCCTTTGATTTCCACCCATCTCTTCCTCCATTTTCGGTCTGTCTCCTACTGTTATGTTGTCCTGGCTTTCCTAGATCATGTCATCCATTCCTTGGTTGTCCGACGCCATGCCCACGAATCTTCGAATCCAGAGTGAGCAGGCTCTCCCGTTCTCCATCTTCCGCTGATTACTGCCTTCGTCCGTTGATAGCAGGAGGGAAAGATGCGCCGATAGCGTTACCTTCTGATGAAGAGCCGGCGGATCCTACTTCGGATGAGCCTAATCCGAGCCTCTTCCTCAGCGATGGCGTTTCTTCCGATACGGATCTTGGCGGAAGGGCCGAAGGGAGGACCGAGGGAAGTCAGGCGGGCTGTGAGTGATGCCTGGCGGAAATGATGGGCGAAATCGAAGACTGATCATACACTCCGACCAGCGTCACGATCGATCGTGTCGCCTGCAAAGGTGAATATACCGAAGCGGAAGAAGTCCAAGTCCCCAATCAAGCAAAGTGCCTCTCGTTCAAGTAGGTCATCCTTCGGCAGCTTGGTGATGGCTGACAGTATTCATCCTTCTCTCTGCGCTATCGCTTTTTTGTTCGATTTCATTGCACAGCTGTCAGACGCAGATCAGGTGCCAGCAACACGTTCGCCGCTAGCCAATCATATGGTATTGAACGTATGTTCTCATCCCTTTGCCAAGACGCAAGCTGATCGACAATTTAGCCCTCGACCTGTCTCGCGATTCGTCCGATGACGGAAACACTCCCCATGCTGCCATGCAGCGGTCTATGAACCGCCGCAAGTCCGGCACAGGTAGCGTCAGTCCCACGAAGCCTCGTCGACGCTCCTCAGCTGTCCAACATACGGCTGGACCCTGTCCGTCTTCGGTCGCCAACGCAGCTCGTCAATTACGTTGGCCGCTTGTCTCGCAAGTCAGCGATGAAGACGTGGCTCCGCGATCGTCTCAGGCCTTTTCGAGCTCAAAGCCCGCTCACGAATACCCTCCTGGCAGCTGGCAGAACCCTGTGGCCATCGTAACCCGGCAGAGACCTCCTCGACCGGATCCAGACGAGGCGTCCGACGAGTTGCCAAGTCAACCCGTAATCCGCCCAACATTCGCGCCGGGAACATGGGAGAACCCGGCACCAATGCAGATCAAACTGAAGAAGCGTCCTTCGAGTCCTGCGTCTCCTCGAGAAGAGCGCCATGTCCGCCCAAACAAGCGGAAAGGCAAAGGCAGGAGGATCAGGTTTCCTTCTTCTTCTGGATCGAGACAACCGATTTCAGCTTCGGCATCAGCATCAGCACCCATCCCAATCGTTAAGGCGACGAAGCCGGGACCTCGCTGGGCGGTCGCTACCGAAAGCGCCATCTCTGGTCTCTCTGGGCCAGTCGACGTACCAGCCGATGTTTCAGCAGACGTCGAAGCAGTGGCAGCTCCACTCAACTACGACTCTTCACTAACTGTCTTCGATGATATCATGCCGCTGCCTATGTCAGACATCGACATGCTTGTTTCTGAGCCAGAGATGGCGGACGATCCACTAGCCCTTACCGAAGTTGCTGACCCAATTTCGGAGGCCGAGGAGGCGGTTGAAGATGTTCGAGCCGCTGTCGCTGACGTCGACATCGACTCCCGCTCATCGGGAAGCTTTGTGACTGCGAATGAAGAGGTATCGTCCCTGTCGCGCGAAGTACCAACATTTCAGGGTCTATCCTCTATTACCGGGGGTAAATCCGCCCTTGAATACCTCCGAGCGCGTCGCGCTCAACGACTCGCGTCACAAGCCGCATCGACGCGAGCATCCAATCCACCTTCGATCGAGATAGAGACGAAGGAAGAGTCACCGGAGGAAGACCAGATGTCCGTTACCGAATGGCGGCAAGTCGTAGAGCAGTACGGCGACTCGGATTTCGAAGGAGTTCTCGATTCAGACACGGACACCCTACCATCGTCATTGCCCTCGGCACTGGACTACTCCCTATGTCGGGTCAATCCCGCAGATCAGCCTCCACCCGAGCGTCGCGGCAAAGCATTACGTGATTTCGACTGCGCTATGGTGGATGAGTGGAATCGTCTTGCTCCAACGATGACTCGCAATCCCGATCTGCATCGTGCCATCTTCGAGGCCTACATCGCGCAATCGGAGCTGGAGAGTGGCGAGATCAAGGTTTTCAACGATGTCGATGCAGAAGGAGCCCCACCAGATTTTGAATTCGAATGCTCGAATGACATGCTGTACCATCCACAAGTACCGGATCCCGAATTGGGCCTGGGCTGTGGTTGTCAAGGGCCGTGCGACCCGAGGTCGGCGATGTGCAGCTGCCTCAAGCGACAGAAACTATACTTCTACAACCTCGAGCACGACGGTTTCGCATATGACGAGTGGGTGAATGGTAGAAGTCCGTTTGGCCGACGCTGATACACGGTAGGTATGGAAAGATTCAGATAGTTGCACCTATCTGGGAATGCGGCGAGACGTGTGGATGTCCGGCGACTTGTATGAATAGAGTGGGGCCGGCAATCACGATGCTCCTTTCCGAGTGCTGATGGTGATCACAGGTCATACAGCGGGGCCGAGATCCTCGGACCAAGATCGATTTGTTCAAAACCGTGAGTCGAGCCTCAACAGAGTACGGCTGATTCAAATTTGATAGAAAAAGAAGGGCTGGGGTACGCTACGAATCGAAGCCTAACGTAGCTGCTGATCGCCACGGCAGGGGTCCGAGCTCGAGTGCCGATCGCAAAAGGCACTTTCATCGGCAGCTATTCCGGCGAGCTGATCCCGGAAGCGGAAAGTGAGGCACGGGGCATCTTGTTGGAGGAGATTGGTAGAAGGTGAGCAGGTATTGTTAAGACACGATTCAAGGTTTGACTCATTGCCTTTGGAGTTACCTCTTCGACTGCGACGGATATCAAGTCGCCAACCCGCCGCCAGGACTTGCGGCTATCGATCCGAGACTAGCGCAAATCGCCGAAGAGTCGGCTGAAAGAGCGGGGGCTGCTGCGATACTCGACGGAAATGATGACTTTAAATATTCGGCTTATAGTGGTCAGGAGCTCGTAGCCTTATGAGGAGTCGCAGAGCTGATTAAGCTTCAGTGGACGCTTTCCATCACGGCGTAAGCCCGCACCGGCGATGCACCGCAGAGACGTCCTGACTATTGATTCCAAATAATTGCTTTTATGCGATAGAACGTGAGTGGTTTCAGCTTTGCAGTCGACGGTACTGATGTTCTTTCTTCCCAGTATACCCGCTTCTTTGTGTGACAATCGTTGTAGTGCCAGATTCAAGCTGACCGCGATGTTGTTAGAATCATTCTTGCGATCCCAACCTGGACATCACGCAGGCGTATGTGAAAGTGAGTCCTCCTTGATTGATTCTTCGATCGCTGACCATGATGATGCAGGATTTTCACCCGGAGCGGCCGAAGTGAGCGACGGATGCTGCTCTGAGTCGGACTCTACTCATCTAGCCTGTAGCCTTGTGATCTTCACTCGCCGCGATATCAGGACCAACGAGGAGCTGTGTATCTCGTACAAGGGTGTTCCTGTATGGTTTCTTTCGGCTCAAGCGTGATTGAGCTGATCATAAGCGCAGGACGAAGAGGAGCAAGCACCTTCGGAGCCCGTCAAAAAGAAGCCCGCGTCCCGCAAGGGGAGGAAGAGGAAGTCCAAGACATCTGCATCGGTACATGTTCCTCACAAGAAAGCTGAGGGGAAGCAGGCGAAGAGGCAGTGCATTTGGTGAGTCGATCCATTCCCGACGCGATCCATGCTGATGTAGCGCGAAGTGGGGCGTGGAACTGTGATGGGATCATGTTTAGTTATGGCTGATCTGTGGTTGTCGAAGATATCTCCAGGAGGCTAGCAGATCCGGGGTATCTGAATGCATGATGTCCCGGGGTGCCAACGCTGCTATGACTTACTCGTCTCCTTTCGAGGTTTCTCTGTTTGAGGGCCCGGTCTTGCCAGTCCCGTCGCCGAGTGCCGTCCCTAGCGCACTTTGCAGCTCCTCCAGAAGCTCCTCTGAGATCTGTCAAACTCGCTTCAACTTCCCTAGGGATAACCACTCACCGGCTTGAGCCAAAGCTTCCTTATAGTCTGCATTGGCGGCTCCCATCTCTACCTGCAGCTCCTGGAGTCTTTTCGCCTTCCGAGCACTTCAGCATGAATGCATGCCTCATTCACGGGCGACAACACACTCACCCGTTCTCCGCTATCGTCCTTGACAGGTAACGCCGCGATCAACACCTCCACATCCTTCGCCCGTCTCACGATATCCGCTGTGAAGGTCTCAATCGCCGCTTTGACCACAGTCAATACACATAGGTAGACGACCGTGGTTGAAGAGGGAAAGCGGGGACGGAAGAGGTGCAGAACCAGAGATATTGCCGAGGGCGGGGACCAACCTTTGTAATCCCCCCTCTTCGCGGCTTGCGGGGTATGTAACGTTGCAGGAATGGCAATTGATACCTGCTCGAAGTGGGTACGCTTGGTGGTGTATTCGATGGAGGTGGAGGTGATCGTGAGTAGCTGGGTGGGGCGTCATGAGGAGCGGTCCATACCGATAAGTAGAAGGAGACGGACGTCTAAGATGGCATCTTGCAGCTTCATACACATATCAGCGCGTATTTTGGTGACAACAGCTGGAGAGATACCTGAGTGATCCTGTCCTGTTCGATAGTCAGGAGATGGGAAATGAAAAGACGAAGAACACCCACCATGTCAGTGGATAGTTCCTCGCTGAGCATCGCAGGGAATCAAGTGCATCGCATCGGTCACGGCGGAGCTGGCGGAGAGTCGAAGCGGGAGAAATAGCGCGAGGTGGAAGAGGAAGAGCGTGGAAATCACCGCGAGCTTTTTTGGAAAAGTTGGAGCAGCGGAAGCAAATCATGTCTCTGACCGTTTCACCGCTGTTTCAGCTTGGACCGTTTCGATCTCGCACAAAATCCCATCAACCTCTATCTAGGCCCGTCTCTGTGACCCTCCTTATCACGACACGTATGCCGTCCACCACGTCGACACCTTCGCGCGCCAAATCCTCCCCCCGCCAGGAACCACTGTCCCCGACCGAGAGTGACGATCGTCTCAACGCCCTCCTCTCCCCTCCGACCGGGGTGGATCGTAGCCCTAGAGACATCGCCCTTGGTCTGAAGCGGATCCGAGAACTCATTCTCACAGACGGTATGCCCGAGCTTGTTCGTACCAAATCCGGCCCTCTGGTCCTATAACTTACTTGGGTGGACTGTAGACTGGACGACCGAGATTACGGCCGAGGGTTTGGAAGCTCATGCTCAATGTGGACCAGCTGTATGCGGATGAGTATCTGAAGTACGTATCGATGGGGGATAGTGAACTCAGCACCAAGAGTACATCGGTTCCTGTCTGGACGTTGACGAGATCGAGCTGATGAGTTTGGATTGATGGTTGGACAGTCAAGAATGATACTTTCCGGACGATGGCCACGGATACACAGTTCAAGGGGAAGGTCAAGGAGGATATGCTGATCCGCCTCCTCGAGGCATTCGTCTGGAAGAACCACTGTCCGTTCTCCTCCTTCCTAAGCTTTCTTGGATAGCTAAAGTGCCTAGGGTCGGAGCGGGATGAGATGTCATTCACCTATGTCCAAGGTATGTACCGCGCGTCTTCAACATCGCAGGGTAGGCGAGACGGACTGATCATGTGGTTACGCAGGGATGAACGTCCTCTGCGCCCCGTTTCTGTATGCCATGCCGACCCAACTCGAAGCCTTCGCCTGCTTCTCGAACTTCATCGAGACGTGTTGTCCGCTATACGTCCAGCCGACGCTGATAGGTGTGCACAGAGGACTGAAGGTGGGTTCCGTATCTACCCAACTCAAGCACGAACCGAGCCACACCCCCAGCTCCTAGACCAATGCCTTGAGATCCTCGATCCCGCACTGTTCGATCATCTTCGCGAGAAGAACCTTTCTGCAGAGCTCTACGCTTTCCCATGTACGTATCCCCAAGTCCGCGTAACTCGTTCCTGTTTCGCCTGACGAGATGTATCAGCGGTATTGACGTTATGCGCCTGTACACCTCCTCTGGAAGAAGTTTTGCAGCTTTGGGAGTAAGTGCACTCTCTCACTTGCAGGATCCGCACCCAGGCTGAACCGACTCAGCTTCCTACTAGCCTTTGGCGTCCACCTCAATATCCTATGCATCATCGCTCAGCTCCACTACATGCGGGACGACTTGCTCGATTCGCCAAGGTATCCTAACTCTCGCCTTCTCGTGATGTTGGGAATGCTGACACTGCCAGCCCGATGAAGCTCCTTCGATCGTTCCCGCCACTGAACGCCAGACAAATCGTCGTGTTCAGTCTCATGAACGTCCGCAAGATTCCCGAGGAAATCTATCGCGAGCTCGTAGCGCATCCTCTCACCTTGTGACTCGTCCAGCAGAGAAGCATACCCAGCATTTAGATACCCTGTTGTACTATCGCATATCGACCCGAGCATCATGATCATTACGTTCGTCTAGTCATTATGCACAATACGGCCATGTTTTGCCCTTCGTCCACGATATACAGCAACCGAAGTGATTGATTTCGTCGGTTCTTCGTCAAGATTCGTTCATATCCTCCCGCCAAACTGCCCGCCAGCAAGCACCGGCTCCGTCCGCTTCCGCGGTGCTTCTCGATCCTGATCCGCCGTCCACAGACCGGCCACGCCAGAGTTTCCGCTCGGGCTCGGCGCCAGCTGACCTCTGATCCTTTTCCCATCCATTGTCACGGGCTGGGGGGCCGCTGTCGCTTTCCGAACCGAGGGGGAGGCACGGGCTTTGATCGGGACAGTCGACGCATTCCAAGGCGGTTTCGTCACAGGTGTCGTTCTCCCATGCTGCGCCACATCGGCTTTACCATTGGCAGCGGTGAGCGCCATCGCTGGCAGGAGACTCTTCCTCGTACGACTGGTCGGCCTCATAGTGTTATCCCCGTCGTCCGTCGACCTGAGTCGATTGGCGAACTTGGCATTTGCCGCATCACTTGCCACATACCCGCCTGAGGACCTTTCATTACCGGGATTCGGCGGAGCCGAGGACTTTGCTGGTCGAGCGCGAGGTTTCGGCTTGATCTGATCGGAGCCTTTAAACGCGAATGAGGCGACGGATAGGTGGTCGGACATGACCGTATCGGTATCGGACGTCGAAGCATCACGGGGTCCAGGAGTCGAGCGGGCTGGCGAAGGGCCGCCATCACCCTTGAGCGGTACTTTTCTAGGTTTTCGGGGAGTCTGAGGGGATGAGATCTCAGCTTTCGCTGAGTTTTCGACAGTTGGCTGAGCCAAAGTTTCAGGAGGTCGTGACCTTGCGCGGGAAACACTGAAATGTATCAGGCCAGCTCTATTCTGCGATACCGAAAGACCTACTGGTCCATGGACAGCCTAGAGATCGAATGTCATTCAGCAAGGAATTCAGCCATGACGAGATTTACTCACAATCCCTCTATGCTCCCTGTCTTCTGGTTTAAGTGCCACTCATGCACCTTGACAAGCTATATGATATGACTGAATCAGTCTTATGAGTCCGATGAGATCGTCTAACATACGCGATAGAGGTTCCTCGCCTTTATCGACTGGCCTCGTCGGCTGGTCGTCGCGTTCTTCGCTCGCCCGCTCAGCTCTGTCAAGCTGTCTGACCTTGACGCGCTGGACTTGGTATTCGACACCGGCAGGTGGGTGAGGCCGGTCCGCTCACAAAGCAATGAGACATCGGAGAAAACCCTAGTATCTAGCTCAGTCTCGATTCACTCTAGAGGGACGAGATGCGCTCACACGACCCAAAGATCGACCTGCTCCGTCTGGCCTTTCAAGATATCGCTAAGCCTTCGAAGAGTTTTCTTTTGCTTGACTCCGGTATCTCGCGGTGTTAGCCCCTCAGACTGGGGTAGCTGAGACTCGCTCATCAGGAGTCGATTTGGCTGGGGCGTCACAAGCATCTGAACGATATGTGTTCAGCTCAACGAAGGCTGCTCCCGTTCACGAGGACGAACCTTGTCCCGCTCGAGCCCCTCGATCCTTGCCAAGACGTCCCATGTCCGCTCCTTGTCCTCGCTTGAGCTTTTCTCATCCTCGATGGTCCGCACGATCTGCTCCACCTCGTCCACCATCGCCAACGTCGCTTCATACTCCTTGAGCGAGGGGTCCGTATTGAAAAGTAAGTTCTGAAACAGTAACGGGTACTTGAGGAGTCGCTGAAACGGTTTGCTGAGCGAGATGACGAGGCCAGATTCCCCTCGCTCGGCGGCAACTTCCTCAAGGGACAGTAGCAGCTTGCTCAATCGTCCGTTGTCGGTTCCGTACAGCCGCCGAGATGCCCGCTTGGAAGTCGTGGACTTGCAAGCGGATAGAGATTCGTCGACTTGGGAAAGCGCTCGCTCGAGGTGAAGAACGTATGTCGCATACTCCCGCAGGATGTATGACTATTCAGGTCAGCGCGTGCTATGGCCACTCTATACCTACATGTGCGGTAAAGACATCGGCGAGACTGCGGACGAGGGGATACTGATCGTCGTATCGCCGCCGAAGAGCTGCAGCGAGCTTGATATGGCCCTCCAGAATGCCGCCAGCCAGAACGGCGACAACAGTTTCGAGGTCTTCCGGTAAATGCACGTCTTGTGGGACCGACCGGATACTCGATGAGGTCGACCCCACGCGAGGTTGGTAGGACATCCGAGTGAAGGCTGAGAAACCACCTCCTCCCGAATGATTGGCACTACTTGATGGCGGAGGCAATGATTGGTGGGATCTGCCCCGATTGAGCGTGTTGCAACCGTTCTTGTGACTCGGACGACCGTTGGTAAGGGTGTGATACGCCTCCATCCGTGGCCCAGGCACGACGGCTGGACTAGGTCGATCATCGGAAGGGCTGGTGTTCGAGGCATAATGTGCGGCGATAGGCAAGTGATCGAAGGACTCGGTACGCGAGTTGAGGGAAGCAGGTGAGAGAGTGCGTGACAAGGTGTGCGTTGCATCGACCATATTGAGGGATGGCGATGTCGCGGAAGGGGGAAGGAGGACACGGGAGAATGTGTCGTTGAGCTTGATCAATTGTTGCACATATCTGGGATTCATCAGCCCTAACAACTCCTTTGGATCATCCATGCCTCTGATATCTTAGTCTGTCCGGACTGACCTTTCTTCGCTGCTGACGATCTCCCACAACACCTCCTGTCTAGTGCGCTCTCTCGGACCAAGATTCGCAATGAGCTCCTCATCCGCCATCTCGCCCCAGCTGTTCGGTGGGGGAAGGTAGCTCCTCGCGCTTGTCCTTTCGAGCGAAGCGTTCGATGGCGCAGGCGAAAGAATAGATGACCTGAGAGGGGAACGCTGATTCGATTGGGAGAATGAGTCGGAGCGTGTCGGGAGAGGAGGGAGGGAAGCTTTGCGTGCAGTGATGCGTAGCGACTGTCGTGAGCTGAATCGAGGACGGGTCGAAAAGGACTGTGAGGTTGATGAACGGCTCGTTGGTTGAGGTCGAGATAGCTTGGCTGGAGCAGACGGCTTCTTCGAGGGTGATGCCGAGGTGTTTCGCCTGTTGTCTGTTTTGCTGCCCCTCCCTTCGGATTGAGCCTCAATGATCGAGTCCAGCAGTGCCACCTCCTCCAACTCGGTATTTATTGAAGGGGTCGGCGCCGGACTCCGAAAGGTCACCTTTTTCCCTCCTGCTTCTCCTGCGCTGACCGTCCGCGCCCTTCCTCCTCCTGCAGAATCCCAAATCTCGACGTTGGGAGGAGATTCGCCATCTGACTGTTTTTGCGTGGACCTGGGGCGAGTGGAACCGGATGACGAAGATGATGTTTGCGAGTCGATCGGACCCAAAGGAGTGGAAGAGCGCAGAGACACCGGTGCAGATTTGACAACAGGTTGACTACTTTTGCCAGGTTTCGAAGGTGGATTGGGAGGTATGGGAAGGTTCTCCTTATCCTCGTTTGACTGTGATGCGGAAGGCGAGCGAGAAGGAGGGGGAGTGTGCGCGCCTCGCAGGCGAGAGAAGAGCGACTTCATGCTGAGCCGAGTAGACGTGACTTGAGGGCTTGAATCGAATGCATGCACGCGCTCGAATGGTGGCTGTAGTCGCGAATGACGTCGAGGGTGAGCTGGAGCTGTTATATTCGGCGGAAGGAGGTTTAACGAAACGTCCCCTCCGCGCAAGCATCACCAGTCGATCACCAGAAGCAGCGTCTTTCGGCTCGTAATCCTGTCTCGCTAGCTATTTAGGTCATCCGGAGGGCTCCCATATGTTGGCGACGTCGAGCAGCTAGTATCGAGCGGAGTCTGGGATTGGGGAAGGAAGGAAACAAGGCGGGCCTTGAGAGAAGAGCGGATCAGACCTTATCAATAGCAAGATGAAACCGTGTCATTACACGCACAGGCCTTCCTTTCGAGTTTCAGCTTGGCCTTTCGCAAAGCTTCATGCCCAAGCCCCTTTCTTATTGCGAGGCAACTCCCGACTGCTCATGATTTAATAGGGGCAAAGGAGAGAGTTGTGTAGGCATGACTTGTTTGTTCGTGAGAAGGAGAGCAGGATAACAAGCTTGTCCTTCGGTGCCAAAGCATTGGCGTGTGCGCGCAGACGATGCAGCGGTATGTCCATGGCAATCAACTCGGCCGCTCCTACGTACAGATACATACGCTGCGACGATCAATCCTCTGTCCCGCTAAACGCCTGTCCAGGTCGGGCATAGGGAAAAATCAACAAATCCAGCGATGACGGCAAAGCAGACGCGTTGCATCGATGACGACGCCTCAAACTTCCACAAAGGGACGGACTTGCTTATGTTCGTTTCCGGGAACGGCCATTGGTTTTTGGCGGGATACTTCACCTTCGGGCAACGATTCGGTGAACGCTTGACCGACGTTGAGATTTATTCATCATCGTCTTGTCCGCGATTCAGCGCTCGAGTGCTTGTCCATCCGATTCGTCCAAGGAATAGCCCTTTGCCACCCGCTTTTTGACTTCCTTTCTGTCAAGACAGCATCGTTCAACCTCGGACCCCTGTAGAGCCTCAGATCCTTGCGGATCCCTCCGTGACGGTGAGCTATCCAAAGTGTGCTGCTGAGATGTATAGCTGATGGTGTTTGTAGCATTTTCCTACATATCTGATCATCGATATCCGATCATCGATATCCCACAACCCCCTGAGACGGAAACAAGGCATACCGCAGCACCCTGTGCACCGAATCACAGCTTCTCCCCTCCATCTACCCGCGCATCACGAGGGGCCGAGGGGCCCGATCATCCCCTCCTGACCCTCGCGAAGCTGCTTGGCGAGGGCTTTCATCGTAGATAACGATGCTGGCGAAGCCGTCCCGCTCGTATGCAGGAGTAGAGCATGATGCGGGAGGTCTCCGCGGTGCCGGGAGTGTCCCGTATGGGGACCGCAAGATCGAAGGTGGCTTCAAGACCTATCGTCCATGTCCGTCACCCATCGTCATCTGGCAGTTATCAGCTGACCAAGATTGTAGCGTTCGCTGAGGGCCACTTCAAGCGCCAAGTCACATACGACCCTAATCCCGGCTCATCCTTCTCCCCTCTGCCACCAGCCTTCAACCTCTCGTCTAAGGGTCGGAAGGATCAGGTACTAGCTGGTCAAAGAGCCGAGGTCGACCACATCCTCCAGCCAGGATATAAGTCGACATCGGCTGATGGTGATTCCAGTAGCATCGCTGGCCCGAGTCGACATAGCGGGACGAGGACAGCAGGCGGGCTTGCCGGGTCAAAGAAGCTCATGGCGAATGGGATACGTTCGTCCTCATCGCTCGGCAGTTTCAAGACGCCTAGCTCGTCCGGTGTGTACGTCGATTCGAGCGGGAAGGTCCACGATACCGAATTCGATCCCTTTGCTGGGGTCGCGGAGATGTCGAGGAGAAAGTCCCGGCGGAGAAGCGCTTTTGGCAATGACAAGCGAAGGGGACGTACCAGCGGCTCATCTTCAGAGGGAGGGAGTGATGGGAGCCCGGAGCGGGGCGACGGCCCGGCAAGAGAAGGCAAAGACGAGGGGGACACCAGGAAGCGGTTGGATATGGAGAGGAGGAGATTAGACGAGGTGTCCGGCCTCGCCGCGGCAAGAAGGAGGAGCTTCCTGTCCGACAGAAGCTCGGGAAGGGGCACGCCATCCATCCGGTCGACCGAGGAGTCTCACCTCGATCGAGCCGGAGGACGCTCCAAATCGTCACAGGGATATTACGTGCGGTCCCCGTTGAGCCCAACCTTTGGCGGGCAGACTTCATCATCATCCTACGCGACCAGCCGGACATTACCGACTACTGTCGGAAATGGTGATGGGCGTGACGAGGAGAGTCCAGTGACATCCACAAAGATCTCGATCGGTCCTGACAAGAAGATCACCATTACCGGTTTCGACGCGCCTCGATCCGAGACGCCTACAACCGCACATCCCGACTCTCTCAAAATACCCGATACCGGTCCGCTGAGCACGATGTCCCGCGGGTCTTCCGACGTCTCACATCGCCCGAAGCCAGCAGAACGACCTCGGGAAGAGCTGTTCCCTGAGACCCCCGCGCAGGTGAAGAGACGCGAAGACCGCGCTCGCCGCACCGGCATGAGTCGCGGAGGCAGTCTGGGCGTCGATACTGTCATCTCCGCCGGTGGGCGCGGACGTATTCTCCCTGAGATCGAGATCGTCGAGGATGACGACCCACGTATTGTATTCCCCACCGACGGACGGTCGACCCGCGTTCAGACCGTACATGACCATGTCATTCGGGGACCGTTCTCATCAGCCCTCGAGGCGCACGGTATGAGACGAGGTAGCGGGGATCATCAGTCCTCCCGCTCACTCGTTGTCGGATCTGGGTCAAAGGCTCCTTCGACAATCATCGATGAAGGCGGGTACCTCCCGAGTCGATGGGCGACTGGAGACCGACTGTTGCGGCAAACGGAGGGTGAGAAGGAGAAATACAGGCCAAGGGAATGGGGTGGGAAGAAGGGTGAGCTCGGAGGCAGGCCAGAGGGATGGAAGTGAGTGACTATCACTCTATCTGGGATCAGGCCAATGAATATTGCTACCAGCCCGACACCCAAGGACCAGTTCAAGAGGAATTGGAAGGACATTGCGACGAACGCGCGATTCAGCATGTTCCGCGCGAAGAAGAAGCTTCTTCGCAAGGCAGATCTCTGATTGGTTACCAGTGACAAGCATAATCACCATGGGTATGACTAGCATATGAAGAGATGTGCTTGGTACACTTACAGAAGGCAACCTTCTTGTTCGATAAATCGCGCATGAGGCGTGGTTTAGCTCATCTGCGTTACGTAAAGCTTTGTCCCGCAGTCCGCCCCGTTGCCAAGACAGGGGGAATGATCTTCCTCTTGGCGCGGCGTGCTTGGCATTACCTTCAAACTCTTGGCACAGTTCCCGTTCTTCCCTCGGTTCTCCAACCCATTCCTCCCTCTTCAAGCATTGAGACGATCAAGAGTCTCGACTCGCGCCCGCGTTGAGTCCGGCTCTGTAATCCATTCGAACACAATACGTCGCTGTTTAATCCCTTTCCATCTTGAGAAGCGGGATTATCTGGACAGCTGGAGCCTTCCTTACTCATCGAGTCTACCCTTCCCCGCGCTTCCTCAATACCCTCTATTCTTATCGCCGCCATGACGTATCCTACCCTCCCCGATCCCGCTTATCTGCAACCCAACTCTCATCACCGACGAATCTCGAAGTCGCACTCCTCATCCGTTTCCCCATCCTCCGCCGATCCCATCACCCCTGAAATCAACACTCGTTACGCCCCCAGTCTTCGGCGCGCAAGTGTGGTGTCCGCCGATGACGACGAGATCGAATGCAGGTGGGCAACATGTGAATACCGGGCAACTTCCGCAGACGAGCTGTATGACCATCTTTGCAATATCCATGTCGGCCGGAAGAGTACCAATGATCTGTGCTTGACATGCGGATGGGAAGGGTGCGGAGTCAAGTGTGTCAAGCGGGACCATATTACCAGTCATCTGCGAGGTGAGCAACATGTATTCCGCTTCGAAGAGTGGTTGACTTTGAACTAGTTCATACGCCACTGAAACCCCACCCATGTGGAGTTTGCGGGAAGACATTCAAACGGCCACAGGATCTCAAGAAGCATGAGCGTATACATACGACAGAACACCATCAGCTGCACAAGCTTTCGAAGGCAGCTACCTCGAACGAGCCATCTTCTGCTGAGCGTCACGCCAGCGACGAAAGACGTCGGTCCGGCGGTATCAATACAGACCGCTCCCCCATCTCCGGCTCAATCTCACCCACATCTTCTTCCGGCCGCTCGAATTCGAATCCCTCATCACCTTATGACCATCTCGTCTTGCCTTTCGGAGGACCTCCTGGACATGAATCCGTTTCACCAACCCCTTCGACCCTCGCCGCCTTGCATCGCAAGGAGAAGGAGGACCTCGCGATGAAACAACAGCGAGAGATGTCGGTGCTGCAACAGATCGCATATCAGCAACAGCAGACCCAGCAGTATGCCGCGCAGATGGCGGATGGGGTCAATGCGGGTTCGAAGCGGGATCTTGATCGAGATGACACTTTCGAGGGGTTCCTCGCGGATATGAAAAAGAGGAAGGTGGCGCCGATGTACGACTCAGGTGAGTACAAGATGCGACATGTAGTCTCAGATACTGATCAATTGACTAGACATGATAAATCGACTGAACTCGCTGGTACCACCTTCCCTACCAGCTGGTTTCCCGGGTCTCCCACAGGTGCCTTTTTCCTCTGACTTTGCCGCTCCCTCGTATTCTGGCGGCTACCCCGCCTATCCCTCCCTTCCGAATCCTAATATACCAGCGCACCAGCCCTTGGCGCCCATGGCTATGCCGGAGATCCGGACCGAAGCCGACCTAGCGCTTTTCAACCAGTTTATGATCTCCCTCGGTCGAGACGCGGCGAACACCCAACACGCTCCGACAAACCTTTCCATGGTTTACGGCCATGCATTTGGCAGCCACGGAAGCGCGTCCAGCGGATCGAGTCCACCTCTGTCGGAGCAGTCACCACTCGAAGACCTGTTCAACCCAGAAGAGCTCGCGTCGTTGGGTCTGACCGGTATGCCGGGAATTCCCCCGCAGGACCTAGGTCCAGCTTCGACTCAAGACAACAGCAACTCAATGCCGTCGGCGTATGGCCTGTACCCGACCCTTGGCAACATGCACCAGAACCGAGCGAGAGGCTTCAGCGCGCCAGATCTGGAAGATGTGTCCAAACGCGCAATCGCCAGTCTTCCTCGAACCATGGCTCAATCCGTGCCTACGCCGAAGCCTCAATACCTCAGCAATATCTATGGCCTCGGTCCCACGCCCTATGCCGAGCTGCCAAGCTTCGTGAGCAATCACGAAATGGGCCACACCGCTTTGGGCCCGACCGAACATCACTACGCATCATTCGACTCTCTCGCTCGCAGCAAGAATCACTTGCCACCCGCGACGCTCGCTCCGAAGCAGTTCTATAAAAAGACTTATCGACACGTCGCGCCTCTTGGCGCAGCGGTCAGCAGTCGGTCACGGGAGAGTGCTGAGAGGACAGAGATCGAGGAACCCGAAGAAATGGATGAGGAAGAGGGGGAGAGGACACCAAAGATCTCGGTTCGAAGTCTGCTTCTCAGCGACGAACAAGCGGATCCGACGCTCAAACTCCCTGCCATACATTCGGACCAAGAGGAAGCACCTGGTCGGACTGTATTACCTCCACTAATCGACTTGGCGCCTTCTCCGAGTACAAATTCGCCTCGACCATCATCACCCCTACGACAGCTCCCTGTGAAACGGCATACGGAGGACGAGATACTGCGAGGAGTCAAGCGGCTCGAGCTGTCCGAGGATCCGAGGCCGAGAGAGGGGAAGGAGGGCATGAAGGAGATGCGGAAGAGACACACGATGATGATCAGGGCTTGGTTGGTGGCTGTCAACCTGGATTGGCGAAGGAGAACGGTGGAAAAGATTGATGAGGGCACTCAGAGAGAAAATGGGGGAGACGAGGAAGTGCGGAATGCGGGAGAGTGGGAGAAGCGGGGGATTGGGATGGAGGCGATATTTGTATCATGATGATTTGGGTTTCATTATCTACCAAATCACTTGGGTGGTTCCCTGGACGCGGCGGAATGATCCCGTTTCCGCTATCAAAGATCTTTGCCATGGACCTTCAACGCCGATCGTAAGATGGCTGAGCCCCCTCGCAAGACCTCGTATGTACTCGGGGTAATTCGCTAATCTGTAGCTGACATTAGAATCTCAGACTTCGAGATCACCTCCTAACCTCCCTCTCCGCCCTCCCCTCATCCCACAACCTCCATCTCACCCTCCTCTCCTCCTTTTCAAAGCGCACCTCCACCCTCTTCCCTCACGCCCACCATCCACCAAGATGCTTCGAGCGAGAATACCTCATCGGCCTATCATGCAACCTCGATCCCCCATCCCTACCCAGCTCATCTTCCTCATCCCCTAATCCGACAGTCCTAGTCTCTGCGCTTTCAGCATACCTATATACAATCCCCACCGCATCCCCGGCCACCTCGATCCTGTACATCTCGAAACTCGACTCTTCCGGCTACTCGCCCGTCCCGCACCCCTTCACGCGCACCCTGATAACGGCATTCATCGCCTATCATGTGAGACGGGCGACACGACCGAGTGCACGGGTGTTCGTTCAGCTCTTCGCGAGGAGTCAGGGGCAGTACCTCTTTGCGAACTCTAGCTCCGGGGGTGGGAAGCGCGTTGTGGGTGGACTGAGGCTGTGTGGGTGGTGGAAGGGGGTCTATGAGGATGTTGCGAGGCGGATACTCGGGGATGGAGTGGGAGTGAGAGATGGGAGGGGTAGAGGGGTCGAGGGAGAGGGAGAGGGAGGGGGAGGTGGGGGAGTGGGATTGAGTTACCTCCTCCCCAGCTACTCCGAGAGCGAAGCGGCTGGGATGCTGGGTGCTCCCAAACGAGCCTTACCCGACGGAGTGAGATGGTCATACGCCCCGCCCTGCTCCATACCGATACTCATGCGAACGAACTCGGAATCGTCATTGGCGACCCTCATCCCCTCTCTACCCGACGACCCGAGATCCCGCTTCCTCACCGAGCTAGTCTCAGATGCCGCACCTCCCGACCTCAGTCCCCGCAAAGCCAAGCGCGAAGTGGATGGCAAAGCCTTGAGCAAGAAAGAGAGGGAGGCAGCGGACGACGATGAGGAGAGGAGGCACGCTCATTCGGCGTTGAGTCGGGTGAGCTCCGAGGAGTTCTGGGAGAGGATGGCGTTCAGGCAGGAGTGTTCGAGTGGGGATGTCACGGGGTTCTTCGTGCTCAATGTCGACAATCCACCATCCGCGAATCTGGCACCAGAGCCGATGGGCGACCCGAAACGATGGAGTACCGACTTGTCGCCGGCGATATTGGAACGACTGCTCACGGCGCTGCTGAATGTGGATTTCGGGAATCGGGATCTAGCGGTCGAGGGATCGGCGATGTGGTTGAAGAGCGTGCATGCGATTGTGCGCGGCGAGGTGGGTGAGGAAGGGTGGAAAGGGTGCATCGGCGAATTGGAGGGGAAGGTTGGGATGGAGGTGAAGAGCGTGGAGAAGAGGAAGGAGGAGGTTGTGACTGTGCTACAACCTAGGAAGAAGAAGAAAGCATAATCCCATCCTGTCGAGATCAGCAAGAGGGTGTGTAGCTTAGTGATAGTCATGCATTATTTTGTACTAGGTCTGTTGAGGTGGCCGACTTGGAGCTACAAACGAGCCTGCCACCATACACAGATTCCGAGGGGTGTAGTGCGCTTTGACGATCGGTGTCCGCTTAGTGTAGAATGTGGCCATCAGGTCCGAGCTTTTCCACATCAGCATGGGTATGGCAGGACTTAAGCCACCCACGTCTGATCAGCATCCCAGCTTGACTCGCCAGGACCCATCGGCAACTCCCCGTGTTCGGTTCCAACAGCATCAATCCCATTCCCCGTCGTCCGCCTCATCCCGTCCATCCCGTCTGCCGAGACCCGTTCTCCACCTGCCGACTTGACGTCCCAACATCGCACGGTGCAATCGAGACCGCCAGACACGAGAAGGGAGGACTCGGCGCTAAAAGAGAGGGTCTGGATTCGCGCTTTGTGTCCTGTCATCGTCTTCAGCGGCCGGGATGAGCCAAGGTCCCACAGCCAGATACTGCAATCGAGACCTATGACGAGTCAGCATGTATGCCAGAATGTAGATAACGATCGCATACCTGCACTAGCCAGAAATCGGCCATCGGGACTGATGGCCATGGTGGTCACTGCATCCGAGTGGCCCAGGAAAAGCCGAATACATGCCCCTCGCTGTACGTCCCAGAGCCGGCATGAATTATCGCTCGATCCAGTAGCGAGGTACAATGAGTTCGGGTGGAATCGCACACACTATCGCTTCGTCGGACACATCTCACGGCGACATCCTATCTGACTCACATTCACGTCCGACAAATGTCCGGTGTACATCCGTAAGGGTGTCACCCTATCCGAGCTCCACAGCCTGGCTGTCCGATCCCGACTCGCCGTGGCGAAATACACTCCCAGCGGACCCCACTCAACATCCCACACTGCATCCCGGTTGTGCCCTCGGTAGACAACGAGGTTGGAGTAGGTATCAAGCGACCACAGGCGGACAGTGCCGTCTTGAGACGAGGAAAGGAGGCCTTGAGGTGGTGAGGCGGAACCGTATATTGGGTCGAAGGAGAGGGAGTAGACAGGTCCGGAGTGGCCGATGAGCTTGCGAATAGCGAGACCCTCATCTTCCACAACCGACCCGTCGAGGGGGTCTGCGCCATTCAGCTGCGGACCTGATGCGGAAGAAAAGACATGCCGACAGATTTAGCCTTCAGCTTCTCGCCTTTCAAGCTCCATAATCGAATGCAGCTTTCTGCCGAGCCAGCTGCCATAAGCGAGGAATCCTGCGAAAACTCCACGGATGAAACACTGACAGATAAATCAGCATTGACATCTAGTGAAAACTAAGGGCTCACCCCTCTCCACCGTCGAGGACAGTAAAAGCCACAACGCTAGGCAGTATAGACGAGCTCAGTCCTGCCATCGACTCCTCCACACCCGGCCCAAGCCGTATCATTTTCCGCTTATCCCTCACCGCCTCTACCTCCCGCTTGACATCCGCGATCCGGAACACAGCCGGTGCTGGAGGATTTGTCTCCGACTCGTCCGGACTGACTAGGTCTGGATCTCGATCCTCAAAAGCTTCGAGCTTGATCTCCGCAGGTTCGGGAGTCATGTCTACATCATGTCCGTTCGGCATCGTGGCTGCTGACTTTTGAGGGGAAGCATCCCCATTGACACCACCGGAATCCTCGTCGCGAAGGGTACGGATGACTTGCTCGCGAAGTTTCTCGGTGATAGGTGCGGCACCGAGCTTGAGAGTAGTCGAGGAGTTGAAGGTGTCTATCGAGGAGGATGAGGGAATGAGAGAGGATATGAGGCCGCTGGACGAGACAATGGCGATCTTGTCCAACGGCATAGTGGAGTTGGATACTGAGCATGTTAGGCGGTACCTGATATTGTGATACGAGGAAACAACATACCGGTGAGGGTCAGACGACTTGTGATGATAGCTTTGACCGCCTCCTTCGCGCGTCCAGCGGAACTATGGAGACCGGATTCCCATTCATCGTCGAGTCCTGCGCCGGATAACCATTGCAGGAGCAGATCGTGAGGATTGCGTGACATGGGTATTGCGTACCTTTCCGAGCTACGCGGCAAATCAGCTGCAAGCTTGGGATAAAGGATTTTGGCTCTACAGAAGTCGTTGACAATACGGATGGATGGTCGCATGCTGTCTGTCCGAGATAGCTGCGAGGGTCGAGATCTCTTGAGGATGTTGAGTTTCATGGTGTCCTTTATCCCTTTCGAAGAATTGCCGAGCTAAGGGCAAATACCGTCAGTGGGCTGGGGAACCACAATTCTGCACGCTTGCCTGCTTTTGTGAAGCCGAAATCCAATAAGTCGAGGAAGGTGTGGGCGAATAGGGGAAAGGATAGCGCATCAAGCTCAGCCTACGCGAGTCAGCTTCGCCTCGTACTGTCATGCCAATCTGACCTTCCACAAATCTAGACCTCCGTCCACCCATCTCCGGTATTTTCGATACCCCTCTATCCGGTCCGAAGGATCGAGCAGGGAAACTCCACCAACACCAGGCCTGACGTCTCCATCCCCGTCCACCTGCGTCCCAACCTTCTTCTGGAGCTGATCGATGATATACCTCGCCTGCGCCTCGAACTCTGGCGTCAATCTCTCGGACATGGTCGATGCCGAAACACTTTGAGCTTGCGGGATGTTGCGCTTCAACGTTGACTCGATAGCCACAGGTCCAGGAGCACGAAAGATTGCTTCTCGACCTCCAGCTTGTCCGGAGCCTCGTCGTGTGACCATTGGCTCATCCTCGCCATCTGCGTCCCTATCTTCGTCTGCGGTACCCACTTGATCCGCTATACCGGCCTGGAACATCGCAAGGGCTTTGTCGAAGCCGTGTTGCTGAAGGTACTCCATGACGAATTGACGGAGAAGGTTAGCGTCGGTTCGAGAGGTATGATTACTCGGCCCGGCGACGGGCGCAGGTGATTGAGACATGACAAATCAATCGGAAATGCTACGCCTTTACCTGCCGACGCGGGCCTTGGATGGAACCAACAAGAGGATGGAAGAAGCGATAGGTGAGGAGATTACCAAAGAGGATGCCTGGGAACGGACTGGACCGGTTGCCACGTGGATCTTCTACTGGCGCGACTGCTATAAGTTATCTTTTCCGCCGCTCGCTTCCTCGTTTCTCTTTTTTGTCTGTCATCAACATTCATCTCGCATCATTCAGCAGTCGATGACGTTCTTGATAGGAGGCATCCGCCTTCAGGTCCTCGTGTGAAGGACGGAAAACTTTGCCCATCATGCCGATCGACAATGCCTGGTCCCGATCTTTCGCCTCACCCTCTCCGTCATCCTCCGACGAGGATGATTCTGACACCGGCAGCAGACCAGCCAAGCCCATCACATCCATTTCCCGAGATGCTCAACTCGCTCGCGATCTCGACATCAGCTCTCGCGATGACCGTGCCGTCTTCAAGGAGACACCATTCACTATGGCGAAAATGAAAGCAGGGAAGAAGGATACCCGAGCAGGGAAGGGCGACGCTGACCTGTCCAAAGGGAGGGGAAACGTCCTGCCAGCTACAGCGGATGGGAGTATTCCTTTGCCAGCAGAAAAGCCAGAGAAGGGTAAAAGGGGGAATGGTGGACAGGCGGCGGAGCAGGAGAGAGCTGCGCCCTCCAGGCCAGCACACTGGAACACTGGGTGGTACAACCATCAAAACAAGCCGATCCTAATAGAGCCTGCTCCGAAACGATCGCTCATCGACGAAGTTGACAAACCTAGCCAGACAGGACCTTCCAAGGGAAAGGGAAAGAAAGCGCAGAAGAAGGCTCCCGCGAAGGGGCGGAAAGGCGCTAAAGGAGATGAGGGCGATAGACCGGTTTTCAGACGAATCCGTAAGATGTCCTGGATTGCACTCCTCGTATTATGAGAACAAGATATAGCTGATAAAGTCTCGTCAGCGGCCAATGCCTCCCCTACCGCCCAGTTTCCTATCGTTCAAGGCATCGAGAAACAGAAATCTCTCCCACTTAAGTCCAAGAAAGCCAACAAGAAGAAGATGACGACTAGAGCTCTCAGCATCACCCCTGATTCGGCGGACCAGCCTATCCCTGACCTTGACATCGATGCTCTGGTGGGCGGAGCTGGGAGCGGCACGGAGAAGCTAGCACCGAAGGAGGTGGATTCGAGCAACCAGAATCTTGAGAAGGTCTCGGCGATTTCTGAAGATTCAGGCGAGATTGAAAGATCGCCGCCGCGCAACAAATTGTTGACGCAGGGGCGCATCACCATCACGAAGCCTGCCAAATTGTCTCGACATTTCTCCCCCCCTGCAATGACCTCTATCTTCCATCACACAGACAGCAAAGTCGCTCCTCCCGCTGTGGAAGCCTCTTCCCAGTTACCGTCTCTTCACCGGTCCGGTCCGACAGCGGAAACCGATAACATCGATACACCTTTGAGATCCGGGCGCGCTCATAGCGGTCCCTCCACCATAACTTACGTCTCTGCCTACGATTCACAGCCTGATCCTGCCATGGCTCCATCGTCCTCAAGCAGATTGCCTTACAGCTCTCCTCTACTAACCAAGGACAAACGTACTCCTCAGCCATTAGAAGTACAGTCCAACCACCTTTTCGGACCCCGGGCGACGAACGCCAACATTGTCGACCGGTTGGAAACCCTAGCGTGGCATGAGACTCCGAGAATCTCCCCGGAAGGATACGAGGAGGAGAGCCGCAAGCGACAAGAGATAACGTCTCTTCACGGAGAGAAGATTCTGGAGAGACTGACCCAACCTCCGAAAAGTAAGCCGGATGATTCTCTCTGTTTGCGTTTGAGCTTATGTTCTCGGCAGAAACTTCGCGCCAGAACGTCTCAAGCCAGCGCACCACGCTACCCGGCTCTGCGACGATACCCACGATGTCTGGCGACCCACCAAACAAACGTGCACGTAGCCCTGAAGAGCTCGACTACTTCAGGAAGCAGACCAGACACGAAAACGCTCAGAGGCATCCGGACAATAATCTCTACAATCATCCAGCTATGCGCTCACCATCGCCAGGATGGTCGACCCTTCCGACGAAGCGACCTCGGCCAGAGATTTCTTCCTGGCAGCAGTCAAGCCCAAAGCTCGCGGACAGGTTCCGCATGCCTTTGACGCTGTTCACCCCGAAAGGCCCCCAGCCTCCAGGACCCCCTCCAGTCCCGAGGTTCACCAAGACAACCACTTTATTCACACCCAGTCGTCCTGTACAGCAAGCTCCCGATTGCAATAATAAGCCGATGTACGACGTCTACACCGGCAAGGGATCTAAATACGGTCCACTTGTCGGTGCGCGCCAACACGATGAATCGCAAGTCACCCGGAACGCTTTTGCCGGCGACTTCGACGACGGACCCGCTGATGAATACGGTAATCTCACTCGAGCAGCACAAGCTCATCGAGCCTCGTATCAAGTACCGCAAGAACAAGAACCTGAAGACGACTGGACTCAAGCCTGGAAGAAGCCGTCGAATCTCGCTTCCAAGAACATCCAAAGCTCAAGCTTCGATGCGCTCAAGAACTTCAAGTTCGGGAAGGCGGCTGGTATGGGTGATGCAGGTATTAGCCGAGGGAACGGACAGGCCTCTGCGTTTTGAGATGGTACGTTGAGCAGAACGATTATATTATACTGATGGATGACTATCCGAAGGGAGTTCTCATTGTGGCAGGTCGTTCGGCATCTTCTGCGGGTCTTCTGTTATACTCAAGACTTTACATGCCTCCTATGCTGTCTATATGCACACATACTCCCAGCCGGAACTCGGGATGGTTGCTTCTTCGGTTGAGGCGGTCGACGGCAATTGCCACGAAGTAACAGACTGCTACCCTGTAAAGGCGATATCAGTAGTCCAAGTGAAACAGCTCTCAGTTTTGAGTTACTCTGTATATTAGTGCGCGAGTCCGCAAAGCCAAACGTCACCCAAAGCATCCTTCGACCATACATTGGCCCATGCGCAAGTCATCGGCCCTACGCACTGAACCCTACCACCTTTATCAGGCCATATGTTTCCAGTAGGCGCGACAAGGAACACTAGCACCAAGAGACCCATCCAAAGCAAGAATGGCCAAGTCTGAAAGCGTTGAGTACCAGTTGGGCTCGTGGTTCAGACTGTCGCGATCGATGAGGCAATAATCGTGTACATGCGGCACGCCCGAGCAGCGGTCAGTACGATTCTTTTGGCAAGATCCGAGTACCGAGGGATGCATCACAGCCAGGACCCCCGTTTTGCGTAGGATGATGCTGGACCAGAGTGACTAAGGCTACATCTGAAACCAAATCTCAAGGCAAGCAGTACAAACTCCCATCACCTAGATCGCTCCCCAACCCCAAGTCCTCCTCCCCACAAGATGTCCACATCCATCCCTATGTTTCCCGCTCATCCCGCCCCTCCCATCTACCCGCTCACCCTCCGCCCCGTGCCTAGCTGGACCCTCGCAGTCCGGTATCGTACATAGCACGCAAGGCGGGGGGAGAGCGTGGTTGTTGGCATGCATATCGGCATTCGCGATTGCCAGCTTGTACGGCTCGAGGTAGTCTCTACCCTCTGGGTGGATCTCGATGAGCCCGACAGTCGGGTCGGAGGGGTCGTCCCTCTCAACCGGCTCGTCGGGAAGCGGGAATCGGAACAACCGGATATCGGTGGGCGGCTTGATTCCGGTCACTTGGGTAGACGTCCGAGATTTGCCTTTGACATTCACCTTGGACGTCGCTTGAGCCTGCTTCGTCTCCTGGGCTCGCCAATCGTCCGCTTTCCGCTTGGCTCGGGCGCGTCTGTCCGTGACATGGATGGCCCAGCCCTGCACTTTCGCGAGCCCATCTCGCCAGCCAGCATGGAACTCGTTCTCCCATTCCGACACGTTTGCCGAAGATAGGCTGTGCGCTTCACCGCCCATAGAGACGGATTTGAGTGTAGGCAAGGGTGGAAGGACGAGATATAGCTTATCTGGAGGTGGCACGGCTATTGATGGACCACTCGAAGTCGTCACGGCTGCGCGGCTGCGAATAGGTCGGTCCCGGAGTGAGAAAGTCGAATGACCCGCGGAGCGATGGCCTCGCCGAGACCGGGATATCTCGATCTGCCGCTGGTGTTCAGCCTCGGCCGCTTCTGCCTGCCGAACCGCCGCGATGGCTTCCAGATCCTCGCCGCTCCCACCATCACCGCGCTCATCACCGCTCTCGTCGCCTGTCTGATGTCTGGCTCGACTCCTCAGCCTCGCCGCCTCAGCCTGCGCAAGCCTTGTCCGATCCGCCAGCTCCCAAGCCGCAATCTGCCTCTCCCTTTCCTTCCCCCGCGCAAGTCCCGCCGAGACGCAAACCCCAGCAAGATCCTTGCACAATTCCGAGCCTTTCTCCCGCGCGGTGAAGCCGAAAAGGTTCACGCGATCTAGAACGAGATGCTCGAGCCGGGCATAGCAGCGAAGAAGCGTCGATAGCACCGAGTCTAGCCGGACATTCGTCGTGGATATGTCAAGATACCGCAATGCCGGGAATAGATTGCTTGTCCGCCCGTACGCCCCTTGTGGTCCTATAAGGACGTATGCTAGATCGCGCGAGGGCACGCGGAATCGCAAATGGGTCAGATTGGCAGCGACGGGTGATAAGCCGAATCTCGCCAAGCATTTGATATCGAAAAACACGATGGGTTGAGCGAAATGTTTCGGTTTAGAGTACTTCATATTCTCGCTGATGTAAGGGAAAGGTCCGTGGCCTGAGTATCCCCGAGGCTTGACTGTCTCAGAGGACACCGAGGAAGGTGGGGTGGAGCGATCGGATCCGCGGTCCCTGTCTGAGGTGGAAGGGTCGAGGGAGAGGTCGGCGAGTGAGCTGGATAGACTGGCGGTAGTATTGTTGGCGGCAGTGGAGTTGACGGTAGAACGCGGTGGGAGGTCTTGGACGATGCTGAAATGGGTGAAGGGCGGGATCTCGGGCCAGTGCCGGTAGAGCGATTCCACAGCTGTATCGAAGTAGGACCCTAAACCGAATCATCAGCTTCGCCCTGTCCTGTAAGATAGCTGGCCGGACCCACCTTTCAGAAACTGATAGTAAGACGCCTGCTCGACATACGGCCTGAAACGCATCTCCATCCTCGTGATCCCCAAATGAGGCTCCTCGAACATCCCCTCAAGGTGTTCCGGGGCGATGTTGGTCCCGATGTTCAGCATGAGTACGCGCACGTCCGGTAGGCATCTCATAACGCTGTGACTGTCAGTTCTCACGTATCCTTGCCAGGCCCGAACTTACTTGTTCAAGATATCTGCATCGCCTTGCCAGCATTGCTACGCACCCCTTGAGCCATTATCGTAGAGGTAATGATTGACTCACCTGCGAGAAAGTCCGAATCTCCTTAGTCAACCCCCCATCCACCTTCTTCCCCTCCTCCCTCAACTTCTTCCACATCGGCATCAACTGCTGAGCCCGATGCACGATCATGTGCCTCCACAAGTTCCGCGAGGAGATAGGATAATCAGGGAAGACCTGGATGAGGGAGAGGGCGGTGCGTTGTTGAAGACGAGGAGGGATATGGTCAAGGAGGTTATCGATGAGTTCGGGAGGTAGTCGGAATAGTAGTGGTAGGGTAGACGTTTGATCCTCGTTTGACATGCTTTGCGGTAGGGGGGAAAGAAAGGGTGAGGCCAGGAAAACAGGATCGTGGCAGATCGCTCAGTACATTCTCGCGTGATTTAACGACATGTGCATAGCGAACATGATTGCCGGCATCGGCGGAGACGACCCCTCTCCCTCTCCGCATCCAGCATTCCTCAGGAGATCAACAAGTGTTGCTGAGATACTTCGATACCCATCGAAATCCGGATGTCTATCCCGTTCGGAACACATGGTGGCGAACATCATCCTTCGACGCTCCATTCACTCCTCCCACTCTTTGTCCTCCTCAACTGCCTCGACAGAAGGGGTCTCGAGCTCGACTCCGTCGGACGCAGAGCGTGATTTTTCGGTGGGAGACGAGCAGAAAGTCTCGTCGAGGATGGAGGAGAAGCACTCGGGGGAGGTGCGAAGGCAGCGAGCGTTGCGCTCGGGTAGGACACAGGTGCGCTCTGCGTCGGAAGGGGGTTCGAGTGAGGTGCGATCATACTCGGTGGCTGACCAGGTGGAATGGTAGGACTAGCGGGTCGTGTGGGTCAGGTCACGATCTATGGGAAGTGATAGTAGAAGTGACGGTAACAGCACAGCCCTCGCCCTCGGCTTCCCATCGTACACTTCTTTACCCGCCTCAACTGTCCATCGAAGTAGGATGCTTCCGAGGAGAAGGAGGTCGAGCGGGATGTCAAGGGCGACGGTCGGATGGGGAATTCAAACGACCGGCTCCTAGGCTGAATTCTAGATTGCGATCGATATTCTCGTTGTCGCGCTCTCGGGCGCATTACTCATGCTTCCACAATGAAAGGCGTCGCTTCTAGTCGGGCTCACTCAGTCCCACCCATGTCTCGATCATATGCATCACGTCATTCCGATCGCGCCATCGCGTCCTTGATCCGTAAACAGCATTCGAGCAACTGTAGCTCCTCATCCCCTCCCTCGCAAAGTCCTTTATCACATTCGGCTATAGCGAGCGCAGCGAGTGATTTCTGGATGGCCGGAATGGTAAGTATCGGGATGAGCGCGTCGTGGATCTGATTCCGACTTGAGCTCTAGACTCGCCTTGATGGGGCAAACATACCTGCTCGAGGATCTGACCTGCTGACCACCCTTCCCGGCCAACCCTCTTCACGGCTTTCCGCACACCTTCGAACCCCTCTTTTGACAGTGACAAGTTGACGCCCTCCCCAGGCTCCACACCCATCGTCCGCAGTAGCCCATTGATCGTCTCGTCCGGAACCACTCCTGAGATCTCGTGAACTACGGTCCCATCAGCGTGCGCAGGCGCGAGATAGCACTAGAACCACTGGACATGGACGTAATCGGCGTTGGTGGATCCGTGGCCCCATGCAATCTCTGCGCGGTCTGCAAATACGTGATCGCCTTTCTCAGGTCTCCGCTCGCAAGCTCTAGGATCAGCGGGAGCACCTATACCTGGTCAGCTTCATACCGATATTATCCGAAAGATACTCACCCCATCATCTGTATTCACTCCTTCCGCCGAAGCAATCATTTCTATGCGCTTCTGGCTACTTCCACGAGCCAGCGGTCTAAAGCGGAACTTGCTGCATCGCGACGCGAGAGGCTCGATGATACTAATCGTATATCAATATGAAAGACTAAGGGGGACGTCGGACCAACCGAGTCACGTAATTGCAGACCAGACAGAACCGGGTGATGCGCGAATACGTCTCCATGATCCGCCTCAGAGCAGATTGCGCGTCCTGCGTCATGGAATCGGCTTCATCGAGGATGATTAGTTTGTATGGTGGACAAGGATAGGTCTTGCCGTCCCTACCAGCGAGCGGAGCGAGACAGGCAGTCGAATTAGCGAGACAAAGACGTACGGAAAGGCAGATCGTTAATTGCTGTCCAAGAGAACGAGACCAATGACCCACGAAGAGATCCCAACATGCCTAGGCGTCTCCCTAGCAAACGTCTTGATCTTCTCTCGCACCACCGTGATCCCTCGCTCATCAGACGCATTGAGCTCCAGCACCCTTCCGCGGAAAAGATCCGGTCTAGCTCATTCCCATCAGCGAGACCTCTGATCGAGTCGGAAACGATTCCGTACCCGAAGAGCTGTCGGGCGAGGGCAAGGATGGCACCTGTCCACATCAGCCTTATTTTGTAAGCTGGAGTGGAAGCAGAGGACTCACTGGTCTTGCCAGTCCCTGGTGGTCCGTAGAATAGCATGTGCGGCAGCTGTACTTGGATTACTTTCTGGGCCAGAGAATTCAAGAAAAGACAGACGTTTGTAGATGCGAGAGCTTTGCGCAGGACAGCGACGGTATGTTCCTGCGACGAAACATCTTCGATCGTCCGAGGTCGGCTGCAGGGGACGTCAGGACAATGTGTATGCGCTGAAACAAGAAGAGGAAGAGGAACGGACTATTTCTCGACCCATGGTTGGAGGCGGATATCTGGGTTGGAAGCAACGGAGCGGGCTGCGAAGGTCGCCATCGCGGTCTCTAGCCAGGTGACCACTATCAGGTACTCGATGGCTCGATCGGTTTCTAGAGACTCAAGGTCGGAGGATCTAGGGCGTGGGAAGGTAATTTGGTGACGCGCTTCGAGTTGGCGCGTTCGGAATCCGATTTAGCGAAATATTGTGCTGGACTTTTCGGAAGCCGAACGATAGGCAGAGCAAGCTGAATCAGTGCCACGATGCTGACATGATTGCTTCTCAGCTACACCGAGTTGGCTCTCCTCCCATATGACTGCTTTACGCCCTCACATCCTTGAACCTCACACGAGATGAGCCTAACAACAGATATAGAGACAAGTGGTAATACAACGCCGTCTTTCAGCCGACATTCAGCGAAGCTCGAAGGTCCCGTTGCTTCGCGCCGGGACATGCGTGAGGTAAAGCTCTTGGAAGGGTTCCTGGTTCTGTAAGAGTCTTGTCAGCTCAGCGATCTCGCCGTGACAACCTCGACTCACCAAGGAGTGAAAGTAGTACTACAATGAGGAGGGCCTCTCATCAGTATCGGTAGACAAGGTGGAGGGGAAATGTGACGTACCCCTCGGATGGTCGCCTCCCTCCTCACCTCATTGACTTCCGCCACCTTCGCTGAGCTTTCCCGCCTCCGCCTCAGACCGTCAGGTCGGGATGGACTACGCGTGTCACCAGACGTCGAGACTCGTCTGGTCACGGTCGGGCTCGTAGGTATGAGCGGCGACTTCGGTGCGATCGGGGAGGTCGGAGCGGGCGGGACGTCCACCTGAGATTGGAGACTCGGTGCGAAGTCGACCATGGCGAAATAGAACCCTTCATAACAATCAGCAAGCTGAACAGTCTGGTGATGATGGACTCACCCGCAAAGCTCGCCCCGCTAATATCCCGCACCGTATGATCCGGCACCAAGAACCTCTCCTTTATCCTCAGAAACACGAAATCTCTCTCCTTCGCCCTCGTCTCTCCCCGGTTCCGATCCGGCAACGGGTCCCGAAACAACAACTCTGGCCGAATCATATCTGCTCTAGTCGACGGTCGACGGAACTGCTCGAACCGCCCCCAGTGCCGCATGTCGTCGTGCTCGGTCGCCCCGAAGCGTGAGCCGGTGATGAAACCATTCTTTGGACCTATGATCTCGCCGGTGAAGAATGTCGTGAGGTGAGGATGGGCGTCGGTCAGGTGGGATATGGAGAGGTAGCCGGAGAGGGTCGCTTCGGGGAAGTTGACGTCCTGCGAGGTGTCAGCTGCTACCATGCATCCGACGCATCCAGTCCAGACTAGATCGCTAGCGGTGCTCAAGGTAGCTGGACTCACCAGGAACCTCACTTCCACTTCGTATGCGCTCCTTCCACTCGTCTGAGTCCCCCTAAACAGGCTACCGGGGTACAGCGCACCGCGCCCAATGCTCGGTACCCTCGCCTTCGTGACATCGAGCAAGGGATTCGGTGGGTGATCCGCTTCCTCAACCGGTCTAGGTGGCGTCGGAGTACGCACCCGCTCCTCCGGAATCGGCGGGGTCGAGATACTCGCTGTCGTCCAAGGTCGTGTGTGCTGGCTCGGCAGGGATCGTGAGAACGACCGGTGCGATGGTGAGGGTGTAGTGGGGGGTATCTCGCAAGGGTGGGTGTAGATCGGGGTAGGTGATTCCACAATCATACATTCCTCCTCCCTCTCCCTTTCCTCTCCGATTCCAGTGATCCCCAGACCCATACCGATATCTCGCCTCTCATCCCGTTGATGGATTTCCTGCGCCCTCACACATCCCCCGCACACCCGCTCGACGGGATCAGAGAGGACCACCACACCCTCATTACCCCGTGATGGGGCTGAAGAGCCGCCCGCAGCACCACAGAGAGAGCATTTGATGCTGCTCAATTGGGAGGGATGGTGGGATGGTCCAGGAGCGGGTGGAGGCGGGATGGGGGCGGATTCGGTAGGCATGGCATGGGTGAGACGCGGGAGAGATTACACCAAAGCAAGGTATCACGACTCCCTCCTCCGCTAAGCCTTTGATAATGGAGATGCTTGAAGACAAAGGTAGAAGAGTTGGCGATAGGAGAAAAGAGGTCAGGGGAAGGGGCGCAACGATCCAAAGGGTCCAAAAATCGAGTTTACGCCGCTCGCTCGGAGCGATTCCCAGATTCTAGCCTTTTCTCCAAAGCATCGAACTCGCCCGACCTTCATGTCACATATATGCACATTCAAATATCCAGACCGTTCTCTCTCTCTCGACTATGCATTCTACTCCCATTTCAACTCCTTACACGAGGGCTATGGAGCATAAAGAAACGCTCCATCACCCAATCAAAGGCTGTCGGCTGCCGATTCGGGAAAGGTGATAAAGTCAGGTCCCTAGTGAAGAATGACGTGGCGACCGGGGAACCTCGGGAATGTCGTGGGGAAGTGACTGATCTCTGCTGATTGCGACTAATCCGACTTCTTCCCGTTCGATTTTTGGCTGCCTTGCTGGTCTCTCCAATACCTTGGTAGCGGCGAGCGACTCACCATGTGTGGCATCTTTTGCTGCTATAACCGGCAAGGCGACCTCGCTTCGTTCCGTCCTCGAGCCATTGCTTTGTCCAAGCTCCAGCGACATAGAGGTCCGGATTGGTCGGGATGTTACATGTCGAAGGATACCGTGCTTGTTCACGAGCGTCTCGCTATCGTCGGTGTTGGTGAGCTGACTCAGACTCTCGCCTCGTGGACTCAGCTTATACGGGTCAGATACCGGTGCTCAGCCTCTGGTCAATGAGGATGAGACGCTCATACTCGCCGTCAATGGCGAAATCTACAACCACTTGGCACTGCGAAAAGGACTGAAGCACCCTGCGAAGTTCAAGACGCACTCCGACTGCGAGGTCATCATGTACTTGGTCAGTCATCATTCAGCAATTCAAGCTGTATCAAGCTCTCGTTTGTCGTCGTGAGCTGACTTATTGCAGTACAAGGAACATGACACCGGTCTCTGCAACATGCTCGACGGAATGTTCTCCTTCGTCCTACTCGACACCTCCACGACCCCATCCCGTATCATCGCCGCACGCGACCCTATCGGTATCACTACCCTCTACATGGGTTACAACTCCCTTGCTCCCGAAACCGTCTACTTCTCGTCCGAATTGAAGACGCTACACGAGGAATGCGATAACCTCATCTCGTTCCCTCCTGGACATTTCTATGACTCGGGGACAAAGCAGGTAGAGCGATATTTCTTCCCAACATGGTGGAATTCGGATAATGGCGAGGTCCCTCACAACCCGGTGGATTATAAGTTGTTACGAGAAACGCTCGAGACGGCCGTGAGAAAGAGGTTGATGTCGGAGGTGCCTTATGGGGTTCTGTTGAGCGGAGGATTGGATAGTAGTTTGATTGCAGCCATCGCGGCGAGAGAGTCAGATAGGATGGCAGAGCAGCAGGAGTTGTTGCGGATAGAACGGAGATCTGCCATTGCAGCGGGCCATAATCCAGGTAAGTCTCCTGCTTTGCCTTGATATGAGCTCAATGTGTTAGGTACCGATGCACCCCTTGCGTCTTGGCCTCGACTCCACTCCTTCGCCATCGGTCTTCCCGGCGCGCCGGATCTCATCGCTGCCCGGAAGGCTGCAGACTTCCTCGGTACCGTCCACCATGAATACGTCTTCACCGTGCAAGAAGGTCTCGATGCGATTCCAGAGGTCATCTTTCATCTGGAGACTTACGACGTCACAACGGTGCGGGCCAGCACACCAATGTACTTGCTGAGCAGGAAGATCAAAGCGATGGGTGTGAAGATGGTGCTGAGTGGGGAGGGGAGCGATGAGATCTTTGGAGGTAGGCTAGAAGTTCTGGGTTTTGGCAATCAGCTCATGATTTCGCCAGGGTACCTTTATTTCCATGCCGCACCCAACGCCAAAGACTTTCACGAGGAATGTGTCAATCGCGTCAAGAACCTGCACACGGCGGACTGCCTACGAGCCAACAAGTCGACCATGGCATGGGGTCTCGAAGCCCGTGTGCCTTTCCTCGATAAGGCGTTCCTGGAGGTGGCGATGAATGTGGACGCCAAGTACAAGATGTTCAGCAAGGGTTCGCATCAGGGGGTTGATGAGGATGGGCGGCCGATGATGGAGAAGGTGGGAGTCGGAGTTGAAGATGAATCAGAAGAAAGCTCATGGGCATGTCCAGTACATCTTGCGGAAAGCTTTCGATTGCGCACCTGAGGGGAAGGCTTACCTCCCGGACTCGATCCTCTGGCGGCAAAAAGAGCAGGTGAGCTAGCATGGTATCCACAGCAGCCGGCTGATGAGCTTGCGCAGTTTTCAGACGGCGTTGGCTACTCCTGGATTGATGGGTATGTCTCGCGTAGCTCAGCTTTCCGTTCAGTCTGACTTCTGCTCTAGCATCAAGGACGAAGCCGCGGCCGTCATTCCCGATGCGAAGTTCGCGGAACGCGCACAACGGTATCCCCATGACGCGCCCGACACTAAGGAGGCATACTGGATTCGTGAGCTGTTCGAGCATCACTTTCCCTCAGAAGCAGCGGCGAAGACAGCGGTCCGGTTAGCATACTTTTCCTCCATGGTACAACAGCAGACGCTGACTGTATTGCGCGAACAGGTGGATCCCGAAGCAGGAGTGGGGCGTCTCGTCAGATCCTTCGGGTCGAGCGGTTAGTATCCATACAGCAGCGTACGCAGCGAATGGTCAAGGACATTAGATCGATAGATGGGTTGCATCTTGGCATGCATCTGCACCACGGCAGATGCTTCTCTTGGGCGAGAGCTTCCTCGACAAGCCTTGGTTACTTGGAGAAGGCAAACAACGCTTCGTAGTAGAAATCAGCCCTCCGAAGAAGAACGTTTGACATGAAACGCAGGCGGTTGACCGCGAAGCGAGATGATGACGAGCACCAGTCAGCCATACCCCAAGTCTCGTCGATGCAAATACGTCAGTGGCCGACGAATGTTACGCAATCCCGGTGTTCCAAGCTGAAACGCGCTAATGGGTCTCGAAGATCTCCTCCAACATGCCATCCGTCAAGGGAAAGTAAGCTAACTCGCGGCGCCGGTTCCTTGGCGTTTCTTACCACTAGCGTTGTTTCTGAAAACGCCAAAGATCATTCAGAGGTGACTGAATACCCGAGCTGACGTAACACGGTGATAATCTATCGGAGATCCCAATGATTTGTCCGCTCGGTGGATGGGGAGCTCTGAAACAGATGCATGAGGGGTTACTGATGGACATAGCTGGATGGTGGGGAGGAGGCTGGAGACGGGATGAAACGGTGAGGGGGGATAGAGGGGTTGGAGAGGGTATTGTGCAGGTGGGAGTCGTCGAGAGAACGGTGATCGTAGGGCCCACGCCGAGTATCGCATTTTCAGAAAATAGGGTCGACCCTGAAAGACCTATCCAAATTCCCCCTTCCGGGAATCCGGGTATATTGGCTATAGGGAGACGCGGAGTTGTCTTCCAGACAATCTCTCTCAATCTCGCTGTGTTCCTGGGGGCGGGACCTGACCTTCGACTTCACCCCGCCTTAACTTGCGATTTACATTCACCTCGCATTCCTCAATCCTTAGCCTCATTGATCATTTGTTGACGCGATTGCTTGCTTCCCGCTGAGACATTGACGAGGGCTATAAGAACAGGGTGACACCCTTCGCTGCCTTGGCTTCTGGCGCGTTCTATTTCCGGGCTCCCGGCCGACGCCGAGAACACCAGTCTGATTCAAGGTATGTTCCTCAATCTACTTCACTGGAACCCACTCCCTGCTACGGGAATCGGTGATCATGATGTACCTCCCGTTTCCGACCTGCCCGTCCACCGAGGGTTCCTCTACGGAGGACCGCTACCATCCCCGCGATCATTGTTTGCGTCCTTTGATATGCTGGAATCATAGCGGTCAACACCGCTTATCCCCCTACTTCCCGGCCATATCTGTCACGAAAGCTGACCCAGAGTGCCCGCGATACAGGTTCCTTCCGACTCGCCTTTCTGCCATTCCATTCGCTTCATTGCAACTTCGCCTTATCTTGATCAAGGTGCGATCTCGTGCCTGTACCTCGATGTCTCGTCTTTCCTCCGTCTACCACGGACTCGGGTCATTCCGTGACCCTCTTCACCTGCTCAGCGGGGATTTTCTGGCCAGAGGTCACACTCGTTTCGGTGACACAACCCGCCTGTACTGTGTATCAGCGTTTTGCCGCCATTTGATCTCCTTACTCATCCATCCCCTTCCTGCCTTTGGCCCGTCAGTCGAAACATATGCTGATAAAACCTCCTTTAGGACCATTCCCAGCTCTTACCGTCAGGTCAGGCCCGCCTGTAAAACACCTCCTTCCATCCTCGACATAACTCCCTATCCTGAAACCTCCTCTCAAACCGCCAGCTCATCCCCCGGTTTCGACCTCAGATTGAAAGCGTCATCGTTCGCTCGATCGTCGTCCGCGCAACTTATCAAAACACTACACCCCAGCCGAGGCCCATACCTTTACGCGGATCCATCGGCCATTCGGGAGATCAGCAGCATTTTCCAGTATCCCGTCCTGAACCAGATTAGAACCCCTGGTTGATCGACGCTTCCCGCCTCGGACTCAGATCATTTACGAGGCTTTTGATGAGCCTCACCACGTCTGCCCCTTTGAGCCATCGCCCTCCGAGTGCTCACACCCATTCCACAATGAGCGCATATCAACAGAGCGATGATCGCCCTTACGGAACATACTATTCCCGTCCACCTGGTTCGGCACATGGTCCACCCCCGCACGAAGTTTTGTCCCCTCAACGACTCCATTCAAGTCAGGGGTATGTGAAAGGAGGTAACCCTCCGGCGCATTCGCCGTACCAGACCCACGAGATAGCTCCCCCTGGATCTTCGCATGGCTATCCACCTCAACCACCTATCACACCTCTGAGTGGGCCCACCTACCCACCCCAACCTCCGGCTTCCGGCAGCTACTACGGCCTGTCGCAGACTCCCACCGATCAGCCTATCCCTTCGCCCCCACCGACTAGTAACGGCCGCCCTGAAAGCGTAAATTTCACTCCTGACGGCCTTCCGATTGTTCCTGTTGGCGTGAGCGGTGGCAAGATGTTTCGCTGCAGAGGTTACGGAGAATGTGACAAGGTATTCACGAGAAGCGAGCACCTTGCACGGCATGTTCGGTGAGGCAAAGCGCTGGGGCCACAAGCTGATATTTCTTAGGAAACACACTGGCGAGCGACCTTTCCCCTGTCACTGCGGAAAAGCATTCTCTAGGCTCGATAACCTTCGTCAGCATTCCGCGACAGTTCACGCCGACCAGAGTGGAGTGAACGAAGCGATGCTCAACTCCCTAGCACCGGTTCACGCGGCTCTCTCACAACGAGCAAATCGCGAACAACGCAAGCGAGGCGAGGTTGTCGAAGTGCCGAAGAATGCCGTTGAGCGTCCTCGACACAACGAGGGCTATCGTCTCAAAGGTTCGCCCGGTTCTCAGGTTGATGACTCGCCATACACGCCATACGGCCAAGGCGAGCAGCAATGGAATGTACCGCCTCCCCAACATGGACGACCTCGTACTGGTGGTGGCTTCGATTACCCATACCAGCCGGTAGAAGCATACTCCTCTCATCAAGCCGTGCCGCAGAGCGAGGAGGCGGGACCGAGCCGTCGTCCTGCCTCGTCCGCTGGCTACCCGAGCTACCAGCCCGTCTACCATGATCAGGTGCCTCGTCCACCCACGGCGCCAGGAACAGCATCATCCACGGAATCCATGTCTCAGCTGCCCTACCCCTACCGGCCGATGTCATCGAGCGGTCGTGAGCTCCCAGTACCCGCTCACTACGCTGAGTCCGAGCCACCGACCTCGGCGCATGGTCCACCTGCAGCCCCTATGTATCCGCCAGGCGTGCCTCAAACCGCTTGGTCTTCGCCACCCCCTCACTCCGCTTACCCTCCTCATGAGCAGAGTCATTACCCTCCGGCGGCTGAGGGATACAACTACCCGCCTCCTGAGCACGGTCAGCATTACGGCCCTCCTCCACCTGGATCTTCCGGCAGCAGCTACAACTACCCCCCTCCCACCGGCTACTACGCTCAGCAAGGGCAATACGTTTCGGCGCCGCCTACTTCAAGCAGCGGACAATACCCTCCTGGCTACAGTGCTCCTCCAGCTTCAGCAGACTCGCCCTTCTCGTACAGTGCGCCACACGACCAGTCGTACCAGTATGGACATGGGCAGTACGAGTCGCGCAAGCGTCGATCTGACGAAGCTCAAGAGGCGGCTCGCAAGCAGCCTAGACCATCTTCTGCTGTCGCTCAGCCAGCTCCCCAACACCTCGACGACGCCCTCGCTACTCCTCGTCAACAAGATGCACTCTGGCTCCCACCGGCTTCGGAGCGGCGATCCTCACTCGCCATCTCTGCGCTTCTTGGATCGCCTCAACAAGCGCCACGCTCTCGCCCGCAGACGGCTGAAGTCCCACCTCCGCACCAAGCATACGGCCAGCCAGGTGGCTACGCCTACCCTCCTCATCCGGACAGCTCTAGCAATGCGAGCATGCCGGCGACCCCAGCTACGAACGGTACCCCACGCAGGGGAAGAGATGAGGTCAGATACGAGGCTCCAGACAGTATGGAGCAGAAGGCCAAGGCTCTGCTCGGTGGTCAGGGGAGGTAGGCGGGTGGGGATGTGGAGGAAAGTATATATGTATATGGACAGTTTGAAACGCAATAGCAAAGACGTAAGGTATTGGCAGAGAAAGCGAGAAGTGGATCTGAGAGGTCGAAGGGCGAAGATGTACTAGCTAGTGTTGCATCGTACACGTCATGCAAGCTTGTATATCACCACAACCTTCCTCGTAGGAAGATGATGTTACC
>JAABUY010000563.1_pt1 | contig 62564 bp, 57 predicted proteins | sample 5560271 | NCBI WGS metagenome assembly JAABUY01 (sample SAMN10711886, study PRJNA513374) | rock metagenome | isolation source: Antarctica rocks | place: Antarctica: Victoria Land, University Valley | reverse complement strand
TTCGAACCACTGTCTGCGCGCACCCTTCACACCTACGGGCCGGTTGCGGGCCGGTCGCGGGTTAGGGGGAGTGTTAGATATATAACCCACGATAGCTGTGCTATTAGTGTGGTGCCCACTTTTAACAATCTTATTATTTAATGTCTACATTATAATCTCTGTTAATTCAGTCTCTGTAATTGAAGACATAAGTATTAATTCAGAATACTTATATTCTGCAATATTGCTGAGATTCATCTCTGAAGAAGTTAAAAAGAAAATTATTTAAAGTAGTTCTGTCTTGTTCTGCAGTTCTGTAAGTTTCAGCTTTTCTGTCTGTTTTAGAATGAAAGTAAAAGTCTAATTTGTGACTTCACAATTTCTAATTTATTTCATCAATTTTTATAATTTTTAAAAATTCTTTAAAATCATCTCTATTTGTTCTCTGTAACTCATTCTCATTAATTTTGTCAGCTTCTTTTCTTTTTCATTGCAAACTCAACAATACATCTCTTAAGTGTGCATGCTCTGCTCTCTTTATTAATAACAATAAACTTTATTTATTTTTCTTATTATTTCTTTTGCTTTTAAGTCAGATTCTAACTTTAATCATTTGCTAAAAGTTAACATCAGTACTGTTGTCTTTACTGTGATCTGAATTGTCTTTATAATGACAGTTATATATTGCTTTATGTTAAGTTTATTATAATTATAAAATGATGTTGACAGCTATTCTGTTAGAATTTATTGTAAAAGCTTTATGTCTACTCTATCTCACTGTCAATAAAATTGTAATATGATCTCTGCTGTGAACAGCAGAAAGTGAGTGACAATAAAGTAGTGATTAAAGTTATAATGTTATTATTATATTTTGTAGTTAATTAATCATTAAGTAATGTTTAAGCTGTTTAGCATCAGATTTATAATGCTGTATATTTGCTGAGATCTTTATGTAACTAAGCTCTGTAATAAGAACAGAGAGAGCTGTTATTCATTTATTATTTATATTAATTGCTTTATCTGTAAATTTATCATGATATCACTATGCACTCATACTGAATCATAGCTGAACTTCTTACACAACAATTAATAAGCAAAATACTATATAGACAGTCTTTACATATAAATCTTTTAAGTTTCTTAGTTGTTAATCTTCATCAATATAAGATTTTAACATTGAAACTTCATCAAATAACTGTCATAATGTAGTGTCTCACATTGTTACATATTTTACTCATCAGCCTCTTATAGATAAGAGACTCATGAATTTACAATTTTAACAACTCTATCTTTTTAAAGAATGACAATCTATTACATTACAATATGCAGACTAAAAGTCAGCAAAATGAAACAAAGTTATTCTCTGATTATATTGAGACTTAAGTGATCTTTAAAGAACAGAAATCTGTAGAGATTCAGACTGCTATTTAGACTGCAGAGAAGAAGAATTAACATTTAAATAAATAAATCTATTTAACTGAAATTAGATAAGTCAATGATGAGAAAAGACAACAATTCATGAAAATTAATTGTGAATCATAAGCATTTAATATGCATAATGAGATTAATAAACTTCTGAAAGATAAAGACTCTTAAGTCTCATCTGAGAAAGAACTGCATACAGAATCTTTTTATACTTTTATTAACTCTTTAAATTTAATAAAGTGACATGCATTCAAAGTTATGTATGCACTTTCAGCAAAACAGACACAATGATTAAAGAACTTGTTTACATATAATGAAAAGTTCATTCATAAATATACTGAGTTTATATGCAGTACTGTGATGACATTTCACTTAACTTCTAAAAATTTCTTTAATGATCACAATAAAATTCTCTTTGTTATGCAGTTCTTAGCAGAAGAATCTTAAGATGCATAATTTTATCACATTAATGAGAGCAAACTTCTAAATAATAAGTTATAAATATTCTTTTCAGAGTTTCTGCTCAATCTTGTTGAGAACTCAGTGAACTGCAGACTTAACACAGTACAGAAATATTTAAAAGTTATGTAGAAATCTATTTAATTAATTTAAGTTTTTGCAACATATCTCAATATACTGAAAGATCAGCTCTCAAGCTATACAGAGAAACAAAAAATAAGTTATTTTTTTATAAAACTTTAATTAGAGATTTAAGTGACTTTAATTAATTATTAAGATTTCTTAAAGACAAAAAAAAGTCTAATAATTTTAACTGCTAAACTAAAGATTAATCAGTGATCTATAGATAATTATATAATTTAAAGTTATATTATTAAGAAAATTTATGAGCATTATTTACATTCTTTTATTTAGACAGCAAAGTCACAGCAGAACAATTGTTTTAACTCTGAGATTACAAAATTAAGTTATCATAATAATGTAGATAAATCTTATTTTAAAACTGATGTCAAAAAGAATGACTACTATAACTGTAAGAGACTGAGTCATTTTATAAAGAACTGCAGAAGTCTCTTAAAAAATCTTAATTACATTAAGATTAATGCAGTTAAGACAAAAAAAGATAGAGTTTTATTGACTGCATTTTAATGATAAAAATTAGATTAGAAATCATAAAGAAATTTAATATTATAAAGAAAAGTTAAGTTTAAATTGAATTTGATTGAGTCTCTATTAATATATTGTTGAACACTGCAGTAAAGATTAATGTGTTGTCTTAATGATATGCTGTCACTCATTAATTAACATAAATTAATGCAAAACTCTTAAGATCAGAGCTTCTGAAAAGACAATATGTCTACTGCTATAATGCATACTTAATGAAGCATAAACTCATCAACAATTAAAAATAAAAGCAAACTGAAAAGCAATTATTCTATATTATAAATAAAAATAAATCTGAATTCATCTTTGATCTCTTAGATCTGAAATAACAACACATTTATATTAATTGTAACTTATATACATAACATTATAAAATAAAACAGATATTTCTGATTATTGATGAGTCTAAAGTATTTATCAACAACATTCAAAATCAATCTGCTGTTTATACATTGTTGATGATGTTTAAGTTAGATTCATCAACAATTATCATATATATTGTTGATAAAGTGTCAACACTATCTTAACAATACAACAAATATGCAGATGTGTTCTCTGAAGAGAATGTTGATAAGTTATTATTTCATTAAGATTATGATTATGTCATAAAGACAGAGAGACATAAATTATTTTATGATTTACTTTATAATTTGTCAGAAACAGAGCTATAAGTGCTTAAAGAATATTTAGATAACATTTTAATAAAAAGATAAATATAACATTTCATTAACTCTGTAGAAGCATCAGTTCTGTTTGTTTTAAAAAATGAAAAGAACTTATATCTATATATTGATTACAGAGATCTCAATAAGATTATTGTTAAAAATTATTATTTTTTATTACTGATTAGTGAGATACTTAATCATTTAAGTGAAGTTAAGATGTTTATTAAACTAAATCTTAAGAATGCTTATCACTGCATTAGAATTAAGAAAGACAATGAGTGAAAGATTACATTTTATATATATTATAATTATTTTAAGTACATAATTATGTCATTTAAACTGATTAATGTCTCAGCAACTTTTCAAGTCTATATTAATTGAGCATTAACTGAGTTAATTAATGTCTTTTATGTAATATATTTAAATAATATCTTAATTTATTTCAGTTCTCTAAAAGAACATCAGAGTCATGTAAAACAGATTTTAAAGCAACTTTAACAGTTTAAACTGTATGCAAATTTAAAGAAGTGCACTTTTCATACTATATAAATGAAATTTCTTAAGTTCATTATCTTCACTACTGATGTTTTGATGAATCAACAACAAATTAAAATCATAAAAAATAATCAATATCTAGAAGCTACTGTGAGATATAAATATTTCTAGAGTTTGCAAACTTTTATTGTCACTTTATACAGAGCTATTTTAAGATCATTGCTTCTTTAATTGATCTGTTAAAAGACAGCAAGAATGACAAGAAGATAGATGTCTTTAAATAATTATAAATGATAATGTAAGCATTTTATAAGCTTTACAACATCTTTATATAGACATCTATTCTAATGCACTTTAACTCAGAGCTAAGAGCTCAAATTAAAATTAATGTCTTAATAGTTAAATTAATAAATATTTATTCACAGCTTCAGACAGATGCTCAATGACACTCTGTTGTCTTCTGATTAAGAAAGTTAAACTCAGTTAAAACATACTATGAAACTCATAATTAAGAATTATTGACAATTATGAAGACATTTAAACACTGATGACACTATCTTAAGAGTAGTCATTATCTCATTGAGATATTCATGAATCACAATAATTTATAAGAATTTATGAATGTAAAATCATTAAATAGAAGACAAACACACTGAGTCATGAAGCTAGCTGCTTATAATTTTATAATCATATATTAATTAAAGAAAACAAATCTCACCAATGTGTTGTCAAGATGCTCTGACTACAAAGTCAAGAAGAACATAAATAGATTGCTGTTAACATTGTAATAAAAGTTAATTACACTATCTTAAAAGTTAAAATTAAGCATTACTGCTTTAGTTAGTCAGATCAACACTTAAAGCTTAGATTTACAAATTACATTAATCATTTTATTAAAAGAATATTGATCAAGCATTCAGGCTGAAGATCATGACTGTTAAGAATAAGTTAACAAAAGATTTAGAAAGTTTTCATTCAGAAATGAATTAAAGAATGATGATTATATATTTAGTTTATCTATACACAACATAACAGAAGAGCTGCTTAACTTTGTTGCTGAAATTATTGATTGTAAACAGTTCATTTTATGTACATTGATTCAGAAAGTGATTAACAACAAAATAATACATAATGAGAGATAATCATTCTTTTTTGAACTTGTTTATCTCTTGTAGAACACTGATGTTTTAACAGTAAAGATATAATAAGATTTGAAATTACAGAGTAATTGCAGTCATTAAGACATTAATGACAGTTTATGAATGTTTAATTTCACTGAATTACTTTATTACAAGAATAAGATATATATATTATCTGATAAAGTTGTCAAGAATGAGCTTATAAAGCTGCATTATAATAATGTTTTAGCAAAACATTATAAAGTAGACAGAACAATCAATTTATTGTTTAGAAAGTATTACTGAGTTAATATGACAAATAACATTTAAGAATATGTTGCTTCATATACTGTATGCTTAAGAATTTAAGTATTAAGACATTACTTATATAATAAATTACAGTTGTTATCACTATCTACTTAATCATAAAAAAAGATAACAATGAACATAATTACTGACTTGCTGTCTAGCAGATAAGAGACTGATGTTTATGACTTTATATTAATAATTGTAAATTATCTCACAAAGATGACTCAATATATTTCTGTCATTAAAAACTCACTGTGATCAAGTTAGCTGATATATATATTAAACAGATCATATGCTGCTATGAAGAATTCAGAAATATTGTTTTAAATTAAGAATCAATTTTTATCAATATATATTGATCTGAATTCTGTTATCAACTTTAAATAAAGTGAAAATTAAGCACTATCTTTTATCTGCAAACTGATGATTAAACTAAAAGACAGAATTAAATTCTAGAACATTATCTGCATTATTATTGTTGTAAAGAATAAGATAACTGAATGTTCTTTTTGTTAATGATAAAGTTTGTATATGCAAACAGAAAACATATAATAACTAATTAAACACTATTTAAGACATTAATGAGTTATTATTTAAGAATTGCTCAACACATTGAAAGCAACATTTATAAAGAAAAGATGTCAGCAGCAAAAGATTGAGCACAGTAAATAAAGAAAATCTGTGTTACAATGATAAAGTGATGATAAGCTGCTGTGAAAGTGCAAGCTAAGTATTTTGACAAAAATTATGTTTAAAAAAGCTACAACATCAACAATTTAATGTTATTATTCATTAAGAACTTGAAGCAATGCAGATTAAGTAAGAAACTGTTATATAAATTTATTAAGTCTTTTCAAATTGTTAATCTTATTAATAAACAAGCATACTAACTGACTCTGTCTGCTCACTACAGAATTTATAATAACTGCTTTTTCTGAATCTCATAAACAACAAGAAAGAATACAAGATTGAAGAGATCTTAAGCAAGAAGTAAAGAAGAGAACAGTTACAATATAAAGTTAAGTGAATAGAATACTTAATAAAATATAATAAGTGATTTTAAGTAGAGAACATGAAAAGTGTGAAAGTATTGTGACAAGAATATGATATAAGGACAGAGAGAAAGCAGAAGTATAAATGAAGTTTAAGAAATTAAAAACTTCTATTAAAAATATTCTACATAATATTATCTAAAAGAAGTGAAGTCAAAATACAATTAATACATTAATAAAATGCTATCAAATCACTTTATTATCTTCATATCTGTGTTGCTATCAGAAGCAGAAGATGAGAACAGTAACTGCTTATTAATGTTGTAATTATTGTTAAAGTAATTAAGTTACAGCATTGAGTCATAAGAGCTTTCTGAGATGTTGTTACTTAATTGAAGAGAAAGAAGTTCATATTTGAAGTGAAGTAAGCAATATGATGATGACAGTAAAGTGTAAGAGAATTAAGAGAACAAATTATAAAGTAAAAGATGTTTAATATAAACATTTACATTACAGTGATTGCTCACTGCTCTTAAATTATGAGCAACAACAGATTGTAGATCTCTATAAACTTATAATGATTGCTGTGATGCTCTGCAACACAAATAATGTAGATGATGACATGCTTAATAAACAACATCTATATATAATTAAGACAATGCTGAAGCTGAGACTGATGAACATTATTAGCTGTCATAGTGACAATATAATTGATAAATATGTGCAAATTATTAATTCAATAATTAAAGAATGTGAAAACCTGTTATCATTAATGCATCATAAGATGACAAGAAACTTTCTGTTGAACTGAGTTGCACAGCTTTTAAAGTATCTTATAATAATTGCAATTCTGATTTTTAACAATGTTACATTGACTGATGTTATTGCTGATATGTTTTGAACAGTAAAGATAACAGAGAGAATTTAATTTGTTATTGATGTAATGATTATGATGTGACATTAAGATGATGTCAGTGTAAGTAAATAAAAGAATAAAGAAATTGCTGAAAATATAATGTTATGAAGTGATGACATTCTTAAGAGCTGAAGCAAAAACAGAATTGAGATGCAATGTGTGTGATGATGTTACTGTAAAAGAGAAATGTAATGTATAATGCAGAACAGAAAGATATTCACTGATTACAGTTTTAAGTTCAGCACTCTTTTAAGTGATAAGTTTTTTATAAACTGATTGTGTCTTAAGAATGATGTTCTGTGATGTTAATGACATAATAATGATTATTAAGCAAGCATTTTCAATTAAATCTGTCAACAATGATTTATCTACAGCTTGAGAAAGTGAGAATAAGATATGAAAAGATGACATTTCATTGTCAAAAAGATTGAATAAATATAACTACATCTATATATAACAGTGAAGTTTCTGCTGCTGTCTCTTCTGCACAACAACATTATTCAGAGCATGTATCTCATCATTATTATGTAGATGTTTTGTCAGTGAATTTATCTTAAGATGCTTACATTTCTCATACTTAATATTCTTCTTTGTCTTGTTCTGTTTCTGCATTTCATTTCAGCAGAGCAAGTATATTAATAATGTTATTTATAATATTTGTTATATTTTTTACTGACTTAATTCTTACAGACTTAATCTTCAGAATCAGCTCTGATGAGTTTGTTAACTTGTTAATGTTTAAGATTGTGTTGATGAACAGCATTTAATGATGAATGTAATAAAGATCTAAAGATTTCTCATTGTGTTTCTTTATATTTATATGAGTGCATCTTTTAGACTGCAACATTGTTAAAATGTATTGATGTCTTAAATGCTATATGTATAAGAATCACTGACAATCTCACTGAATTCTTAATGAAAGACACAGCAGAAAAAATATCTCTCTTATTTTTCTTAATAATTATGATGTTATTATTGTTATGTTTTTGCTATTGTGCTATTTACACAGTATTACAAGAGAGAAGCATTGTTTAGAAGCACAAAGTTGCTATGACTTCAATATATTAAGATGTTGAAGATGAAATGAATGCAAGTTATATGTAAGAAAGAGTTTCTTATATATTGTGATTGAACAAATAAATTACTGATTTAACTGATTCAGAAACAAAGAAAAGTTAATTTTGCTTATGTTTTACATATTATTTACTGTTAAACAAAGCTGAATCATCATCTATTTAAATGTAACAAACTTAAAGTATTACACAAGATCATTAGTCTAGCTGAGATAGACAACAAGCAAAATACATAAGAATGTTAAATGAATTATTGCTTTCATCTTACTGATCTGATTTCACAGAATCATGATATATCTATAATGTTGATGATATGTTAATGTGCTGAAGAATCAGCACATAGAAGAAGAGACAATTGTTATGATATCATTATGTGCTCATATTAAATTATAGTTAAATTTTTTACACAATAATTGATAAGTAAAGTACTATATAGACAGTCTTTACATATAAATTTTTTAAGTTTCTTAATTGTTAATCTTCATCAATATAAGATCTTAACATTGAAACTTCATCAAATAGCTATTGTAATGTAGTGTCTCACATTGTTATATATCTTACTCATCAGTCTCTTATAGATAAGAGACTCATAAGTTCACAAAATTCTTCTTTATTTTCAGATTTCTTTATGTTAAATAATGTAAATTAAAGTCTCTCATTATAATGTATTGTCAATGATCATTTTTTAGTAAATTATTTAGTTACTTTAAAGTTACTGTAATATTCTCTTTGACTGCTTCTCTATACACATTGTAAATGTATAAATGCTTAAACTGATTATGTTCAGTGTATTAAATCTTCAAAGTTATAAAATCTCTGCTATATGTCTGAACTGTTCAGTCTGTGCAGTTCAATTATAAGTTAATGTAAAAGCAGATTTGAGTTGATTTTTCTTCTGTGAGTTTTAGATAAATTAAATAAAATTGATTTTTGCAAAGATAATAAATATTATTGTTGTATTTATTGTGTCATGACTTCTGAATAGTCAGTACATTGTAGTTTTATATGATGAAATCTTAAAGTAAAGATGTCATAATCTTGTTTTTTGACTTCATTGTATTGTATTGTAAGATGACAAAGTTTAAGTATATCAACATTACTTCATTGTCATTGTGATCTTTAAAGTTAATGCTGTCTCTATATTCATAATATTTATCATGAAATCATCTTAATTAATAAACAGCAAGCTCACTAAATTCTACTCAGAGACACTTTTAATTTCTGTTACTTAACTGCTCTTCAGATCTATTTAATACTTAAAGAATTTAATACTTCAATAATTCACTGTTGTCTTTACTGCAGCATCTGTTGCTCACATTTTTAAAGATCTAATTGTAATTCTTTTATTTCTGTTTTCATTCACTGACTTCAAAGAGATTCAATTTGCATCTATAATCATTATTTTTATAAATGATATTGATCACTTTCTGTTTTCATTAATGAATGTCTTCAGAGCTGATGTCAGAATTAATAAGATTCTTATAAAAATCTTAAATATTGTTAAGCAGAGCTCATTGATGATTTTATGATTGCTGTTCATTGTTATATATAATGTAAGTGTTATATTTTCATTAATATTGTCATTGCTGTCACTGTTGTTACTATTGTTGCTGTTAATGCTTTTACTGTAACTATTAATGTCAATCTTACTGACTTCATCATTAGCTGTCTTTAAGAATGTGACTTCTTTAAGTTTAATAATTAATATTTAAATTAATACTCATTATTGAGTCTGCTTAATGTTGCATATTATCTATATATACATTATCTCTTTCTAAAACTCAAGACACTTATTATTCTGCATCTTATATAAGTCTTTACAGCTTACACACTTCTTAACATTGAATTTTAGATTCTTAAAAAGACAATTCTCAGATCTATAATTCTCTATATATATGCTGCATTTCTGAGTACTTTCACATTGAGCACTTATGTAATTATACTTATGACACTTAAAGCACTTCTGAATGCAACAAACTCAATTATATAACTCTGTCTTCTTATACTTAAAGTTTCAAATCAACTCAGTTTAAAACATTAAATTGATGTACTCTGCATTTATAAATTTCATTATTATAAATTCTGTCACTCATTTTAAGCTGCACAATCATCTTACATAATTAATTAAAATGTTCTTTTTAACTTCAATCTTATGATTTTCTATCTATATATATATCACTATAACTTACTAATCTTTCATTTTAATGCTCTGTATCAATATGCTGTGTATAATGACATCATAAATGATGATGATTATCTTGCTATCTACTTTTAAAGATATAATTCATTTAATATTACTCTGCAGTAACTCTTTTTCAGTCATTGTGAATATGTATATTGTCAAATTATTTAATTTTAATTACTTAACAGTTATAATCTTAATAACAGTAATGTTTTGATCTACAGTGATATGAATGTAACTGTTAATGCAGTTGTGTAGTGTAATTAATAAAAGAATGCATCAATAATTAATAAAAACAGTGTCAATGAGTTTAATAACAATTCTGCAGTCATTAAATATGAAAAGATCTGTAATGATGCTTTTTTTTTTAAATAATGATGAAAAGAACATTGCTGTTAAGAATGATGATGCATTTACTGTCATTTAAACTTAAATATATGTATATTTATATTCTGTAATGACAGAGAATTGCAATGCAGAGTTTCTGTTGATGAGAATTTTTAGAATGTTTTTTATGACTGTAATATTGTGTTGCACAGTATTTATGATTCATTATAAAGCTTTCAGATTCACTGTAATTTAAACTATTTTAAATTGATTCAGAACTCTTTCTGTGAAGTTCTGAATAGATCTGATAAAGAGTTCAATATAAAATCATTAAAGAATCTTTTTAAACTTATTATTCTTAATCTTTAAGTTCATAAAAATCTGAAGTTGAGTTGCTTTATGTTTCAATTGAGTGATGTGCTCTAATAAAGATGAGAATTGTGTATTCATAATTGATCAAGAAGACTCTGACATTGTGTTCTATATTAAGTTATAATGTCTGATGAGATGAGTTACTGACTGGATTTTGGGCTTATTTGACGCAGTTTTGATGGAGTTATTCCAAAAATTCAGTTTGAGCTGGAGGAGGTGTTTTTCGATATCCCAGAGTTCCAGGTAACGCGAGACCTTTCGCTACCCGAATAGGAAAAGGCCACAAATTTCGCGATCGTGATCTTACCCGGCGGTGGGGCCGATCAACGTCGAAAGGGCCGCAAGCTTCCATGGCCAGGAATCCACCCATATCCCGCCAAACTGCCGTCAACATGGGTCAGTCTTCATCGCAAGCAGCTACACAGTTAGTGGACGAGCCCGAAGCAATTGAGAAGCTGGAGAAGCGGAAAAGGAGCAAAAAGCGCAAGGGGAAGAAAGCGGCCGGCTCAGGACGACACGCGGAGCAGGAGGAGGAGGAGGAGATTGCTCAGACGCTCTTGGAGATGAAAGGATCTCAGGCTCGCGAAGATATTGTCAATAGCGACGACAACGATATTGCAGCTGCACATCAGCTTCTTGCAGAGAGCTCACCTGCCGGCCATGGCGCGTCGGCGATGCCCAACGGTGGCCCGGTGCAATCTCAGAAAACGTCTAAAGCGAAGCTGAAAAGCAAGAGGAACAAAAATACACAGAAAGATCAATCCTCGGAGCTGGGGGTTGGGGTGGAGGTTCACAGCTATGTTGAAGACCTGCTCGGAACCAGTTCGCGCGCTGCTGAGAAGCACGTCAATGGATCTCGGAGAGACCCACAAGTTTTTGGCTCTTCGTCCATGGCGGTACCTAGTCTTGATGACATGGATAGCAATGACGAGAACATTGCCCCATACTTGAAAGAGTATGATAGGTTAACCGCTATAGCTGAGCCAACTACGCCAACTTCACACGATGAGGGCGAAACGGACCCTGAGCCTACTGTAAGTTCTAGTCTTATACTGAGAACGGTGTGGACAATCTGCGGTATGCTAATTATCATCCGCTGTCGTAGCAGTCTCAACCTCTGACCAGTTCCATGGGCGAGAAACGCAAGCGCAAAAGACGAAGGGACACTACAGGAGCTGCCACCGCAGTTACAGGCAACGTCAGCGACAGAGTCGTTGCAGGGACCGAGCCTAGTCATGAATCTCCACGACCAGAGCATCAAGCTAATGGGACCATCTCACTTCCTCACCCCGACGCGGGCTCGGGATCGGAACGCGACGCTGTAATGGACTCGATCAATCAACGCCAAGTGTCGCCTGATCTGTACAATGTCCCTCTGGATCCTGTGCTTCCCGGTATCGAAGATCCAACTTCTCCGTCTTACAAAGGAAGGTCTAAGCGGGGCAAGAAGCAGCGTAAGCGGGCTAGTGCTGGAAGTGGCGATAGGCAAAGTAATCCATCTGTCTCAAACAATCAAGAGCCGGAGCTCGATCTGGTTCCAGGCGATGGTCTTCCCAGACCCTCCACAAAGGCTTCTTCGAAACGCAAGCGACCTGTACCAGCCGACGATAGCGTTGACCATGACACTATTAGACCGAAGAAGAAAAAGAAGAAGAACAGTACTGACTATAAGACGGCACAAACAAGTAGAGTCGGTCATGGGCCAGTCCTGAACAGAACAGAGGCAGAACCAAAAGTGGGCCCTTTCACGGAAGCCGAAATCGCCAAACTATTTGCATTCCGCGATCAATACTGTGAAGAAAACGACTGTACACAACAGCAATTCATCAACCAGATTCATGCAAATGCTCACAACAACGTGGTAAATATCCGCTTTTGGAATGAGGTCTCAGAGGTGCTTCCTTCCCGCACGCGGCACGCCCTCCAAAGGGTGTGTCGCCGCCGTTTCCACAACTTCACCAAGCGCGGGACATGGACTGCGGAAGAAGATCAGGAACTGAGGGAGGCGCACAACGAGCACGGCAACAGTTGGAAGGTCATCGGCGAGCAGATCGAGCGGTTGGCGGAGGATTGTCGAGATCGGTGGAGGAATTACCTGAAGGAGAGCGAGTTCCGCAACCGGGATGAGTGGACTGAGAATGAGGTTGATCTTTTGAAAGTGGCAGTGGCGGAGTCTATGGACGCAATGAGGAAGGCTAATCGCGAGCGAAAGAAGCGTCTAGCAGCTAAAGGCCGTACAATCGGACAGCAGAACATGGAAGAGAAGGATGTAATCAACTGGGTCATTGTGAGCGAGAAGCTCGGAGGAGCTCGGAGCAGGCTGCAGTGCTCGTACAAGTGGAAAACTTTGGGGGGAACTGCCAATAACCGCGAGGAGAAACTGAGAAAGGTCGTGCAACTGGGATCGAAGGAGTTGCGCCAGTGGAGAAAGAAGCATGCAGAGAAGATGTATCCGTACATGCTACCTGGCGACAAGTACGAACTTCTCAACGCGTGAGTTGCTCAACACAATTGGCTCTTTTCAAAACTCCGATTGCTTACTCTCATTCCTGCGTAGACTCTCTCAGCTCGGCGTCCTCACCGACGACTCCTGCATCCTCTGGACCAAGGTCGGCGACGACTCTTTCCGCTCGGTCTGGACGGGCGCAGCTTGCAAATACGCATACTTCCAGATGAAAGAGACGATTTCCGGCTTCGCAGACGTCATGCCCTTTGACGAAATCATCAACACCCTGAAGGAGCAACTGGAGGAGGAGCATCCGACCGAGTTGGACATGCATTACGTCCCGACCGCCGAGAACGTCGAAAACCCAGGCAAGAAGAGCAAATCAAGCTCAAAGTCGAAGAAGAAGAAGACGAAAAGCCAGAATCTCAGTACCGAAACGGTCGCCGAAAGCGATCTCGACAACCACCACACCAATGTCGCACCAAACGGCGACAATGACGACGAATCCCGCGAACAGTCTCCGACTACCACTCCCGAAGCAGGTGAAGCAGACGATAGCATGGACGAAGTCCCCGACACGCAGACTTCCCCGGAGATGGAGGTAGAGGCAGACGCAGAAATGGAGAGCGACGCCGCCTCGTCCGATGCCCCCGATACAGACGATGACGCGGATAAGCAGAGTACGCCAGAACCGGAGATCGCGGATAGCGATCTGGAGGGACGGACACGGACACGTGTGAGAGAGACCGAGAGTGATGAGGGCGAAGATGAAGATGAAGAGGAAGAGGGAGAGGAAGGTGAAGGTGAAGATGCCGCTGCCGATGTCGATGAGCAGTTGGCTAGTAAGGTGATGCTTTTGCGGGACGCTTAGCCTTGCGCTCTCTCGTTGCCGGCATGGTTTGGAGGGTAGCAGTTGGAGGCGCTGGGTAGGGAGAAGGAGGGCAGCAGATGAGATTCGAAGGGACTCGCTGCAATGCGTTTAGGTGTCGGTCGCTAGCTACTAGTCTGCCATAGCTGTACCTATAGCTAGCTACGTACGGGTAGGAAAAGCGATTGCACGGTTCTTGGCCACCTTTTCCTTTTTTAAATCGTGTATGGTCGGTTGCTGATACCTTGTGGGGTGGCACATATCATGCTTCTGAGTTCCGTCGAGAGCACACTGTATAGTACCATTACCAAGTCACTTTCTCTTATGGGGCCTTTCTGAAGTCCGATTAACTCGCCCGGATTCACGCATTCAAGGAGAAGATATACAGGGGCAGCCATCAGGCTGTTCCCTCTGGGATTGGCAGCACGCCGTCTCGGGCGTGCTGTTGAAACAGCTTGAATTGTCAATCTAATGGGATGTTTCAAACTCCGTTTCTGGGATCGAAACGGGCCTGTGATAGACGTAGACTCCAGAACGATACACGTAGACCCTTGATGAACTATGTCGTAGACGCCCCCTTGACCGAGTAGTGATTTTAGGCCTTCCACGCCCTGAACCACGCCTAGCCCACACCTAATGTCTTAGAAACTTGGGTAGAAAAGAGACCTAATGAGAGTTGTCTGCAATCCGTGATGAGGGCGTTTTCTACGACTAGTATATATATCAAAGCCTATGTATATCGCTTTGGGGGTCTACATACATATGTCACGGCCAAATCTGCATTGCTGTGTGGAAGAGAATTGCGATGATGGTGGTGATCCATCTTTCTCGCCATACCACCGGGCTTCGGATGTAAAATGGTACAAACACCTGATACAGTAGGACGAGGCAACGTCTGACATCTACCTATATTTCTCCTCCCACATAACCAGCAGACTCACAGCAATCGCATCGTTCTGGTGGGCAGAGTTGAGCAAAAAATACCAAAAGATTTAGCACCAACTGGTTTCGATCCAGTGTCCTCCGGGTTATGAGCCCGGCGCGCTTCCGCTGCGCCATGGTGCTTAATGCAATGTCAACCGAGCCTTAAATGAAGATATAAACCAAACGTGCAAAAATCCATATACAATCCTATCGTAACAATACTTGGTGCATGGATTACTTGGAGGTTTTGGGGTCCGACACAATATAATTCGATTGGTTTCAGTGAGCTTGCAAGGTCTCTCGGCATATTATTCATGAAGCATGCACAGTGCGGATGGGAATATGCACAGCTCAGCGAGTCTCCAAATTCAACATGAATATATTACTTTTCGCAAGAATCCAATTGCAAGACAATGCTTCCGCTACTCTTACACAAAGCTGGACTTCTGGCAGAGTCCAACACATACATACACTCAAGGAAGCGCTCTAATCTATGATTTCAGAAAGTGCAAGGGAACAGTCTACAATTCATCCTTACGCCACGCCCGATCTGCACCCACCCCATCCTCTCCCCGCTCGTCCTCCTTCCGACTCTGGTCCCTCACCCTAGCCGCCAACTCCGCAATCTCCGCATCGTACACCCCCCACTCAGGAACCTGCCTCCTCGCCCTCTCCAACTTCGGCTCCTTGGTCAGCGGATTATTACACAAATCAATCGTCTTCGCCGTCTTCAAACTCTCATCATCGCACCACGTCTCGCACCACAACCACTCCTGCGGCAGACTGTGGATTGGCAGCGCCATCTGCATATGATTCGGCAAGTCCTGATCGAGATTGGAGAGCGAATTCGGATCGGCGGAGAGCTGGTGGTACTGCTGACGGAGGCGGTCGCCGGCGGCGATCTGGCGGAAGCGGCGCAGGTCGACGACGTAGAGGGCGGAGATGTGGTAGGGGAGGCCGCGGAGGAAGGATTTCCAGTAGCCCTGCTTCCAGAAGCGGAAGCCTTCCATCTCGGTGCGGGAGTCGCACATGGGCGTGAACGCGTACGGGGCCTGGTGCAGGTCGAGCGTGACGAGGTCGTGCATGTCGGCGCGCACGATCTGGTCAGCGTCGACGAAGATGACTTTGTCCAGGTCGAGCGGGAAGAGCACGTCCAGGAAGAGGATCTTGTAGCCCCAGATCTCTCGCTGTTTTTCTTTTTGCCCGCGCAGCCAGTGCGGCCATTTGTAGGTTACCATCTCGTAGGAAAAGTTGTAGTGTGCGGCGAGGTGTGGGATGAAGTCTTTGAAGGAGGGGGAGAGGAATTGCTCGATGAACCAGAATTTGACGGTGTGGGTGGTGTGGCGCATGACAGAGACCATCATGATGTTGAGCATGCGTTCGTAGAGGTGGCCGCTGGCGACGGAGAAGATGTTGATGTCGGCCTGTTTTGGACGCTTGTTGTGTCCGACGTCGGAAAGGAAGGATTCGGCTAGTTTGAGGCCTTTGGATAAGTAGCCCCTGGCTGATCCTGCTTTTGGTTCGCCTTCAAGTACGTCTTCTGTTTCTTGTCCTGGCTTGCGGGACATTCGAGGGAACAATGTCTTTCCCTGGAAACTCGTCAATGCTATCTCTGTACTCTCGTCGCCTGGCTGTGGACTGTAGCCCTTGGAGCCGATACTGTCAATGCTGAAAATCTGCTGGCTACGTCCGGCCTGTAGATTAACCTTCCAGAAGCCAGGGTTGGCCTTGAATTGGAAGTATCCCAAATTCGCCATGACGATGGTATCCGCAAAATGTGGGTTTTTTTGGGTACCTAAGACAAGCTGTACACCGCGTGGGGGAGGGCCGGTCGTTACATCGCGAGAGTGTCCTTCGATTAGAATGTGTTCCAGTTCATATACTGCATCGATATTCGCCCCATTCGGGAGACTGCTGAGCTTGATGTTGTCGAGATCATAGGTGCATTCCTTTGGAGCGACAAGCCAAGATGGCGGCACATCCATAGCAAGGTTCAACAAAGCCTCTTTCGGTATACCTTCGAATTGTGCGCTTGGATTATGCAGTGAGCCATCTTCGGCAAAGGAGGGTTTAGCTGCCAGTACATGGCGGTAAAACCTCTTCACGGGCAGTTCTTGAATCCGTTCTCTTGGATTCAAGGACAATCGGAGATACACACCATCGAGTTCGGACAGGACCTTGAGGATGGCTATCCATCGCTGTGCGATTTCACTGGCTGGATCGATGGCTGCAACTATTTGGATCGATGCCGTGTCCGCAGTTCCTGTGACGATCGCAGAGTGTGTTAGGTTCCATTGATCGAAAGCGTCTAGACGAAGTGTTGGGGGAGCTTCGAAAATGCCTTCTGGAATATCAGAGACGGTCGATAGAGCTATCAGCGAAGACAACTTTGATGCTGCAAGAGGACTGTCTATATTATCTCTCAGCCCAAGAGCGGCTACGGCAGTAGCAGCAGGGTTCAAGCGCTTCACCCGTTCGAACTCGAGTAGCTGTGTGAAGTCGCTCGTAGTGAAGCTTGTGGACGGAGGAATAGGTCCAATCAGTCTCCCATTCAGCAAGAGCGCCTGCTCGCCAGCCCGTAGACCCAGCACACGGAGCAGAGATTGCACGGTCTGCCAATGGGCTGAAACAGAATCTTTGAGCTCTTCATTGATATCGTTCGACTCTTGGGATGTCACAGGGTTGGGAAAATGTCTCATTTCGATGCTTTGCTGCTGTCTGCTGAACGCGCTAGCTTCCCGCACTAGGTTGGCTCCTTCGTCGCTGTCGGTATCTGCAATGACGATAAGATGCGCCCAGTCCTCCTTTGAAACTTCACCAGGCGCCACTTGCGGAAGAGTGTCCAACAACTCCTTGTACTTGCGATATATCTCGCCCACGTCGATGAACCTGAGGTCGTTCGCGTCTTCGGGGATGATCAAAGGATTCCTGCGAGAAGTGGCTTGGGCCAGAAAGGAGCCTGCCAGCCACGAGTCCTCCTGGAACGCTTCCTCAAAGACGCCGCGCTGGATCGCTTGCAGATCTTGACTGACTCTTGTACTCATCGCTTGTAGCCAGTCATCATTGCGCGGGAGGACGACCCCGTTTATGAAGACTGGTGGGCTTTCGCCTTGTGCGCCGAGTCTGGAGAGGTAGCTTCGAACTGCGTCTAGCCTATCCGATGACGCTTCGGGTTCGAGGAGAACCTGTAGGGGAACAGCAGATCTGTCTCTGCGCAGCTTACGGTTCTTGACCGTAGCTTCGAAGACTGCTTTGTTCGGTGCGGAGGCTTTCCGGCTAAGCAATGACTATACCCTGTGAGCTATCGGTCGTCAATGGAAACGAAGAGCTGACATACAGCTTCGAGGTAATGGAGAAGCCCACTGAGACCATAGGTATCAAGTAGATGATACGCAGCCTTAGCTTGATCCGTGGCACCCGCCGTGCGCAGCGTTGGAACTACCCCTATCCGGATTGGGACTTTACGCTTGACGAAGCCCTGCAATGACTCGACCAGCATTTCTATATCTTTCAGGTCTGAGAAGTCGAGAGGTATCACTAAGTTGTGTATATCTCGCCTGACTGTAGGTAGTTGTCCTGGGTATGTACGTTGCAGAAGCTACGTAACATCAGTCACAGCAATTCCCCGGACACCGAGGACTTACAGCAGTCGGACTTGTAGGCCAACCCTCATATCGTTTGTCTTTTTCGATGTCGTTTAGCCAGATGATTACATTGCCCCCTTCTACGGCGTCCCTGTAATCGTATCTTTGGGGCTCGTTGGACTTTGACTGGGATATTGCAGGATGCGACAAAAGCTTCACTGCTTCTATGCTTGTCAAGCCAAGGTTTCTCATGCTATTGATAAGCTTCCTTTCCCGTCGTAGATGTTCTAGTAGGGAAAATGCATCCATCTGTCTCGGGTCCACTTGCACGCCGTTGATCCAGACAATATTATAGCCCGCCGGCAGGAACGTGTCGCGATTGTGACCGAATTCGTTCATGAATTCGACTGTAGCATTACGCGCGGATATTGCAGCTGAGTATTTCGGGAAGTCTTGAGATACGCTGATGAGGCTCTCGAACGGATTCTCATGGCCCATGATAAAACTTGCGGCTTTGATACTGAGATTGTAGACCTCTGACGTGGACAATGGCTTTAGATCCTGAAGTTCTTCGTCGACCAGAACGCCACCGGAAGCCTCAGATCCAGCGATCTGATCTCTCTTGTCGTCCCCATTTGCCCCCTCTCGATCGTCGATCACTATGTAGTCCGTCCGCTTGAGCGCGAGCTCGACACCGTACCCGTTAACCGCAAGCTTGTCTCCGACGGCGGATTTTGAGGGCTTGTACCGAACACTGTAGGAGCTCCGGCCATCCTTAGCCGTCTTGCTTACCGTCTGGTGGAAAGCGCCAAAAAGAGGCGAAGTGATATCGGCGTAGAGCACAGATGGCGGGGCATCACTTGAATGGCCCAGGACACGATCGAATGGCAATTCTTGAGGTTTTCTGCTACCTGTTAGCTTGTACCTGCGCTTTGAGGGACGAAGGCCGTACTTCAACCGAGCTACATCCTGCTGTGCACGCTCAAGCTCAGGTGAGCAATACTTCTTACCCTCAAAGTGCACCCATACCGGACACTCGGTGAACTCGGCGGCCACCAAGGATGGCTCCACCGAGGTATCGTAGTACTGGTAATGCGCCTCGATTCGAGGGGTAGCAGAATGTATGGAGAGCGCGAACTGGAAGGACGACAAGGATTCCGCATCTGTGATGTGTCCATCGTCTTGTAGGAGCTGCAAGAAAGAGATGTATATTTCGTGGTCCGTTATGGCTTCCGCAAAATATCCCTCCCCAATCCGATCGAGGAGTGGAAAGTAGCATGTGGAGTTCTCTTCGGCTGCTGTCTCACTGGAGCACATCAGTGCCGCTCATGTCTAGCATTGGGGGCGGTACATACAGAAGCTCGACTAGATACGGCGCAGCGTTGAAGGTGGCTTTCAGTGCAACGTTGACCGATGGAGCTGCTGAGACGAACAGGTAGTGCAGTGAGATGCTTGCTAGGAGAGCCACTGGCAGCCTCCAGGGCAGTTGTAACAGCCTCATTATGGGATTGACTTGATTTTACGGTATCATCTCAATGCAAGTTGTTGGCATACATACGAGCTCCGGATTAAAGATGATTTGGTAGTTACTGATACGTTGCCAGATCTGTGGCAGGGATCGCATTTGGTGCTAGGAATGTCTTCGGTGGGATTTGTTTCAGATATTGAAGAGCCTCCAGCGAGTCAAGAATATGGCATCCTCAGAAATAGTCCGATCTGACATGCTGATCATTCAATTATATATTATTAATATTGCTGAGCTTCGAGGCCAGATTCCAGCTATCAAAACTTCAAAAGAAGATTAAGGTAGCTCCCGCAGGTCGCATCAGGTACGAAGTACTTTGTGTAAGGTAAGGTACCCATTTAGGGCCAGACTAAGGTAGGTAAGGTACCTTACCTGGAGGTACTCCATGATTGTTGTACTCTCACAGTCTTCAGACATCTTGATGCAGAAATGGTGAAGGTAGTGAGGTTCGATATCTTTTTTCCCGAGAGAAAAATTGCATAAAGAGTCTCTACCACCTAGCGATTCCTATTAATGCTGTGTTCGGACCTTGTTCATGCATTTTGCCGTTCTACAGGCACACACTGTCGCGGTTGGAAATCTAATATACCCATGATCCTATGATGCGCAGCTTCTGCGATTCATCCAAGTCCACTCCTGACTCACCGTATGTACTATTTGTGCTTGGATCCCGAATATATTGACACTGGCAGCTATTGCAATCTTAATCAGTGTCAATTTGTGAACCGGAGCCAACAAAGACGGAGGAACGAGACACTTACTGCTCTCCCAGCCCTCTATGGAAACACCCCCCAGCCTGTGGCGCGCACTCTTCGGAGCATACGTCGGTCACCTTACCGGTTGGAACCGGGCAGATATTCGGTGCCGGAGCCGCCGTCGAAACCGGAATGGGTTTTGGTTCCAATGGCCGGGGGATCGTGTACGAGCACATGTCAAGCGGGGGAGTCTTGGAGCCGGCTTCATTGGTGGTTGTGATTTCTTTGGATGTTTCCTTGTTCAGTGCGAAATCCGTCATGAACAGCTGGCGTGACTGATCCAGCTATCCATTCCCCGGCTGCCCAAGTGCGTGTATGCGACATTCACCTACGTCGATATCGTTGGATATCTCCGACGCGTCCACAAGCGTCATTTCCAGTTCAAACACTTTCAATCCCTTGAATCCCTTCAGCGGCGCGAGCAACGTCGCCTCATTCGCCTTCCAATATAATGATAGAGGCACCCGCCCCCCTTTCCATTCGAGCTTAACACGCAGCTCGCACAATAGGGGCAGCGACGCTATCAACCGCCATACCTTGTCGTAGTGTTCTTTTACGCGGAGATTGTCGGAGGGAAAGTCCCACAGGGGGAAGTCAAGTTTCAGCGAGCGGATGGCCTCGAAGCGCTGGCGGAGGACGAGAGTGGGGAAATATTCCAGGCATTCCGAGTCACTGAAGCTGAAGGTGTTCGCACAATAGAGCATGGAGATGGCTTCGTTATAGCTGCAAGGGCAGATACGTGTCAGAAGACTTGTTGGTGGGGTTGGGGAAAGGGGTGATGTGGAAAGCGAAGAAGGCACGTACACAAGGCGGCAGCTCTGTAGCAACGGCAGAAACTTCTCCATAGGAGTGCCCGAAGGACGGCAAGAGGAATGATCCCAAGCGCTCACATCGTTCCCCAAGACACAAGGATAGCGTTGGAGATAGCGTTGGAGAGATGTCTCTCTCCTCAAATATCTATCCTCAAGTCTCAAGTGTAGGAGCCTTCCGCCAAGAATGTACTCGTAGATTTGTAAACGGAGCTCCCATGGTAGAAGTGAGAAGAAGTAGGATTGTGATTGATCTGAGGTCACCATTCGCAGGTCAGTGGCACCTGACTCGTTTTCGTCAGTGAAAGAAAGTCGATGTTCTCGCGGCGGTAAAGGCACTGGCGGCCTCCGATGGGCGCGAGGTCCGGGACGGCGTACACATCCAGCAGAAGATTGCCTCATCAAGTGCCATAGATACAGTCTTAGAGGGCAGCAGAAGATGGAGAACAAGCACATTTTCAGGCCGGAAGGTTCATAACTCATTGTGAGTGTGAAGATGAAGATGACAACCAGCTTGCCTGTAAGAGTAAGCCGTTACCGTATGGGCAAGATGCGGGAGCTGAACACGGTGTCACCACTGAGATGATATCGTGTAATTGTGTTTATGTGGCCTCAAGAAACTGTGCGTGGACAATGGGCTTTCAGGGTGACTAGGTAGTATAAGCTGACACATTTAGGCTACAGTACAGGACGTAGGACGTAGGATAATCAAGGTAACGTTTTTGTAGACCATACAGTATCAATCACCATTAATCTTAGATTCAGATACATACCTAAGGTAGCTAAAGATGGTACACGAAGCCAAACAGTTGAAGCATCTAGAATCAGTTTCTTATATCAGTTTTTGGTCATATCTATAGGTTTTGAGGGTAGAGATACAGTAGGGTTACAAGTGTCCACTTATAGTTAATGTACGATAACAGTCACAAAATTCTGGGGCACCCCACGAATTTAGGAAATAGGTATTATAGGAGTAGTTCGTACCAGTCTTCGTACGTTTGTTGGTATCATTACGCGTCGTAGAAATATAGAGCACAGTTCTCGGCGACCAAAGCACAACACCGAATCAAGAACGTGGAGGAGTAGGGGTGTCAGACGGGGGGGCGTTGTAGAAGGCGGAGAGGGGGGGCACAGATACTGTCCTTGCCGTATAGCACAAGTCTACGACAAGCGTCGGAGAGAAAATGTATGACAGTTTTCTTTTGATTGGTACGTACTCTCGAGAAGGGTCTCCCTACACTGAACGCAGAGTTTCAAAAGATGAGAGACGGGTTCGCCATGCCAGTAAGCAAGCCCTCGAGACTCCGATAGAGCGACACAACCTTTACCTTTCCCTGGCTCGTGAGAGTCCGTTCCACCTCTGAGCTCCAGATGACCCCAAGAATGCGTGCCGTGCGTGGCTGAGAGAGACATCGAGCCGAAACATCAGGTCGTTCATTATGAGAGAAGAAAAATGCGCCGAGTATGGGATGTTAGAGGGTGGGCATGTGCTGAGTGAGATGTCGTGTGGATAGGAGAGATAATCGTCTTTTGTTTATGGGTGAAATGTGTATCGTGTATCGTGTCGATGTTCGTATGCCTCTCCGAGCATCCAGATGGTTTCAAACGTTGAACCTGACCGAAAGACCATAACCGTGCAGAAAACAATTCCATCTTCCGCCCTCCCTTCTTTCACCATTCAGACCTCGTAGCTCGACACCTTTTCCCCGTCGCTCTTATTCGTCGTAGCTTCCCAGATCATCCGACTCCGCTTCATCTCATCCACGTCGAATGCTGGAGTCTCGCGGCCATCCCCCAATCCTCCGAACAGCGAGGATCGGATGTTTGCGTCTCTGTTGCTGAGAGCGCTCGCGGACCTCATCTTCTTCAGGCTCTTCGTCTTCAGTTTTTCCTCCTTCTTGGCGGCATCCTTGATATCGCTCCGTGATTTCATCTTCCGAATCTCCTTGGCGATCCTCTCAAGCGTGCTGCCTCCTTTTCTCGGGGTGGTAGGCTCAGGGAACGGTGGCAGCGGCTTCTCCTTGCTCTTGCTACTACCGCTGCTGCTCGTCGAGGGGCGGCCACCGGTCAAGAAGCTGATGCCGGAATCGGCTCGCTTGCCTTTGCGGTATGGGTCTGGTATCTCTGGGTCTAGGCTGTCCACGCCGGTGATCTCTTGACATTCATCAATCACGCCGTTGGCGGCGCGAAGGTATTTGTCTACTGTTTCTCTCGTCACGATCCAGCCATTCTCTTCGCCCTGTCGTCTACCTTGATTCTGGAGGTTGGAGAGGATACCCTTGCCGTTCTTCTCGACTCCTTGGATGTACCTAAAGAATCCATTCCGCTGCGACGCAAGAATTGCGGAAGTAAGTTGTGGCGTTGGTTGGTTGGTCGTGGTTGGCGGGTACAAGGTATTGAGCATCGCGATGCAGTTCGCTTTGTTGAAAGGTACCAGAGACATCTCGTTGATAAGGGTCTGCAAACGCGCCTATATCAGCACCGATTCTCGGATCAATGGCGAATGGACCTCTTACCCAACGTCGCAGGCCAATGTACACTTGCGTGTACAGAGCTTCCACCTTTCTCTCCTTGTCTTCAATCGCCTTGACCCACGCGACGACACCCGGATACTTCTTGCTGATCTCATCCCCTTCCTTTCCCAGCGTACTGGGATCAATACTCAATCTTCGTAAAGCACTCGCGATTTCGCGTCTCCTCCTCGTCTCCAAGTCTCTTAAATAGTCCAGCGCCGTCAATGCTTGCGCGAAATCTACCGTAGCAATATCGAATGGAAAGCAGCGCCGCACAAATGAGGTGATGAAGCTCGGTGGCAGCGAGCATGGTTGTGAAGGCAATTGTGATATCTGCGTCATGAGGCAAGATTTGAAATGCGCCGTTGCAGCTTCCGCGGCGGCCTGTTGTCGTTGCTCTTCCGGGAACTGGGTAGTTGTAGGGGAAGGAGTCGCGCCGAAACCTGTTGGTGGAATTGGTGTACCTGATCGAGACAGCGAATGAGGAAGCGGTTGCGCTCGAGGAGCCGAATTCAATGTGTACATGGTGCGTAGCGGTATCTCATAGCTGCCCGAATACGTGAGAATGTGGTCGAGAATCCAGGGGAATGCTGATCCTTCCGTGGAGGGCGAGGGTGAGTGGGATGAGGACGACATGGCAGGACGATCGACCAAGACGCTCGGTCGAAATAGTAGATCAATAGAATGAGAGTAAAGCAATTCAATGTGTAGCCAGCCTCGTAGATTATGTTTGTAAGAAATGGAGGAGGTTGGTCGTCTGTCGTGTTTGCGTGATTGTTTTTGTTGTTCCCCCGGGTTTTCAAAATAACAGTGATTCTCGAGAGAAGGCACGACTTGGCGACACCTCAAATCCAGCACTTTGTCGTAAAGAGTAATTATTTCAAGCAATAATGAAGCAGGTCCACTGAGGCTTTTCTGTGATTGTTTCGAGTCAGGACCGACTTGTAGGAGGACCTCAGCGTTCGTATGCGGGAGGCAGGAGCAAACAGCACCAAGTCTAAAGTCGCCTTTGCCTTCGGAGGAGTCGAGGTATGGCTGCGATGGTATCGACTATTGGCCGAGGGAGTAATTCGATAGGGTAAAATGGTCTTCGAGTATCGGAGTGATTCGTGAGGGAGCTTTCGATTAACTGCAGCTGTCCAGCTGGACGGGAGGGTGGTACGAATACAGTCCGGTTCAACAGGAATGCAATACTACAGATATGTCTCATGTATCGGGGCGAACGAGAAGTGACGAAGGTAATAGAAAGAGCGGATTGGGCAACACGAGAACGACAGACTCTGAAGTCCAGAGCTTGTAACTTACTTCGTAGGTATACTGTGCGATGGAGGAGGGAAGAGTTGGACGTCGTTACAAGCTACGGGAATAAATTCTTTTCTTACCTCGAGATACAGGATCTCCATACTAGCAGCCGACTATCAGCCTTCCCCCCGGGCCCTGCAGTGCACAGCACTGCATGGTGCAACAATAATAGTCGCGTCGTCGTGACCGAGGCGATCAGCTACGGCAGAGTTGTAAAATATCCTCTGGCGTCTTGACATGGGTGGGATACAGATCAGTTGATTGGTGTGATAGACCCAGGGCCCGCTGCGGGTCGATACAAGCTCGGGTTGGACGACTTCTCTCTTCTCTTTTCGCGTCTGTACTGCGTTTACTAGTCCCGCTGCACGAGGGACGGAACTGATAGCAACAGCATCCTTGTTCCTTGCATGGAGAACGCGTCTGGGGAGACGAGGGACGTTTGCGGTACGATCGACAAATACTCCATACAGACTCCGTACTCGTGCAGGAAAAACTCCATAAGGTGAAGGTAGGTGGTTACCTATCAGTTATTAGCCGCAACTACTGAGATTCATCTGATAGAGACGTTTTTCATTGTTATCACCATTCAAAGATCAGCTACAAACTGATAAAGCAACGGTCTGGCGATCTCACATCGGCCCCCTGGCCCAGAGATCATCCCGTTTTCTAATCTCAAAATCTCCAAAATCTCCTAATTTATTGCTGGGACGATTGGCGGGGATGGATCAATTTGATCCTTTCTTATTTCGCATGTCCAGCACCTTAGTGTACTTAATATCTTCCCGTCCCTCCTCAGTCAAAACTTCGTCGTAACAAGCGGCGTGGTAATCCTCTGCCATTGTACTGTATTGCACTTTCTTTCTGATTCGCTGAGAGAAGAAGATTAAGTCTCCCTGTGCTTACATAGATTCAGTGACTGCTGTGCCATGTCAGCTTGGCTGCTCAGTCCAAGGTGGATGGCTTACGTACAACGTTGCTAGTCTCGGGGGGTACGACGACAGGACCCACTGTACGACTGTGTTCGTTCAGCTCCATCACAAAACCCAGTTTACGAACAACCAGTGGGCAATCTAAGCCAGATTCCTAAATAATATTCTGAAGAGCACGTATAGTCTCATTCGAGCGCCTACGCCAAGATGCTTGAACAGAAGCCAAGATAGGAGAGTAAGTTGTACGTGGACTGATGGTCGCATAAGAAGATTTGTGTTCGCGATGCAAGATCAAACTTCTTGCAGCGTACATGAGTCCGTGAGATTCTACGTAAGCCTCGTTGGGCCTGCAAGATTGGTATCGTGGAGATCATCTTCCTTCGCTACCGTGGGATAAAGTACGATGCGCACCAATTCGTGTCGAACATTCGTGCTGTAGCATCTGCAAGGTCCTCGAAGTGCAGAGGCAGACAGGAACGATCATGATACGAGCTGGTCAAATTCCCAAGCCCACGCTGTCGGTTCGTGTTGTTGATCCCCTGTTGAGGCTGATTTTTGCCTCGGTCAATCTCGAATCTGTGTCTCCAAAAATCATCCCTTTCCAACCATGACTGTCAACCAGTTCCAAATCGACCGACAGTGCATTTACAATGTTGCCGCTTGAAGTGTACCTACTTCGTACGAAGTACGAAGCTACATCTTCGCTTGAATCTGCGGCCCGAAGCCGACCACTAAGGTAATCGTCAACGACAGGGCGTGTTTGAGTCCGAAATGGCTACAATCGGCTGCGCAACATACCTACCTATCATGATGAGCACAACACTGCATACGGGCCATTATCTGAATCATCACTGGTGCATGCAAAACAAGTACTGAGCGATGGCTTCACAGACGACATATTCATTCGCAACACTCGATGTTTTCACCACTGATCCCTTTTCTGGCAATCCATTAGCTATTGTTCAGATCCCGGCTCACCCTCCTCTTTCGCAAGAGCAGAAGCACCTAATTTCTCGTGAATTCAACCTCTCGGAGACCGTCTTCCTTCATGAAGCTGAGCCTGACTCTTCCGGCCACAAAATCGATATCTTTACTACCACTGCGGAACTACCGTTTGCCGGACATCCGACCATTGGAAGTATTTGCTACGTTTTAGGGGACCAGCAATGCTCCACCGGCGAGAAGTTGTCTACTACGCTCATCACCAAAGCAGGAAGCATCGCCGTGACTTACGATTCAAAAAGCAGGATAGCAGAAGCGGATATTCCTCATAATGTGCACATCCACGGCGAAAACGTCTCGAAAGAGACCATTAAAGAAATCCAGCGTGATGTGATACCGCCCAAAGTCGAGCAAGATATGGATGCTCGCTTTCCAATCGTTTCCATCGTGAAAGGCATGACGTTCGCCCTCGTCAAACTACCCAGTGTGGACGCGCTGCAGCTGTTGAGGACCGGAGGTGGAGCTCTTCGGCCCAAGGTCGACGAAGAGTGGGCTTCGGGATTCGTCGCTCCCTATTTCTATGTCGTTCTCGGCAGCAATACGGACGGGACGGTGAGAATGCGGACGAGGATGATTGAGCCGGGTTGTGGCGAAGACCCAGCAACGGGCAGCGCGGCTTGTACTCTAGCCTCTTTTTTGGCATTGCAAGCGGGAGGGGCGAGCAAGGTTTTCAGTTATTCGATTGAACAGGGCGTGGAGATGGGGAGAAGGAGCGTGATCGGAGTCAAGGTCACGCTTGATGCGACCGGGAAGGCGGTTGGGGAGGTGGTGCTGTCTGGGTCCGCTGTACCGGTCATGAAGGGAACGCTGTCCGCATAGGTGCGACCCAGGCTTGAAGGTTCAGCGAAACCGTGCAAGCCGACGAAGAACCCGGTGATCGGAGCATAAGCATTTAAGAGCAGCGAGCCGCGGGAGGCGTTCTCATTATGCGCGTGGGAGACAGTTTAGGTGAAGCAACCCATATTGAGCTCCCGTGTAACAGTAGGCTGGAATGATCTCAGTTTTTGAAGTATTTTCCAAAAGCGGCTTACTCTACTGAGCTCCTGTCATCCTTGTGGTTGGTGGCTACCTAAGAAGGTTGTCTCGGCTAAGCGTAGCATGCAGCACCCGCCGAGGTCGAACACGAGACGTGTTCACCTATCCTGGGACATCGAAGGGGATGATACTCATGCCTTGACCCATTGTCTGCCATGATCTCTTTCATGCCATGATACTTTGTACTCCCGAAGATCCTCGATAGACGAAAATTGACCTACATTCTGCTTCTCGAGACAATGCAGGTTGCAATGCCAGTTGCGTATCAGAACCCTGAGATGCTCCAATTATTGGTAGATATGCAAGATCTCCGAGCGCAGTACCTCCTGGTTGGATGCCCGCCAAGTATCCTTAAAGAGCTGCTTGAGGCCTGATGGATGAATTCTCTGACTCCGCTCTGCATTCAGTTCACAGCAGCCTTGCAGCTCTCTCGTTCATTGACTGCGTTCATTCTTTCTCACGTGGTCCTTCCTTGTACCTGTTAGTATCACGTTGACCTTGTACCCTCTTGTGACACGTTTGAGGTATCTGCAAGCCGGACGGCACTCCTTCTTTCACTTACTGAGGAGCCTGGTACTCTTTCCATCCATAACACCATCCTATCACCACACATCTTTCGAGCGGGGACCGAGACGGACGCATAACAATGTACAGCAAGTTAGTGTCGATTCTTCTCTACTCAGTTGGTCTTCTTCAGACGGTCATAGCAGCAAACGGAGAAATAGGGACGGTTTTGGAGGCAGGATGGGGGCAGCTTCAAGCTTGATCGGCGCAGGCAATGGGACCACTTCAGCAATTGCCACTGCTCGTGCCAGCTTTTCAGATAGTGTTTCTTCCGTTGCTCCTCGGGACAGACTCGGGGCAAGTCCTTGGTACCGATTGCGCGTCCTCCGTTCTTGCTTCCGCCAGTGCCTCTATCGAAGCACCGTCCGCCACTACGGCTAGTGCAGCTGCTGCCCGCGCTTCGGACGCTGCCACATCTGCTATCGGCAAAGAAGAGTCCGGCTGCGAGACTGGCGCGAGCAAAGTCGGAGCCCGAAGTCGCTTCGCTATTAGGGCTTTGATCATTTGGAGGCACGGGACTTGTAGCATAGTACTTCAGTGGATGGGGTTTGAAGACGAGCGCTCCCCTTGACATTGCGCAATTTTTTTGGCCGCGATGCTCATATCTTAGGTCTTGACATGAAAAATGTTAACACTAATTGTATAGAATTTAGCTTCGACGGTGTTGTAATACATATTATCTTACTCATGTGGAACGCTGTAACATTTGTAAATGGTTGAACGCAGGCGACCCTTCCCCAAGCAACACATTCCTGAAGGCGCAACCCACATCCGCGAATCCACACCAAACCCACCACCACAATGCCCCAATAACACCCACCCTCCACCCACCAGCCAATGTTCCCCTCCTCCCACCATCACCCACCCACCACCACCACCCTCACCTCCGCCGCCTGCACCACCGCCTGCATCCCCCTCACAGCACCCATGCCAACCCCACCACCACCACCACCACCCGCCAGCGCCCCCTCCGCAATCCTCAACTCCGCCGCCACCCTCCCCACCACGAAACCCAACGCCCCGCTCCCCACACTCAACGTGCAGACGGTCGTCCTGGGCGACATCCTGTTCAAAACCTGGTACCCGTCCTTCTACCCGGAAGAGCTGGTCGGCCGCACCACGGACCGCCTGTACGTGTGTCGGTGGTGCTTCCGCTACTCGAGGGAGCTGCTGCCGTTTTTGGGACATGTGGTACGTGGGTGTTTTGTTTGTCTGGGTCTGTTGGTTGGGGTTTGGGAAAATTCGGAAGGTGGGAAGGTGGGAGTTGGGGGTTGGGAGGGGAGGTGATGACTGGGAATGAGAGAGGAAAGGGGGAAAGGGGGTTAGGTTGTGTTGCTGGTTGGCTGAGGGCTGACGTATGTGTGGTGCACGCAGCGAGTATGTGTGATGCGGACGGAGGGACCGCCGGGAAGGATGATTTGGGAGAGGGAGGGGTATTCGATGTGGGAGGTTGATGGAGAGGGGAACAAGGTGTGTTGGGCTGTGCTTTGCCCTTCGCACTCTGGGTTCTGAACATGCTGATTAGTCGGGGATGTGAATGGCAGCTCTTCACGCAGAACCTTTCGCTCTTCGCCAAGCTGTTCCTGGACAACAAGAGCGTCTTCTTCGACGTGACCTCCTTCCTCTACTACCTGCTCGTGCACACCGCCCCAGGCCCGGCGAACGAGCGGCAGGTCGTCGGCTTCTTCAGCAAGGAGAAGATGAGCTGGGACAATAACAACCTGGCCTGCATACTGGTGTTTCCGCCCTGGCTACGCAAGGGCCTGGGCAAGATCCTCATGGGCGTCAGCTACGAGTTGAGCAGGCGGGAAGGGAGGATCGGGGGGCCGGAGAAACCGCTGAGCGAGCTGGGCAGGAGGGGGTATCTGAGGTTTTGGTCGGCTAGGGTGGCGAGGTCGGTTTTGGCTGCTCCCGTTAGAAAAGTGGTCACGGTCAAGTGGATCTCTGAGGATGCGTTCATGCTTGCTGATGATGTTGTTGCGGCGTTGAAAGAGATGAATGTGCTGAATGCGAAAAAGAAAGCTGATGGGATGGCGGTGGTGAATAAAGCGAAAGTGAGGGAGTGGGCGAAGGTTAACGGAGTCGACGTCCATCTGACGCCTTTTGTGAACTCGAACGGATTTGTGGACGAGTGGGCGGAGAGTGCAATTAGGGAAGGAATATAAGCCTATTTTGGGTTCGACTTGTTTCAGGCGTTGGATGGGCTTGCTGGGTTTGACGTGGGAGATACACAGGTGCGCCATAACTCCCACAAGTCCAATTTCAATCCTTCATTGTCTAATCGCTGGTCTAGTCTGTACCACGAAGGGCAGAGGTGTCTTCAATGGCCCGGGCCCGATGTTGTGATGTACGCATCTCTGCTTGAAGCCCAGCCAACCCCTCGAGACTACAGTGTCCGAGAAGATTCTGGTTCGCATGCAGATTGACGAGGTCGAGGCAGCGCAGCCACTCATTGCGCAAAAGCGCGTCCATGTTGACGGGATTGACTATAACAATACCGAGACCAAGCCCCCGAGCCTTGCCGCCGACTCCGTTGCCATGGACGCACTGTTCAACGATAACGTTTGCTGTACCCGCCGTCAAGTCCCAGTTGGAGGGCACAACCGAGTCAATGTGGAGCGTGTCGACGAGAATGTCGCAGGTGCGGACCGCGAACCGGTGAGGGAGTCGAAAGCGGGAGTCAGGGTTGAAGCGGCTGAAGCCTCCGAAGGCAGCGATGGGTACTGCCGTCCCTGGGAACAAGGTGGTTTGAGGTGTCATTCTCCGCATGTCGTCCATCGCATCTTTACAGTCTTGCTCAACGATTCCATGGCCATAGAAGCTACTGCATTCGACGTCCCGTTTCTGAAGTCCAAATGAGAATTTTTATCAGCGGCCGGTGCTGCTGCACTTAAGACGAATAGGAAAGGAGTGAATAGAAAGGGCTTCATCGTGTCAACTGCAGTCAATGTTGATGTAATAGAAGGGAATTCCTCGCAAGACAACATGCTCTAGGAGCAGGTTGACTCCACATTCTTAAAGACCAGACACCTCTTAGCTGGTCTTGCGTTGTCCCAGATCAGATCTTGTCGAAACGTTCAAAGAGGTCACCTGTAGCAGAGTTGTTTTGCTTCGTTGTTTCAATATATGTGCGCACACGAGCAGATCCTATAGTGTGATGCCCATAGCGCAACTGCCGCGTCGCTTTCAAGATCCGCAGTTGAGCAGACCGTCGGTTTGGGTGAAGCGCGACCAATTCCTTTCTTTCTGTACCACCCAAGACGTTTCACAAAAGTAGCCGAGACCAGGATGTGTACAAGTACCGTCAGACTTCGCGATCTTTGAGACTCGGCCCATTATTAGCTTATACAAAGCGAGTAATAATTAATATACCTTACCTCCGTACTGTATGCTTGAGAACCACCTTGTGTACGAGGTGCCAAGAATGTACCTACATTTAGGTAACCCTGCACCAACCTCACTAGGCTAGCTCCGCAGGTAGTAAGGTAAGGTAAGGTAGGTCTTTACCTAGGTAGAGTCTTATTAGGGCAGACTCCTGAAGTCGATAATCGTACCAGTGTTGACATCAGTGCATACCAAACATACCTTAGGTAAGCAGTCCTTATGTAAGGTATTACTTGATATAATGTCCAGCGTACCGTATGCTTGAAGTGGAAGAGTGAGCATGATAATTTACCCTACCTTAACTTTGCGTCGTATAGCGTTGGTCAGCACACTGAGCTCACACCATCTCAAATCTCAAGCTCAGGCTGCCATGTCGTCAGCGGTGCTGTACCATTAATGTTCATTCCGAAAAGGTTGGTGCGCGGCTTTGCTTGCCATTTCTGATCCAACACGTCACTGTTGCGTTGCCAGACAAGGTTAGTTTTGCAAAGTATATAACAACGGTTTCTAGCTTTCCGTCGTTGCCTTTTCTCCAGCAGGTGAGGGGGAAATCAATTTTATTTCTGGGGATGCCCAGAAATGCATGATTAGTGGCATGACTCGGTTTTTCAAATTGCAGTCCCTGATGCGTCCATTTGTATCCACCAGCAAGACTCGCAACAATCTTGTCTAGAATGATGACCACATCACCAGACCCTCTAAAACAGTCAGGTGAGGGTGCAAGGAGACCCCATCTACAAGGAGAAGGAGGCCAATTCCAAGTGTTTGGAGCCTGACCGCCTTTCCGATAGCAAGTCAGCCGCTGTTCGGGTACAGTCCAAGCGAAGATTGACTCGTCAGTCGAGGACTCCAATATCGCTCGTTGGAGCCTCATGGATGCCTTGCAGCCTTCGCCATATAGGGGTGTCAGGTTGACGTTGAATAGACCGAGCATGCTATAGGCAATGTCTTCAACTTCCTTTGTAACTCTGCCAGCCATCCAGCTCATCTTGGTCGCGACGCTGGCTTCTCTGAAGCTACTATGCCCGGTGAGGTACCTCTTATCGATACCCGTCACCCGCTGGAGGTCGTCTGCTAGGTCCGCTCTCGTGCCCATAAACTTCCATTCTACATCATAGAACTCCATGCTCTGCGGCGTCAAAAGCTCCTGTAGCGTCCACCCGCGTTCGAACCACACGGATTCCTGACCACGCGGCTGGCTCCCCTCTTGCTGGCTCCCCTGTTGTTGCTGGCGCTTGAACGTTTGGTCACCTCGAGGAGGGCAAACGACATCGTTGAGGTAGGTGTAGCACACTGTGGCTTTCCGGTACCATTCAAACATCGAATTAATTGATCTTGTCTCCTCTACGGTGCTCGACTTGTCGATACAGCAAGTGTCGATCCAAAGCCATGCGAGCGGCGGTTTCCGCTCTCGTGCCTTTGCGCAGGCGCCTCTGATCTTTTTAGCGGATGGTGTCTGTAGGGTAAACCCACGTAAGTCGGCGGGATTCAGTGTCCGAAAGGTGATCTCTGTCTTTGGCTCAGACCAACGGTGGGAAAGAATGGCATATTGAGGATTCTTCGTGACTTCTTCGTCTTCAGCGTTGTGAAGTTCATACGTGAGTGTGCTAAGCAGAAGCATTATTGTTGTCTTCTCTGCTCTTAGAGTAGTGACTGCACTGAATGAAGGAAAGCGTTCCGAACACTAGAAGGCGGGTTCTTCATAAGTATATACAATCCGTGTACAGAGTAGTACAGATACCTTAGGTTGGGGTCCACAGGTTTCCTATAATTCCTATAGAGAGTCTGCAGATCCAAAGACCTTCACGATCAACATGCCTCTTCAGCGGTGCATGTGCCGGAAGGAGCGGGACTGGTTCTACTCTACAAGCAAGCATTTCTAGCCTCCCTCCCCGTTAGAGAGTACCGTCCGTATGGCGCGGGAATCTAATGATTGCTGAAGAGCCTCTTGCGAATGATTTCTCACCACCGTTGGAAATTAAAAGTCAGAAGAAAGAAGATAGAAGTTAGAAATAAGGACATACCGTATAAATAATAATACGGAGGATGACTACTGAACCCGCCGAAACAATGCAACCCACACCGGGTGCCGGCCACCGCAGGACAGGATCACTCAAGGTGATTTGCAAATCCACCACCCGCACGACTTTGCTCTTTGGCAATTGTACCGTAGAGATCTGTAGTAGCAGAGCTCGGGCTGTCTCGGCCTTTCAGACGCACTTCAACCTGAACAATTTTAGCAAAATACCCAAGGAGGACAACCTGACGGTCTGCGATGTGATCAGGAAGACGGTTTCCGTGGCTGCCTCGTATGTAGTTGTAGCCCGGTCCCGTTGCAAATGTAAGGCAATAGCCTTCCGCGTGGCTGAAGGAATGCAGAAATTCAGAATTGTAGAGCGGGAGAAAAGGCGTGCAGACGGAGACTAAGTTATGTAAGTTATGTACGGGTGAATTTACCGAAATGGATGTGCTCACCTTATCTTATCTTCGACGTCTTCGAAGTGTCAGAACGTGCAGTGCGAGTGGTCATCAAGGTACAGGCGGGAGTTCTTATTCAATCAAGCATACGGAGTACGAGGGCATCAATATGGTCAAAGAAATTGATTACCTAAGGTATCTGGCAGGGAAGCCAACCTTGGAAGGCCCCGAGACGGAGGATGTTCCTCCGTAAGTTATGACAAAGCCTCCACCTTTCTGGTAGGCTTACAGTACTCTCACTACAGCCTTCCCACAGCTTCTCTGTCGACAGACGAAAGCCCAAGGCTGTATGTTTTTCACAGTAGCTAACGACACAGCATCACTAGTCTGGTGACGCCAGGCTCACCACCTGTGGCCCTCCCATGGAATTCGACGGTCATCCTAAGGCGTACCAGTGCAGCCAATGCTACAAATCATACTCGAGAGGCAGGTCTCCATAATTTTGGTGATTGGTTTTCTGCACATTACCTCCTTCTTACCCTACCCGTACGTATTCCTTATTGCAGTAATATTTATTGACAAGTTATCTACAGAGGATCTACTCGTTCGCCATCAACATCGTTGTCAGTCGAATAGGGTTCACTCCAAGCGCAAGGCATGCAATGCATGCATCCGAGCAAAAGCAAAGTGCTGTTGCACACAACCTACTTGCTCTCGCTGTCTCAAACGCGGTACTGTCTGCAAATATTTCAAGACGGGTGCTGAGAGTAGCGAAAGACCAGCCCCAGAGGTTTCGGTGGAGTCAAATACGCACGATACTACTTTCTTGGCCTTTAACAACATGAGCAACGCTTCACCAGATACACTGGAGTTTGTTACTGGTGACATTTCGTTGTGGAACTTTCAGTGGGGCTCGCCAGTCAGTCAATGGCCGGCGAATGCAGCGGACTTCTCTGGTCAAAACAGCGAGGCAATACGCTCAATAGTGGGAACCTCCATGGACAGTTTTTCTGTCGCACTGCCCAACAGCCATATGAACGGAACCCTTCAACCTAGCGATCCACCGTGGCAGATAGAGGCTTTGACTCCGGGTACAACAAATGCAGTTTTGCAGTCACAGGAGCACTTTCGAGATACTACAGAGACAAGTCAGACGCAGCCGTCAAGGGATCTTCCCGTGGCCCCAGACTCTTCTCAGGAGATCCCACGAGCCATGGTGTTAAGTAATGATCCAGGCCAGGAACCTATCTTTTCGAAGCTGCTGTCAATCGTGCGAGATTATCCACATCTCCTCGCTTCCGAAGACTACCAGTCTCCGCTTATGCATCGTGAGCATTACATTAGCATTGCTGATATCACCAAAATGCCAAAGTCATCCATGGCGATCTGTTGTGCTTCAGGCCTGAGAGCCAAAAGCGACACATCATTCCTCCGACGCGCGATAATATCCGAGAAGCATCGCCTTGTTGAAGAATTTGTATGTTGAGAAGTTTGTCTTGGTAAGATCCTGTGCTGATACTGCCATTTGAAAGCACAAACATAGCTGTCTCGACCAATGGGATGCTTTGCACGCTATGCTGCTGTATGAGATTATGGAACTCCATGAGTCTCAAAATGGCAAAGAACAGTGGAAATTGGGTTCGCGAATCAAGGGTTTACACTGGCCACTCCTTCTGAAGGTAAGATTTCCAACACTATCTGTCTTACTCCAGGGTGCTGTGGGCGGCATTTGTCTTCGAGTCTTCGGCCAAATTATGACTTGTTGCCCGTCTCACTCATTGTTCATCTTACGATCAATGATAGCTCAACCTCTCGCAATCATTTACACCAACTGTGCCGTCCGGAGAGCGCAAGAATCCTTGCTTGAAACGGATTTACTGATTCTCCTCAGATGACAAGACACTTCTGGAAGTCACATCCAGAGGCACAAGACACATCACTACTCACACCTCCCCTGAGTAATGAGTCTTCCAACGGGGCAATCCCGAATGCATGGTCTACCTGGACCGTCTCCGAGACTGCAAGGCGGACCGTATTTTTCATCAATCTGACCAATTTCCTCGCCAGTCACGATCCATATACCGGAGAGCAATCTCTCTACTACGAGCCGCTCGATGATGAAATGATACTTAACATGTCGCTGCCATCCTCTACAGCGACATGGAACGCGCGCACCGAAAAGGAATGGTCCGAGGAAATACATCAATCCGAATTAGATGCAGGTATTGGAAGTGGTGAAAGCCTCAAGACGTTGTTCTCGAAGTACACGAAAGACCACTTGCAGACCATGTTTAGTGGCCAATGCGGCGTTGGCTATTCGGAGGAGCTCAAGCGCTTAGTTGTCTCATGCGCTCTCTTGCAGTTCGCTTGATGCTAATTGCTCAATTCCTTCTGCTACTGAACAGTGCCTAAGTCATTGGGGATTGAATGTCGCTCCTTCATCAAAGTTGTGGCAGGTCCGATATCCATCCGCTTCCCTCTATGCCTGAGACGCAAAGATCTATAACTTATCCACTGCTTTAGATCCTGCAACCAGACAGGAAGCATCTGATGGCACTAATCATTGTATGCGTCATGATCTCGCTGGCTTTCCGGATCGAGAAATTGAAGCGATCTGCTCGAGCAAAGACATACAGATGAATAGCAGTTTCCCCTCGGTCTTCTTACAAACCGCATCCACTTCCCGCTTCAAGCACGCCACGAACGATTACGCGAAGTTTGCACGGGCATCAAGCTTTATGTCTCAATATCAGTTTACCAACTGAACCCGCTCATACTTGGAAACAATCACGTTCATGTCACTCTAGTTGACTTCTACCAATCGTCCGATCAAGCAGCCCCAAAAACGTTCTCCTTTTTGGTGCTATGTCCCGCCACATGGAGTTGCTTGACTCTGGCCTTGACATGCTCACCAGCAACAACAGACGGGAAGCGCGCCGGCCGCTCTTGGGAACAGCAGGCATCCAGCGGTTGGACGACCAGATCGGCGTGGAGATGGCCGAAGAAGGCGATGGAATACCGACCGGCTATCTCCCGACCCTCCGAAGGAGGCTCGATGACCCGATGCATGGTCGACGGGAGGCCCCCGTTGAAAAATCTGGATAGCAAGTCACCGACTAAAAAAAAGAGACCCCCTCGCGTTAGTGTGTGTCATTGTTACTTCGTTTTGCTGGCCGGGCTTTGGGTTCGTCTTACCGTTTACAATGGCGCAGTCGTCTCGACGAGCAATGTGTCGATACTGCCCGTCGCGGCCCATGACCTGAAGTCCCTCCCCGGCATCGTTGAAGAGCAGGGCCAGACAGCCATAATCCGTATGCGCCCCGGCGCGCACACGCCTCTGGAAAGAGTGGATGGAGGTCGGATGGTAGTGCAAACACGCGATGAAGTGATTTTTTTCCGTCACAAAGGGATCAAAGGCCTCGGACTCGAGTCCCACGGCCTCGGCCAGGACGCCCAGCAATTCGCCAACGACGCCGTGGCACGAGTAGAAGAAGGCGGCCAGTTCCCGCCGCATCGTCTGCGAGTCGGCGTCGGGAAGCCACTGGTTCGGCTTCTCGTCGTCGTCGTCGCGGTATATGCCGAAGAAGTCTTTGAGGTCCGACGTGTCGGGGTCGGCGGCCAGTTTGAGCGGGTAGCTCCATCCCTGGCTCGGGCCTCGCCCCTTGTCCATCTTCCCGAGGATCGTCATCTTCTCGGATTCGGGCTTGGCGAAGAAGGTGCGCGAGATGGAGAAGAGCCGGTTGATGCCGTCTTGAGTGATTCGAGGCTTCTTCAGATAGACGAACCTATCTTCCTTGGCTGTCAGTGTATATATCTCGGATTTTGAGATTGTTTGTAGAGGTTTCATTGTAATCCTTTCGTCTGACTTGGGAATAGGTATACAGCCGGCTGCGTCACTTCAACATCTCCGACTCGGCACGCATTGAAGAATACGCAAAGTTCCGCGAAGCTTCCCTCCCTCAATAACGTCATTGGGGTGTAAAGGGTACAGGATATCAAAACTAAAGGAAATGAAAAGTGTACCCGATATTGCGCGAAGCTTCGTAGAACTTGCGTCTTTCCGCATTTCGCGCAGCAGCCACGTCAGGGTCCTTCGAGCTCAAGAGGGGATAGTCGATAACGAGGAGTTCGGCTGGCACCGCCGCCTCATCTGGAGTACTACCCATCAGGAACAACAACAACCAAAACAACAACAACAATCGTAGTTTAGCAAAAAATGGGTTAAATGAGAGAGTCTGGGTCAAGAGCGGAAAGAATATATGCCACCTCTTCTACACCGATTGCATTTTTGCTTGCTTACTTATATCAAATTCCCAATGAGATGAAAGACGAAACGTAATATGACCATACAGTACAGGAATAAGCGCAGTCACAAAACATCACGGTAGGCCCTAAGTGGTTTTCCTTGTCAACATTCAGTCCGCCCTCTCTCCAGAGGCCGGACCGGGAGGAGACAAGGCTGATCGAATCTCGTCAGGGCTTGCCTTATGTCGGAAATTAATTGAGTTACGTTATGCACGCTTGTCAAAACAAGGTCAGGGATGAGTTTAGTCTTCGACGACCATACATGTTGGATGGTCTCACTAAAATGTCAGATGATCTTGACAGGGTTTTATCAGGAGACCATCTGATCTTTCAAAACACCTCAAGATCAACTGAGGTCCAATTTCTTTGAATATATTACTAATCAATTCACAATATATTAGCCCTAATCTGACCTCTAACACTCAAACACTCTAATGTATCTGAGATGCATTCTTAATATATTTCATATTGCTAACCCTAATTCCCTAATCCTAACCACCTAACTCCTCTAACACTAACCCCTAACCACTAATCAGTTATGAAAGAATCCTTAATCAATTTGTAATGAACTACTAATGAATTACACAGTCACAATTTCAATTTCTATTTAGTGAATTAGCGTAAGACCATCTGAGGTTTTAGTGAGACCATCCGACCTGTGTTCCGGTCTTGGACGCAGGGGCCTACTTTGGTCCAGAACGTCTGACGAGGTGTTGTCGTGTTGAGTCAAGTGGCAATCGTCTGATGCTACACTATCTGCCTTACACTGATCCGCTGAATAATAACTTGATTGGGAAACACGATTACTCTGGAATCGGCAGCATGATATTTGGAGTCCATATAAAATGCACGGTAAGCCCTACGTGATGCATGGACAGGTTGTCGTTTCAACCCGCGTGCTACATTTACGTAACTGCCAATCCAACGAGCCGCTCTGGAAGACGGGAGGCCCTTCGGCGGAGGCCGAATCGGAGCAAGCATGTAGCTTCGGAGTTGACACGGAGGTGGGGGCAGCAGAGGTCGTTGGACAGCGTTGCGGCAACGGTCAGCCCTGGACGTCGTCATGTGATGTGAGCTTTAGGTCGAGTTAGTATTGGGAGACTTGGTTCTTGTGGATTGGGGCTCCATTTATATGCCTCCGCTTGGAGGGTGGTATAGCTCTGGGCCTTCTGTGAACTGGCGGATTGCAGAAAGACGTTCGAATAGTTGCACGAGAGTTTGAACGCCATGATCTTTCAATCGATGCTACCAAGCCCTAAACGGCCTGCTTTGGACGTTTGCAGTCACATCTTCGAGTCGCGCAGGAACTACGCTCCTGACAGAGTTCTCTACAAGACGGACCGCAACAGTGAAACGCTCACCTTGGCACAACTCGAGCAGAGATGTCGAAAGTTGGCATGGACTTTGGTCAACCGCTTCGGGACCAAGCGTGGAGAGACTGTGGCTGTCCTGGCCCGAGATTCGGTAAGACATCCTGAATTTGCAGCTAAAATTCTCTATGTATGGTTGTTTTTCTATAATGAAAGATCATATCTGAAAAAAAAGTTGTGACGGGTTGCCCGCAAGATTTCCGCACGTACTTTTTAATAGCACTGTAAGACGTACGAGTACCAAGTGCAAGATGTACGATGTTGCACACGTGACACCAGACTTGTTCAGTACTCGAGGTTTGATTTGTTATTTCTAGATTATCTAGAGAGTACAACTTGAATACGTTTCAATATCCCTTCGTCGGCATGCAGGTCCTCGTTACATTGCAGATTTGAAGGACGAATTTTGGAGAATTTGGAAGTGCCTTGCCCGCCCTCTCCGCGTCGGCCAGAGACCCTCCCGGTCCAACCACGATGACATTCTCCGGATATAATGTGCCGAGAAGAGCGAGAAGAATGACGTTGCTGTTCGCCGGAATGAGATGAATGCCGCCATCTTTGGCTGTGACAAGCCCGAAATCTGCTCTCACCAAAACGTCTGCTGCAGAATGAACGTGCGCAGGGACTGTAAATCCTGAATCATATGAAGCCTTGTCGACACCGACGACGCTATATGCGTAGCGCCGGCCACGACTAATTTGACCTAAGTCAACAATTGCCTCCTTGTTCTCTGAGAACCGAAGATGAAGTTTGAGGACACGACTTGGCTCGTCATCGGTTGTAGATTCTGAATCGACAGCAATCCAGGTGGCTGGTACTGCTCTTGTGGGAGTAGAAAGTACCGCGGCGTTGGAAGAACCGGGCTTCAGTGTATTCGTGGCCATGGCGATCTCAGACCGTGGAGCTGTATAGTAATCTTGATGCTCGTTACGGAATACGAGCGAAGTACTTGTGTCGTCCAGCTTGACGGGAAGGTACCGAAGAAGACGTCGTGCATCGCTGCCAGCCACGAAAGAGGGCAGGATCAGTCCTTGCGAATATTGACATCCATATCCCTCGATAGAGGCAAGTTCGGGAGCGAGAAGCGCGATGGCGGCTTTGAAAACGCCGTTCTGGGTCAGCGATTTGGTCATTAGTTCTGCAAGAAACAGTGACCTGTTCTGCTCCGTATACCTCATTCCGAGATTGCGGCCCTTATTTCCGGGGATTGGGATGACAACTTCTTCGAAGTTTTCGAAGCAAAGGAGAGCGTCACGTAGGAGGACCATCTGGTGAAGATATTCGTTATAGATTTGCATCAAGTGCCCTTGGCTACGGGGTCCAAACATAAGCTCTGCTACAGGATGTTTGAGGAGATGGCCATCGCATGGACTGCGAATGGCAAATGCCGGGTCAAAGTGTGCGTCCCTCGTCTCAGCGGCATAGTGGACCAACTTCTTTCCGATCGTGACGGCTTGATGCGCTATCTCCTTGCGTCCAGCGTCCGTTGTTGGGATATGGAGGCTTGATTCTCGCGTGCCTAGATCAAGGTTCGAAGATAAATTGTCGAGCAGCATGTGTCGAGCAGCTGGCCCATTCGGAGGGTCAGGTCCGAGGTGATGCAGAACTGTTTCTAGCAAAGGTGCGCAGCCTTCCACCACTTGTCTCGCAGTATAATTGCCCGCTCGTAAAGACCAACCGCCGCCAGTCATGGTAGCTCCATTGCTTCCATTTACTGTCCGCTTGATGATGCGACCTATAGTAAGATTGTCCAGGACGGGAACTATGAAAGGCTGCTGAACAGCGGTAGGGGACATTGTTGAAAGTGAAGTATTCTGCTGCTTGACCACTGATGAAGAAAACAATCTATAAGCCTAGGAGGATTGTGTGTTAATCCTCGTTTGTCATAGAAGTTTCGCACCTACACTTACCTGGAACGTGATTGCAAGGCCCACGACTCCTGTCCCAAAGTTCCCAAACGATTTGGCAGCGCACCAGACCCGGGGACCGAGCATTGGCTTGTGGCTGGATGATTGACGAGAAGGATCAAGGCCATCAAAGCAACAAAAGAAAGTCCAGATAAGTTATAGTGAACAAGGCAAGTGATGACCAATCAACTCCGAAGGTGTCGGTTGAGAGACGGAGGACTTGCGGAGTTGCGGACTTTGCAAACCGCCCCTGCATTATTTCCGTTGCGCCGCTTGCAACCGAGACAAGGCTGTAGAACCAACTCTACACTATCGATATCAAACTCTCTTTAGGTGATATGTAAGAGTCTGAGCTGCATCTCAAACATCAACACCATTATTAACCCTCGGCTGGAGAAGCAGCAACTTTCTGTTCATAAGTGGTTACTCTGTGCAATGGAGGATCCAATTATTTTTTCTGGTTTGCAAACCTCCCCGCCACGGAAACCTGTCGATGAGTTCCATGGTACGGAGGGTGTATATCTCCTGCCCCACCACCGCGAGGAGATTGGGCGCCTGCAGAAGCAGCATGAATTCATCAAATCCGCCACCGGTGGGCAGTTGGCGCCCATCCACCTCGGCACCAAGGCAAGCGTTCTCGACAGCGGATGCGCCGATGGTCTGTTCACATCATCTCTGCATCGAAAAGCGTTTTGTTGACACCACAGGCACCTGGTTGGCAGACTTGGGACAGCTCCAAAATGGCAACCCTGCTTCACTATCACTTCACGGAGTCGACCTTGGCAGCTCTCTCTTCCGAGGACACCGAGATTTGGATCTTAGAGAGCACGAAATTCGCAAACCCTTCCCGACCTCGTAGGAATGGAGCGACAAGTTCGATTTGGTTCACCAATGCTTGCTAGTATGGGGAATTCGTTCCGATGAGTGGACCGCTGTCATCCATACACTTACCGATGCTGTCAAGCCGGGAGGCTATATACAGCTAGTGGAGGCCGAGTGGGTCTTGTCCTCATATACCGAAGAGCAGCCAGAGCAGAAAAAACTGGCCATTGTTCAGGATTGGTCATGTTCGTCCTCCGGGATGAATGTGCACATCTGGAAGAAGACGGCGGGAATCCTCGAAAACTGTGGCTTTCTGGACATTATGGAAACGCCTTTTGATCTTGGTTATGGGGCGACTGCGAAGCAACCCGGAGACAGACAATAGACGGCCGAATTGTTGCCCAAGTCTTTTCGACATTTAGCGCGCAAGATGCCTGGTATGTTCGATTTCCGAGAATTAACTTAACATCGAGCATGGCTAAGAGCGGATTGCTAACCTCTTCACTTGCAGAGGGCGGAATCCCGGGTGATGCTCGCGATGCGGATGAATACATGGCGTTTCTTGATTGACTCGTCATTGAGATGAAAGCTGTTGGCTATACGCCGAAGCTACGATGGATAACGGCGAGGAAACCAGGCCTATAGATGATTGGACATGTAACCCCATAGCCGTTTTAAGCCTTGGAAAGTGTATCATCATGTTGATATCACAACAAGCCAGAACTTGAAAAAGTAACGTTAACTTTGACTCTTGATGTCGGAATAGGAATAATCTAAGCGAAGCTGACTAAAATGAGCGTATCACGTGGCCATAACGTTAAATCCAGGACCGGAGAGGTCGCCCAGATCTAGCGTAATCCTAACTTTGGCCCCCTCCCGCCCTTTTCTGCTACTGAAGCTCACCTCAGCCTCGTTGATCGCATTATGGTACGGTTTCCAGAACGTACTGTACCTCAGGTAATCTTGCGTGAGGTTTGTAAGCTGGACTTCTTACCTTACGATCCTGGAATGTTTCTCTCCAAGTATCTCCGTAGTGCCGGAGGAAAACGTCGCCTCCTGTCTGCCAACGGACACCAACTCCGACAGTGCAAGAGATAGCAAGCATATGCACATGCACACTTGATGATCGGAGGAATGCTGCAACGGAGAGTTTGCAATGAGGAGACGATTCCCAATACTGTGGTTTGCAAGCAAAGTGTTATGTTAGCGAAGCATGAATATTATGTTAGCATTTCGCCGAGTCGCTGTCCCGAAACGGTCATGCCTCTCTATAAAACTCTTCTGGGCGAGGACCATACCTTAAAGTCGTCTCTGCTTTTCTTGCCCACTCTTTCTCCTGCATCACGCTCTCAACCGACCTGCTGCTACCCGCAGTGATTCTTGTCTTGCTTGAATTGTCAGGGAAAACGCCAATTCAACGTCTTTCTCACATTGCATCCATGTCCGAGACCGGTCAGGAGACGTCGGGGGTGTCGTCGAAGCTGGACTTGGAGAAGGACGCGATCTCACCAGATGGCCAAGCCAAGTCGGATTCCTCAGCTACTGTTGAGAACTAGGGCAGAGTAATCACGGGTTTCCGGGTGAAGATATTCTTTCCTTGTGATTCGAATGCCACGATGCACTTTGTACGAGAGATTGGGCTGATATTTGCTATGTAGTGGGCTCTCACAATTCTCAGTATGCTCTCAAGCATATTTCTGTTTTCACTCGACAATACTGTTCTTGCCGATCTGGTTCCAGTCATTGTGAATCAGTTCCATCGAGTCGATCAGATTGCATGGCTTTCCGTCGGGTATGTTGCATTTACTTGCACTGTCCCGCTCCGGATTGGCTGGGAACATGTCCTATGCTTCTGATTCCACCGTGTAACCTGTTCCTCCGAGTCCAGACCCTTGAAAGTCTTTTCTTGGTCGACTCCGGACTACAAATATACTGTCATGAAGCTAATAGCGTTACCCCTTTACCTTAACGGTGGAAATCATGGCTGATTCGAAAAGGTTCACAATCGGAGCTGTCGTTTTCGCACTGTCTTTCGGCAAGCTTTACGCTACCTTTGATCCCAAAGGCTATATATCGGGTCAAGTGTTCTGTTTTATGCAGCGTCTATACTTTGCGGGGCCGCACCAAATATGTCGGCCGAGATCATTGGTCGTGTGCTCGCAGGTGTTGGCGGAAATGGAATGTATCTAGGGGCGTTGACCCTTATGATTACTCATACTGAAGAGCAAGAGCGAGGAGGTTACCTGGCAACCATGTGAGTTCGAAGATATAGTTGGGGTTCAAACAAGCTGATAGTTGAATAGAGGGGTTGTCTGGGGTCTTGGCACCGTTCTTGGACCTGTTGTCGGCGGTGGATTTGACAAGGTTGATTGGCGCTGGGCTTTCTAGTACGTATTTTCTAATAAGTAAAGGCCGTGAACGGAGGTTCAGGGACAAGATGCTACAGATTACCTTATACCTAGCTAATGGAACCCGCAGCATCAATCCTATGATCGGCGTTCTTTGTGTCGGGCTCTGCATCGTCTGTGTTCCATATACAGATCCAGACGCTGGAGCACCCTTCAGTCGTCGCTTTGCTCGATTTGACTACGTAGGATCGACTTTGATCACGGCATCTATCACCTCGTTGATCATGGCAATCAATTTTGGCGGCGTGCTTTTTGCTTGGAACAGTGGCCGGACGATCGCTCTCTTCGTTGTGGGTGGAGCACTGGCTATAGCCTTTGCCATTCAGCAAACTCTCTGCATCTTCACCCGCGTTGAGGATCGTGTCTTTCCAATCCGATTTCTCAGCAACAAAAACGCCGTTCTATTATTCATCTGCGCTGCAGCTTCAAATACGGCTATGCTTTGCACGTAAGTTTCCTTCGTTCCAACTTTATGACCTTACGCTCAATTGTGTCTATCTCGAAGCCATCTACTATATCCCAATATATTTGTAGGTAAAAACTGGCTTGTTCAATGGAGGGAAGACTAATTCTCTCACAGCCAATTCACACGAGGCGACAGTGCCCTAGAGTCTGCAGTTTGCCTGCTGCCGCTCATCTTCATCCTTTCCGCCACGATTTTCATCAATGGCCAAATCATCACACGATATGGCTGCTTTCAAGACTGGTATATCGCCGGTAGTGTCCTTGCACTTATTGGCGGCGTATTGATGTGTAAGTACTCCATCATAATCATAGCTGCATTGCAAATATACTAACCTCGACATGAAGCACGTATCACAACCAGCAATTCTACTGCAGCTATATACGGCTATGAAGTGCTCTTAGCCCTCGGCACAGGATCCTATGTTCAAGTTGGGTATACCACCATCTACGCCTACGTTGCCCCTCAGGATGGAGCGTATGCGGTCAGTTTCATGAGTCTTGGTGTGTACATCTCCATATTCCACATCTTGCAGCAACTTTAGTCAAGAGCTTTATGCTAATCTGGTGGCAGCACAACTGGGCGGCATAGCCCTCGGCCTTTCAATTGCCGGTGCAGTCTTCGTGAATGGAGCTGTGAACGGCCTGACTCCAGTGCTACCGAATCAGAGTCACTCCCAGATCCTGCAAGTCGTTTCTGGCACGACGCCCCCCACACAACCTGAAGGCGACCTCCGTGATCCACACGGCTTGAAAATGAGATCGGTAGTTGAGGGACACATGGAGAGGCTCTGTCTTACGTTCAAATTGCATATGGTGCTGGGAGGTACTGTAGAAGGCGGGGAAGCAACTCGATTCAAGGGAAGGAAGAATATCTGGCTGGTGTACATGTACTCTAGTTGAGCAGTCAAGTAATTCCGAATTAGTTGCCAGCATCGTTACCTTCGATCCGTGATCCTATGAGTCGACTACCTATAACTCATGCTCGCAGGAAGCTTTTTTGAACTTAGTATGGCCTGCTCCGTTTGGTAGTAGTTGGAAGCTAGGAATATATGGTTTGCTTGAAGAGAGCTCCGCAAAGACCTACCTCACCTGAGGTAATTTCTTGCAATGCTATCGCACGTGATCCTACCTGCGGGGGGAGAATACAGGGTGTGGACACATCGTTTAGAAAGTCGCGCACTAGGGCATTAGGGCCTTGGCAAAGCGGAATTCGCCGAAGGGAACGTCAGGACTGCTTTTATTATACAGTAGGTATCAGCCTACCTACCCTGTAGAGAGCGTCAACCGTAGAAATTGCCATTATGCCTCATAGGGTAACACGAGGACTCTCCACCTGAGCGATTCTTGACATCGTCGTGACTGGTGGCTGTCACTATGTCGCGGACGCCGATTGAACTGTTGACTTTGTCTTCAGCTCTACCCAAGGCCGTCGTCAGATCTCGACCGGGAGAACCAACGACACCGGTCGACAGTGTCGTTACACCACTCAATGGACCGCTTCAGCTTCTTCCGGAGAGCTCGACACTTCCCTCGGGCGAAATGTCGAAAGCCCGAGCAACGGTACTGATTGCGATCGTCGCCAGCATGACTGCGATGAATAGCATGCTCTCAGGCATGCTTACTGTTGCGTTGCCAACAATTGCAAAAGATCTCGCACTGAAGGAAAACCTTCTGTTATGGTAGTCACTTCTTAGGTCTCTCCTCAGAATGCTACTTATGGTTAATGGCTGTCAGGCCGGCGTCAGTATACGCATTGACTTGCGGATGTACTCTTCTTCTCTCGGGCTCTGTTGCGGACGTGGTCGGCAGTCGACCGATGTATCTTGCAGGATGTGTGCTTCTGACTCTGTTCACGTTGGGATGTGGCCTTGCGAAGACGGGAATTCAGCTCATCGTCTTTCGCGCCCTTTCCGGCATCGCCATCTCCTTCTGTCTGCCGAGTGCTGTCAGCATCATCACGGGCTCGTTCTCGACAGGGCAGAGGAGGAATGTTGCGTTTTCGTGTCTGGGTGCTGCGCAGCCAGTAGGTTTCTCGCTGGGTCTGGTGGTCGGTGGCGTGCTGGCAGATCGTATTGGATGGCGATACGGATACTATATCGTCACGATAGCGAATATCATCACTCTGTGCATGGCCGTATGGAGGTTGCCGAAGAACCCAAGGGACGTGATGCCCGTAACTTGGAGCCGGTTGGTCTACGATGTCGACTGGATTGGGGCTCTCTTGGCGAGTTCGTCGCTCGGGATGCTCTCATACGTCTTTGCGTAAGCGCTTACAGAGGCATTGCTCGTAAGCTTGAAGGCTGACTTGCTTGCTTTGTCAGTGCGGTAACCGGAAGCGCCTCAAGTATACGTGATACTTCGAATATCGCACTGCTCTGCGTAGCCGTCGCACTTCTACCAGCCTTCGTGTTCTGGGTCAGGCGTCAAGAACGACTCGATCGACCAGCCATCATACCAAACTCGCTATGGCGTAATACCGTCTTCACCTGTGTCTGCATCAGCGTCTTCTTCTCGTGGGCAGTCTTCTACGCAATGCAATACTTCATGACATTATTCTTCCAAGACGTACAAGGACTATCAGCCATCCAAACCAGCCTTCGATTCTTGCCGATGGTCTTCTCAGGGACCGTCACGAACATTGTGACAGGCCTGCTGGTGCCATCCGTTTCCGCGAACCTACTGATCTCCGTTACCGTGGGCATAACAAGTCTGAGCCCGTTGCTAATGGCACTGATTGATAAGTCTTGGCCGTATTGGTACATGGCGTTCCTCGTGACGCTTCTTACACCCATCGGCGCCGACACACTTTTTACAATCTCGAACCTAGTCATCACGTCTGTCTTTCCGGCAAGAACGCAGGGGTTAGCGGGTGGGGTCTTCAACACCTTGGCTCAGATCGGCACGAGCGTAGGGTTGGCTGTGAGTGCCGTCATCGCGGGTTCAGTTACGAGTGGAAGCGGTGTTGAGGACAAGATGTCACCGGAAGCACTCATGAAAGGATTCAGAGCTACGTTCTGGGCTTGTTTCGTAGCGATGGTCACGATGTTAGGGGTCAGTGGGTGGGGCCTAAGGAGAATAGGAAAAGTTGGATTGAAACTGGATTAAGTGAGCTATCCGACAATTCAAAACCCGTATGGCCCACCTCAACCCGAACACACCTGAGGAGCCTCAACTGCCTAAACCCCTGAAGTCTCCTGTTCGAGATCAAATCTAACCACCTGCGACCTTGACGTCAGTTGCGTCAACCTCGCCGCGAGTCTGAGAGCATCAGGCGTAACGTTCTTCTCCAGCCATTCTAGATCCGACGCCTCCGGCAATCGCTCCCACGTCTGCACCTCCCTCATCTTTCTGCACAACTCCACAATGTCCTCAATCACCCTCCCAAAGCCATCCAGCACCGCAAAAACATCGCCCAGCAGCTTTTGTGACCAGATCACCCGTGCTCCGTGCCGCCGAATGCCGATGCCTGACATGGATCGTTGCAGCTTTTGAAGCTCGTAATCCGTCAATTGCACCCTGTACGCAAGGCCCCCGTCGGCCTCGTGCCAAGTACCACAGTCGCCGCCCAGCCCCGTCACGAGTCCGGTGACCTCGAGGTGCCGGTTCAGGAACACGGCGCAGAGGCGCGTCAGCATCTTCTGCGCCCCTACCATCGTCCGCGGCGGCAGCTCGGTGGGGCACGGCGTCGATTTGCCCGTCGGCGACGGCGAGGCCGAGAAGTCGGACCCGGCTTCAGACGTCCATGGCTCGGCTTTGAAGTCGTTATCGTATGACATTGTGGACTCGTCGTGAACGCGGCGGGCCGTCCTGTCCGGTAACACTGTCGTGGCAGAACTCAGACTGCGACTGCTGCTGCTGTATCCCGTGTTGTCCGTGTGTGGATTGGGGCTCCCTTCTATCTGGCTTGGCCTGTTCCCCATTCTCGTTCTGCTGTCGGCGGTTATGTGTCGAGACGATGGGACTCTCGAGAGACGATGGGACTCTCGAAGATACGTCTGCCGTCTCTTATGGGTCTTGCATTATCCCCGCCTTACTAACGTAGCCGGTCTGGTTTCCAACGTCGAAACTTTGCTATTTGCCGTACTTGGGTTTAGCGCGCTGGCTGTGAGATTGGACATTTAGACGCTATATGTACGGTACCAGTGATGAGAGTGGGTACCTGCGCTAGACCCTAATGCACTAGACCCCAATCGATCGAGGAGACCGAGTTTACCTTGTTCTGGCCTTAAACCAATGCCACATACTACCAAGTATACATTATGTATTCACGTCCAACAACTCAGGTAGTCAATCGCTATCGTTGGTGTGCTCCCTTGTTGCAATCCCGGAGTGGGAAGGGACCTACAGAACAATGGCGGAATAAGTATATGGGGTAAACTCCACCCGGATAGCTTTATGTTAGTGGTATCAATCTGATCATCATACTTAACAAGAATTCGTCGGTATTCCAAACATACAAAAGTCCGCATGGGGAAGAAATGAGTTCACAACCCTCACGTGCCACTCATCCAACCTGGCCTGCGGTGAACGCTGTCCCTTAGGCGATGAACGAGTTGATTTATGCATCAGCCGATGTGGAAGAGCCATACACCAGTCATATGGAAAGGCGGATCCATCGAAATTCGAGAGGACGGTTAGGTAAGGGACCATCGGTACAGGAGAAAGAGGCTATATACACACACCACCATCGCACCTTCCGCTCAACCTAACACCGCAACCACACCACATCCGAGAACCAGCCCCCCCATCTCCCAAACCTCCCATCTTCCACCCGCTCCTGCCCCTCAACACCTCCCTACTTCTTCCTCCGCACCAGAACGATCCCGTCCCCACCCTTAACGACATCCCCCGGCCGAACCAGCAACTTCTCGACCACGGCCCCTCCACCACCCACGCCGTCCTCCGCCCGCACCGCAATCTCCAACTTCATGGCCTCGAGGATGGCGACGGTGGCGTTGGCCTCGAGCTTGTCGCCTTCGGCCACGGTCACCTTCCACACGTTGGCGTTGAGGGGGGATTCGATTTTCGAGATTTCCGGGTCTGTTTGTTTCCGTTATTGTTGTTAGCAAGGCGAAAGGGCGGGATGTTTTAGGGGACGGTGGTGAAGGGACATGACGAAGAGGGAGGGAATGGGAAAAGGGATTAGGACCGTTGAGTAGAGCCTCGACCGTATCCATGGGGATCTTGTTCTCAGCCTTCTCCCGCGTCCACTTCTCCATCAGCTCCTTCTCCAACCGATCCATGTCCGCCTGCGCCTTGGCCTGCTTCTCCTTCATGGCCTTGACCTCGTCCTTCGTCTCGCGCAGCAGCTCGTTATGCGCCGCCATGTCGAAGGTCGTGTCCTCGCACTCGTACTCGTAGCGGCCGCTGTGGAAGATGGCGAGTTGGCGTTCATACTCATCCTCGCTGACCTCGTAGAAGGTCAGCTGGTCGAAGTCCTCGAACAGCCAGGGACGGTCGAGCGAGTAGCCGTGCTTGGAGCCGAGGATGTCGACGCCGGGGATGGTGAGGCCCGTGAGCTGGTAGCCGCCGGGCGACTCGACGTTGTAGAGGGCCATGCAGGAGCCGCCCCAGGAGACTTGGCCTTCGGGCGTGAAGACGCGGGAGGGGTTCATCTTCGGGCAGTTGAGCCGGTGGCGGGGGTCGATGGGGAGGCAGAGGGGGAGGGCGGCGAAGAAGCCGACGGAGACGGCCATCAGTTTGCTGTTCAGCAGGATCCATTCGAGGTCTTTGCGCTCGAGGCCGTTGTTTTTGGCGACGAAGTCGAGCGTGTCGGGGAGGTAGGAGGCGTACGGGCGTTGCGTTTCCATGTATCTTTTGATGGCCGCCGTTTGGCGGTGGCTTTCGAAGATGATGGGCAGCTTGAAGAGCCGGCTGGGGACTTTGGCGGTGCTGAGATCGCCGAGTTGTTTTTCGAGCTCGAGGAGATGAGAGACGAGCTTGCTTTGGGAGATTTTCATCCCGTCGTAGTAGATCAGGAGTGCTGAGGAAATAGACATGTTAGCATTGCATCGTACAAGGAGAACTCCAAGTGCGTACAAGTACAGCACCCGACGGTATTGTTTAAGCCATTTGAGAATGATACATCCCCTTTCGATTCCCTCAACGCCTTGGTCAGGGCCGTGACTCGACATCGGTGGTTTAGATCAAACACTCCCTCTCCATACTCTACGAGAATGTAATCGTCGCCGCCCTAAAGAAAATCAGTTCGAAGAAGCTAGCCAGGAGCGTGCGTGTGATATCAATCAGAACATATTTTGGGGGAAGCAAGCCTCGCAACAGTGGTACCCATCTTACCTGTCTGTACAAAGTCGAGGGCTGGTTTCCTTTCGCTTCAACTCGATGTATTATGGCATTGCCAAAGTCACCAGACGACGCAGAAGGAGGCAATTCGGAGTAATCGAGAGGTTCGATCCCATGGAGATTGGCCTTCCCAGAGCAAGCTAGTGATACCTGCTCTAAGAACTCGTTCACACGTCTGCGAACCGCAAGGGCATCGGACAGCGAGACTCTGCGGTATCGCATACTGTCTCCAGCCTTCATCTGGCCCAGACGCCAATAGTCTGCTTTGATGATGGTCGTGCTGGATACAAACCCGCCAAAGTCAGGACAGTCGACGGGGAAGATGCACGGATCATCCCCGGTCCAGTTCAATGTGCCGACCGGGTAGCCATACTCGACTACGTTGCTAGGGTGTGCACCACCTTCGCCACCATCCGAGCGTGCCCATTTAGGCTTCGGGCCAATCAGACGTATGCCACCACGGGCGGCATTATGTGAAATCTGCCATGTGGTGTCGTAGATCATCTGGACATCCTCCGGAGTTAGATAGCCCTCGTCGTAAGGACCCACCATCGCGAGAATATCCCATCGGTCGGGATACTTCGGAATCAAGCCTTCGGGAAGGCTCAATACTTTTGAGAGGTCTTTTGGCAAGTCTTTAGTGATAGCAAGAAGATCCCCTGACGCCAGCTGTCGCCCTTGGTAACCACCTACGGCCACTCCTGGAGATGTAGCCTTTGATCCGAACCACTCGGCGACGTTAGAGAATCCACCATAAACTGCAAGGTAGGATCTGCAGCCTCCACCAGTAGTCTTGCCTATCGAAAGCTTTTGCCCGGCACTGATCTTGAGTCTCGTCCACATGGCAACGGCTTTACCATCCAGCTTCACGTCCATGGGAGCTCCACACAGAGCGACAACAGCAGGCCCGAGGAAAAGGAGTTCCGGCCCGTTCAAGGTAATCTCCAGACCTTCTTTGCCGCCAGGATTGCCCACGAGGTAGTTTGCAACCTGAAACGCAAGTGGATCCATGGGACCAGCATGTGGAAATCCTCTACCCATTGTAGGTCGCCCGGGGTAATCCTGAACCTGTGTATACGCGCCACCACCGATTACGTCAATAGCGGCCGGAGTATACTTGAACTCGGTCAGGAACTTTGTCAAGGTCCGCCCTCCCGCAAAAGTTGGGTCTTCCAAGATCGATGCGAGGAAGTCGAGATTGGTCGGCGGTCCACAAGTTCGCGTTTCGGAGAGACATCTGTGCATCCCTTGGATGGCTTCCTTGCGGGTGGATGCATGGAACATGACTTTCGCCAGGAGAGGATCTGTATATATCAGCGCACCTTCCTTTAGACGGATAGATTGCGATCTTGAGAATTCTCCAAATGACATACCATAATGCGACGAGACAATCGTTCCAGTCTTGACCCATGTATCAATCCGACAGCCTTTCGGTTCTTTCCATTGTACGCTCTGGAGGGTCCCTGGAGAGGGCGCATAATTTCTCGCTGGATTCTCTGCATACACTCTTGCCTCAATTGCCGCTCCCTTTGGCGCTGTTGGCTGCATCTTCTTGAGCTCGTCCTTTTTCAGGCCCTTTTTCCCTGACAACTCGGCATCTGCCTGCCTCAGCATCAGTTCAACGAGATCGACATCGTAGCAGAGCTCCGTGATTCCATGCTCAACTTGGAGTCGTGTGTTCATTTCCAGGAAGAAGAAGTCGCCAGTCTCGTCATCTACTAGGTACTCGATTGTACCGGCTGAGCCGTAGTTGATGGACTCCGCTAGCCGTACCGCTGCAGATCCCAGTTTCTCTCTGAGTTCTGGGTGGATGTCAGAGAGTGAGACTCGGCATAATGGCTTCTCAAGTCACATACCTGGATGCTTGGTAACAAAAGGGCTGGGGCACTCCTCAATGACCTTCTGATGTCTCCTCTGTATCGAACACTCTCTCTCACCGAAATGGATAGCGTCACCAAGTCCATTGCCAAAGACCTGGATCTCGATATGATGGCTCTCGGGATAGAATTTCTCAATGAAGATACCCGCATTTTTGAACAAATTCTCCCCACGCGACTTCACGGTCGCAAAAGATTCCTTCACTTCTTCTACAGACTGACAAGTTGCTAATCCCATACCACCTCCGCCAGCGGTTGCCTTGAGCATTACCTGCCACGTGCGTTAGCTTCTGAATCGGGGTAGCTTTCCGAAGTTGATATACCGGAAACCCTAGCCTATTAGACTCCTTAATGGCCTCATCCTCACTTTCCACGAGGCTCTTTGTTCCAGGAACAACAGGGACGCCGGCTTTAGTCGCTAGCTCTCTCGCCGTATGCTTCAGACCGAAGGACTCGATACTTTCCGGGCTCGGACCAGCAAACACCATCCCGGCAGCCGCAACAGATTTGGCGAAGTCTGCGTTCTCCGAGAGAAAGCCATAACCAGGGATGATAGCTTGGGCGCCACGCTCTTTTGCAATCTTGATGATGCCATCTCTATTGGCGGAATACGATGGTCAATTGCGGCCAACTTATATGAAGGTTGCAGAGCAGACTGGGAATCGATGAAAAGAAGCTGAAGAAGGCAATACGGATGCCGATGAAACGGAACAATAACAGCCCACCAACACGTGGCTCATGTCACACAATTAAACGGCATAGTCATGTAGATAGTCACGTAGATATCACAACTTGTCATTCAGAGGTCCAGAACTCATCAACGAAGCAAGGAAATCATTCAGGTAGTGCAAGAACATGAGAGCCTACCCATCAAGATAGCCCCGCGCGTCACCACCGGGTAGAAGAACGGCCTCATCAGCCTGAGCAACGTGCGCAGAAGCGGCGTCGGCGTCAGTATATATTGCGATTGTCCGTATACCCAATTTCCTGGACGTATATCGTCAGACAACGTAGTGTTTTTGTATACCTCGATGTATCTCCAAAGGGGGAGCCGATCGCTTACTTGGCGGTCACCAAGATCCTGGCCGCTATCTCCCCGCGATTGGCGACCAGCAAAGTCTTGAGTTTCTCCATTTCCGAACAATACGGAGAAAAATCACTTCTCTAGAGACGTCAAGTGCAGAAAATGACTACAGAAGATCTGTCCCCCCAGCTGAACAACCACCCTTATCAATCCCAGGGGCACGAACCGAGCTGCCGGATATGGTCGATTGCCTTTGGGGTTAGGCCCCGTTCGAGTGCGGGGGCGGGGGCGGGGCATTGACTTATCGTACGTCGTACGGGATAGAGGGGTCCGACCAAGATGGCCCTGAAGCTATCATAGTTAGCTTAGCTAGCCTACGGGGCATCTTCTCCCTCGTTGGGCCATAAAGCATCTACTCCACACCTCTTGGCATCTACGACCTCCACACCAACCGACCCAAACCGTGCTCTCAAGCAGGAACAGCACCATGGGCCCCATCAAGCACAAAGCCCTCTTGAACGTCGACCTCGGCGAGGCCTACGGCAACTGGGCTTGCGGGCCCGACCTCGAACTCCTCCCCATGATCGACCAGGCCAACATCGCGTGCGGCTTCCACGCCTCGTGAGTCCCCCGTCCCACCCTGCCCTGCCCTATCCCCCGTCGCAAACCCCAGTCCCAACCGCAAGCTCCAACCCATCTCACCTGCCCGCGCCCCCCCCACAGCGACCCCCTCATAATGATGGAAACCGTCCGCGCCTGCAAGACCCACTCCGTCGCCATCGGCGCGCACCCGGGCCTCCCCGACCTACAAGGCTTCGGCCGGCGCGAGATGAAGCTCGACGCAGCCGAGCTGACGGCCATCACGATCTACCAGGTGGGCGCGCTGCAAGGCTTCCTGGCGCGCGAGAACCTGCCGCTGCACCATGTCAAGCCGCACGGGGTGCTGTACGGCATGATGTGCCGCGACTACGAGGTGGCGCGGGCGGTGATGCTGGGGATCCCGCAGGGGACGCCGGTGTTTGGGCTGGCGGGCACGTGCATGGAGGAGGCGGCGCGGGATTTGGGGGTCGAGTTTTGGGCGGAGATGTATGGGGATGTGAAGTATGCGGCGGATGGGATGTTGGTTATTGATCGGAGGAAGAAGTGCGTGTTGTGTTTGCGGGGGTTCCTCTTTTCCTCCTCCTCCTCCTCCTCACAACCCTCTCCCGCGGCTCCTCTTTGGTGCCGTGCTGTGGAGGGAAACGGGTTGCTGACGTTCCAACAGGCCCTGGAAACTCGAGGACGTCGAGAAGCACGTGACGCAGCAGCTCACGACGGAGTCGGTGACGGCCGTCGACGGCACGATCGTTCACCTCCCCGTTAAGGACTACCCCATTTCTGTATGTTGTCATTCTGACTCGCCTGGCTGCGTTGATATCATCAGGACGACCAAGGGGGTGATTGATAAGTTCAACAGGGAGTATAGCAAGGGTTGAGAGGCGTGTGGGCGTCAAGGATTGTGTGTTGGAAAGGTTGGCGTTTGTTTACATTAGTGAACATGAATTATTTGACATCTAGCAACATCATGTTATGGCGGACTTCAGTCGCGGTGGACGATAGGGCTGACAAGGTGCCTTCGAAAGGTGCTAATCTCGGTACTCACAACCCCCAACACCGGCACCATTCTATCTCCTGGATCCCTCCAACATACTTTCCCGCCCTTCCTAGCCGCAGAATCCTGAAACTGTTTATCTTTTCCACTTTGAAGTGATAGTCTGATGATGGACTGTTGTTCTTGAACAATGACTGGGTCAAACGTGATGCACGGAAGATATCCAGGTATCATCGTGGACTGGCTGATAAGATTGATGGATACAGCAGAGTAGGAGAGAAGTAATTCAAGGGTGTTAAGTACTATGGAAGAGGGCATAGAGGATTCTTCGCCGACAGATCCTTTACGTCCTCTCTACTTGATCAGCCATGAGACGTGAGAATTTGACATCAGGTTCGGAGCCCTCAATGCTGATATGATGCATCACTCGAATGTAAGGATGTCGATTGGGCTCTTAGTATTGAAAAGAGTCTGCATGAGCAAGGGCTAAATCTGATCGTAATGCTTGAACTCTTGACACGGTTAGGTATCGGACAGATCGCAAAGGCAGCCTTATAAGCGTAGCGCGTAATGCAATCTGCATGCATGATAGCTAACTGGGTCCCATCGTGTCCTGCACTTGAAACAATCACGGTGCCGATTCTAATCCCCGTACTAATTTCTGTTCGCTTCACAAAGAACAAACTTTCTCCCGAGCGTAGGCGCGATAACGGCTGAGCAAATCGGTCCGCATGATTTCAGTCTGCGAGGAAAAGCCGAGGTGCGCCACAATCGCATGCGTGTTGACGAGGGTAGCTATGAGTATGGATCGTGTCAGTAACTATCAGTCAAGATCCGGAGTAGAAAATCACCTACGCCGTCCGAGTCTCTTTGGAGCAACTGCCGTCAGGTACTCCTCGTCACTGCCCTCGATCGGCAAAACACTCAGGACGTCGTGGCCCCAAATCGCCAGAAAGTTGATGTTCAACCGCGTGTGGCTGGCATCCCAGATTCCCTCCTCGATGGCGTCTTTCCCAGAGCCAAATTGATAGATCTTCGTCCTACCTGCCTCGAGATGTTCGAGAAAAGAGTAATGCTGTTGCGCTGCTATAGCCCAGCATTTCCAACCGGGACCCCATGTCGCATACTCGACGTTCGCTATCGGCGTCCGGTAAATCTCCGTGATACTGTTGGTGAGTGGGAGCCAACGATGACCGTCAAAGGGTGGCGCGCCCGGCTCCCCAGTCTTCAGCCCGCCAAACATATCGTCTCCCTTATCGATCAGGGGAAAGGTGAAGTTTTCGGGACCTTGCCAGTTAGGAAGTTCGGATGCACGCCACGTCTCTCTTGTTCCGCTAGCATGTTCGGTATCGGCGGAGGGAGGAGAGAGCTCAGGGAGATAAGCACGAATCGCGCCGAGATGGTAATGGAGCCAGCCTAGGAGAGGGCTGTTGATTATGTTTGCAGAGACGACAAACGATTCTGGGTGGTTTAGCTTCGTGTAAACAAGCTTCGGTATAGCTTCCGGTCCCGCGTAGACCTGAAGGCATGTCAGCACCTCACACGTCGATAGACAGACGAGGCTGGCGATCAAAGTCCACCTACCACATCGTCATCAATCTTGATGTAAAGATTACCACTCTCTATAGCATGCTCCCAGACGTTCTCGAATCCTAGTTCGGATAGGTCGAATCTTGAATAGCTAGGCGACGTTGGAATGAGTTCATCCAGATACTGCAAGTCCTGTTCATTCTTGGTGTTTGCAACCCAATGGACCTCGTCCAGGAACCCGCCATTTTCGACCAGGTTCCGTTTCAGATAGCAATCGAGGATAGCCACCCGATCAGGCCTGCCGAAGAAGATCAATCCAACAATCTTGAACCCTTCAGGCTTGACGAAGACTGAACTTGACTTTTCAGTCCTTGTTGATTGTAAATGCCGGTACGTGCCGAATAGCAAGAGAATGACGCAGCCCCCCAGCAGACTCAGAAGCATCCGAGGCCGGTGCCATGACGGCTGAAGGCGGAACGACTTTGGGAAAGCTAACCAGGTGGACTGTCTTCGCTTCGACCCGACAGGAAGCTTGTTTTCCAACTCTAGTGCATCGAGATGGTCGATACTTGCAGAGGATCGGAGCAGGTAGCTTTCAGACTCGTTTGTGAATGCCGCTGGCGTCATGATGAAGATAGTAACTCGGGTGGGTTGATGGCAGGCTACTCCTGGATCAAGATAGTCTTTCTGCTGTCTTACCTCTTCTCAATGCCTCCTGTGTCCAGTCAAGGCCTGGCACAATGTCGCGTGTATTGACGAAGACGGCAATATGCTGGACACTGCAAACCGAACATAGCGCTATGGCAGCAAAGCCTTCCCTAAGGTACCTTAGGTACGTAAACGAATGAGCAGGATTATTGAATAGAAAGGTGCTTTCTACCTAGGTAAGGTCCGGCGTTGAGGATGAAGGACGTGGGTTTGGAAGGAGTGATGCACCCGCACTTCGTTCGGAAGGAAGGCGCAATAGAGAAAATAGTAACGACTAATGCGTGTAGGGGGCGCGTTTCAGCAATGGATCAAAGATCCAACCTCTTTGAGGCGCATGGAGAAGCTCTTGAAATGCAGGAGCTGTGCTACCTCGACAACCTATACGGACATATTGATGATGCTCTAGTGTTTCTGCGAGATACACAGAGTACTCGAAAGAAAACAAAGTAGAATAGTTGAGCGAAAGGGAAGTCATGTTCTAAATGGAACATGTGGTGATCGGGACAACCGGCACAACACTCGTACTCGTATTATTGTTACAGGTCAAGGTATTGCCCGGTGGTCAGTAGTGCGAAGCAAGGGAGAACTCATGAAGATTCATAACCTGACCATCAGCCAGCCACAATGATGTTTCAATGATACCTTACCTATGTAAATGTAGCTGAATGGATGCGGACCGAATCGTCGTGGACCTTGCTACATATCAACGAAGGGGAGCTCACTGCACGAGTCTGAAGACGACTTGAGTGTGTAAGCTCTTCATCTGCGCCTTGTAGAAAGTCAACGTCGCCTTGTGTGCGACCAGATGGAGTACGGATTACTCGAAAAGTGACCGAGTGAATGAAACCCGGTGTAACAAAAGGATTTGTGCGAGGTGAAATGAGCACCTACCTTATGTATCTGCGAAATATACTTCAAGCCTTCGTTATATCCCTTCATGTCAGCATCTGCACCGCAAAGGGCGGCGGCCAATACTTTAATGCGTTATCCAGCATCTTGAGTAACTCTCGACAGAAGATCGATATAGAGTACCGTTCATAGCCATCACTTATCTTACAGGTAAAGCAAGAGAACCAGTCGTGTCCTCTGGGAACACACGAAGTATGCACAGACGAAACCCTCAGCAAGACTTTTGCCCCAACCTTGGCGAAAAGTGTAAGCCCCGCCCCGTCCCGCCCCCAAATTCCCAGAAGACCGCCCGCCAAGCCTGACACGAAGAACCCGAACAAAGGTCCTGCTCCGGACCCATGATCTTCCTCACCATGTTGTTGGAACTTTGGGATACTCCTTGGAACTGAGACCGAGGTCCTCGAATACCGAGTCATCACCTGTCACGATCAAGTCAGCCAACAAACACCAGACCCAGGTCAGATTGAGTCGGATCAAGACCTTTGAGGTGTTTGACACGAAGCTCGTCCTCATGCTCCAGTTTCTCCATCTCTTCGAGAGGAGTATCCTTCTCGTGCTTTTCGTCGTCTGCTTGTTGCTCGGTGGCCTTGTCGAGCTCACCAATACCTTCGCCAATGACTATGAACTGAGTGTTTTCGTAATCTAGCAGCTTTGGCTGCAGCGGCATCCATCGAAGGCTTCGAAATTCATCGAGGATCCTGTACATATTAGGCCATCGTCTCTAATCGTCAAAGCAACTAAGATCACCTACTCTTGTGGGTATTCGGGTCCCTTGGGGAGATTGGTATTTGCGGGTCCCTCATACTTGGGGTTTTTGACGCTGGTGACGAAGCTGCCGCGTTCTCGAAGACCGACGTCTTTCTGAACCTCGCTCAACTCTGAGGGTATGGTAAGAATGTAGGCCAGGTGAGATTCGCGGCCCGTGGTGGTAATGGAGTAAACTCCTTCGGCGATAGGAGTCGCCGCCGGAGTGTGCCTGGTGCCCGCGGTCTTGGTGTCGTAATCTGAGGACTTGAAGGTATTCTTGATGTCTTCCATACTGGATTTGCATTTCTCAACAAAGACCATGAAGCGGTCACGGGGACTTGTTGGTAAAACCTTCTTGGGCAACGCCAGCAATCGGTTGTTGCCATCATCGCCGATGGCGCCATCTCCCAGCTTTCCCCCGTGGGGGAGAGGTCGCAAGACCATATAACCCCGAGCTATCTCGTTGACGTCAGAGGGCTCATCGATGTTGACCCGGCCACGGAAAAAGAAGTAGATTATGCCCTTCTCGAGAATGCTCGATGGGGTTGACTCCTCCCGCTGCGACGATTCTTGGACAGCACCACCATTCGTGCTTTCGGTCTTGCCTGCGGTGCCATCATCCGTACTATTGGCTTGACCACCTTTAGAAGTTGCTTCTGGATTAGTGCTGTGCGCGTCATCCATTTGAGACTCGCTGTCGGCCTTGTCGTTAGCTGCGCTGGTCGCAGGCGCCTGATCTTCCTCTTCCTTTGCATCTTTTCGATCTTCCATGACATTGTCCGTGTCGCCTTGAACATCTTCGTCAATTGTAGCAGCTCCCTGACCGTTATGCGTCTCCCCATCGTCGCCCTCCTTCATTTCAACGTCATTTCCCGCCTCTTCATCGCCTTCAATAGGCATAGTCTCCTCAATCGTCTTCTGCGCTTTGCCGTCGCCTTTCTTCCCACGCTTGGACTTTGGTGTGCTTGCCGGATCAGACTTGCGCTTGCTACCAGCTGTATCTTTCGTGGGTGCCGTCTTGCTCTCTGAAGCAGCTGGGCTTGGATTTGCCGCTGCTGCTCGGCGAGCCGAAGAACGTGTGCCTGCCATGCTAATCGAGCAGCTTCACTGATATTCTGGACAAGCTTCAGCTGGAGCTTAGAAGATACTTTCTCAATTGAGCGGTTTCAGTCAGCTGGATGAGACCAAATTGACAGTAGTCGTACACCTGATCATCTGAATTGAAGGGGTTTGGGGAAGGCCGCGGTCATGTTATAATCAATATCAACTTGGTCGGATTGTAGCTTGCTCTTCAGTAACGCGATGCGCCTAAGGCAAGGTACTTGGCCTTGTACTCTACGTCATCTGGCGTGGATCGCCCTGATTTCCAGGAACCGAATACAACCTATATTATTATCCACCCGACTCGATCTCGCCCAAGGCAGTAAGGTACCGAAGCGTAGGTAGGTAGGTAGGTAATTTATTCCGCCCGGAGGCACTACGCCTAAAGGGCTCTAGCGCTATCATCCTGTCAAAACTATTGCTACGTCCATGTCCCACAAAAAGCCCTTACTGAAACGTCTTTT
>JAABUY010000561.1_pt1 | contig 62663 bp, 61 predicted proteins | sample 5560271 | NCBI WGS metagenome assembly JAABUY01 (sample SAMN10711886, study PRJNA513374) | rock metagenome | isolation source: Antarctica rocks | place: Antarctica: Victoria Land, University Valley | reverse complement strand
AGGTAGGTAATTTATTCCGCCCGGAGGCACTACGCCTAAAGGGCTCTAGCGCTATCATCCTGTCAAAACTATTGCTACGTCCATGTCCCACAAAAAGCCCTTACTGAAACGTCTTTTTCTTGCTATACGATACAAATACCTAGTGGTACGGTGCCGTACCTTACCTTCAGGTTCCCTACTTTCGTCTTAGTCAGCAATCAGATCGACCTGATCTCAACTGACGATCCACATCTTCGCCTCAAGTTCCTACCTTCCCAACTTCCCAGGTAACCTCGATGGTGGAAACCTCTGACGATCCGAGTTTACCAGACCGCATCCACTCATGGACACGGCCGAAATCGCACTCTTCCAAAAACAACTCACCAGGAGCAGATGAACACCATCCAGCGATTGCATTACATGACAGAGTTCATGCATCTACACTCTCCGGATCAGCAACCGGCCATGATGGCGGTGACCATCTACCGCCACCCAAACCTACAAGCAGAGATGGTATCACGAAGACATCGACGGTATTGCCCTCATCGTTACCACCTGCTGCGGCTGAGAACGGAGATGGAGAGGAAACTTCCACCATAGTATCTGAGCACAAACCGAATGTTGCCATCCGCTTTTGGTGCACAGCCAAGACCATCATTTTATCCAGCTGGCTCAATGTCCTCCTGGTATTTGTACCAGCCGGGATTGCTGTCCAAGCAGCAGGGGTGAACCCAACCGTTGTGTTCGCACTCAATGCCATTGCTATCATACCTCTCGCTGGCCTACTGAGTCATGCGACGGAGAGCGTCGCCAGAAGGATGGGAGATACGGTGGGAGCTCTAATGAATGTGACCTTTGGCAATGCAGTGGAGCTTATTATATTGTGAGTTACCCCGTCTCCAATACCAAAGGGCCAGGCTTGGGCTGACTCCAAATGTAGCATGTATGTGATCGTGCATGAGAGCGAGACAAGAGAGAGACTCGGTGGCAGATCTCACAGTACCAACCACTGGACTGCATCCCCTAGTCTCTGCTTGCAATGATTGTTACTTCCAATGCTTACTTGTATTCTATCGCCTGGTTGCAGCATTGCACTTGTCAAGGTCAGTCTTCCATCCGAGATCTAAGTGCTAAAACCTGGTCTAAAACGTCAGCGTAGAATGAATATCGTATCGTCCAAGCCTCCCTCCTAGGTTCGATCCTTGCCAACTTACTGTTGATCCTCGGAATGTGTTTCCTCTTCGGTGGTCTCCGCTTCCGTGAACAGGTATGCAATATTGCCATCTCCGTGGCGGAGAGGGAGAAGTGCACGCTGATAGTGACTCGCACCAGATTTACAACAGTACAGTAACGCAGATGAGTGCTTGTCTGTTAAGCCTCAGTGTTATGAGTCTTCTACTGCCGGTACGTTGCCCAGAATAATCCCAAGACCTCAAGCAATGCTCCACCGGTCGTGCTTACATGTCGCCCATAGACAGCATTCCATGCCTCTTTCACTGATCTGAAAATAGCCGACAAGGCTGTACTGCGAGTCAGCAGAGGTACCAGCATTGTAGGTACTGTTAGATGGTCCCTGCAAAGCCTAATTGCTCACGACCGCAGATCTTGCTGGTAGTGTATGTGTTGTATCTTTTGTTTCAACTCAAATCCCATGCATACATGTATGCGAGCACGCCACAGCATGTCATCGACGAAGAGTCACACCCTGGCGTCCTTGCAGAGATGCTGGGCTCGTCAAGCTCTTCAGACTCCACAAGTTCCTCAGAAAGGAGTGACACAGATGCCTCATCGGCATCTAACACCACGGCAAAGCGTATCAAGCGTGCTTTGAGGGGCCGAAGACGGCGCAAGTCCAGTGCCAGCTCGAAGGATGCACTGTCTATGCCATCCACCATTCGGACTCCTTCTGTAGGAACGCATACCAACCCTGAAAGCCCCGACTTCGTAGGGTCTGATACGTTGGCGGGTATTCGACTGGGACCAGAGCATGAGTTGGGAGTGATTGCCAGTGGTGACGAAGCAGACACAGACGGAGAACTGGGTGGTGGTCGTTATGGGAATCGTGGAGCAAAGATCAATTATCGAGATTTCGAGAATGAGAAAGGCGGTACACCGGGAACAAAGTCTCCGGAAGCTAGGCCGAAGAAGAAGCGCAAGACAAAGCGAAACCACAGGAAATCCGCTGGTATTGCTGACAAGGTGGTAAATCCGCCCGAGAGAAGTGCTGAACCACCAACTGGAGAGCAGAAATCTGTGCCGCGCGTGGGATTCGTGCAGGATGTTCAGATCGCACTGGACAGTTCACCGAAGCGTCCGTTCATTATTCGTGGCTTGTCTGTTCGTCCAGCCCTGCCAAATATACTCTCGTCGACAGTGTTTTCGTCCGTGCCTCCAGCTGGTCCACCGGTCCTGGGACCGGGTGCTCCAACGACTATGCCTCGGGCTCTCAATGGCGTTCGAAGGACTACTTCGTTGCCAGATCGCTTGAATCAAGCACAGCCAGCGAATCCGGCACTTGCTCCCACACTATTACCGTATATTCGGCCGGTCAACGCGTCACACGTCTCGACCGACTCGAGAGATGTGGAGAAAGTGAAGGAGCACATATCCCGCACCACAGCTATCATTCTGCTCCTCGTATCTACCGGACTAGTGGCGATATGTGCGGAGTTTCTCGTCGGCAGTATCAACTACCTTGTCGCCAACAGCGGCGTGAGCGAAGCCTTCGTCGGTCTGATCATCCTTCCCATTGTCGGAAATGCTGCCGAACACGTCACGGCCGTTACGGTGGCCAGTAAGAATAAGATGGACCTCGCTATCGGAGTTGCTGTAGGCAGCAGCATTCAGATCGGTAGAATCCTCCCTCCCTGCTCCTTTCCCACTCTCATACATACATGCAACTGATGATCTACCCAACACAGCCCTCTTCGTCACCCCCGTCATAGTTCTCCTCGGCTGGATACTCTCGAAAGACATGTCGCTCTACTTCTCCCTCTTCGAGACCGTCTCTCTCTTCGTTTCGGCTTTCATCGTCAATTTCCTCGTTCTCGATGGCCGCAGCAATTACCTCGAGGGCGCCCTGTTAATTGCCGCGTACATCATCATCGCCGTCGCCGCCTTCTTCTATCCAGATTCGAGCCAGCAGAGTCCCGTCGGTGGCGCGGTCGCGAATGGGGCGAGGAACTTGTTGGTGAGGTTGATTTGAAAACTGTCTGCGGTCAGGTTTGGGTGTGGCAGTATATCGGACTGAAATTGGGTTGAGACAGGTGGAATGGAGTCGAGTCAACTGTTGGACTGCCTTGAGGCGGGATTAGGTTTGGTTGGGATCTGGAGTACCAGACCCAAGGACTGTCTCTACCGATTGTTTTTTTTCATTTGAATGAATGAATGTCTGCCACGCCCATTTCAGTACAGTCACGGTACAATCACACTCGCTTATCTTGCAGGTAGATAGAAAGCAAAGCCATATCATCATTGCCACCGACCCTTATGCTTTGAATACGACTTGTCCATCCATTAGTTCGGTTTGGCTTACAATCTCCGACTCGCCGCCCCGCCAAAGTACACCCACCCCATCCCCAGGCAGCCGTGACTCATCGATATCCGGACGAGTGACCACTCCCTTTCCTGTACACGTACGAGCACGGTGGGGAGATAGCCAGGCGGACAGGCAGGCGGGCGAGCGGGTGGGCGGGCGCGAGCTATACTACACCCATCCATCTATACATACATACACACGTTTCGTGCCATACGGGTAGATTGGACTCTTGTATTCTGCTGGGAAGGGTATATCTGTGAGATAGACGTCGAGCAGGTGGAAAGAGTATCGAGGCGTGAGGGGGTGGACGGAGGCGGAATTGAAAGGGGGATGGGTCCTATGCGGATGGATGACTGAACCGGTCAAATGAAGGACAGGAATCGGTCATTGGGCGTTGGACTCATTAGGCCGAAAAAGGTCCTTCGTCCTAGCACGGGCATGTAGATGGTAATGACTCGGTCTTCTGTACGGGTAGATTTTGTATGGTAAATTCCATGTCATTGCTAAATAGCCCTAGCCCAAAAGGTCATGCTGCGTTGCTACATCACCCCAATTGTCAGGCCAAACCAAACCCACAGTAACCCCAAGACCCCCAAGACCAAACAAAAGCCAAAGAAAGATAGTTTTTCTGAGATACTGTAAGCCAGTTCAGCGCATCCATCCACGCTTCTGAACCCACCACCCTCCACGCACAGCGATCCACACCAATCCACACCGTTCCAATCACGCGAAAATGGTATCAATGGTGTCGCTCGTGCAAATAAACAACACAGCTCCAGCCGGCACAACAAGTCGTGCTCATGCCGTGTTGGCACCAGGGACATTGGACGCTTGTCTCGATTCTTCCGTGGACTTTGCCCGTACTCCCTCTCCTCTCACTCTCACTTTTCTGGTTCAGATCCCTATGCCTCAAATCGAGACCTTCCGGATCGTGCTCGTGCTCATCGCCCACAATCGGTCTCGACATGGCCATTTCCTTGTACAGTGCACTCGGCAGATCGTGCCAAAACTTGCATTTGCAGCAGATGACAAACATCTTGGCCAGAGGTTTGATCTGCGTCGCCGCGGCTGCGGAACCCAATCCCGGTCCGCCGACAGACGACGTAGCGCTCATTGTCGATCGCCGTGGTGCGGAGCCGGGACGGAGGAGCGATCCGGACCCAGGAGCGGAGTGGTTGTGATCAGAAGAGCGGAGGGCGGCTTTAAGTGTGTAATTAAGGCTGGAAGCGCCGACGGGGAGGGAGTTGCCGTCGTCGGAGCTAGGCCGTGTGCTCGGTGGACTAGGTGTTGGGAATTGAGGGGATGAACAAAGGCTGTGTTTGCCGGAGGAGGAGGGAGGACCGCCGAGGGAGGAACGAGAGGAGGCGAGAGAGGCGGTGGGGGATTTGCGGTCGGGTTTGACGAGAGTTTGATGTTTGAGTTGGGGGAGGAAGGAGAGGTCTGGGGCCGTGGTTGCTGGGTCTTGAAGTTGAGGTTGGGAGCGGGGTCGTTTGATCGATGTCCTTCTGGTCATTCCGTCGCCGTCGATGCCTTCGATCACCACTTCCGGCACGGGCTTGCTGATGGAAAGCTGAGGGGTGGGAACAAAGTCCACGCTAGAGATAGTGCTTGTGGATGTACTACTTAGACGGTTCGCGTTGTCTAGAGCCCTCCATGAATATGACGAGAGTGAGTCGTCCATTATTTGCGAGAGGTCTTGCGTCGTCGAAATCTTGGCCAGATTTGGCGAACCATTCGAAGTCGGACCTGGAGAGGAAATCCTATGGGACTTCAAGCTCTCTTCAGTCTTGAAGGAAGCTGTCGAAGCTTCTGATAATGGTTGTTGAAGTGTCTCGATTACCCGATTATTACTGCTTCGACGACTGCTTCGGTTGGCAGACTTCGGTGGTGGGCTTGGTGGATTCCATCTCGTTCCGAGCCCGCCCTCAACATTGGAGATGCTCGAAACCATGGCTATTGTTTCTGGGCTGACGGGCGAGGGAGGAGAGACAGGTCGATTTGGTGAGCTGGCGGGTTTTGAGTTCTTCGTGATTGTGTTGGAAGAGGTTGTAGACATCGACGGGCTGGTAAACTTCGGACGGCGGGGGAGTCCTGCAGGCCCTTCAAACTTGGGCGACGGTGGGGCTTTTCGGTCAAGGCTTGCTGGATGCAACGGCGGCTCAGAAAGAAGAGAAAGGTACTCGTCCGCCTTTAGTGTCTTCAAGGTACAGCCTTGAAGATCTTCTCCACTGCAGTCGTATGACCCCTGGAGACGTTTGGTTCGGTGGAGCGACTCAGAGGAGCCACTAGGTGTTGGCGGGAGTCTCTGCCTCTCGAGCTCCATTATCATCTGTGCAGCGGTAAGGTCATTGAAACGTCCTAAAGCAAGTTCGTCTTCGTATCCTGCAATGGAGCGTTGTTGTTGATGCATTCGATGTTTCTGAACGTAACTACTGCCATCGCTAGTTGGCACCACTTGGGACGACTCGACCATGTCCAGACTCCCTCGTTGTCCTCTTGGCGAGTCTTTTTGCTCCGGCTTTGACATACCATGTCGAGCTTTCGTAGTATCGCTGACTGCCGCCACGGTCTCTTCGTCCTGCTGCATGCCTCGGTCTGATCCTACCGTGATTGAGCTCGGGTGCCGATACTCCCCTTCTCGTTTGCTCCTAAGGACTAATGACGACGATGAGGAGTTGCTACCCCGTCGGCCTTCTGAAACCATCCAGGGCAGCTCTACTTTCGAGTTGAGGGGTATTGTGGGCGTCATGTCATCGGTTTCGGGCGAGAAGGACACTTTCCGAGCTCTTGGCTTAAGAGGCTGAGGCTTGGCTTCCATATCTGATGTGTCCTGTTCGTCTGCGTAGCTGATCAGTTCTTTCATGTATTGTCTCTCGCCTTCAGCAAAGGTGTTCTGGCTGCTAGTCGACCCACGGCGTGAGCGTGTTCCCTGAAAAATCTTAGGGAGTTGAGGTGCCGTGAAGAAAGAGCGGAACGAATGCCGCGACGATGGTCGATCGGTAGTCTCCGCATTGGGATCGTGGTCAGTGAAGCTGCTTCGTCTAGAGGAAACCCGTGAGTTTTCCTTTGACGGTGCCGTTGAGTTCGGCGACGGACTGGTAGAGGATCGGAGGGCTGCCGGCATCCTTTGCGTCTCCATTGCCGCCGGCGGAGGGCGCTTGCTCAGCCGTTTCCCGGCAGCCTTTGCCGCAGCTTGCTCTTCTTTCTCCAGCTTCTTCGCCTTCTTCTCTTGCTCTTTCTTCTCCCGCTCTAGTCGCTTCTTTTCCTTTTTCTTCTTACTGTTCCCAAAGTCGGACCAACTAGGCGATACACATATCTCGGTGGCCGGTAAATCATTCGATCGTGCCCCGTGCTCTGGGCCCATCGAGGGAGTTATCTCTTTCATCGGCTTCCGACTCGGTATTGTGAGGGGCGGTAGAGGCTGAGACTTTGATCTCGGGGCTGTTGTTGGCCGACTGGGGATCTTAGGTGACTCCTCAGCTGGCTGGATTCGAACTCTCACAACGGGCTCTTGTTGACACGGGGGATCTTGGCGCGATGGCGCGGGGTCGACAACCGGTACTGACGTAAAGGTGGTCGTTGAGCGACGTTGCTTTTCGTTCACAGCCAGTTAGTGAAACTGGTACTTGTATAAACAATCTGGTATCGTTGGGCCGATTGGGAAAGATGGATATTTCTCAGGAGGGGCTCTACAGCAGAAGTCAACCCACCTGACTCTGTTTTTCTAGTTGCAACATCCGCTGCAGCATTTGTTTCCCAACAACAGTTCGACTGCTGGACTCTCGATGCTGAACTTCGGCCATGGCGCTCCGCTTCGAGATTGCGCAAGAGGTTGGCGATTATACTAGAAGTTAAAGAGCAGGTGCGATGCACCAATCAAACGAGCGTAAGTCTAAAGAGATGCGAGAGGTCTGGTGGAAGTTTCTGCGTCAAGCGGATCTTCCAAGGGCGTAGAAGGTGAAGACTTCCTCTTCAAAGGTTTTGCTGAGTGCTTCACAGGTTACTAAGGTAGGTATATCAAAATTGCGGCAATTTGAGTCTCGAAGAAAGAATTTGAGTTGAGTTCGTTGAAAGATGAAACAGGACAACAAGACCAAGACGGCAAGTGTAACGTTCGGTAAAGAGAGAACTCTTTCGACTGTTAAGTTAACACCTTATTGATCCAGGTACGGTGTCCCCGCCGTTCCAATCTCTGTTACACGACAATCTCTTTATGTTATCTGTGCCTCGATGGAAGGCAAATTAGGAAAGGGGAGGATACGATATGTGCGTAGTCGAGAAGCACGGCTTGCATCAACGCCAGGATCACAGAGAACGGTCGTTGGACGGAAAGAGTAACAGACTAACGTTATGTGATCGGCGGGTGGGAGGAAGTCTTTAAAATAGAAAAACATGCAGTAAGAGTAAGGCAGTCAGAGATTCACTTTGTTCGCGTATAAGGTACGGATACGGTACAGTACGGTAGTCAGTCTCCGGTCACAGACACACACAGACCAATTCGTTTTCCTTTACCGGAAGAGGGTAAGGTAACTACTACATTGACATTAATAATTGACTACACCACCAGCAGTGAGAAGCTTCGATTGAGAACCTTGATTGTATTCTGAGCAGTCAGCAATTAATAACTTAATGGCGGCCGTGATTGGGGATAACTAGTTACACCAAAAGGCCGAAGCGGTGGCGGTTTCACTTCCAGCCGTTCATTGATTACTAAGAGGATCATGGACAGACCTTCCCTTAAGGTTGTGACTAACTTAACTTGATACCTAGGTTAAGTCAACGGGTGATGCTCTCCCGATTTAGGGCTGTCCTGACCACGTCTGTCCTAGCGCCAATTTGCCCCCACATGCTCTACCTTAATTTTAGTTCTTGACTTTTCGCCTCCAAATGATCGTCTGATGAACCTTATTATTAAGGATATGATTGCAGGTAAGGGATCTCATCCTCATCCTCATCCTCATCCTCATCCGCATCCGCATCCGCATCGTAGGGTAACTGTAATTCCACACTTCCAGGTATCACTTCCTTCGCCCTCAAACAACAATTCAAGTACAAAAGAGATTCATCACCTCACAGAAGACGAACTAATGGCAGACTAGCGTCCTAAGGTAAGTGGACGGCAACCTCATGCTTGCTTACCTAACCTTCGATAAGTTGAGGTACTGTATGTAGGTAATTATAGGGTGGCGGCGATCGTCAATAATAATCACCCCGCAACAGTTGCCTCTGCTGGCTGGCTGACAGGCCGGTCCAGTCCTGTGTGGGACATTGGTACTAATATTGATATTATTGCTTTCTAGACTGCCACGGTGCCAGCACTAGGTACTAATTGGTAAGACGCCTCTACGACAAAGATAGACCCGATAGGATGCTATGTATTAATATTGTCTGTCAAGGAGGGTGGATTGATGCCTCTTATCGGATACCTGTGTTTTTACATTTGTGAGCGAAAGGCTTTGGAGTCATGTAGACTTTATGAGCGACGTGGTTCAACCATCTACCTTAATCATACATTGTCTACCATGTAATGATGGCTTTTTGGATGCAAAGGCATCAGGGTAATACTTCCTGCATAACTGCGTGCAGAACAGAGTCAACGTCCCATTTTCCGGAACCCGGCGGAACGGCCGAAGTGTACGCATCGCTCAGGTACCTTAGGTAAGGCACTCACTGTTACCGGACGCCGTCACAAACCCCATCGCTGGCATTGATCACCAGAAGGGGAAAGGTGACTTAGACTACTGAGAAAGCTTACCTTATTTACTGTAAATCGATTTCCAGGTGGCGAGACGACGGCTTGTTCTGGAGTGGTCTGTTGTGAAGCTACTGTATGTATGGCTGTCGATCTGGCACTCAAAATGGATCTGACATCCTAAGTTATATTTGGAAATGATGTCGTGGTGTCGAGAAGGTTGTTCAAGTGCGGATGGCGGATTGACAGAACTTCGGAGTGCTCAACGTCGATGCTTCAGTCAGTCCATCCGTCAGTGTTTACTCCGTAGAGGCACGGTCATTTCCGCGAATAAACAGTGGCCACCAACGCGAAGCCATCTCGCGGGATTGTGTACTGGTGAAGATGCCATACGCCCTTTCGAGAGAAGCCCGATGGAGCGGCGTGCGATTGTGCTTTCGTGGAAGGTGTAAAGGAAAGGCTTTTGGAGGGCTTGATCAAGCGTCGGCAAAGCTACCGTCAAAGGGTTACCCATCCCTGATTTGACTTCAGAGCCCCTGGTGAGCGGCTGCCGGACCGATATCGGCCACAGAAATGTCGGCGACGAAGAGTCGCCAGAAGACCGGTCGCCGCTGAGGGGGTGGGGTGTAGCTTCCACAACCGAGTTTGGAGTAGTAAACCACGCGGCTGCGGGTCTTCTCTCCACTGATATTCGTGTTTAGACCCGTGCACAGAAGCCCGAGTGAGGGCAGGGAAGCGCTCCGTGGTCTGCTCCAGTTCAGTGCGAGTTGTGGCTTGACACTCAGACTGCCAGATTCGATGCCGTCGTCACAGGAAGGGAGGATGATATTGTTCAGCTCGTCCAGAATCACTTCAAGTAGAGAAGAGATGGTACTCGCCTTCCCCCAGACGTCCGCGCATTGTGCAGGGCGCATCTGAGTGCGCTACCACTGCCCGCTTATCAGCATTTCGGCCACGACTCATAGGGATATGGCGTACGTTAGAGGCGGTCTCAACTTTCGTGTTGATCCTTGGTCGGCCTCGTCCACTTTCTTCTCTCAACCTCGTCTTCGCTGCCTCGACAGGGTAAAGTGTATTGCAGCAGTTGGCATGAAGAGGCCATGTCGAAAAGGTAGAGCACAACAACAGGGTTTCTTGATAATTGTCTAGATTCTATAAACAAAAATTGGGTTTCCTGAGGTCGAAAGGACAAGCAGTGATCTAACTCCCTCCTGCGACACGCAACGCCACGCATGCTGGAATGTTTATATGACATTAGGGCAATCAATGCACGAATCAGAGCCTTTCCTTCTCACCCTCTTCAATGTTCATAACTTCGTTCTGCATGACAGCCTCGCTAGGCATCGCGTCCGCATCCGTCACACCATTCGTACCGCGTGTGCCAGAGTCGTCATCTACGCTCAGTGAGATCCAGCCATGGACGCTGCCATCGGTTGCCAATATCTTCCAGTCCTGCTTCGCCGGGCTGCCGTCATTTTTGGCTACCACTCCCTTCACATGACCATTCTGAACGCCATTCGGACGCTTCTCCACCGCATGCTCCTCCTCCTCCATGTCTATTCTGGATGTATCGGCTACTTCGATGCCGTTCAGCCTCAAGACCTGCAGGATTGCTCGTGTGTTCAATCTTAGTGTCCTCTCGGGTTCGTCTGCTTTGAAAACCATCTTAGTAACACGTGGGAATAGAATGCCGAAGTCGCTCTGGCTAAGATGTGCGGATGATACGGGGTAGAATATGTGGGGACCAGGCTTGGCCAAGGATGCAGGGTGTTCGGTGGACGGGTCGGAGGAGAGCACTCTTTTCGTCTGAGTCAGATTCCCTCGCCACTTGAAGAAAGCTTCGCTGAGAATTGTCAAGAGATTGGCCCCACCTGGACCATCTGGCGTATATGAAGGAAGTGGTTTGTTCCAAAGCCACCGCATTGGCTTGCCGCGTAGAGGAAGAGTCCAGAGATCTAGCAGAGTGACTGGGGACTTGGGGGTAATCTGATGGACGATATGTGACCCGGTGGAGGGTGTGTACAGAGGCTGGTAGTCTGCGAGATAAGGTTCTGGTCCTTGACGTTGGGAAGGACGCCAGAAAACCGACTTGACGAATTGCACAACAGTAGCCGCACCAAAAGAGTGCCCTGCCCAGGTGATACTACCTGGTTCGTGAAGGCCGAGAGTCGAGCGGAACATGCTCAGGCTGTCGTCGGGATGTTGGTCTGAGACAGATAAATTGACCACCTCATCGCCGCGATCAATCTTGAGCATCGCCTCGTGAGCAAGGCCTAGCTCCCACAGACGGATCCGAAGCTGCTGGCTCCTGCCCTCCTCCACCTCTGGTGATGGTTTGTGCGGCACTGTCCTATATTCCACTCTTTCCACTTTGCCTCGCTGCTTCACACTCTTAATCAACGCCATCGGCGCACTTCCGTCCCTATGATCCGGCGCTACAACCACTACCCCGTGACTCGACAGAGAGCCCAGTAGATGCGAGTAGGCATTTCTCGACCCTCCCAGGCCATGCGAGAAGACCATGACCGGCCATCTCTTCTTTTTGGTAGGTGCTGGTAGTAACCTTGCGCCCTGAAAAACCGGCATCGTCACATGGTAGAGTAAGCGAGGCAGATATCTAGAAACCACGGTTCCGTTAGCCTTGATCGCGTGACTGCTCGTGTGAGCTCGTTCAACGCACGAGAAAAGTTCCGCCACGGACGGACCAGCCCCCAAGAAACGCGCATATGCACCCAAGTATTCGCGCTGAGGGTCTGGGATCCAGTATGTTCGTTTCGGATGTTTCTGGGGCTCTTCGCATGGGTAGAAGATGCGAAAGTGAACGGTAGAGAGTTTTGGATCCGGGGCTGGCGAGGGTGAGGGAAGATCGGCGACAGGTATCTCGACGTCGACAGTACCGACGGCGTAAGGGCCAGTGTAAGGAGGGAAACTCGGTACAGGGTTAAGGTGGGAGAATAGGTGCGCCATGTTAGGTGGTTCCAAGAAAAGTTGCGATTGCGATCTTGCTGAAGCTGGAGAGAGTACAACCAGGCGCGAACTACAGAAAGTACGGCTTATCTACAAGCCTGCTTACGGGCACACGAAGCAATGAAAGTCTAACAATTCCATCGCCTCGGTACCTTGGCCTCATCTGCAACGCCTCTGAGATTTGATGACGTTTCCAAGTAGGCGGGCCGGAAGATCCACGGAACGAGACTAAGGTATTTTCAATGCCGGAAGCCGCTAACCCTGGTCTAGCGAAGCTAGACCGAACTAGGAGCACTGGCACGCGAGCAAGTTCTTCCGTGTGGTGAAGTTTTATACAGCCTCTTGTCAACTGGGAGCGTCCTGAAGCACCCTACGCACATGTGCTACGCTGTCGCTCCAGGCTTGCTTATTTACGATCTGTAAAGGAGTCATTCTGCCACCGTCTTTAGCCTTGGCTCTTGCGCCCTTGTCGATCAGCACAGCCACTATTTGCTGAACACCGTTCCGAACCTCCTGCACCGCAAGATGCAAAGCGTTTTGCCCGGCTCGATTGGTAGCTTGAGTTGAGGCTCCCCTTTTGAGAAGGTCCTTGACCATATCAAGACGATTGTACTGTGCGGCAAGAAGTAACGGCGTCTCTCCAGTGCCGGTTGCCGCCTCGAGTTTTGCGCCTTTCCGGAGGATGGTGTCCACCATGCCGGTGGTACCATATGCAGCGACCAGATGTAAAGGTGTCAACTGATTCGTTCCTCCGATCCGAACGTCCGCTCCGCCGTTGAGTAACTCAATGGTCACGGCTTCATACCCTCTCCGGATGGCCCAATGAAGTACAGTTTCCCCATCCCGAGTCCTCGCATCCACGTTAACCTGACAAAGCAGAAGGGTCTCTACTACGCGTATATGGCCTTTTGCTGATGCCAAATGCAGTGCTGTCCATCCATTCTTGTCAACATTTTTTGATTTTACCGTTGCCTCCCCTTTGGCTCCTCTGGCCAACAGAAGTTCGATTACTGATTCATGGCCGAGTTGCGCTGCGCAGTGTAGGGGTGTTTCGCCAACGTGGTTTCTCGCTTCTATGTTGGCTTTTTGCTGAAGCAAAATATCCACTGCAGGCGCATGGCCCCCGGATGAGGCGAGATGCAGTGTGGTCGCTTTTCTCTTTCCTGTACATTTGCTTTCGACCTGTGCCCCTTCCTTCAAGAGGATCTCCAGGATTCCTACATGACCGTTTCCGGCTGCCAGGTCGAGTGTCACCTCGCCGAACCCCGTTTCTGCTTCAATCCTTGCACGCCTGGCAAGCAAATGTTTCAGGGCTCCCTCAGCATTGCTCTGTGCTGCAACGTGCAAAGGAGTAAGTCTTTTTGCATTGTCAGTTCTGATATTAACGTCAACGCATCCTTCCTTTATTAAGATGCGGATCACCTCGGGGTGATTGTTGGCGGCCGCTGCATGAATTGGTCCCCAACCCAATTCGTCGAACAAATCAATCGACGACATCTCACAGAGAAGACATTTGACGAAATCGGCATGCCCTAACGCCGCAGCGCAATGTAAAGGCGTCTCCTCGTTGTGCGCTCGTGCCAAAAGATCCCCGCCCTTGTATGTTAAGACTGGTATGAGTGCCGAGTTACCAGATCGTGCCGCTCGATGCAGAACTCCTTCGCCATCGGTACCTGCTTTAGCGTCTATAGTGGCGCCGTTGTCAAGAATAGATGCAACATTTTCGGGATGCCCTCTTTCGGCCTCCAACAAAAGCTGAAAGTTCAAGAACGCGGCTCTGTACTCGGAATGGTCTTTGATTCTTGACTCTGCCCTTGCGCGAATTTTAATTGCGTTGGGGCGCCCTTCCGGCTGCGGGGACATGCAGTCGCGAATCAGAAATCGGAGCTCTTCGGAGAAGTTTTCCGACTCGAGAAGAGGCGCTTCCGTATTAGGTTCCATGTGGTCTTCAAAGGCTGATGAACGTGCGCAGAGTTCATAGAGCGTGCCTATGTGTGGATGACATCAGTCGGCCGTGTATACATCTCAAGGGTTGGTGGATCTTACAGCCTAGAGAGAAGATATCGCATTGACAGCTCCATGGTTTATTCTCTCTAGTAATCTCCTACAACGAGTGAGAACGCGTCGTTGCTCACTGGTGTGATACTGTACCGGAGGCATGTATTTCCTGGTGGTTGCAGTGTAGGTTTCGCGAATCTGACCAGGTTGAAGAATGACGCCGACGCCAAAATCTCCTAACTTAATCGCATCTAATGCTGTCTTGGATGTGCTTGCGAGGAGGACTGATGCATCTTAGCACAGCTTGATGGCTGTGGGCAGCTAACACACCATTTCCCGGTTTGATATCCCTATGTATGATTGGCCTGGTCCATTTGACACTTGCTTTGTAACCATCACGAAACGGCGAATCCTCTCCGTGATGGCAATAGGCCAGGGCGTTGGATAACTGATAGATAATCGACCACACATGATTCTCTTCTAGAGTTTCACCGCGCCTATACCACTGTTAACCGCTATGATGCCAGTCCAATCGCACTCTGGTCAAGAGATGTTTGGCATTACTCAACAAGCTTCCCCAAGCTTTCTTCTCTACAGAACTGCATGTAGATCTTTGTTTCCTGCGCGCCCCAGTGTACGTCGCCATATCGGACAATGTTAGGATGATTGAGGGTTTTAAGAATATCGACTTCTCGGTCAACTTTCACTCTAGTCTTGTGTTTGGTATCAAACACAATGGTTTTGCACGCAAAGACCTGGGCAAAACACATTAGACACAGTCTGGTCATCGAGCTAACCATGAACTAGGAACTGGATACCTTCAGATCCCTTTTCCTTCTAACTTTGTCGACTCGACCATAACTGCCTGATCCAAGAATGGTATTTCCATCTACAACTTCATACCTTTCCATTGTGACAGATCTTACAGCGACATCGAATCAGGTGGATGCCAATGGTCTATGGATGGGAAAGATTTAAGCAAATGAGTATTTCAACAGCAAAATCAACAAAGCCATGAGGGTTGTGACGTCTCATTCAGCTCCGTGAGGCTGAGAGCGGCACAGCATGAATACATACAGTACCTACGAAGTACCCTTGCCACATCGGCTGTGTCTCCCTGTGTCTCCAAGCACGGGTTACCATCCTTAAACTTAAGGTAAGCCGGCACATTTTTTCTGCTGAACCTTGGCAGACTTGGTTACCTACCTTACTATATGCATTTCACTTGCTTTCCTGCATGATGCAGAGACGCTAATGAGAATTCGTTGAACTGCCACAAAGAAACACGGTGGCCTTGAACCTGAGCTTGAAGCACGCACCGCGATTGATGCTCCAGAACCTTTCACCATGGGTTTAGAACAGCTGGTTTTCCCGACCTCAACCCTGGCGCCTGATGTTTCTCAGCCTTCTCCTGACTTTCCCACCTCATTCTTTGATCCTGGGTCACTCGACAACGAACGGACCAACACACTGGAATCCTGGGTCTTTGTGGCGCTCTGGAGTCTTCCCGTCTTGGCCTCTTATCTACCATTTGTGGGCTTCCGAGGACCTATCCCAAAACGCTTTCGTCTCAGGCTCTATCCACAAGTCCTGATTTTACCTTTTTTAGGGTAAGCTTGCAGCGGCTCGTCCAAAAGTGAATATCAGTGACTGACTATGAAACCAAAACAGGGTGTTCTATTTTCCAGGCATTCCATTCAACTTCAAAGTCAGGGTCGTCGGTTTTCTTCTTACCAACTTTTGCAATTTTCTGCAGGTTGTAGTCTACGCAGCGGAGACGCAGGATATCGCCCGATCTACTCCAAGGGATCAAAGACTATTTCGTCGGGTTGCCCAGCTTCAATATCTGATCCTACCCGCCGTGTTTATCTCGTCACTGCTGCAGGGTTTAACCAACCCGTTGTCACGATGGCGACTTTTCGGAGGTAGCAGTTGGTACATAAGCTTTATTAGATACTTAGGCTGGATCGCACAAATTGTGTCAACAAGCGTCACCATGCTAGCATCAATGCTGCTCAAAATCAGGTCCAACCCTGGGAGATCACAATCCAAAGTTTGTCCAATCCAATCCGCTCTACGATACCTATGATATCGCAATCGCCTTGAGTGTGAAGTCTGATTTGTTGACCTGCTAGGCACTGAGCTGGTTGTTCGTCGGCTCGATATTCCACTTCACTCGCAGTGTAATGTACCTCTGCTCTGGTTTTATCGTCCGCCTGATATACTGGCACGGACCTGACTTCCTTCGGCCAGGTGCAGCTGCCGCACAAGTCTTTGAGTTACTGATTGTAGCAACACTAAACTCAGCAATGGGCGCATACGTGGGAGTGATTTATTGGAGGCAAGAGGAGACTGCGATGCCCATCTGGCTTTCACAGCCGGAGCACTCAGGCGACTCGGTCTGGCCACTAACCTGAATCATTCTAGGAATCGCGTATGCCCAACCAGGCGATCCTCTTATGTCCCAGTCGGATTTTGTGGTGTTTGGGACAGCAGATGTGCCAGTGGTTGAAGGATCCATTCGTGGTATGCCGACGTCACTTCCGATTGGCTGACTCCTGACTTTTCCAGACCACCAAGGTCTTCGGCACGGTTCATACACGCCATGACCATGTCTGCGTAACCTTGGCCCATGCATTCCGAGAGATCCTGTTCAGTCAGACCGAAAAGAACCTTCTTTATGATTGCTGCATTTGTCAATATCCTTAGCTCAGTGGCCTCTCGATAATCAATGCACTTCAGTTTTAGAGCCATATCGCAATACCTGCTTGACATTGAAGCAGGGCGGCCAACATCCCGCAGCAGTAACGGCTCCCATAGGCCGCATTCCAATAAACAGATCCCCAAACTGTACAAATCGTGCCCTATGTGATAGCGCTTTTCTAGTTGTAGACCGTAACGTTGCGGATGTCGGTATAGGTTTTTTGCCCAATCACTGTCTCCTGATCGCGCAGACAGTTCATCCACCTTCCTAGTCATGCTCCAGCATGTCAAAACCGGTATTCCGAGAGATAACTTGGCATCATTCAGGGTTTCGGTCTGGTCTCGCGTTTCAAACACCAGTATCGTGTCCGGGCGAATACTCTTATGTACCATGTTGGCGGCATGGACCGATAGAACCGCTTCAGCTAGCCTTTTCGCAAAGTCAAGGCGTGACCAAACGGATGGTTTGCTTGATGACGCGGTTTCATCACTTTTGCTGATGAGACTGGCCAAGGACCTTGGGTTGGAGAGGTGCGGAGGGATCCGGAACACCAGCTGTAATCCAGGCTCAACTCGATAACCCAAGTATTGGAGGATTCCACCGCTCGGAAACCCACGGGCCAGGTGGTTGGCAATCTCCTTCACGGTGTCGTGGGCGGTCAGTGCGCTCCCGTCAGCCGCCACCTGCAACTCGATAATAACGCCCACCTCTTCCATCTTGTCGTCGTCATCTTTGTACTCCGCCGAAGCCAGAATGGCATGCGATGCGAGTGCAAGGGGCACACCCATGAAGCCTTCGTAGTTCTTCGTGGTGAGAAGGAAGCTGCGCGCCGTCAAGTGCCTGTCCTTCGTGCAAAGTGGTCTGGTCTTCTCCAATAACACGATGAGTAGGAAGAACTGAGACTGCCATTTCAGCCAGTTCTCCAGAACGTGCTTCAGCTTCTTCTCCTTGCAGGTAAAAATCAACCGGTTTACCTGCCCATTCTTATCCACACATCTGTTCAGAATACCGTCCGCGTCCTCGCAGTACCCTTGTAGCTTCCGTAAATGTCTCTCCACCAACACCCTCTGTTCCCTGGCCCCTTCCGGTCCGCTTGAGGCCTTGCTCAGAGACCTTTCTGCATACTGTAAGCAGTACTGCAGTTGCCCGTTCAGCAGGTCGTGCGTGAAGTCTTGTATCTCGCACAGTAGAGCGGGGGCTTTACGGAAGGACCGGGCCCGCTCGAGGATCAGTCGAGACAGTTGATAGATTCGGCACAAGACCTCGGATGCAGCGGCGGCGCCGGAAAGAACGTCCATCGCCGCAGTGGTGACGGATAGTAGCTAGAATGTGCGATCAGTTGCGGGTTGTGAGGGCACTGTTTAAGGCAGAAATTGAGAGGGTGGTAGTCAGTAATATTACGGTCAGGCTGAAGTCAGGGCGTTGTAAGAGTCCGATCCGGGCGGCTGGACCAGCCTCGCTGCTGAGTAGAACCCTGCAAAGAAGGAATTGCATTAACGTCATTTGGCGGAAGGCGTAACTGTCAAACAAAAGTGTGCACACCCTGCAAGACTCGTATCAGGGTATATATCCAACAGTAACTACCTTGAGTACTGTACGCTTCGCATCTTGCATGATACCAAACCTGGGTACCAATACTAGCACTAGGAGATGATGGCATTTGAGAGAAGTAGCTATTCTTTCAGTCCACTTAAGTAAAAGAAGCCTATGAACTGTGAGGGTAACAGACACTGTTGTCGTATACTCTGATAGTATGCGAAAGACATAACAGACCTAACTGACAGAGCCGATATGAACGACATAACTGAACAGCATGAATAGAACCGAACAAGCTGTCTGCACTGGTTATACTTGATGAAGAGAGTAATTTGTAAAAATTCAATCAACTACTAAATCACTGAACAGCTCATCAGCGACAGGAACTGACTGTTTCATAACTCAATAGGTAAGGTATTACTTGTATGATTAAACGAAGACTGCACTAATCCTGTTCTTCAATCTACTGTGTCATTGATTCATGAAATTCCAGTCCAAGAATGTCTCTGGTACCTACAATAGACCTGTGAATTGACCCATAAATGCCCCTGATGCTACCTATTCCCCAAGCCTCGCAGCCACCTGCTGCAAAGCCTCCAACTCCTCCTGCTGGTATTCCGTGAATTTTCCCCCGCCCATTCCCCCAACCAACACAAATCCCTCCTCGACCAGACTCTTCGCGTCCTCTACCCTTCGCTGCCCTCCCACCGCCTCGATCAACTGCCTTAGCGTCCCCAACGCCTGCGGACTCTCCTTCCCATATCGCTTCTGCAGCGCCGGCAGCAGCTGTCGCGCAATCTCCTCCGCTTCTTGATACTTGCCCTGCTCGACCAGAACGAAACCGAGATTACTCCTCACCGCCAGGGCCGAATAGGGGCTGTCCCGCTCCCGGATGGTTAACATCTTGCGCCAGGTTTGCTCGGCTCGCGCGGGCGAGCCGACCTCGGATTGCACCAGTCCTAGTGTGTGCATGGCTCCGAGGGTGTCCTCATGGTCAGGCCCGAGGGAGGTTTCTTTGGCGACGACGCTGTCCGCGGCGAGGGTTTCGAGAGCTTTGGTTTTGCCTGTCTGTGTTTCGTTCGTAATTAGTGGTTGACCTAGCTGGTTCAGTTCGGCTTTGGTGAAGGTGGACTTGATTTGCACGAAGAGCTGTGGGCGGATCCAGTTCAAGGACTTGTTGTTGGGTGATATGGCGGACGCCGCCAGATTGCTTGAAGTAGTCATTCTCATAGACCATTGGAATATACCTGCTGATGATGGCTGAGATGTGGCTCCGCTGTTGACTAATCTCGTGGACTGGGGGGTGCACTGGAGACTTACCGTATAGAGCATTGCCTAGGAGTGGGGTTACTGTAACACTCACCCTATAATAAAGGTCGTGCTCCCGTTGGCCAAGGGGGAATGAACCGACACAGGGCGGTGCGCATGGTCTAAGGAGACCCCGATAAACAGGTAACCCTGAAGCACTTCCCTGCGCGTGGTACCAGAAGATCACGAAAGACAAGCTACCTTAAATGAGCAACAATGCACACACGGCGAGTACCATAGGTTACTCTACCAAATCTCCATCAACTCTTCCAGGCAGAAACGTGCTGTCAGCAATACGTGTGGCTTTAACTACTTGAAGTTAAAGATATCGATACTACACATGTTGTCCCCGCTTCTGTTCGAGGACACCTCCTACCACGTCTCTTCGCCACGGCCGCAGTCTCTTCCATCCACTTTAGAAGGCCACTCCAATCCCGCACCAATGCTCTACTGCCTACTCCCTCATATGAACCTCTCCCGCTTCCGGGTCCTGATGGAGAGGAGGTTGTATGCGAGAGGGGTGGGCACATGGACGAAACCGGCGTGCTCTTTGTCTGCATGAACGAAGTGGGTCAGGTCCAACCCTTTGAAACGGCCGTAAGATCTTGGATTTCGAGCCGGGGAACATCGTGGGAGGGCAATGGAGCGTTTCCCTCATACTGGCATGGCTTGGTCATCGACGTAGTGACGAAGCCTTCAAACATTAACAGCTCGGCGCAGCAAAGGGGTCTCCTGCCATGAAGGATTCCATTCTGGAGGAATCCCGGCCCTGAAAGACGGACTTCGATATCCTAGGTTTCTTCAGGCTTCCGGACCCACGGGCTTGCCAAGGCCTGTCAGCAAAGGCCCGAGCAAGCAAATATGACACACCATCAAAGCTTGGTGTGTCTGGGTGCTCACAAAAGACAAACAAGGGCCTGTGGGCCGACCTTTTAGTCTTTCACAGATTGCAACATGACCAGAAGCCCCTTACGGGGAGCCTCGATTGCAATAGCCATTCATTAGCCGGAATTTGATCAGCATCAGCAGTCTTTGGCGAGTTCGATTTCTTGGGTCCTTGACAGATGAAGGCGGATGTCTTTGTACTTGAGGCTGTTACTACCATTCTCATCTTAACACACGCCATCTTCAATGATCATTTCAGGGGAGGCCGATGTTGCGTAGCACAGCAAGTTCAGTAGTGCATGTTATAGACCGTCTCACTTGGTGAGATATCAATCGTCACACATTGTGCAATGAAAACGAAGGACACCGACAACACTGTCACTGTCAATGATGCATTAAATCTCACTCAGTTCGTTGAGCCCCCGCTCCCATTTCCGCCAAGCCTGACGGTCAAATCGGGTGTGACGGATTCAGACATGTTTCGGACCGTTAGTGAAAAGATGTCTAATGGCTTCCTCATGCTTCTGAGAGCCGGAATAACTGGGCGTGTCTTTTGGTCTCGAGCACAACTTCTGCTTGCTTGAACTGCAAATAGCTGAATGAATGCTGGAGCTGCACGTCCTGTAAGTACATCGACAGTGGTAGTTACAAGTGCAAAAGACCGTTTTGGACGGGGACATTCTGAATACCTAGTCCCACCAGCGGTGGGAGGTCACCCAAAAGCGGCGTCAAAAGTCGCCTCGCCAGCTACCCTTACACCCCCACTACTACCCCACAAGCTCAGCCCTAACCTTCCCATCCTTCTCACAACCAACCATGCCCTCACAACCCGAAATCCACCCCTCCCCCCCACCAACCCCCCACATCCCCTCCTCGCCCCTGCCCTTCCTCATCTACCGCTCCGCCCTCCCCACCCCGCCGTCCGACGCCACAACACGCGCCTCCATCGAATCCAACGGCTGGTTCCACGGAGGGACGTTCAAGACGTTTGCGAGAAGTCACTTCCATAGCGTGACGCACGAGTGCTACGCTGTTGTGCGAGGGGGGAGCTTGTTGAGGGTTGGAGCGAGGGGGAGGGGGGTCGGGGCGCGGGGGGAGGGGGATGGTGATTACGGTGGGGTGATGGGGCGGGAGACGAGAGAGGAGGAGGAGGAGGAGGAGGAGGAGGAGGGAGGGGTGCAGGTGGAAGTTGGGGTTGGGGATGTTATTGTACTGCCGGTGAGTGGGTCGTACGGTACTTTCAAGTCGTCTCCTCCTGGATGCGAAGTGTGAGAGGTGAAGGAGCAAGATCCTGAATCGGTACACGGTGCTTCGACCCGAGCACTAACGAGTGTGTGTGTAATATACAGGCGGGCGTAAGCCATTACTCCATCACTTCCTACGGCGACTACGAATACCTCGGTCTCTATCCCCAGGTATGTCTTATTCAATTCATTTCCGCACACCCACACTTACACCCTTCCGTCTTCATTCCGAGTTCCTGAAGAGGGCTACGGTTCGACTGACTTGGTCGCGGGCGTGGTGATGTAGGGAAGTCCGCATTGGGACAACAATTTCTGCGACGCCAACGAGCAGGAGACGGCGGAGATGGCGACGACTTGTCGGAAGGTCGCGCTCCCCACGACGGATCCGATCTTTGGGGATGATGGGCCGCTGATGGGGATCTGGAAGCGGGCGACGGACGAGGCGGATCCACGGGTATGGAAATGAACACCCATGTTGATCTCAACACATGTATCGTCAAACTAACAACAGTTGCTTTCCGCTATACTATCACATAAACAGGTGCATTGAGGAAGCGATGAGGAAAAACCCCTAATCCTTAACCCCCTCAATCAAGATCTTGATGCCCTTGCCCGCCTTGACATCCTGGAACGCCTGCTCGGCCTCCTTGAACGCCACCTTCCCCGAAATCAGCTCCTTGACGCTAATCTTCCCGTTCGCAATCAACTCCACCGCGAGCTTGTAATCCCCACTGCCATACCGGAAGCTGCCCCGAACGTTGAGCTCCTTGATGCACATCTCGATGATCGGGAACGTGATCTCGTTCTTGCCCATCCCACCCTGCACATACGTCCCGCCATCCCTCAGGGCATGAATCGCCGTCTGGATCGACGGTTCCGCCCCGGACGCATCGATGATGACATCCGCGCCGTCGCCGAGGTCGTGCTCCTTGCGCAGCCGCTCCGCGTTCTCCGCCGCCGGCGCCTTGTCAGGCATGAAGACGCCCGTGGCCACGTACTTGTGCGCAAAGTCCAGCCGGCCCTGCTGGATGTCGACTGCGATGATCTTGTTCGCGCCAAAGGACTTGGCCACAGCCCCACACAGCAGCCCCACCGGCCCCGCGCCGAACACGACGACCGAGTGCCCCGGCTTCACCTGCGCCTGTTTGACGATGTGCACGGCCACGCTCAGCGGCTCCACCAACGCGCCTTCCTCCAGCGTCATGTGGTCCGGCAACTTGAAGCAGAAGTCCTCCGGCAGGGCGTAGAATTTCGCCAGCGTGCCGTCGAAGGGCGGCGTGGCGGCGAAGGCCATGCGTTTGCAGAGGTTGTACCGGCCTTCCTTGCAGCGCTCGCAGCGGCGGCACGGAACGCCCGGCTCAAGCGCCACCCGGTCACCGACTTTGAGAGTGCTGACGGCCGAGCCGACTTTGGAGATGATGCCGCTGGATTCGTGGCCCAGGACCATGGGGTCCTTGACAACGAATTTGCCGATGGCGCCGCTCGTCCAGTAGTGGACCTACGTCGATGATGCGGATCAGCATGGTTTTTCTCTAATGGTGAAAACGAAAAGATGGCCGGGTCTCACATCGCTCCCGCATATTCCCGTCCAACTGATGGCAACGAGCACGTCGTGAGGAGAGTCGAGTTCTGGAACGGGTCGGTCTTCGAATTTCACCTTGTACGGCGATTCGAGTACGAAAGAGAGATTCTGTCAGGGACGTCAGAAAATGCATGCTCAGCGGTGTAGAGTCAGGAATCCATTGCCCTCGACTTACTTGTTCGGGCATGTTGTGGTGCTTTGTGCCGTTCTCCTACTATTCCGAGATTCAATCGACTTCTCTAAGTGTTTTCAACTGTTCCTTACTTGACGTGAAGATGATTCAGTATCAGGCAAGCAGAGTAGATCAGTCGATCATGTGTGCACAGGCACAAGTTTATCTGGCCTCGACGAGACTTCTTCAATCTATGCTTGGTAGACTCCCGTACACGTTGGGAGGTGATATTCGAAGGGCCATGGCATTGTGGGGCACTCTTTACCCCACCGAAAGCGGAGTGACTTCATTTGAGCGGGAGATCTTCCTGCTCAAACGTTATTTCTGTTAACGTTGTCTCTGCTCTCACACGGTTGAGGTTTAGCCGCTCCACTGATGTTGTGATACTGGAAGCGGTCACTTGGCGGTCGGTAAGGCTGTGTGCGCTTACCTGGTAGTTGCGTCCAAGGGCATATTGTACGGAAGATTGGCCGCGTCAGACGCTCATGCCACGAAGGTGGGTACGAAGGTGGGATGAGTTATATACTCTGTACGTGATGTTGGGTAGTCTGCATTACGTTGTAGCAATACCTTATGGTTTCACTGCACGCTGAGCGGACGGCCTTCAAAGCAAATAATCATAGACCGAGATAGCGCACAGAAATCTTATCATCTTCACCTTTCCGCAGTCCCTTCGCACCAATAGATACCGTCTCTCCTGGCACGATATCCACGCAGTTGTCCAAAAACACCACCGCGTCATCCTCACTCTCGAGTGCCACTCCCTTCACCGGCACCTCTACAGATATCTCGACCCTTCCGGCATCGGAGCACACTCTGACCTCCAATCTCTTCGGCTTCTGCAAGTGCGTGTACTTCAACGGCTCCGGCCAGTTGACGTATCTGGCCACCTGTTTCCCTTCCTCGATCAGGTATGCTGCAACGACGACTCGACTTACATCGTCTTCATCCTTGCCTTTGCCAATCGGAATCTCAAAGTCGGAAATTTCGACGGTGCGGTTAGGCTCAAGCACCAGACCACGGTGGATGATTCCAGAATAAATCTCCTTGCCGCTGACCACATCCCAGGCTTTGAGCTGCACATCGACGCTCCGTCTCTGAAGTGTGAAGTTCGAAGCCCACACCTCAATCTTATAGACCAACTTGATGTACGCCCGGGTGTACCTGTCAGCCGGAGTCGAATGCACAGTTCGCTTCACTCCGATGGTTATCGGTGCGAGCTCCCGTTTGATAGCGAAGTAGGCGTGCTTTGGGCGGAGATGATAGTCTACGATGGCCCACGACGTGACGGGCCAGCAATCGTTCATCTGCCAGACCAGTGCACCGGCGCAGTACTCTCGCCCGGGTCCCTTCCATTGCCGTCTTCAAAACCTATAAGCGTTGGCGTGGCACTCTGCTTGCATCAGTTGCGTGCAGTAGATGTACTGTTCGAAAGGTTTAAACGTATACTGCATGTTCTCGACCAGGTATAATGCTATCCGTCGCTCGTGACCATCCGCCTTGTTGTGAAAGTCTACAGTCGAAGATTGCGGGTATCTATCCACGTCATTCGTCCCTTCGGGGAGGTAGCTGTCGATAGTCTTGATGTTGGGGAATGCTTCCATGCCAAATTCGGAAACAAAACGACCGGCCAGCTTGTCAAAGTTTTGATACTTCTCCTGAGTGCCGTGCCATACTGAAACAATATGTCAACAAACGTTGACCCGCTATTTGGAACTGAACACCTCATACCGTTCCACTGATGAATATCTCCAACTGTGGGATCTCTCGTATCAGACCCTCCCCATGGTGATCCGAAGTGGTAGTACGTATTCGGTGTGAGCTCCTTTGTGACATCCACCAACACCTTCTCGTAGATATACCTTGCGGGGAACGAAGATTTCAACCACTTTTCTGTGTCATGGTCGTTTCGATCGTAATCCAGTTTCTCGCTCTCCTGATATTGATAATCCTCGTTATTGCCAGCCCAGATGACGATTGACGGATGATGTCTCAGTAGCTTCACGTTCGCCGTGGCCTCCCGCTTGACCAGTTCCAGAAACTCAGGAAACGCAGGATAGTTGCCGCAGCCGAAGAGAAAGTCTTGCCAGACCAGCACTCCCATCTCATCACAGGCGTCGTAGAGTGCTTGCTCTTCAAAAATGCCTCCTCCCCAAACACGAACCATGACTTGGTTTCCGTCCACAATAAGCTTCACCCAGTCCCGGTATCGTTGAGGCTGGATCCTTGGGATGAAGTTATCAGCAGGAATCCAGTTGGAACCGCCACAGAAAATTGGGATGTTGTTGATCTCGAAAAAGAACGTGGTCCCGGGGCTATCATCCAGCTTTCGTTGGATCAACTGCGCTCTCCTCAAGCCAAAGCGCTTGCTGGCTTCGTCGTATACTTTATCTCCGCAGATGAGGCTTGCTGTGAGGGTATAGAGCGGTTGCTTGCCATAGGTTGCCGGGTACCATAACTCTGGGTCTTGGGTCCTGAAGGTCGCTGTGGCATAGCCCTCGTGCACCCTTACGGTCTCGGAACCAACTGCCCTACGGTCTATTGAGATCTCAAACCTTACTTCCGACCCTTCACCCTCGACATCAGCTTTAGCAGTGACCTCGGCAGACTTCAGTGACTTGTCGACCTCGGTCGTAAAGTAGAGATCAGCGATCCGTGAAGTGAAAACCTCAAGCTCGATAGGCTGCCAAGGCCCGCACGTCATCAGAACCGGACCCCAGTCCCACCCCTTATGAGATCACAACTGTCAATGGCATCCTAGAAGAAGAACACCGTTCCTCATGCTCACCGGAACTTACATAGTGATACTGTGCCTTGCGAACAGCCAACCGACTCAGATCTCCATTCCAGCAACCCCACCGATGATCCGGATACTTTTCCACAATCTTCTTACCCATCAAATAAGCACTCTCAAAGGTGATCTCAAGCTCGTTGTCGACACCACCACGCAAAAGTGTAGTGACATCCACCCTCTCGGGGATGAACATGTCCTCCGTCTTCAGGATTTGCTCGCCATTGAGTACCACGGTGGCATAGGTGTCCAAGCCATGGAACGCCAGCACTGCGGTCGAGCCGTGCACTTCCGGGCTAGGAAAGGTAGTCTTGTAGATCCACGCCTTCTCTCCCACCCATTGGACTTGCTCCTCGTTCTTGCCAATGGAAGGATCGGGTATGATCCCATGGTGCATCAAATCCAGATGTACGTTTGTCGGAGACTGTGCAACCGAGAGGAACTCGGACGTCTCTTTATCTGCTTGTCTGAAGACCCAATTCTTGTCGATTGGGATGACGCTACGTCGGGCCATGACGCTCGGCTTGGGACTCCCTTCTCGCCGCTGAAGGGACGACGGGGCGTGAATTCAGTCTGGACCAGACATGTATGACGATCGGTTCGGTCCATAAGATAGATTAGCTCGGCCTATACATCAGTGTGTTTTACTCCTAAGGTGTGTATCATTTCCATATGACTGGAACGGCCAAGCGCGGGGCACGGCCCAATTCTATGCAAGCCAAGTCATGAAGCGGTACCTTACTGCATGTCTGTGCCATGAAAATCACAGGAAGCACAGTGCCGGTATGAATCTTCAGAGGCCTGAACACATGGATGGTGAGGTACTTTGCACGGCACGAACGACCAAAAGCAAACACGTCGCCGGCAAAGCGGGCCACAGACCCGAAGCGATGTTGTTTCTTCTGCAGGATCGAAAATGACAGTAACAAGGTTTCCTCCGCTTGTACTGTAAGCTACGGTAGGTTGCAATTAAACCTTGATGCCTGTAGGCTGAAGGTGGTTGAAGGATATTGAGGCTACCAGGATCCTCATAAAATCCAACTCATCGCCTTTCATAGTTCCATTTCTTACTGTAGCTATTTGTCGAGTGAATCATGAACGAAGCCCTACGCCTTATCTTACGGAGAAGCTCCCCCCCCAGGCACGCTATGCCGCTGAATAAGAAGAGTATGATACAGAGAACAAAGTACAGAGGCGACAGAAATTCAATGCCCGATCCCACCGGCAACCCACTGATTGAAGTTCGGATCACCAGGCGGAGGGAAGAATCCGCCATCAGCTTGTTGGCCCGGCAGTGGTTGCACCGGCGGTGCAGCAACGCCTTGGCCGCCCTGCTGTTCCATCGCTCGTCGATGATTCAGCGTCCTCTGCTGCCTGTAATACACGAGGTAGATCAGCGCCGCCGCCAAGCCGAGGATGATGAGGCTTTCAACCAACCCCTCGTCAATCGCGTCGTAGTAGTCGTCGCCGCCGGGCATCGGGTCCGGAGCTATTGGATCGGTAAATTCATCCTCTTCGACGTCATGGTAGTAAGGGTGGTCGTCCCGGAGGAAGTTGGCTATCCATTCGCGGAGAGACCAGTCTGGCTTGGGTTCTTCGCGAGTCAGTGACAACGGTCGATGATTCTGCCTCGTTGATCAAGCTTACCTGGATCGGATTGAATGGAGTTGACGTGACCATTCGTGAATGTGTTCCACAAGCTCCGCATCCTCAGTTTCAACAGACTTAGCTTGACTGGTAAGTACGCTTCTTGGTTCGTCTCCAATGCCTGATCGTAGAAACGTTTCGCCAGATGGAAGTCTTGATCGACACCGATCCCGTTCTCATGCATCCACCCGAGGTTCCACAAGGCCTGCGCGCTCTGCTGGAACTCGGCGGCGGTCTGATAACACATGGCTGCTCTCTCCTTGTCTGGACTCGTTCCCCATCCGCCGAGGTAGTAGTCGCCCATCTTAACCATGGAGTCGATGTTCGATTGCTTGGCAGACCGTGTCCAATATATCAAAGCCAGGGTTGCATTACGGAAAAGATTCGATCTTCGCTTGGTCCACCACAGCAACGAGTCAAGTGACAATATGGACTTGTGTTCGTCGAGCATGTAAGCTACGTTTGCCTGACCGTTCTCGTAACCTTGCTCGGCTGCCAGCATGAAATCGATCAACGCCGTCTCCGAGTCCCCGCTCTCATACGCCTGGATTGCTTCTGCGAAAGAAGTGTGAATCGCCTCGGCTTTCTCGGCAACGATCTTATAGTACGCCGTTGCGATCCCGCAAGAACGATCTCTGCCGACACCCTGGTTGCTCAGCTCGGCAAGGTAGTAAAAAGACTCGATATGTCCGTGTCTGGCCGCGAGCTCGAAATACCTGATCGCGGTTTGGACGTCGCCCTGGTCGAGAAACAGCTTCCCCAAGTTGACTTGAGCGGAAGCAAAGTCTTGGTCTGCCGCAGCCTTGAAGTAGTCCGTAGCCTTGAGCGCGTCCTGGGGAACACCGTAGCCTTTCAAATACATCAGACCAAGCTCATATTGACAGAGAGCGTCTCCGTTCGCGAGACCACGTCTGAACCACGTCAATGCCTTCTCGAAGCTCTGTCCCGTTCCCTCTCCGCGCAAAAATATCCGCCCAAGGTAGCCGGCACACTTCGAGGCAACCTTCTCGATGCCAGCCGGACCTCCGGCGATGATCCTCCCATCCTTTGCCCAGTACTTTTTCGCGACAATCATGAAATAAGCTTTGGCCTTTTTGAAATTCTGGTTTAGAGCCCTGGAGCCTTCATAGTGTAGTCTACCAAGGCTGAACGTGGCTTTGGGATCGCCCTTCCGTGACATCAGATCCAAGTACTCTAAGACATCGTCGAGGCTAGCGTGCGAGTCCGAGTTTGGGCCCGCTTTGTTAGCATTCACTCCGGCACTGGTAACACTGGCACCTTCTCCATAAACGCCCCCGTCTTCGTCCGCCAACCTATATGCATCCCTTTGTAGCGCCATACCACCAGGAGGCCCCGAATGTAGATATTCGATTGCCTTGTCCGCAACCTTCTTGTAGTACACCACAGCTTCGTTGCAGTTTCTCGGTGTCCCGATGCCCGAATGATGTCGAAACGCCAGCGCCATCTCCGATCTTACATTCCCACCTTGCGCGGCAAACGTATGATACAACAGTGCCCTCGCCTGATCCCGTTCCACGGCCCCACCAATACCGGTTGAGTACATGAAACCGACCATGTGCTGTGCGGAGCTATTGCCTGTCCGCGAGGAGAGGTCATGATACCTCCGGAACGACTCCTTGTAATTCCGCGGGTGTGTAAAGTTTCCATAGAGGTTCATTTCCGCCAACAAAAACACCGCATCAGAATCATTCCGTCTCGCCGCTTCCTCTAGCAGCTGGACCGCTTTCGCTAGCGGCTTGCTAAGTGTGCGCTGTTCATGTTCCAGGTCAAGCTCGTCTTGATCTGGCGGACCATTCAAGAATAGAAGGTACAACGCTTCTTTGGCGTAATATAACGTGGTTCCGAGGAAACCAGAGGGCTTGTCGAAGCGTACGAGTTGTTTCTTCGACGGCTTGAGACTCCGCAGGATGGAGAGAGCCTCTTGGACCGCTAATGGATCTTCATAGAGCTGTTCAGCGATACTATCATCGGTAACACGGTCAAATATACCTCTGCCGTCGCCATGATTACCCTCCGACTGCTGGTGTAGTGCCGCCTGGAGCACGTGTTGCCCGTCGCCTTGCGGTTTGCCTTTGGCGTGTTCGCCTGCTGGGTGGACCACATCTTCGGAGTAGACATTTTCTCGCTGCTGTGCCCGGACAACGACAAAGAATATGTATACAGTTACTAATAGCAAACACTGATCAGTAAGATCATCTTCTCTAGACAGCTTGGATCATACAAAGTAGCAGCGGCAGAAGCCGCCGTAACCGTTCTCTCATCGAAATTGCGACAATGTGAAGGCAGTCATAGTACTCAGTTTGGATGGTACGCGAAGATGAGAAGGAAATCGACGGGGCACTTGTTATGAGCTTGAGGTCGTCAGGAAGTTTGCATTTGCACGTGCACCGGAACCAAGCAATAAGGCAATGCTGTCATGAAGAGGCCAGCTAACAGTTCCGCTTATGTAAAAGCACTAGGCTGCTTTGCGAAAGCAGGTACTGTACCTACTTCTAAGTTCACCACACGAGTTGTTCACCACCGCATTTGACATCGCTGACATTACAGGAAATGCTTCTTTATCTCCCTGGTGGGACCCTCGAGATAGAGCACGCTAACAATACCGGCGGCCCTCAATATGACAAGAATATACACGCAATATGGCTTTATACCTGATGTCCCATACCCTCGTAATCCGCTATTTCCGGTCATTCATATCTTCGTGATCCCGTGCTATGCGCCGGTACTAGGATTTTGACGACCCTTCAACGATTGCGGTCGGCAATTTCCGGCTCCATGAGCCATAGTGCCTCGACAACGACAGAACCGGCGGTCTACCCCGTCTTTTGATACTCCAAGGGAGCTACCCCGATAGAGAAGCATGCACTTCAGCAATTTGAGCCATTCATTCCTGCAAAGGACACGAGGAGCGAGATCTGGCCCGATACCGAGGGGCTGTACCCCCGGTCAAGGCCGCTAGATCTATCCCGAATGGAAAACAGGTGCTCTTTCGCAATGCGGGCCGCTTTTAAAGCAACCGCTCGATGTGCTGGTCGCAACCCGAGACGAGAGAATGACACAATGCGTGGGTGATTGTGATTGTGATCGCAATCGGAACGTGATCCCAAGGCGACCTGATCCTTGAGAGAAGGCTCGTGAATGTTTGGTGTTTGATCCGGAGTTCCGGATCATGCCTGAGGTGTCGGCTATCGAAGAGAAGGTCTTCTGGCGGTCCAAATATGTCTGTAGTATGGTCAATACACCGGTCTGATGACTGGGATCTCGGGATAATATCAAGGCAAATTGCGAAACAGCATACAAACCACGTAAAACAAAAGACAAATGACGGCTGGGTAATGGATGATAAGTTTGACTGTTTTGCGGTTAGACTTACAAATTGTTATAAGCGTGAATTTTCTTGCTGCACATCTGCGATCTGACCTCTTGCACCAATCTCCGAACATCGTCGGCAGGCCATCGGTAGACCCTTGTAAGTGGCCCCAGACTCAGGGCTTCTAAACCTTCGACCATGCCCAAGTTGTACCACCTGCCAATTTCCTTCGAAGGCGGATCGGCGGGCCAGGAATTCAGAGGTAATCTGATAACACTTTCCTCAATGTCTACAAATCCTTGTGCTTGCAGGAGTTGGCGAGTGTTGTGCTCGTAAGCAATCGGTCTGCTGGCACGTTGCGTAGCATCACTGAGCCAATCGTACCATTGCCCAATCGGGTTGTACGGTAAAGTTCCATCATCGCACCGTGGCTGCAGGTCAATCTCAACCTGTTCCATGCTACCAAAGCCGGGCTTCAAATGACTGCCGACAGAAAAATGTTAGATGTCGTTGAAGAGGTTTGACACGGAGGACCGAATTGCGAATCGAACGGAAATGCTTACAGAAATACCTTCTGATAAAGCTCTGGCCAACTGGAGACGCTGCCACACGCTTGTCGTAGGTGTATCAGATCCCACGATTCCTCGCCTAGAAACCATGGACTTTCATAATCTCGCGGTATCCGGAACCGCAGGTTGGGTGGGATCCTGTGCGTGAATCTCCTAATTAGTCGAGTGCTCTAGTCCGAGGAAACAGACGCATACTTTTCAGGTTGGATGTTGGCTAGATCGATACCAATCACCTAGGACGAATCATCAGTGAAAAGGGCCGGCCGACATACGGGATTGCCGATGTCTGACCTCCGCTTCAGGGTACTTGCTAGATTCAAGACTCGAGATCAGCGTCATGATCAACCAATTGAGGCAAGCGGTAACAGATGGGAGTAAAAGGGCACTTACTCCGCCATATCGATCGCCCAGATGCCAGTTCCGGTGCCTGCTGACGCCATTAGTCACGTAACTTGGCACGTGCTATGTCTCACATACGGACGTCGTACGTCCTGCGAAGGCAGAGGTGGAGAGAGGTCCGCATGTAAGACATATTTCCGTTCCCGTACCTAAATCCAATATCCGCGGCGGTCCCACATTCGGTAACAGACGAGCGCGATGCAGTTGTTCCTTTCGCGCGACGAGGAAGAGCTTGTGGTAAATGTCCATGCGATCCTTCTCTTGCTGCGCACCACGATACCACATCAGCGTCGTGTCGGGAAACCTAGAATCCGGCCTCGCAACACAGTGTGGGCGCTTACCTCGTCGCACGGGTACATATATATTCCTTTGCGGAAGCCGTGGAACTCCCGCCCATTCTCAATATGGTTATTCGGTACGGGAACCGGGACGTTCCCGTTCCTACCAATTGAACCCATGAGTTTATTGAAAGGTGTAAAAGCGCAAAGAGGTCGACCAAACTCACCCGTTCGTCGCCATACTACCAATGGCTGCGGTCCCCAGTGGTTGTTATACAGCCGCCCGGTCGCAGCTAAGAGCCTTGCGAACTGGTTCGAATTGACGACGTGGCGGAGTGAAATAATCAGCAGGCCGAGCTGGAAATGCCGACGGCTGAACCGCTTCCTTGGTGGCAATGGCCGATGAGTCCGCTTCTGTTGCTGCAGAGACAGACCGAAAGCATTATTCTACGACAGAGGTAAGAAGAGAGAAAGAAAGAGGGAGGACCGGGGTAGGTCAGTTGCAATTGTACTGTATGTAAGAGCAAGTACTATGATATGTACGAGTGATGGTAGGAACAAGGTAGATCAGACATTGAACGGGAGCGTAGCGGAGCAGAGCAGAGTAGAGCAGAACAAGGTAAATCTGAGGCAGTAAGTGTTCCGAGAGCTGTTGTATGTACAGTAAGAGGTAAGGTCAGGTAGTCAGGTAAGTACGTATATCTTAGGGGTGTCTTCGGGTTAAGCACGAAATGGGGGATTGAAGATGATGTCTGTGGTCGTGGATGTATGTGAATGTGTATGTGAAAGCGAATGTGAATTATAAGGTACTGTAAGGTAATAATGTGGGATCTTTGGGTTCTGTGGCTCTGGGAGAGTGTGACATGGGAGGAGGGTTTAGTACGGAGTTAGCTTACTTTGTACAGTAGCAGAACCGCTGCTTGGGTCCCAACAGTCCCACCACAGTCCCACTTCCGCAGAACGGAGGACAGGGTAGGCAAGCCATTGAGAGCCCATAAGAGCCCATAAGAGCGCACAGCATGGGCACCAGTGAAGCCCAATGGGATGGCTATTGGCTGGAGCCACTGACTCGCTCTGCAGTCCCAGAGGACATGTATGGTACCTAAGGGAAGGCTTGGTAACTTCGTCCCCGCCGAGCAAAGAGGCGGGACCTTTCACCGGGTAAGGTAAGATTACCTTAGAAAGGGCTGGTGGTTGTTGCCTGCTCGGAGCACAGGTGCAGGGGATCCCAGTCATGCGGTGTGAGAGTGACTTTTGAAGTGTCCGTGATCCCCCTTGCAAGTGGGGTACTGTTAGGTACCTTACCTCAGGTACCTACTGTGTACCTAAGGGAGGTAAGGTAAGGCCTGTAGGTACCTTAGGTAGTACCTAGGTACCTTACACCGTTACGTGCTCTCGACAGACGATCGAAAGGCTGGTTTCCTTCGACGATACATCCACTGTATGGGAAAAGGTTGGTACAGTAGGTTGATCAACATCGCCACAAGTAACTACCTAATGGTTTGTACTGTAGGTACCTAAGGTAAGGTAAGGTAAGTCAAGGTAACGATTCCTGAAGGTATCGTGAGTTACCTAAGGTAAGATACCAGGTAGTAGTCATGTAAATTATCTTACCTAGGCAGATGTCTGAGCCTTGGATATGATTTGTTGTTCGGCTCGTACCACGGCTCAGCTTTGAACTCTTGTGAAACTGGGGATCCGGCTTAGGTAAGGTAGGTAGCGACCTTCTTGAACCAGCTTACCTAAGGCAGCTTACTTAAGACAGCTTACCTGCAGGTGTACAGCCATCCTGCCATGAATACGGAGTAGGTGCCCTGTAAGTTATGGGATCATGGTATGGATCTCTGCACACAGTATTTGTGTTCATGAGTGCACATGTCAGTTTAACGTCGCAGATGCAGCGCTTGGAACAGGCTGCTGAGGCCGAGGCGCATGAGCCCAGACATCTGTCGACGCCTTCGACCTCACCGCGCATTTCAATTCCATTTCCCTTTCCAGCCCCCTTCAAATCCTCCCATGAGCTTGGCCTCATGCTTCCGCACATGGGCGCGCAACAATTGCCTGCCGGCAGGGTGCAGATCTGACTCCTGCCTGGCCGGACACGAAATCCCGGGAAACTGGATAATGTATGCATGGAGCCGGAACCGGGTGTAAGGTACCTTATCCTCATAACATCATGCGTACCGTTAGGTATAAGGTACGGTTAGGTATCTTACCCTAAGTACCTTGAGTATTCTACCAAGGCTGGTCAGCGGGTCGAACGATTATCATTAGTGTAGGAGGCAAGGTAAGGTAAGGTACCTTAAGATACTGGGAGTTGACCATCTCAGCTTTCAAGGTAACTTACCTTAGCTGTGTCTTGCCGTGTGGGCTGATTCGGCTGTCACGGCTGTCAATGCATCGGACCTCGCTGTTACCAACTTGCAACCAGGTATCAGAGTAGGTAAGGTAACTACCCCTCGCCTGCCGGTTTTCTCCATTCCTGTCGATGGCGAGTATTAGTGTCGATACTCTAATCACAGTATTTGTATTTGTAAACGGCAGGTCTAACTTTATCTACCGTAAGGTAAGGTATGTTAAGTTCATCAATCAGTCACAAGCTTGAACAGAAGCTACATCATTGCAATAGAGTTCATGGAGGGCGCATTTGGCGTCCCAAGCTGTCGGGTAACCAGAATCTGGATGCCTTTCTCTGCCCGACACAGTGGTACCCCAACCTACAAAGTAACATAATACCTTAGGTACTATCATTAATCTTATCTTATCTTAGGTATCTCAATCATGCATAGGTAAGGTAGTGGGCGTAAAGTGCCTACGGTATACTGTACCTGGAGACAAAAGGTATACGTGAGCTCGGCAGTGTTGGACCTGTTGGTTGACGGATTGAAAGTTTCATCCAGTATCATACCAATCATGTACCATATCATCATAACATATCTCGATTGATATTTATACACAAGGGAAGGAAGGGTTCACCGAAGCTCTTCGTTGCATATTCCACAGCCGTCTTGCCCGAACCTGGTGTTTAACGTTAGGTCCAGAGTGCCCGCCACTGGAGTTGATCTCTTTTCGGCCGGTCAAGGTGATGGCTCTTCAAGAGATAGAGTAACTCGTCCGGGGACCCACCAGAAGGACTGCTTCGAGCAACTTGGCCCGAGATGCAAATACAAGTACGAGTAATACCTTGGGCGTCAGGGGACGGGCAGGGAAGACGTCCTGCGTACCCGTATCCTGTGCTCTCATGCAGTAACGGAGCGGCCAGCAGGGGAAGACTTACAGGTACAAATACCTTACACTACCTTAGCCAGTCCCGAACCGATATGGCGGATTCGCGGTAATTGCGGCATCAAAGGGGCGCCGCGAAGTCAATTAATTCCACTCACTTTCCTCCAGAAATCTGTCCCGGACCGCCAACACAGAAGGTTTATGGAGCGATCGGGCTCCTCATAAAACTTGTTGCTTGGATCAGGGTTTCTAGTCTAACTTACCTAGTGTCGTTCCAGGTCGTACTGTACACCAAGGCTGGACTTCCAGTCCAGAAGCACATTCGTGTCAGTTGTCAATGTACTGTTACAACCGGTATGAAGTTGCCTTTGCACCCCTTGATGTGCAACAATGGCCTCCTATACGACCCAAACCCCTCAATAGGCATTTACCGATATGAGCAGAGTGATGCAGATGAGCATTCGGTCTGCTTCTAAGGTAGAAACTCGTGTAGTAAGTCCTCATGAGCATACTACGAATGCACAATGCATGTCCAAGCACCGGTTGCTGATCACCGCCTCGTCTCTCGGAAATAACCGAGGAGCCCTCCCTGTCATCTTTGGGGAGACCGAACGAAACATCAGTGTTGACCCGGCGGCAACTCCAGATCAACGCCTGTCAGATACAGACAGTAGCTGCTAGGCTTACTATATCATTGGAGTGTAGTATGAGCGCCTCACTCTTCCATACATATATCTCGTAGTGCGTACGTTGTTGAAGTCGCCCGCTGACTTATGCTTGCAATTTGCTGTTGCCGTTGCCGTTGCCGTCGCTGGGATATGACATTCGAGTGATCGCGTGGTTGGTGCCCCCAAATACCGAAGAAGAAAAAACATCGACCAATGTACAGATTCACCGTTTCAGGTGTGCCGTGGCAAACGAAGCCGGCTTTGTGCCCGTTAGAGTAACGACTTGTTCCGAACCATGACCGCAGGTGTCCTCGCTCCATTGGCTTCCTCCACCTTAGATCTTCCACCCGGATCATACATCTACTCGATTCTCGAACGCTCAGGCGCTTATGCTGTCATTTCCTCGGACGACTCGCTCCGGCTATTTGACGGTGCAACGCTGAGACTACAGGCAGGAGGCCTTGTTGAAAGAACCCATGCTGGTGTGACTGGTTTGAGAGCATTTGACGACGCAGGCAACGTGTGGCTTACCGCCGGAAGGGATGGATTTGTCAGATGTTGGGATTTGAGGTCCGGCAAGAAGGCGGCAGAAGTACGGAGCGGTATGGTTGATCCGAACCGAACTACTGTCAACTCGTGGACGAGCATGCAACTCATACCCTGTTCAGGGAATGGGTCACCTTTCCTATCGCTGGATTGTAGTACCCAGCGACAAGCACTTGTTACCGGCTCAGAACTCCACATGTCACAAGCAAGTGTGGTCCTTTGGTCAGACCCCAGTGCCCTATTGTTCCTTAAGCCTTGGCTACAAGTGACTGAATATGCTTCAGGGATGTGAGGAATCCAACGGTACCTCAACAACAATATGTCGAGAGTCATAACGACGACATCACCGAAGTATGTCACGTCCCAGAGCTGCTTGACGATCACCGATAACCCCTACCGGCAGGTCCAGTATCACCCGACCCAGGCGAACCTCTTGCTCTCTGGCAGCACCGACGGACTTGTCAACATATACGACACCACCATCTCTGATGAAGATGATGCATTGTACCAGGTCATCAACCATGGGTCGTCGATCAGCCATGCGAGCTTCCTCGGTGGCATGGATGTTGTCGCCCTTAGCCATGACGAGACCCTATCGGTCCATCGATTGGCAGATCCGGATGAAAACACGGAAGAGCCTTCTCCCACCATCTTCGGCGACCTCAGGGTGAAGTTAGAATGTGAGTATATTGTCGAAGTACTACAGAGCAGCAAGGGAGTGCTAGTCGCTGCCGGAAGTCACGGGTACATTCTACCCTCTCCTGGTGGAACCCCTGATAATTCTAATTATGAGCAAAGTGAGCACCGACTCGATTTGGTCCCGCTCAATTCAGGACAGCAATGGAGCATCGATCAAGAGTCGACTTGGCGAATCGACGGCGCTCATGGCGACGAGATAATCCGATCGGTTTGCATAGATGACACGGTATGTTATCACCTGAACTACAATGAGCGAGAGCCACGTTAACGAAGGGCTTTCAGTCCGAACTTGTATACACTGCTGGTGAGGATGGTTGTGTCCGGGCATGGAGAGCCCGAGCACCTACAGATCTCACCGCAAACGAAGAGTCGCAGACATCGAGACGCAAGCAGAGCGTCAAGATGAAAGGAGACAGATATAAACCATACTGATGGCTGCAATCCATGACTACAAATTCCCCTCGTGGTTTCAGAGCATAGAATGGGATCAGGCTATACCCGTAAGATCTACAGTAGATGACCGGTCGTAGAGATGGGGAAATTACTATTGTCTTTGAAGACGATTGGTATCCTCATGCGTTGTTGACCTGCTATGAAACCTGGCAATGACTGTTTACAATGGTCAAAATACCTTACCTTATGAAAGGAATGTCGGCAAATCGATGCAGGGAAAAGCCGCATGAGTTCATTGAACCCTGAACCATCTACATGACAAACCCTGACCTGGCTCTCTTCACGCCACGTACTACTACTCCCAGTCCCCATAAGACGATCGTTAGTATGTTTCGGTCTTGGTCGGCCTCTTCCAGGGGATCGATTGCAACTCAAAAGCGTTAAGCCTCGAACGCTATTGATTTACCTTACCGAGCCGGCCGGTAAGGTACCTGAGGTCCGCGGTTAGGTTAGGTAAGGTCTGGGCTACCTGTCTGAGTAAGGCAGGTACAAATACAGTACTTACAGTGCAAGCTGCTCAGTCGAGGGAGTAATGGCGGGTATGTTGAAGCCCCTTTTGCAGAGAGAATGCTCAATACCTGGGCGGTTACGAACCAAACGATATAGCCTTGGAGTGATGCAACTCCAGCTTACTGACTGACCCTATGTTCAGGATATCGACTCCCTGTCCCTCTGCGAGGAGCGTGGCGTGCCCTCATCCTCCATCTACCTCCCCGGAACTTCATCACTCTCCACTATACCTACTTCATCGGTGTCAGTCTGCTGTCAAGCATCATCTTCTGGGCATCTTCAACCCCAGCCCACAGCGTCAGCTATGTCGATTCTTTATTCCTCACGGTTAGCGCTATGTCGCTGGCTGGGTTGAATACAGTCAACCTTTCCGAATTGAACACCTTTCAGCAAATAATACTCTTCCTTCTCATCATGCTTGGGTCCGCGATATTGATTTCCTCCGCTGTCGTTCACGTGCGGAGGAAAACTTTTGAGAAGCGATTTGAAAGCATCATCGAGGAGCGGCGAAGGAGGAAGGGAAAACGCCGGAACAGTTCGGAGCGGAGGTCATCGTTTCCGCTGTCCTTGATCAAGTCGGTGTCTTTTGCACGTCATAGCCCAAGATCACAAAATATTCCTGCACCCGAAGTGGACGGTGTCGTTGTCAGAGGAAGACCCATTACAGAAAACACCGACCATGACGTGGAAATGGCAGACGACAACGCCTTTGGAGGACAGCATGTCAACTTTATTGACGGGACTGGACCACAGGCCACTGTTCGTACCACTTCCTTGCAGGAGGCAAAAGACCCGACGGGAGAAGTCGGTCAAGAATCAGAGGCTGCAAAGTTTGGGAGACGACCCACTGCTGGAGACCACGTTCGATTTGTGGACAGCGCCACTTATGGCTCACCGGTTTCTCCCATGGGGACAAGAAGGCTTTCCCGGCTTCTGGCCATGCAGGGGGTGGGGGATCGCCCCGATACCATGAGTCACCCTCGAAGGATACCAATATCACCAGCACTAGGTATCAGCTCTGACCGCGACGCACGGCAAGGCGAAGCCGAGCATAAGAGTAGTTATAGATACTTTCCGACATCAGGCATCATCGGCCGAAACTCGCAGTTCCATAGTCTCACACTTGCAGAACGCGAGCGGCTAGGTGGAGTTGAGTACAGGGCCGTAACCCTTCTCGCCATCATAGTTCCACTTTACTTTGTCCTCTGGCAGCTCTTGGGGTCCCTTGGTCTGGGAGCCTACATCGCAAACTATAGAGCGGACACAACGTTACAGAATGGACTCAACCCTTGGTGGGTTGGAGCGTTCAATGCAGTCTCCGCCTTCAACAACTCTGGTCTGAGCCTCCTGGACGCCAACATGGTAGCCTTTCAAGATTCCGTATACATCCTCATCACTATGGGGTTACTTATTTTAGCGGGGAACACCGCTTATCCGCTCTTTTTGCGGCTCATCATCTGGTCGTTCAAGGAGCTGATGCCGAACACACCAGCCTGGCGTGACCGCATCATCACCCTCAACTTTCTATTGGACCACCCGAGACGATGCTACACCAACCTGTTTCCCTCAGCTCACACCTGGTGGCTGTTTGGCTCGGTCGTTTTGCTCAACGGTGTCGACTGGGCGGCTTTCGAGATCCTCAACATTGGAAACGATCCGATCACCAGCCTTCCTCGCGGTACTCGTGTCATTGATGGTCTCTTCCAGGCGCTCGCCGTCCGCTCCGGCGGCTTTTACGTCGTCTCAATTGCACAACTTCGCGTTGGCCTATTGGTTCTCTACGTCGTCATGATGTATATCTCTGTCTATCCGGTGGTCATCACTATAAGAAACAGTAACGTATACGAGGAGCGTAGCCTGGGGATTTATGCCGACGACCCGGCGGAGAAAAGCCAAGCCCCGGATGTTTCATTCTTCCAAGGTATGAAACGTCGCGGCAACCCGAAGGAACCAAGGGGATACTTTGTCAGACAGCAGCTTCGGGCCCAGATCGCTCATGACATCTGGATCCTCGTGTTAGCAGTCCTCTTCATCACGATCATTGAAACCGGTCAGTATGAAGCAGATCCGGTCGACTATTCTGTCTTCAACATCCTGTTCGAAGTCGTTTCGGGGTATGCGACCGTCGGCATCAGTGTTGGGCTCCCCAACGTCGCTTACAGCTTCAGCGGAGGCTGGCACGCCCTCAGCAAACTTATCCTGTGTTTCGTCATGATCAGAGGAAGACATCGGGGCTTGCCGGTCGCTATCGACCGAGCTGTATTGTTGCCCGGTGAGCATCTGGCTGCGGCGGAGGAGGAAGATGCGCAAATCAGATTGGAGCGCACCATGAGCAAAGGGCGTCGAGTCTGATTCACTGGAGTTTGGTTGGACTGGTCGAGGCGCACCATGAGCAAAGGGCGTCGAGTCTGATTCACTGGAGTTTGGTTGGACTGGTCGAGGCGTACAGCTTGAAAAGATAGACCATGGCGCTTTCAACCAACTACCTTAGTGTCCAATATCCCATGTGTAATATACATTATCTGTAGGGTTATATAGTTCTGAGCGTTGAGCGCATGCTGTTTTCTACTATCTCGAGATATCCCGGTATCATGAAAAACACACAGACTATGAACGTATACATTTATTATATCGCCTGAAGGTTTTGACAAAGTGAATGTGAGTTGAAATTGACCACCACTGCAAATTCATTGTTCCCGCGCTTGATTGGCGTGAGCTCATCAGTCAACACTCCATCCCACGACCTTTGACGAAAATGCCTTCCTTGACGCCCCCAATCTCGGTCCTCTTACCATGCATCGTATTAGTGGCCCTTCTGGCTCGGCCGGCGTCTGCGTTTGGAGCGGGTAATATCGCGTCTACAGCTCGCATTGAGGGTCAGAATTGGAGGCATGGCGATATCGAAGATACCCTTCTCACACTCTTGATCTCCCGTGCGGCCGGGGGGAAGAAGTTCGGTAAGCTCAACGTAAAGCGTGTATACTTTGGAAACTGGTTGCGGGACTACAGCCAGGCTGTCGACGTTGGGACGGTCAAATATGTCTCGGCTGAAGCCATACGCATTATCTTGTGGGTGCTGGGCTTTCTCAGCTTTGGGTAAGTCGTGTCAAACCGGATCCTTGGAAACGTTCAGAGTCTGACTTGAAGATAACCAGGTTCGGCACGAAAGAGTTCGAGGTCACCGCCGACAGATTGGGCTGCTACCGTCCGGAGGAGCACATCGATAACCCGAAGGACTATGCGGACAACCTTGATGCTCGTCAATACGATCGTAGGCTACGTGGGCCCGTTGATGAGCGTAGAGAGCTGTCTATCAACCCACAAACTGGTAAGCTCTTACAAACATCCGTCATCTGAAAGGGACCTGGCTCTCACCCCTGGAGCAAGTATTCAGCTGAATGACACGGCTTTCCAGGTCTCAAGAACTATATAGCCTCCGAAAACTTGGGAATTACTACCTCTGCAGGCTTAGTACGCAATCTATTCGGCCGATGTATACAACTCGGTAGGCAGTATGCGCGGACCCAAAATAAGGCGGATCTCTATGAAGCTCTGCGTCTGCTGGGAACGGGCTGCCACTGCTTGGAAGACTACTCAGCACACTCCAACTACACCGAGCTAGCTCTGATTGAATTGGGTGAGCGAGGGGTCTTTCCACATGTCGGACGTCAAACTTTAATCAACCTCCCTGGCGCTGCTTGTGGACCTGTATTTCCAATAGTGACTGGCACATTTGGTGGTGTTGACTTCCTACACTCCGTAATGGGAGAATTTTCAGACAAAGCCACGCAGTCTGAGATCCAGGAGCTACAGGGTACGATACAGCAGTCACAGAGCGGTCAGGGCAACGTCAGCATACTTCGAGACTTGCTCAATCAGGTACCAAGCGGCCTCTTTGGTGGGAAAGATCAAGCTGGCAAGGCAGACGATTTACAACAAACTGCACAAGCAGCACAGCTACAGAATACGCACATCATCCCTCGCCAACCTGAAGAGTGGACAAGACAGCTTCAGGAGGTCTCCAAGCAGATTTATCCTATTCTTGAGTGGCATGACGAGATTATGCAGTCCATTACAGAGACGATTGAGAACATCCCAATTCTACCAGCTCTGATCGAACAGATCGAAGATGAGATCAATGTTTTCGTTTTCTCACTCTTAGCGCCATTCGTATTGCCAATCATCAATCAGGTAAAGACTGAATTAGCTACAGGCTCGTCAGAAATCATCGAGAGCAGCAGGGAGAAACAACACATCGTTTTCCGCGACGACCGGTGCTCAGACCCGACCCACTCCATGCTCTCAAAGGACCACTTCTCCAACATCTTGAACGAGCCGGCAGGCAAAGTCGCCAGCCAGGTATTAAAGTGGGTTGTTCCGCAGCTGATTGCTTGCTGGGATGACGAACGCATCAACGTCGATCGTACTCTCACCCGCATCGTGAGCGGTGTTTTTCATCACCCGGCACTCGCCAATTATGGAGATGATGGTGCTGTCGATGGTCGACGCCTTATGTTTGGTGTTGTGCAGCAATGGTGGGGACAGAAGCAAGAATACGAGCGGGCCGCCTTGCGTCAACAGCTAAGCCGTGACGGTGTCGAGCAAGGTAGGAACCATAAAGAAGGCGTGCAGGACAGCGGTCATGGTTGTGGGAAGCCTCTTGGTATGCCGACAGCGAAAACTGCCGGCAGTTCCGGTGCGATTGGTGGACCTGCTGCCGGAGCTGTTCTTGGCGGTCTGACGCAAGCCTTCGCTGGAGAGTTTGGTAATTCCAGCGGCGGTGGCATGCGCCCAAATGCAGGCCGTCCATCTGATAGCTTCAGCAAGCTTGCAGGCGACGCTGTTGGCGGGGGCGCTTTCGGTGGTATTATCGGTGGACTCGTTGGCGGGGTCGGGAGTGGTTTGCTTGGCAGTGCTCTCGAGGGCCCAGATGTCCAGAAGCAGGTTTATCAGCAACAGAGATATGAGCCTGATGGTTCATACACTCAAAGCGTTACCGAAACAGGCCGCAGCCGAGTCCACGGCGAACAGCAGCGATACGGTCAAGCGGAGTGCAGCCGCACCACCCTGGCGGGAGGCGGGTATCGAGAAGAAGTACAGCGTTACGAACAAGATGGAGAATATGGCCAGTCCGGTTACGGAGAGCAGATCATCAGGGAAAATCGCCCGAGGTATGGTGGCGGCTATGAGGAAACGATAGAAAGGAGATATGAACGACCTGGAGGTGAATGGGAGTCAGAGCTACGCCGCGAAGGTCGAGGTGCTGGTGGCGAATTTCACGAAAAAATCGAACATCACAAAGGTCACGGCGGGTATGGCAACGGTTCGGGATCTGAGGATGAATACAAGAAAGAGAAAAAGCACAAGCACAAGGATGAGCATAAGAAGAAGCACCATGAAGATTACCCTGACTCCGATGAAGATAAAGCGCGGCGTTATGGCCAGCAGGCCGACACTTACGGTCGGGAGGGTCGCCGGCCCCATGAGCAAGCTAATGACTACCAACCACGCGCGGGCTATGGAGACGAGCGGCACGAGTTTGGTCAAGGCTACGGCTCCCAAGAACGTCGCGGATTCACGGGGGGAAGTACGTATCGCCCTGGCTACGAATCGGGCGGGATGGAAGGCGGTCTGCGCAGTGAGCGGTATGAGACCGAAAGCCGTCCTGCCTATGGTTCGGGCTACGATGCGGAAAGGCCAGAATATGGTCATGGGCGACCTGGAGGCGCTCACGAGTGCGAAGAAGGCTGGGACAGGCGTGAAGAGTATGGGCGTAGGGACGATTTCGCTGAACAGGCGGGATACGGCCGAGAAGAGCGTTTTGGAAGAGAGGAACGGCAGGAGAGAGAAGAGAGTTTTGCAGGAAGAGGCGTCGGGGAGGACCAGGGTTACGGTGAAAGGGATGAGTATCAGGAACGACGTGGATATGAAGATGATTATTGAGGTGTGGCGATGACGATACCGATACCCACCCGTCCATTGGACGAAGCGGGCTGTGCTGGATCTTTCAGCTCAATCTAGACACTGCTTACCTAGCCCATCCGATGATTGCAATTGAAGCTCTTAGCGGTAGGGCGAAGAGGAGGTCTCTTGCGCTTGAAGTGTATTTATCTGTGCCTTTGCTCCTGATACCATCTACTCACGCCTGGTGGGCTGTCCCCATTCTTCGACTCATAATTACAGCACCGTGAAGACTCGGACGGCGATTACGGTTCTACCGGTACGGTCCGTTGCCAGTCGCCACGAAAGCTCTCCCCACTAGCATAGAAGTATGATGACAGTTGAATTACGAAGGTCACATGGCTATAGGTTTGGCTTAAGGTGGCGCTTCACATGGTGTGCTGGCAGAGCTAATGGGTTTCAATTGCTGACGAACGCTGCATCTCCTTCGCCTCTGAAGTCACCCATTTCCTCTCTGGACCATTCATCTTAGCCGCATCGGCCGCTTGTTGCTCACGAATCTGTTCTAAAAGGTCCGGATACTGCGATCATCAGTAGGCAGCTCCGTCAGCTGGATAAACAGAGACGATCCAAGACATACCCATCTCTCACCCACATCCGGGTGACTACGGATGCGATTCATCAGCGTAGCCTCCCCGAGATGACCCCAGCGGCCCTTCGAGAACGTAAACTCAACATCATCCTTTCTTCCGCCGTTCCGTTCCAGCACCCCCCGCCGCAACCGCATCACCTCCTCGGGCACCTGCATGCTCTCGAACGTGGCATCATAGCTAACCCCCTGAAAGAACGGAATACTATACCTCGCCCCGGTCCCTCGTGCTGGGCTCAGAACCCTATGCGTTGTGCTCGCACACACGCCCTGCGTCAGCGCCTCGAGGCCCTGACCGATGGCCACAACCAACGTGCCAGGCACAGGCGCGCAGTCGATCCACTCCCCCAACGTATTCTGAACCTGCAGTCCGCGGTGCTCCGTCGCTTGCAGCAGGTAGCTCGTCAGCATACTATCTTTGTGCGGCCCCACCCCCTGGGCTTCCTCCTCGCCTTCCTTGACCCCGAGTTCCGCGAGATCGGGATACTTGACGATTTTTAACTTGTGCTGCTGCGCTTCGTCGAAGAAACGATCGAAGGCGTCGGCCGGCAGACCGATGGCTTCCGCGACCAGTTGCGTGAAGAACATGGAAACCTCGCCCATCCGCCGAATGTATTCCTCATACACGGGCCGGAACCGCGGCAGCGCGCCAGGGTCGGGCCACTGGTTCGGCGCGAGGAGGTTATGGTATAGCGGATCGAAGGGTTTGCGGATTGGGTGCGGCGTCGAAAGGTCGATCTGCTCGCGCCAGTCCGTCTTGAAGCGCGTGATTTCATTGCCGAGTTTACTGTAACCTGCCCATCCGATGCGTGAGCCTCTTACATGACCGTACCGGCACTACCCCGTCGCGATACATGAAACTCACGACTGTCGGATCAACATCACGGCACCGTACCCAGAAAGCTGGCCGCATTCTTCATCTGCACCTCCATCTTCTTCGCCTCCGGCAGCTCGAAAAATGCTTTCCCTTCGGCAATCACATCGCGCGCTAGATCCTCGGAGATCCCGGTGTTGCGGATGTAGAGGAATCCGACTTCGAGCAGTGCGTGTTGGAGGGAGGAGAGGAAGGCCGGCTTGGTGAATGGGTCGCGTGCGAGGGAGAGGTCGAGGATCGGGACGCTGGTGAAGGACATTCTTGTTGGCGGTCAGTTTCATGGATGGAATCGAGGGGGTTTGGGGTAGGTGAAGTGTGGGGTGTGGGGTGTGGGGTAGTGATGCTAAAGTGCGACTACCGGAAGAGCCTCAGATCGTGGCGATCTGCGTGCCGAGCTCGAAGATTCCTTTTTGTGAAAGACAAAATCGGAAGGTTTGAATTTCAGGTTAGTGCCCATAACAAAGATATCCATCTGACTGTTTGATGAAAGAACACCTACAGGTTACAGATGCTATCGGTCAAAGGAAAAGAGATGGTTGATCCCCTGATATGCATGGACCAGGGGAGTTATATTGAGAGAGCTCGAAGACATATTTGCGCAGAGCAGGATATCTCACTTATGAGCCGGGACCTTGATGTTCATCTCTGATTCTGACAGGTGGCATGTCCTCCTGTTGCCGGACTCAGTGTTCTATAACGTCCAATCCGCAATATATGCCCTTTTTTTTTTTAAAGTTGGAGCACTCCATGGCACATATGACACCAACGGGCTGTTCTAAGCCAAAGTTTCTGTGTCTCATGGAGGTCGTCACCATCGTGTGCGGTTTATATTGAGTAGCACGTCGGTGGAGATCATAAGTCATAACCCAGTTCATCCCAAACACATGCCAATCAACATAACATGACCTGATACAGTTTATGCTAACTGTGTGGAAAGGCTTATATGATCTGGTTTGAGGACTACCAATCTCTTCGAGAAATACACAATAGCGTGAACGTTATCGGCAATTGGAAGTGAGCTTGTTTATACAACGTAACGCTAAATCAGATCGCCAACCGAACATGTCGTGGGTATAATGCAACGGAGTGAGAATGCCTACATGACTTCATGTCTGGATTGAAACCGTCGGCCGCATCTCAGCCTCTTCGGTGTAAAACCCAAAAACCAACCGGAAGAGATCCTTGAGCCACAAATACTGCCCGCTCTTCACCATCCATTGGACCGCTCGGCCGATGTCCGCCGCGCTCGCCCGCCGTGGCGGCCCGATCGCACGAAAGCCGGGGTCCGACGAAACCAGCTTCCTGTAAGCTTCCAAGAGACCCACCTGCCACGGTAGGCTACCGAAAGCATTCGACGACAAGGCTCTGACAAACACCGGTAGGCTGTACGGCCCACCGCGCTGGTAGCCATTGTTGACCGCCGCTTTGGTGATGAGTATCTTGAGACAAGTGAGATTCGGATCTTCTGATGGCGTTGTCACCGTATTCGTAGACGATGTCGTTTGCTCGGAGGCTTGCGAGTAGCCGGAGAGAGTACTGGAGGTCGAAGACCATTTGGGATGAATACGTCCATTTTGATCAGGGCCGAGCACCAGGATATTTGGGACTGGAGCTTCGTCAGGAGATGCCAACTGGGTATCCTCAAAGACCGTTGTCGGAGTTTCGGGAGTTTGTCTGCTGTGGGCGTCCTCCACCAAGGCCAGCTCCGACTGCTTCGCTTGTCGGAAGGCTTGGTTGAATGTGGTCTGGCTAGGCCGCGGAGTGCCGCGATCAGGTCGGACTTGTGTCCATCCTTCACGGAACAGATCACAGAGCTCCCAACACGCCTGAACCGCAGAGCCGAGAAGCTCTTCATCGACCTCCTGACCCTCGCGCTGGTTCTGGCGCAAGCAAAACAGCATTTCTGCCAGCGACCAGCAAGCCCTGAGAAGAGAGTCGGTCTCCTCTGCGAGGCGACTTCGTTGCTTCATCAACCGGTGACAAAGCGTGATGTAGAAATCCAAGGTCCTCTCCCGGAACGCTTCGGGTAAAGTACGATCGTGTGTGTTGTATAAATGGTTGTTGAGCTCAAAGCTCACACGCAGTACAGCGTCCGCTACCTCATTATCCCGTTCTCGAATCTCGAACAGCGACTGACAAAAATCTCGACATAGGTCGAGGGCCGGTCTCACCTGACTGGCCGAGTCATCCTCGCGACTGTCATAAAGTTTCTGACAAAGCTTCCAGCAGCTTTTCCATGCTTGCTCCTGTACATCGCCTTTTCCCCCGAATTTGAACATTCGCTCCCGGTGAATGTGGCTAAGGCCGGCAAGGGTGTTGCACAAAGTCCAACACTCACTCAGTGCAGTCTGTAATGCGTTGATCTCGCCTTCTGCCTCCTGGAAACAATCTGCTGCTCCATCTGGGGTATCATCGTCTTCCTCTAGTAGTCCTTCCCGTGGCTGTTCGAAATCTTGACCTTCAGGGATGTCTGACAATGTCCCAATTAGTGTGGGTTGTTCGTCTCTACGTGAACAGAACGCTTTACCCTCGAGACTACTTGATCTCTGCTTCTTAACCCTCTCCTGGTCGAAAGGATCAAACTCCTGCCGTATTTGTGCTCTCGGTGTTGCTCTTTCCGCCCAATCCTTAGGTAGAGTGATCGATGTGGTGATTGGTGGCGGGGAGACGGGACTGTTTGCTGCCTTCTGTGATCCAGGGTTAGATTACGCACCAACGGATCGGAAAGCCGAGTACCTTGTTGCTATTCTTGACCTCTAACGCGGCCATCGACGTGATGGTCATATCAGATGCTTGCGATGGGGAAGGCGTAGAGCGCCTGAGCGTGGGTGAAGACCGTCGCACCGTCTGTCCAGTCGGTCAGAGCGATCCTATTTGTCATGATGGTGAGAGCCTTACGAAGTCCCCATAACCTGGGGGTGCGTGAATCACCGATTGCGGTTGCTCATCCTCATCCGACCTTGGCCTCAACGACGTACCGGTCGGGCTTGCCGTCTGTATCTACAACACGTAAGCCTGCTAGCTTGACTCTTCGTCGCAGCTAACATACCCTGAGCTCTGGGGGTTCGTCCCCAGCGTCCCTTGGCAGAGGTTGACCGGATGATGGAGTTGTGGAGTGACACTCCTCTCCATCCTCCATAGCAGAGTCCTCTATATCTGTCCCCTCTGTTCCGTTGGAAGACGGCGCTATTGGTGATGGGTCGGGTACATCAGATGGACTTGAAGCGGGATATGGTGATGTTGGTGCCGGTGGTTGCAGTTTCTCGGAGGCCCTGAAGTCGTCTCAATTAAATGTCTAACGCACGATTGGGGGATCATCTCACGTCAGAGAGTTTCTTGGAGATTTGACCGGTCGAGGGGAGCTTGGAGATTCGGTGTAAGGTGAAAAGGCCGAGCGTAGACCACTAGGTGACGGCATCAACGGCGATCTAACGGCCATCATCATCACGGAGAAGTGGGTAACCCAGGCTCGTTTATGTGCTCAGCCTCGGGGACGATCCGATTTCAGCGGTTCAATGAATTGGGCGATGCCATTAAGCTCACCTCCTCAACCACAAGGCTGGACTTCACGTGAAGCTTCGAGAGGGAATGAATCAGGTAGGTAATAGAGCCTATGGGACAAGTGGAAAACGACGACGGACTGCTTCTCGACCGCAGTAGGTTACCCAAAATGCCACTTGACAAATTCACAATGCTGTGCCGATCGCGAACTCGAATGAAAAGCTTGGAGTTATTGCGACGAGTAGGCTGTTGGTCGGACCGGTATCTGCTTTTTGCATGAAGTATGACAAGAGGTAACCACTGTAAGCACCCCCGATGGCCTCCTCTCCCTAACTATTTTTATGCTGTGCCGCACAGCGACATCCAAGCTTAGGTACGGTAGGCAGAGGCAGTAGTACCTTGAGCTGCAGGTGTGGTGGGGTCCGAATCTGTAACTTATCAAAACATCATGTTCAATCCCTTTCAAAGAGCATCACTTGTAAGGGAGGAGGGCATTTGAAGCATCTGACACACGACGATGATTATTAATATTAATATTGTGCGATTGGTGTTCTTGCGCTTCTCGTTCACAGATCAGTTCGCCGTTACGAAAGCTTTGGTGCTACTGTACCTAAGGTACCTATATCAGCCAGTGAGGGAGTCCTGTTGCTTTGGCTTTTAGTAAGGAGGTCAGACTACCTTAAGTCACAAAGGTTCCACTTAGAAATTCGCCGGCTCGAGTCAGTAGTGTTGACTTAGTCACCAATCATTCAGGCAGGAAGAGGCTTGAGAAATGAGCAGACTCAATTGATGAGGCTTTGGAGGGCTTAGTGTGGAGGCATGGGTCAAAGGCTTGAATCCAGGGCCACGGTTTGGGAAACAGACCACAGACCTGGGTAACTTCGAGATCGGCTTGTCAGGATCAGCGCCAGTAATCATGTCGGGGAACACGGAGGCTTTACACGTTTGTCTTACTGTAAGTTACCTTATCAATAATAATGATTGTCCTGATCTATCAGCAACTCTTGCAAGCATCGTTTGTGTTCATATACGAAGTATACACTTCTCTATGAGAGGAACATTATTGTCTATCAGGGTTCCAGGCTAGCCATACAAAGGCGGGCAAGGAATTCTCTCCGTACCAACATCCACCGACTAACTGCCGCCAAGGGATGATAGGATACCTTGGGCTAGCGCGAAAAGCCTCGGTCAATCACCGCTGGACAAGTCAGAGATGTTCTGCTTTGCCGCCCAGGCACATAAGCGGCTTCCAAGGCCAAGCCGCTGTATGAGAGCATCACTCGTTTAGTTTGGCCCGACTCATAGTTTGACAGAGTCCATGGGCCCTCCATCGGTTACAATAAGCGCACGGAGGTACTGTATGTCTTTGGGCGTCTGCTCGGAGGTCATCCTGAACTGCTGCACCTCGTCTGATCTTTGCTCGCAACCCGGTAAAACGGCGATATAGGACCGCACAACTGACACGGTGTAACTCCTCCATAATCCAATGGAACGGCACAGCTGCAAAGCTACATGCGGCAAATTTGATGACACCATGGCAGTGTCTGCCGGGCTAACGCCTCTCCATGATATCAAACCTACTACAACTCCCATAAATGCCGTGCTATCTCGGTCCTCTACAGCATCATCGCTTTGGTTCGATCTCGCTCGGCTGGGTTGTATCTGGCCGTAATCAGAAAACGACCCAAGTGATCCGTCCGAATATAACACGTACCGTAAAAGCTTCTCAATCAGATCGACGTGTGTCATGATCATCCGCCTGCAGCAGTAACGCTTGCAACCCAGTTGGTCCATCGCATCACTGGCGGGGGCGACAATAGTCAACTATGGCCTCCGACATTCGTACTTAGAACACCTGTTAGACGTACCCATCCATAACACCAGCATCAAGGAGCTTCAAGTATCGCTCCCAGAGATCACCGATCACCTGAATCCAGTCTCGCTGTCAGTGAGGCTCTCCAAGTATATACACAAGCAAGGTAGGAAAGCTACCTTGCCACATGAGAAACATCTGACTGGAATGATCATTGTATTGGCGCTCGTGTATTTCGAAACCCGCGTTGTGCAAAATGTACTTCTCAGTGGTGAGTCGAAGACTTCGTTGTGATATGCGAGAAAAGCTTCAACGGGACTAACCGTGAGGCGCTAACTTAACACTGGAAATATTTCAGTTGCGCCAAGCCTGGAATTTAACCACAGCAATGCGGCCAACTCGCTAGGAAATCGCAGCCTTCAGATATACGCTGCGCTTCGAGCATAGAGATTTGCATTGTGCGAGTCATGTCACCCGTCCTAGATACCAGCGTGGAGTCACGCTTGACCTCTCAAGGAACACCCAGAATGCCTCAACCGCAACAAAAACGGAAACGGGAAGAAGCTGGCGACAGCGAAGCTAGAGCAGCCAGTGAGAAGAAGCGCTCAAGAATTAAACGCTCTTCAGCGGCGAATCCTAAGAACTCACAAGCTCAGACCACAGAGGTAGTTAAGAGTGCCCCGAAAGTGGTACAAGGGAAAGATGGCGATCGTGCAAACCGGTCAAAGGCGACCATGCCTTCAGTGGTGTCAGAGAAAAAGCTGGCCAAGCGGGAGAGGAGGAAGGCCAGGCGTGAACAAGAATCTAACTCTCACAACCACGAAGGCGAAGAGAACATGCCAAACGGAACAAGCCATTCATCACTCCAGGATGCGAGCAGTCAGGGGATCGAGGATCAGGGTCCCACTACTCGGCGGAGAAAGCATAGAGGGAATGAGAGTCAGCTGGACGCCGCATCCACTTGGAAACTCTCGGAACCGGTTGGAGGCCGCTTCCTTGATATAGAGCCACTCTTCTCAGCCGATGAAAAGTACGTACCCTCTTTCAGCCGTCAAAGCTCTGATAAGACTTCTAAATATCTATGATAGGTACCTCATCTTGGCCAAAGAATCTCATATTGAAGTTTATTCAAGCTCGACCTCTTCGCTTGTGCGTTCATTAGCCATAGGTTACCACAGTCCTATCAGCAGTTGTTCACTCTCCACGGCAAATCCTAATATACTATTCGTCTCCACCTTTGCTGGGACCATCTATAAGTGGGACTGGGTAGAAGGCAAGAAGATTGCCAGATGGGATGTTTCTTCTGAGATAACGAGGTTGGCTACGGCGGCCATGCCGAACGCGGACGAAGATACTGTCTACACAATCGATAAATCCGATAAGAGAGGGAAATGGATGATAACAGCTCATAAGCTTATGGCAGGCAATCAGGCACCTGGGAGTGAGCTCTCAACTCTCTGCAAATCGCAGGAACCTATCACTGGGATCAAGGTCATGGATGGAGGCATGATTTTAGTGGCGACCTGCGGAAAACGCCTGATGATAGGGCTAAAAAACGAGTTACACCAGACGTCGCTTGCCACCACCACTTACACTTGGCGAGAAACCATGCTGCCCGAATATATCACGTGCTTTGACGTGCGACTACCCAACAGCTCAGTTCCACTGCGCTCGGAGAAGCTCAATAGTCGAAATGTTGGCTCAAAGTCCTCGGTCGACATTGTCGTTGGCAACATAAAGGGTGAGATATACATATTAAAAGACTTTTTGAGTATATTGATGCAAAGAGAACGGCCCGACAAAGCTGGAAAACCTGCGAGTCTCGCTGCCCCGTTGCAGCATTGGCACCGAGAGGCCATCAGCACCGTCAAGTGGTCTCGAGACGGTAAGATCCCTTGGTCTCACCTTCGCAATCACATTGACTTATTAGTAAGCAGGCAATTATATTATCTCTGGTGGTGCCGAGACCGTTCTGGTGTTGTGGCAGCTCGACACTGGCGCAAGGCAGTATCTTCCCCATCTATCGTCAGCTATCGAGACTCTTATCGTCTCCCCTAACGGCTCTGCGTACGTAATTTTGCTCTCCGATAACTCCGTTATGGTACTGTCTACCACGGAGTTGAAACCTACAGCGAGTATATCGGGGATTCAGTACTCTTGGAAAAGTAGCTCCCATCTTCGACACCAACACATGAGGACGGACAAGTCGGTGATGGTAGATGGACCTGGTATATCCAAGGACCCACTGAAAGCGCCTGCTGCGGTCAACCCTCTGAATCCAACTCAGCTCATGCTTGCCGTTTCCGCATCCCAGCCGACGCATCCGGTGGCTACGACGATAAACCGAGCTGCTTTCCTTCAGACCTTCGATCTTGCCACAGCTCAGCATATCTCTCGACAAGCCTTGGCTCGGAACAACACAACAGTCGTCAATATCGGTGGTACTGGGGAGAAAATCGGAGAACCCGATATCACGCATATGAAAGTGAGCCATGACGGGCAATGGCTCGCCACAATTGACGAATGGTGTGCCCCAGTGAAAGATGTAGAATATCTTGGCCCAAAGTATCATGTCGACGGAGAGCAAGAGTCGCGACGTGAAGTGTTCCTGAAGTTTTGGTTCTGGAATAGAGAGGGGAATGAGTGGCAACTGGTCACTCGAGTTGATGCCCCCCACGACCGAAACTGTGTAAATGGCTCTGGTGCTGGTCAAGTCCTTGCCTTTGCTGCGGATCCTACGGACCTTGGCTTTGCTAGCCTTGGTGAGGACGGTGGTGTGTGTCTCTGGAAGCCAAAGACAAGGCGTCGAAACGGTGTTCAAGTTCGCGACAGGAATGCCAACGGGCTGGTCACCTGGTCTTCCGTCCATGTCATACACCTCCCAAATCATCAAGATAGACGGTCTAACTGCCATCTGAAGGCCGCAATTGCATATTCCGCAGATGGCTCATTGCTTGCCGCATGTCTCCAAAGCTCTTCTGCAGACGAAAGCGGTGTCGTGCATTTCATTGATACAGCGTCTGGCGAGATCAGGCAATCGCGGCCTGGCTTGTATGCTGGAAGTCTCGTCGATATGGGCATAATCGATCGATATCTCATTATTGTGTCCGACCAACTCATCGTTTGGGATATGGTGGATGACGAGCTCCATGTCGGTCTTTCTCTGCGGTCACACGGGCTATTGCCACAAAAGAGGGCAATTGAAACCCACCTCGCGGTCAATCAGCAACACCACACCTTTGCAATCGCCCTGTCCATTCTAGGCGATGAAGAAAAGCGCAAACAGCGAGGGCAGGCACGGCAGAATCTACAGTGCCAGATAGCTGTTTTCGACCCTTCTCTCCCCACACCACTGTACACAACGACGCTCCCCCACAAAGTCACGGCTCTCCTCTCCGCAACAAGCTCTAAAGGCTACATCTTACTGGACTCTGTCGCCGAAGCTCGAATCCTCAGCCCGAATACTCTATCGTTTGTGCCGGACGTGGCCGCCGATGCTGGAAATACAACTACACCACCTGCACTTGGTCTCAGCGGCATCTACGGGCCCGACCAGACGACAAGTGCCGCACTCGATAGAGACAGCGGCGAATACAGCGTTGATGAAACTGACGCGGTCACTCCTTCATTTACTTCGATAGAAGCTCAGCCAAAGGTGTATGATGACGACGCGCCGGTGGTAAGCCAAGACCAATTGGCGGGTGTGTTTGACAGCAGTTCTGCATTCGCAATGCCACCGGTCGAACAGCTCTTCGAGCGTGTAGTTGGTCTTTTCGCGAGGAAGCCAAGAACAGCGTGACTATGCTAGTTCTAGGGCAGGAATATAAGCTTAGCAAGGCGCCTGAACTTATAGTTCCATGTAGAAAAGCAGCTCCCAGTAGAGATCTAACCCCATCTCTACCTGGTAGACTAGGTCTTTCGCTACTGTTTTTGAGAGACTTACATTCAAAGAGTTATAATTTTTCGACTTGATGACTCCCATACCTTCTCCCGCCCTTTTTGGCATGGCCTGCCGACAGATGTGAGAAGCAAAAATAAAGACAACAGTCGGATAGCATACTCGATATGAGTTGTAGAGATGTCAACCACATGTGCATCATGATCATAAAGCAGACATAAGGTACGCTGACTCCTCCTGCATCTATGTGGCTCCCATAGCACCACTCTACCATCGGGCCCCGTTTGATAAGTTACCTAGGAAGCTGAAGGATCAAACAGCATCCCCAAACAGAATTCAGGGCTGATTGGACATGCAGAGAATTATCATGTAATTGGCCAATAGCAAGAGTCCTGACATTCAGATTTGATCTCACGGCCGCGATATCTCACAACCATCTCAAAAAGCCTCTCCAAGGAACGATCCAACAACGTTGAAAGGATTCTGACTCCAGCACGATATGCCAGCTGGTGTGTTGGTCCTTGATGGTCCCTACCTCAGGCCCCCAATATTTTCTAAGCCTAGGTACCTATAAGGTACAGGTATCAGAGAGCTAACGTAACGTTAGGTAGACCACTGCAGTTTCCAATATCAAAGTCGTCGGTCGGCATAGTGCTAGCTCATCCCTGGTATGGTACTCTAACCGGCATTTGGGGGTCCCTTGTGTGAGATCGTGAGATGAGATGCTGATGGCGGTGGTTGTCAAGTTTGGGTTATAGAGTAACTCTTTGCTGCATGTGGCATGGGTAACTCCCCGGATCTAAAGCAGAACTACATGCAGCACTCATACATACGGAGTATAGTACTTGGAGACAATTCAGCACTGGCAGAACACCTTTGACCTCGACTTTCCACTGGGCATCAAGCCGATCACCATGGCCCTGGTCAAGCTCTACGTCCTAGTCTACCAATGCGTTCTTCTGCTGCACCTGATGGAGCCAAGCTGCGTAAAAGCTGCGATGCCTGCACTTCGTCCAAGTTAAAATGCTTCAAGGAAAGGCCAGAATGCTCGCGCGGCGCGAAGCGTGGACTCGCCTGCGACTTCTTCGCTGTCAAGAAAGCAGGCAGAAAGCCCAACAGCCGACAAGTGTTAGCGGAGGCTCTTCGAAGTCAAGCATGGATCCTCCTCCTCCGTGCTCGCCAGAAGCTGTGCAGTAGTGATGTGAATTAATTACAGCCCTACCTAGGTCCAGATCAGACGCATCCTAACGGTGATCCCCACCGCATATCATAGCATCATCGAGACATTGCGCATATTAACACGGCCCAGATGCTGACCTTTAACATGGGTTTGATATTGATACGAGTTCGAGTTCGATCTTGACATGGGTTTGAGATCAATCATGACGCCGCAGGGGCAGGCCAGGCTATCTCTCGAGCACCAAGCACCGGGAACAACCTCCCAGCGCTTGCTGCACAGTGGCTGCATGATGCCGCCTTCCAATCACAATCCAACAAATATTGATACAAGTATGTGATGCTTTTGCCCCCGATAATAGAGCTCGAACAAAGCTTTTGTGTGCTTGTGTTCCTCTCGTTCGCGCGCTGCCAAGAAACAGATATCCAGCAGCATTGGGACAAACACTTCCGCATCTCAGTTGACTGACAGTGGCCGCAATCAAAACTTCCACGTTACCATGTCCTCTTCACCTTTACCGCCCATGACCAAGACTACCTCACCTGTTGAAGCCTTTGAGCCTTTGACACCTGATGGGAGCAGTAAGGGAGCGACGAAGCAACCCACCATGTCGCCGCCACGGAAAAGCCGAAGATGGAGAAGCCGGGCCTGGAGATTATTCTTCTGATGAATGCAGTGTTTCTAGTCGTCTTCCTCGTCGCTCTGGACCGAACCATCATTGCCACAGCGATCCCACACATCACCGATGAGTTCAAATCCTTCGACGACGTCGGCTGGTATGCAGGTGCATACTTGTTGAAGTGCTGCGCGTTGCAGCTGCTGTTCGGGAAACTTTACACCTTGTGGCCGGTGAAATGGGTTCTCATGTCGAGCGTGGTCATTTTCGAAATCGCATCGGCTATTGCTGGAGTAGCGCCCAACTTGGTAACCTATCCATAATGAGTAAATGGGATGAACGTAGATACCATTTATTTGTTAGTGCTGAAGTTTTACCGACAGCCGCGTAATCATTAGAATGGGGGGTTCATCCCATTTATTTTCGCAATTGAGTCGAATTAGGTTCCGCCCCGAATTTGACAATGCTTTGGTGAGCAAAGTTAGAATTCAGCTTCGAAATTATTGATTGCACTTTTCAGATTCACGAGATTCGTTGTGGTTGCTATATTGTAGGTATTGCAAAGTTAGGTGTTGGAGGTTTCTGCAACCATTGAGATTTCGCATGCAATCATACAGTAGGGTGCGGACCACCAAAATACCAAATTGTCTTAATTGCATTGAGAGACTTGTAGTAACATATCATTTATGTGCATTGAAAGCAGCCATGGAATTTCAGGTTTTCAACTATATCAAGCTACTAGGTGGTCCCCCACTTGTGGTCTGCAAGCAATGTCAGCATGCAGTTTGGCCCAGGGAAATTGGTAGGCATTTTTGTGACACAGAGCATGATTTACCCAAGAAGATTATCAGACAAATTATTATCACTGTTCAGGAGCGCAAGGAATTATATCAGTATCCGTCCCAGCTAGACTTACCCATCGCTGTTGAACACCCATTCAAATCATTACAAGTCCATCACAATGGATTATTATGTCAGTTCCAGCCAGAATGTTGTCATTATGTCTGCTGTAAAGAAGAGTCCATTCGAAAGCACCTGCGGCAAGCCCATCATGCATCACAATATGGACGAAAGGGGCGGCCGACAAGGCGTCAACAAGAACGGCAAGGGACTGCAGATGGCCCAGTACCATGGGTTCCAGTGGCATGCCAAAGATTTTTCCCATCGCGTAAGGGGTCACAGTATTTCCAGGTGCGACAGCCAGATGAGGTGCGACCACGGACAGCAGATTGCATTGTCTCAGTATGGGATCAAGCAGTCAAGACCATGGAAGAGAGGGTTAAGAAAGTTGAAGCAGAACATCAGAAGGTGATTGTGGAGGGAACTGATTGAGAGGTGAATCAGTGGTTGGAACGAGCTGGATGGGACAAGTATCTGGCTGACGTCGAGGTGGATAAACTGCTGGATTGCGTTGCGGCCCCCGATGAAGAAACCAAGCGAGAGTTATGGATGATATGGCAGGCAATGGATCGCATGGTTCAAGAGTGCCAGAACACCGTTGTTTCCCGGGCTGGGTTATATATTCAGTTCAAAGCCGTTCAAACTGAAAAACACCAGACCTGATATACTTTGTTGAAGGGTTACATGGACCATAAGGCAGTTGTGAAGCATGCCTGACCATGGAAGCAGATTTTAATGTTCATTGGGCGCACCCAAGGAGAACAGGAGTGGAGAAAGCCCAAGTATAAGTTGAAAAAAGGGCAAAAGAAGGCATGGAAGCATTTGTGGCAGGTTGCAGGGACAGAGTACATGTGGAGTCAGAGGGTTATTGATAAGGAGAGTGGAGAAGAGAGCAATGATCATTTAGAGCAAGACGAACCCCAGTTGAATGAATTGTCACACACATGTTTGGATTTTTGTTTTACATTATTACAGGAGCAGTATTCAAAGAGTGAGTACAGCAATGTTTTGGTTTGTGAGCTGGCAGTATTGGGAGTTCAGATATCAGGGAGTCAATGGGGATGGATGAGTCCAGATAACTACTTGCTCATATTATCAAAGATGATCAAGATTGCACATTTTATGGTTATTGAACAGGCATTTCAGAAGCAAGAACAAGACATCAGTGACAGCAGTTTTGACAGTGAGTTGAGTTTGTTGAATACAGACAGTGAATTGAAGCATGAAAAGAGGCCAGAGTGTTTGGAGTTGGTTTAAAAGTACATGAATAAATTCATGATTTGAGAGACCAATAGGGCAATGCAGTGGATGTTAGATTTGCAGACATATGAGTTGAAGATTCATTATAACACCACTGCAGAAGAGTCAATTGATTAAGTTGAAGAGCAGATTAGTTGAAAGGGTTTGGTGCAGTTTACCATGAAGCAATTATGCAAAATGATTGAGGAGTTGATTCAAGAGAGTAGAGAAGTGTTGTTTTATGATTTAATGTTGATCAAGTTCAAAGCGGAGATTCCAGTCATCCCATGGTCATTGTTAAGAGATAATCCACAAAACAAAGAGGTGAGTTGGAATTATTTACAGAATGAGTGTAATATATGGCCAGTGAAAGAAGATACATGGTTGCAGACCTGAATTGAGAAAGACCAGGCATTACAAGATCAATTCATTCAAGAGGGTACTGTATCAGATTGGGATGGCGAGAAGATACAGAAGTATTTAGACAGAGTTGTTTGATTTTGAGGTTTGTTATTGGTTTTAATGCATATTACAGAAGGTCAACCCGCACAAGGCTCTGAGATCACTGGGTTACAGCATAGCAATGGTGTTAAAGGGTGGCAACAGAACATTTTCATTGAACAGAACACACCATTCAGTGAAGAGAGTAATTGGTTGAATTCAGAGGCATTGGTGGTGTTTGTTACCCAGTATCATAAGGGGTATTTGATTTTCAGAGAAGAGAAAATCATTCATTGTTATTTGCCATGCATGGTTAAGAAGTTGTATGTATATTTTGATTGGTTGATTCAGCCATTTCAAAAAGAGTTGAATGTTTTATCATGTGAGAGTAAAGGTTTGTTGATGTTGGTTTAGCTCATGGACCATGAAGGCAAGATTTGAAATACATCACAGATGACAAGAGTGATGAAACAAGGCAGTCAATGATGAATGAGAGTTCCATTTGAGGTTCAGGCATGGCAAGAGTTAGCCATTGAGATCAGTCATTGATTTTTATGCAAGGATCATGTGTTTGATTATGACAAAGAGGATGAGAAAGAGAGATTCAATGCAGATCACCTGAAAGACATCCATGATGTACAGGCAGGCCACATCTCATGAATTGCAGGGAATATTTATTCACATGAGATTATGAAGATGAGTAAAGTCATAGCCAGCATGCAGGAACATTTTTACCAGGCCAGTTAAGAGTGGCATTGATTTTTGAGATTGAATATGAACCAATTTCAAGTGAAGACAGGCCAGAAACAAAAGCAGATTGATGACAAACAGAGTGAGTTGCAACTCAATGCATTGATTGTCTGTGAAAAGCAGTTACAACAGATGGACATTGTGAGCAAGTTAAAAGAGATGTTGAGAGTTGAGGCTGAGTTTTAAGATTGCCAGCAGGCAGTCATTCAATCTATCATGTAAGAGAAGAATTGCATGACTCAGGTGATGAGCACTGAAGAGAGAAAAAGTTTGTTGTTTATGTTACCAGCATGATGCAGTTTCAGCAGAGTTAGTATTGTTGTGGTTTCATTGATTGCATTATGTACAGACATGTTGGTTTGGTGCTAGGATTTGCAAATCCTATGTGCAGAATGAAACAGCCAGCATCAAGAGAAGTGTAACAGAAAGCAATTGGTGTTTGTGATGCCAGAGTCTGCAGTTGGGGAGATGTTTAGGTTATGGATGGTGAGGAAGAAGGTGGCACAGCAGTTGAACCAGATATATATTGATGAATGCCATGTGATGTTGAACAATTGAACTGATTTTTGGTGAAAGTTGCAAGAGATGAGTTAATTAAATTCAGTGAGAGTGCAGATGGTGTTGTTAACAGCCACATTACTGCTCAGTTATAAGAGCAAGTTATGAAGACAGATAAGCTGAAAGAAGTTGCAAGTACAGATGTTTTGAGCTCTTATGAGTCAAATTAAGATTGAATATGGCACTGTATGGATTGAGAGCCAGGGCAAGGTGATTTCCCAATATGCAGTGGTGGTTGAGAAAGCATTTGCCAAGTATTCAGTTGACAAGGTGGTGGTATATTGCAACACAGTCAACATGACTAAGAATTTGGCTTAGGTGTTGAACTGCTGGGCATTTTATCATGATGCAGAGAAGAAGATGTGGATATTGCAGTGGTTTCATATTGAGAGGTGAATGATGGTCACAATGAGTGTGTTTAGCATGAAAATTGATATTGCAGACATTCAATTGATCATTCATATTGGTTGGCTATGTACATTATTGAATTATGCACAGAAAAGTGACTGTGCAGAGTGAGATGAATTGAAGAGTGAAGTAATGGTGATGATTTAATAGTTTCAGTTTATGAAAGCTAATCAAGAGCCTGAAGATCAATTGGTCTGGTTGTTTGTTGAAGAAGCAGAATGCAAGTGTTGAATATTAGATGAATATTTGAATGGGTGAAGAGTTCAGATAGAGTGTAAGAAAGAGAAGATTGAATGTGAAGTATGTTGAGATGAAAGGCAGGTTGGCATGCAAGAGATGAGAGTCATGAAGCATGAAGAGAAAGAGAAGCAGAAGAAGATGAGTAGTGAAGAAGAGATGAAGAGTGAAGTTGAAGAAAGACAGTAAGAAGAGTTGAGCAGTGAAGAAGAGAGAGATGAAGACATTGAAGAGCTTAAGGTGGTGTAGCTGAAACAACAAGTGATGGTAGATGAGTGTATAATGGTAACAAAAGAGATTGTGAAGAAGACAGAAGGATTGCAGAGATATTTAGAGAATATTTATGAAACATATTCATTTTGCTGATGGTGGTTGAGGAAAAAGCAAGAACATGTTTTGTTTTAATGCTGAGAGTTGAAGGGATTTGATGCACAAAATTGGTTTAAGGTGTTGCAGAGAATGATCTGAAAGATGTAGTGTATAGCATAGTACAGTGAATGCATAGAGTGTTTTGTGCTGATGAAATGGTGCAACTAATTTGAAAAGAGAGGGTTAGGCAGTCAAGAAAGAGTGAAGACAGAATGAGTAAGAAGACAGAAACCAGAGTTGTGTCAATTTAATGAGATGGTGTTAAGAGAATATGTGGTGACATTAAAAGGGAATGAGAAGTTTTGATTAATGATGGTGAAATGGATGCGGGAATTGGGGTTGAAATGAGTAAGAGATGAGAATTAAATATGATATTTTGGGTTGCGCAAAGAATGAGATATGATTGAAGAAAACAAGTTATTATGAGAGTTGAGGTGATTTGTGAGTTGGTACAAAGATGTATAATTGCATCAGGGTTAGGGTTTGAAGATGAAATGATAGATAGAAGATTTAATTTAGGGTTAGGAGAGAATTAAATAGAATTAAATAGAATTAAATAGAATTAAATAGAATTAAATAGAATTAAATAGAATTAAATAGAATTAAATAGA
>JAABUY010000560.1_pt1 | contig 62798 bp, 56 predicted proteins | sample 5560271 | NCBI WGS metagenome assembly JAABUY01 (sample SAMN10711886, study PRJNA513374) | rock metagenome | isolation source: Antarctica rocks | place: Antarctica: Victoria Land, University Valley | reverse complement strand
GCCGGCGCCCTCCGGCTTGTGCCCGACGGCGAAGATCCGCGAGAAGGGGAGGACCACCCCGAACGGCTGCCGCGGGTAGGCGCGGTCGAGCTCGTGGACGTAGTCCTGCAGGAAGTCCTCCCGCTCCACTTCGTCGGTGAGCACCTCGAGGACGGGACGCAGGCCGGTCCCTCGCACCCACTCCAGGACCGGTGAGCGCTGGGTACATTCGGGGTCGAGCACGTGCTGGTAGGTCGTCTCCCACACGTCGACCGCCAGGCCGAGTGCGAACAGCACACCGAGGTAGCTGGCTGGCTTGCCCACGGCCACCGCCCGCTGCAGACCGGGAGCGAGGTCGGCCGCGCGGGCGTGCCGAGCCGCGACCTCACGCATCAGGATGTGCGAGGGCGCCTCGAAGTTGGAGGGCACCTGCATCGCGAACCAGCCGTCCGGGGCGAGCGCCTCGACCCAGCCGGGGATGAGGTCGAGGTGTCCGGGCACCCACTGCAGGGTCGCGTTGGTGACCAGGACGTCGATGGGCGCGCCGAGCGACGCAGGCACCCACTCCTCCGCACGCGTCTGCAGCCACTCCACGCGCGAGGCGGCGTCGCGGCCTCGAGCCGCCTGCAGCATCTCCGCGGAGGAGTCGAGGCCGATGACCCGGGCATCCGGCCACCGCTCGGCCAGACCCAGGGTGAGCGGCCCGTCACCGCAGCCGAGGTCGACGACGAGGCGTGGTGAGTCTGCGTCCACGTGGGCGAGCAGATCGGCGAAGGGCCGACCCCGGTGGCCGCCGAAGAGCGCGTACTGGCGCGGGTCCCACATGGCTCGTCCTTCCGTCTGGGTAGGCCGGCCGCCCACGGTGTGCCGCTCGCCCACGGTGTGCCGCCCGGTTTCGGTATGCCGGTCGCCCACCGTATGCGACCCGGAATACGGATCTATCTTGATGCCAAGATACTTGATGATGGATAGAGTTGAAGCGTGACCGCAACCCCCGGCGATGAGGTCGACCGCATCGTCGCGGCGTGGCGCCGGGAGCGACCCGACCTCGATGTCGCTCCGTTGCAGGTCCTCTCGCGCATCTCGCGGCTGGCCCGGCACCTCGACCTCGCCCGCGGGTTGGCCTTCACCCAGCACGGGCTCGAGGGCTGGGAGTTCGACGTCCTGTCCGCACTGCGGCGCTCGGGGGAGCCCTACCAGCTCTCACCCGGTCAGCTCGTGACGCAGACCCTCGTCACGTCGGGGACGATGACCAACCGGGTCGACCGCCTGGCCCTGCGGGGGCACGTCGAGCGTAGCCCCGACCCCACCGATCGCAGAGGCGTCATCGTGGCTCTGACGCCGTCGGGCCGGGAGGTCGTCGACGCTGCCATGGCGGACCTGCTCGACCGCGAGCGCCAGCTGCTCAGCCGGCTGCCCGACTTCGAGACCGACCACCTGGCGGGGACCCTGCGCGGTCTGCTCGAGCCCTTCGACCGGTGAATGCGGGCGCCTGCCCCGCTCCCCGCTCGCGCTGCTGTCGGGGGGGAAGCCCGACCCGCCTGTAGCGCAGGACCAGCCGGTTCGATCTTGCCCGCGGTTCGATCTTGACATTTGTTCGAACTTGTGTTCGAATAAAGCACGAGCATCACAGCGGCGGCGTCCCTTCCGAGAGAAGCGGCGATGGACCGTCTCGAGGCCGAGGTCGCGAGCATCGCTGGACGTCTGAACGCGGCCGATGCCGAGCTCGTCGCGGCCACGGCCCGCCTCATCGAGGACGAGCTGTGGGCCGGGAGCGGCATCATGTCGCCCGAGCACTGGCTCGTCCTGCGGGCCGGGCTGAGCCCAGCCCGGGCCCGGGACATCACCCGGATCGCCCGCCGCAGGGAGCAGCTGCCGAGCACGCGGGCCGCTTTGGACGACGGTCAGCTCTCGGTGGACCAGGCTGCAGTGGTCGCGAAGTACGCGCCGAGCAGTCACGAGGCGTCGATCACCGAGCTCGCCGTCAACGCGACCGTCCCGCAGCTGCGCCGCACCCTGTCCCGATACCAGTTCGGCGAGGTCGCCCCGGCAACGGCCGGGCCGGACGAGACGCCTTCACCGGAACCCCTGCTCGCCGGGACGCCGGCGTGGGCGGCGGCGGCGCCGGAGCTGTCGACGAGCTACCACGAGGGGCGGTTCCAACTGAGCTACAACGCTCCTGCGGACATCGGCGCCCTCATGGAGCAGGCACTGCGGGAGGCCAAGGACTCGCTGTTCCACGCCGGTCAGGAGCAGGTCAGCCTGGCCGACGGCTTGGCCGAGATGGCCAACCGCTCCCTCTCCACCATCACGGCCACCTCCCGGGTCAGCAAGTACCGCGTCTACATCCACCTGTCCACGATCGGCGGCTGGGTCAGCGGCCGCGGGGCCATCCCGCCCAGCCTCGCCGCGAAGTTCGCCTGTGACGGCGTCATCCAGCCGCTGTGGGAGACCGACGGGCGGCCGGTCAGCATGGGACGCGACCAGCGCATCGTCCCCACCCGGACACGCCGGCTCATCGAGGACCGCGACCGAGGCTGTCGGTACCCGGGATGCACCGCCACCCAGCACGTCGAGGTCCACCACCTCGACCACTGGGCCAAGGGCGGCAACACCGACTACGACCGGATGCTCAGCCTCTGTCCGTTCCACCACGACGCGCACCACCGCGCCGAGATCACCATGACCGGCGACCCGACGAGCAGTCACGGGGTGGACTTCAGGAACCCTCCTGGATTGAGGATCCAGGTGGCTCGTCCCAGCGCTTCGGAGCCGCCGGGCTACTGCCCGGCCCGGGGTGCCGCCAGCGGGGCCGCCTGGAGCACCGAACACGTCTTCGGTCAAGCCCCGGGCGTCCGCCCCTACCCGGGACCGACCGGCGAGGTCCTGCACAGCAGGTGCGTCGACTTCCAACCGAACCGGCCGGCACCCCTCGACGACGCCCCAGCTGACGCCTCCCCACCTGACGCCTCCCAGCCTGACGTCTCCCAGCCTGACGTCTCCCAAGCTGACGCCTCCCATCCTGACGTCTCCCAAGCTGACGTTGGCCAAGCCGACGTTGCCCCACCTGACGTCGAACCGCCCGACGCCGACGACCCGTCTCCCGCCAGCTCGCCGGCGGCCGACCCACCGGATCGGCGACTTCGGCTCGCGCCCGAACCGGCTTCGTCGTAGCGGATCGGTCCCGCTGGCCCGCGAACGGTGTCGCCGGCTCTCACGGTGGGCACTGGCGCGGGTCAACGACGCTAGAGTCAACGCCCAGCTCATGAGCCCTCAAGGCGCTACCAGCCGGCGCGGCCACGCCCGATGAGTTCTCCGGCGGACTGCTGGCACCCCGAGCCTTTTGCGTCGACGAGTCTTCGGAACCCGCGTCGGTCACGAGGCTGCGGACTGCACAAGCGGCCCAGTCAGGTCACGGCGTAGTCGCCCTTGACCCACCCGATGACGATCCGGCCGAGCGGCGTGAGGGGCGAGTCGGCCATGGGACCCTCGAGCACGAGATCCCACCCGTGACCCAGATCGGACCAGACGAAGCGCTTCGTCGGGCTCACCGAGGCACTGACCTCGTGCTCGAGCTGGGCGCTCTCGGTGCCCTCGTTACGTGACCCGGCGCCGAGCACCGGCACGGTCAACGCCGCCAGCGCCGGCCCGGTGACCATCGTCCCGTAGCCGAACCCGCTGAGGTTCACCACGGCGTCGGCCCGTGCCGGAGCCGCGCTCAGGGACGCCACCGTGCCACCGAGCGAGGCGCCCACGAGGGTCAGCCGCTGCGCGCCGTCGGCGCGGAGTCGGGTGGAGGCGAGTGCCACCTGAGCCGGATAGTCGCGGGACCACGGAAGGTTGACGTCGCAGGTCGACCCGCCGAAGTTGCAGAGGTCCAGCATCACCGCCCGCACTCCTGAGGCAGCGAGCTGGTTGGCGTAGGGCCACCACCCACAGGATGCACTGCGCCCGGTCTGGTGCAGGAGCAGGGCCACGGTGGGACCGGAGCCCACGGTGAACATGACGAGCTGCTCGCCACCCGGGCCGTTGAGTGTCTCTTTGCTGGCCTCGACGTCTGGCCGCCCGCATCGCTGGCCCATCGCTGTGGTCGGCCCAGGCGTCCTGGACGCGGAGGGGATGGCGGACGCGGAGATCGAAGCGGAGATGGGGCCAGAGCCGGAGCTGCCGGGCACGGTCGCGGGAGTCGTCGTGGAGGATGCGAGCGGTCCCCCTGATCCGCTGTTTCCGCAGCCGGTGAGCGCGATGGTGACGATGGTGGCCACCATCGCGGTGAGCGCCCTTGACGTAACTCGTGTCGCCATCGACATATATCAATTCTGACACACACTTTCTGAAACACAATAAAGTGGCGTCCATGAGGTCAACGCTGGGGCATGCGCTGCTCGGTCTGCTCGCCCGAGAACCCGGCACGGGTTACGACCTGGCCAGCCGACTCAGCCGGCCCGTGGGGTACTTCTGGACGGCCGGGCACAGCCAGATCTACCCCGAGCTCGCCCGGCTGGCAGAAGCCGGGTTCATCCGTCACACGGTCATCGAGGGAGCCGGTCCCCGGGCGACAAAGCGCTATCGCCTCACCGCCGCTGGGCGGCGCGCGCTGAGGACGTGGTTGCTGGCCACGACACCGGACGTCGACGACAAGGAGATCCTCCTGCGGGTCTACTCGCTCTTCGTCCTTCGACCGGTCGAGGCCGTTGGCGTGATGACGTCGATCCGGGAGCACCATGAGCGGACCCTCGAGCACTACCGCTGCGCCCAGACCACCGGCGAACCCTCCGCAGCGGAAGTAGCTTTCGGGCCCGGCTATACCGCGCGCGCAACGCTCGAGTGGGGCGTGACGTTCGAGCAGGAACGAGTTCGGTGGTGCGACAGCCTCATCGCCGAGATCACTGCTCTCGACCGGGTCCGGTGAGCGGGTCGGTTCGCCGTAGCCGCCGGCGGCGGGAGGCTCCTGTGGTCAGCCGACCGTCTCGGCCACGGAGAGCCAGGCCAGCTCCAGCTGCTCCCGTTCGTCGACGAGCGACCGGAGGATGTCGTTGAGGCGCAGCACGGCCGCGTGGTCGCCAGCCTGAGCCACCATGTCGGCATGGAGCCGCTCCTCCTGGCCGGCGATCCTTGACAGCTGCCGCTCGATCCGGCTCATCTCCTTCTTGGCCTCGCGCAGCTGTGCGGAGCTCAGAGCCGGTGCCGCTGCGCCACTCGAGGACCCGCCACCCGCAAAACCCCCACCGCTCGCCGAACCGGCCCCGCTCGCGGAACCGCCCCCACGCGCTGAACCCCCACGACTTGCGGAACCGCCACGCCTTGAGGATCCGCCACCAGTCACGTCACCAGCCGGCCCCAGGCGCCCATCGCCTGCGGTTCTCACCGCGGAGCTGCCCGAGCCGCCTGCTTGCCCGGCCTCCGCCGCGCTGTCCGAGGCGCCCGCCTGCCGGCTCTCGAGGGGGCGCCCCGAGCCGCCCGCCCGCCGGGTCTCGGCGAGGAGCTGAAGGTACTGCTGGACGCCACCGGGAAGGTCGCGAACCCCACCGTCGCCGAGCAGGGCCACCTGCCGGTCGGCGACCCGCTCGAGGAGGTAGCGGTCGTGAGAGACGACGACGAGCGTGCCGGCCCAGCCGTCGAGGACGTCCTCGAGCGACGTGAGGGTTTCGATGTCGAGGTCGTTCGTCGGCTCGTCGAGGATGAGGACGTTGGGCTCGGCCATGAGCAGCCGAAGCAGCTGCAGCCGGCGACGCTCTCCGCCGGAGAGGTCGCCCACCCGGGTCTGCTGGCGACCACCGGTGAAGCCCAGGCGTTTGGCCAGCTGGCTGGCGCTGACCTCCTTGTCCCCCAGCACGGTGAACTTCCGGACGTCCTCGATCGCCTCGATGACCCGCCACGACGTGAACTTCTCGAGCTCGCGAACCTCCTGGGTGAGGAAGGCGACGGACACGGTCGAGCCCACCTTGCGCTTGCCGGAGCTGAGGCCCACATCTCCGGTGAAGGCCCGCAGCAGCGTGGACTTCCCGGAACCGTTGACGCCGACGATGCCGACCCGTTCGCCGGGAGCCAGCCGCCAGGTCACCCGGTCGAGGAGGAGTCTGCCGCCTAGCTGGACGCTCGCGTCGACGAGGTCGAGAACGTCCTTGCCCAGCCGGGTCGTCGCGAAGCGGACGAGGGACACGTCGTCGCGCGGCGGTGGTTCGTCGGCGATGAGCTCGTTGGCCGCATCGATGCGGAACCTCGGCTTCGTCGTGCGCGCCGGCGGCCCGCGCCGCAGCCAGGCGAGCTCCTTGCGCAGCAGGTTGTCGCGCCGCTCCGCGGTGACCGAGGCCATCCGCTCGCGCTCAGCCTTCGCGAGCACGTATGCCGCGTAACCCCCCTCGAACGTGTTGACCGTCCCGCCGACGACCTCCCACGTGAGCGTGGCCATGGCGTCGAGGAACCACCGGTCGTGGGTGATCGCGACCGTCGCGCTGTCCGCTCGGGTGCGCCTGGTGACGATGTGGTCGGCCAGCCAGGCGACGCCCTCGACGTCGAGGTGGTTGGTCGGCTCGTCGAGCAGGAGGATGTCAGGATCCGCGACGAGCAGGCGCGCCAGCGCGAGCCGCCGCCGCTCACCCCCCGACATCGGCCCGATGACGGCATCGAGCCCCCCGACCGCCTCAGCGGCGATCCCGCCCAGCAGGCCGGTAAGGACGTCACGGATCCGCGGGTCCCCGGCCCACACGTGCTCCGGCAGGTCACCCAGCACCGCCTCGTGCACGGTCAGTGCGGGGTCGAGCACGTCGACCTGGCTGAGCATGGCGACGCTGATGCCCCCGCCGCGGGTCACCCGGCCGGAGTCGAGCGCCTGCTCTCCGGCGATAACCCGTAGCAGCGTGGACTTGCCGCCGCCGTTGCGGCCGACGACGCCGATGCGCTGGCCGGTGTTGACCCCCGTCGAGAGCTCGTCGAGCACGCTGACGGTCCCGAAGACGACCGACGCCCGTTCCAGGGCAACAAGGTTCGCCATCACAAAGGGGTCGCCATCAGACGTGGGTCGGATCGGACATTGTCGCCATTACGGGTTCAGCCATCAGACGCGGGACGGTCCCGGTAGGACCTGGGCACCGTGGACCGGAGCCTTGGCGCGCTTGACCTCGCCGGCCACCCCGGAGGCGGCCAGAGAGACACACAGGTCGAGGGCAGCCTCGGCGCTCGCCGTCAGAAAGGCGACTGTCGGGCCTGACCCCGAGACGATGCTCCCGAGTGCGCCGAACTCCTGCCCCGCGTCGATCACCTCGCGCAGGGTTGGCCGGAGCGAGATCGCGGCGTCCTGCAGGTCGTTCGACAGGGCCCGGCCCAGCGCCTCGGGATCACCCGAGCGCAGTGCGGTCATCATCGCGGCCGAGGGCTCCGGAGCAGCGATCAGTGCCTTGCCCCGGAGCCGGTCGCACTCGGCATACACGGCTGGGGTGGACAGGCCGGAGCTGCTCACGGCGAAGACCCAGTAGAAGGTGCCCCGGGCCAGGACGGGGGCGAGCTGCTCGCCGCGGCCTGAGCCCATGGCGATGCCTCCGGACATCGCGAAGGGGACGTCGCTGCCCAGGGCGGCGCCGAGTGCGACGAGCTGCTCACGGGCCCGCCCCGCCCCCCACAGGTGGTCGCAGGCGACCAGGGCTGCAGCGGCGTCGGCCGAGCCCCCCGCCATGCCGCCGGCCACCGGGATGTCCTTGTGGATCCGGATCGAGACCGGTTCGGCGACGCCGACCTCTGCGGCGAGTGCCTTCGCGGCGATGAGCGCGAGGTTGGTGTCGTCCGTGGGCACGCGATCGGCATACGGACCGCTGACGGCGACCTCCCAGTCGTCCGCGGTGGCCACGGCCACCTCGTCGTAGAGGCCGACCGCCATGTAGACCGTGGAGAGGGCGTGGAACCCGTCGCCGCGCCGGGGACCGACATCCAGCTCGAGGTTGACCTTGGCGGGCGCCCGGACGGTCACCGACCCGGGCACGGTCACGGCGGAGGTCACCCGGCCAGCCTATGACCCATGAGGGCGGCTCCCCACCGTCGTCCGGGCCGCAGCGATGGCCGAGAAGGTGGAGATGTCCAGCTGTTCCCCACGGGCACTCGGGTCCACCCCTGCGGCCCGCAAGGTCACCTCCGCGGCGGCCGCAGAGCCGGCCCATCCCGCCAGGGCGGCACGCAGGGTCTTGCGGCGCTGGGCGAAGGCGGCGTCGACGCACCGGAAGACGTCCTCACGCCGTGCGGTCGTGACCGGGGGATCGCGTCGGGTGAGGGCGACGAGCCCCGAGTCGACGTTGGGAACGGGCCAGAAGACGGTGCGGGGCACCGTGCCGGCGAGGCGGACCTGCGCGTACCAGGCAGCCTTGAGACTCGGAACGCCGAAGGTCCTGCTCCCCGGCTTCGCGGCCAGCCGCTCGGCGACCTCGAGCTGCACCATGACGAGGACCCGTTCGAGGGTCGGGAAGCGCTCGAGGAAGGACAGGACGACCGGCACGGACACGTTGTAGGGCAGGTTTGCGACGAGTGCGGTCGGCTGCGGGTCGGGCAGCTCGGTCACGGCCAGGGCGTCGGCATGCACGGTCGTCAGCCGGTCTGCCCATGCGGGCTGGTGCCCTGCGACCGTGTCGGGAAGGGCCCTCGCGAGCACCGGGTCGACCTCGATCGCCCAGACGTGGGCGACCTCGGGCAGCAGCGCGAGGGTGAGGGAGCCCAGCCCGGGGCCCACCTCCACGACGCAGTCCTCGGGGCCCACCCCGGCGAGTCGGACGATGCGGCGCACGGTGTTGGCGTCGACGACGAAGTTCTGCCCCCACTGCTTCGTGGGGCGCAGACGCAGCCGGGTGGCCAGCTCGCGGACCTGCGAGCGGCCGAGGAGTCCGGAGAAAGGCTGGCCGCCGGACCCCCGTGCTGCCGTAGCCGTTGCGTCCGCCTCGCTCATCTCCGCCACCCTAGTGGCGTCCACGAGCAGAGGCCTCCTCCCGTCGGCCCGCTCGGGCGCTGCGCGGTGGCGGTTGCGGGCGGGTCAGGACCAGCTGCCGTAGATCCGTTCGCTGTTGGTCGCGAGCGCAGTGCAGAGCGTCGGCACGTCGAGGTTGAGGACGTCGGCCATCGCCCGAACGGTGAGCGGCACCAGGTAGGAGGCGTTCGTCGCGCCGCGGTGGGGGCTGGGAGCGAGGTAGGGCGCATCGGTCTCGACGAGGAGGTGCTCACGCGGTATGACGGAGAGGGCGTTGCGCAGGCCGCCAGCGTTCTTGAAGGTCACCGTGCCCGAGAACGACAGCATGAGGCCCCGCTCCACGGCGACGCGAGCCATGGGCAGGTCACCCGAAAAGCAGTGCAGGACCGTGCGCTCGGGGATGCCCTCCTCACCGAGGATGCGCAGGACGTCCTCGTGGGCGTCGCGGTCGTGGATCTGCAGGGCCTTGCCGGTGCGCTTGGCGAGGTCGATGTGCCACCGGAAGGCCTCCTGCTGCGCAGGGATCCCGTCGGCGCCGGTGCGAAAGTAGTCGAGCCCCGTCTCGCCGATGACCCGCACCCGGGGGTGCGAAGCGAGCTGCTCGATCTCGGTCAGCGCGTCGTCGAGCCGCCCCGAGGCCGCGAGCCGTGGAATCTCGTTGGGGTGCAACGCTACCCCGCCCAACAGAGCCGTATGCCGGTCGACCACGTCGACGGTGAAGCGCGCCCCCGGCAGATCGCACCCGATCTGCACGAGACGGGAGACGCCGACCGACGTCGCCTCGGCGATCGCCGCGCCGACGTCGACGGGCTCCTCCCCCTCACGAGCGATGTCGAGGTGCACATGGTTGTCGACGACCGGGATCGGCAAGGGGTCGGGCGCCTGCGGCTTGTCCCGCGACGAGCTCTGGTGGGGGCTCACCTCAGCCCTGCCCATGCGAGTCGCCGGCCTCCGGCTCGCCCGTCGCACCGCGGGCGTCCGGCTCTCGCCGGTCGCCGGTCACCGTTCCATCCTCGGCGACAGCCTGACCGGAGTGGGCGTCGAGCGCGGGGTCGTCCGTCTCCTCGACGACACCGCGCATCCGGTCGAGCTCCTCCTGCACGACCGACGGGTCGAACTTGACGAAGACGGGCACCGGCTTGACGATCGGCGTCGCGACGACCACCGGGCGCGACTCCCATGACGGCGTCGTCGAGTAGTCGCCCGTGATGACGGGATAGCCCGGGCCGCCGTCGAGGTCCTCTACCTGCTCGAGCCGCGGCATCGGCACGAGCTCGCCCACGCCGCCGAGCACCGCGTGCACCTTGTTGGAGCTGTGCGGAACGAACGGTGAGATCAGCGTGTTGAGGTCGCTGACCGCCTGGGCCAGGACGTGCAGCACCGTGCCCAACCGCTCGCGCTGGTGCTCACCCTTGAGCCGGTAAGGCTCGGTCTCGGAGACGTAGCGGTTCGCCTCCCCGACGATCCGCATCACCTCGGCGATGGCGTTCTTCTGCCGGTGCCGCCCGATCAGCCCGCCCACCGTGTCGAAGCCGGCCAGCACCGTGGCGAGCAGCGCCTCGTCCACCGGCTCGAGCGGCCCGGCGGCGGGGATCTCTCCGAAGCTCTTGTGGATCATCGTCGCCGTCCGGTTGACGAGGTTGCCCCACCCGGCGACGAGCTCGGAGTTGTTGCGCTGGATGAACTCGGCCCACGTGAAGTCGCTGTCCTGCGTCTCGGGACCGGCAGCACAGATGAAGTAGCGCAGCGGGTCGGGGCCGTAACGGTCGAGGACGTCGCGGACGAGGATGACGTGCCCGCGCGAGGTGGAGAGCTGCCGGCCCTCCATCGTCATGAACTCCGAGGCGACGACCTCGGTCGGCAGGTTGAGCACCCCGTACTCCCCCGGCTTGCCGCCCTTGTCCCCCTTCCCGGCATACGCGAGGAGCTCGGCGGGCCAGACCTGGGCGTGGAAGGTGATGTTGTCCTTGCCCTGGAAGTAGTAGGAGAGCGCCGCGGGGTCGTTCCACCACTCGCGCCAGCGCTCCGGCTCGCCCACCCTGCGGGCCCACTCGATCGACGCGGAGAGGTAGCCCACGACGGCGTCGAACCAGACGTAGAAGCGTTTCGTCGGCTGGTCGCGCCAGCCGTCGATCGGCACGGGGATCCCCCAGTCGAGGTCGCGCGTCATCGCCCGGGGGCGGACGTCGGCGAGCAGGTTCTTCGAGAAGCTGAGAACGTTGGGACGCCAGGTGCCCGAGGCCTCGCGGCCGGCGAGCCACTCCCCGAGGGCGCCGGCGAGGGCGGGCAGGTCGAGGAAGAAGTGCCGGGTCAGGGCGAACTCCGGCACCTCACCGTTGATCTTCGAGCGTGGGTCGACCAGCTGGGTCGGGTCGAGCTGGTTGCCGCAGTTGTCGCACTGGTCGCCGCGCGCCTCCGCATAGCCGCAGATCGGGCAGGTGCCTTCGATGTAGCGGTCCGGCAGGGTCCGCCCGGTGGACGGGCTGCGGGCGCCGCGGGTGGTCTGCTCGACCATGTAGCCGTTGCGCCAGTCGCCGCTGAACAGCTCCTGGGCCACGGCGTAGTGGTTCAGCGTCGTCGTGCGGGTGAAGAGGTCGTAGGCGAGCCCGAGGTCGGTGAGGTCCTGGGCGATGACCGCGTTGAACCGGTCGGCCAGCGCGCGCGGGGTGACCCCTTCCTTGTCCGCCTGGATGAGGATCGGCGTGCCGTGCTCGTCGGTGCCGGAGACCATGAGCACGTCGTGGCCAGCCATCCGCATGTAGCGGCTGAACACGTCGGAGGGCACACCGAAGCCGGCGACATGACCGATGTGGCGCGGGCCGTTGGCGTACGGCCAGGCGACGGCGGACAGGATGCGGCTCATACGGGCGATCCTATGGCGGGGGCTCAACGCCATTTCCGGCGCCGCACGGACAGGCAGGCGTCAGCTCACCGGGCGAGGAACTGCTCGACGAGCCGTGGGTCGAGCGCCTGCATGAGCGCCACACCGCGATCGAGCGGGATGTCGTGTGCCGTGTAGCTCTGCTTCCCGGCTGCCGTCGTCGCGGACAGCGTGGCGACCCCGGCACGCCTCTGGAAGCAGGTCTGGCGCAGGTTGTACCCGATGATCCCGGAACGCAGGAGCAGGTCGCGGCGCCGGACGAAGGAGCCGGACCGGACGACGAGGTGGCGGGCCGTGAGGTGATGGCCCAACCCGGCATACCGGTCCCTGGCGAGAAGGGGCGAGCAGAGCGCCGGGACGAACGCGAGGACCCACACCCAGGTGGGCCAGTCGAGGAGGACTGCGACTCCCAGCGCCGCCGCCCCGAGGAGCAGGGCCGGGACGATGGCCCGGACGGAGCGACGACGCCGGGCTGCCGTACCGTGCGGTTGCAGCGGGGCGTTGAGCGCCTCGTCGTCGCCGACGACGGCAGCGGCCACCGCGGCCACCACCGTCCGGGGAGCGGGCGGGACGAGCCAACCGCTGTCCCTCTCCTGCTCCTTCTTGCTCAGGCCCGTCGTGATCGCGACGAGACGTCCGCCGCCCCCGAGGCGCAGGCCGAGTGGCTCGCCGACCTCCACGCCACGGATCCGCTTCTCCTCGATGCTCGTCTCGCGGGTCGTCAGCAGGCCACGGGTGACGTGCAGCGTGCCGCCGCTGTGCCGGGTGAGCCGGAAGGCCCAGAACTGCAGGAGGTAGCCGAGCACGGCGAGGACCGAGACGGCGATGAGCAGGGCGATGACCCCGACGACGACGTCGACCCAGACCGGGTGGGTCCGCAGCGTGTTGAGCTGGCCGCCGAGGTCGGAGCTCTCGAGGTAGCGCTGGAGGAACTGGTTGCCGAAGCCGAAGATCGCCAGGGCGGACAGGACTCCGGTCATCGTCAGCGGGGCGAAGCGCACCCAACGCGGGTCGAAGGTCAGGAGGGTCGTCTCGCTGGGGCCCCGCGGCGGGGTGGGGCTGCCGAGCACGCTGGCGGGCACGGGCCTGCGGCCGTGCCCCGGACCCGGGACGACGGCGTCCGGTGCCGGCGCGGAGAGGGCGGCGGCGACGTTGCGCCGGTGGATCAGCTCCTCGCGCAGGTGGCGTGCCTCCTTCACGGTCAGCGCATCGAGGACGAGCCGTTCCTTCCCGGCGCCGGCCGTGCCGATCTCGACCTTGGCGAGCCCGAGGAGCCGGTGGAAGATCGGCGCCGTGACGTCGACCGTCCGGACCCGGTCGGCGGGGGTGGCGATGACCTGCTTGTTGAGCAGTCCCTTGCGCAGCTCGATCTGGCCGTTCTCGATGCGAAAACGGGTCGTGAAGTAGCGCAGGACACCGAGCATGATGACGGCCGCCAGCGCTGCGAGCTCCCACCAGGCGCCGCCCCCGCCGTTCCGGCTGCGACCGAGGATGAAGACGCCGGCCAGGGCGGGAAGGAACTTGACCCCCTCCTGGACCGGGTGGATCAACAGCATGCGCACGTTGAGCTTGCGCCAGTCGGTCTCGACGTCCTCGGCGGCGATGGTGTCAGCGGCTCCTCGGGGACTCGGCACGGTGCCCGGGCGCCCGGGAGCCCCGGGCTCCGGGAGGTCGCCGGGGACGTCCGTCACGTCGCGTCCCCCGTCTCGTTGACCGTCGCGTCGGTGAGCTCGTCGACGAGCCGGCGGGCGTCGTGCACGTCGAGCCCGTGGATCCGCAGCGGGCCGGCCGCGGAGGCGGTGGTCACGGTCACGGTGGCGAGCCGGAAGAGCTGGGAAACCGGCCCCCGGGCCATGTCGACCGTCTGGATCCGGCTCAGCGGGGCGATCCGCCGCTCCTGGGTGAGCCACCCCGTCTGCGTGTAGACGGCCGTGCGCGTGGTCTCCCAGCGGTGGACGCGGTAGCGCCAGGCGGGCATCACGACGAGGTAGGTCGCCGCGACGACGAGGAAGACGGCGCCGACCACCCAGTGCCGCGTGCGCGACTCGTCGCCGTCGAGGAGCCACCAGGCCACCTGCAGGGCGAGGAGCGCGAGCGCCTGGACGGCCGCAATACTCGTCCACATGAGCCGGGCCCGCGGGTTGACGAGGTGGGCCGGCTCACGCAGGCGAGCCGCCGGCATACCGACTGCCTTCTCCGCAGCACTCGCGCTGGCGCCGATCCCGTCGGTCATGCCTGCCTCTTCCCGAGATGGGCCGATGATGTGCCGACCGTGCGTGCCAACCGTATGCGATGGGAGGATGCAGCAATGGCTGACATCCGGGAGACCAGGCACGTGGCGGCGAGCGCCGAGGAGGTCTACGACCTCGTCGCGGACCTGCCCCGGATGGGTGAGTGGTCGCCCGAGTGCGAGAGGGTCACCTGGCGCGGGAGCGCCACCCGGGCGGTCACGGGCGCCCGGTTCGTCGGCCACAACCGCGTCGGCGCGTTCCGCTGGTTCACCTGGGGCGAGATCGTCGGAGCGGACCGCGGTCGCAACCTCGCCTTCGAGGTCACCGTCGGCCCCGTCCCCCTCGCGCGGTGGGAGTACTTCTTCATCCGCGACGACGAGGGCGACGGCTGCACGGTCGTCGAGGAGTGGACCGACCGCCGGCCCGCCTGGTATGCCGGACCGGCGGACCGCCTGCTCGGCTCGCGGCCGCGCCGGAACACCACGGGGATGCAGCGCACGCTCGACGCGGTCAAGCGGGCGGCCGAGGCCCACCCGGTCCACTGAGCGTCGTTGCCGCCTTGCGGGCGGCGAGCGTCGCGTCGTAGAGCGCCTTCTTCGACAGGCCGGTCGATGCGGCGACATCGGCGCAGACCTCCTTGAGCCGCTCCCCCGCCTCCACCCGCTCCCGTATGCCGGGAAGCGCCTCCTCGACGGAGCCCACCACCGCGGCGGCGCCGGCGACGACGACGGTGACCTCGCCCCGCACCCCGTCCGCGGCCCACGCCGCGAGCTGGGCCAGCCCGCCACGGCGGACCTCCTCCCAGGTCTTCGTCAGCTCGCGGCACACGGCCGCCTCGCGTTCGGCGCCGAAGCCGCTCGCCATCGCCTCGAGCGAGCTCGCGAGCCGGTGGGGCGCCTCGAAGAAGACCATCGTGCGGCGCTCCGTGGCGAGGTCGGCGAGGTTTCTGGCGCGTTCGCCGGCCCTGCGGGGCAGAAACCCCTCGAAACAGAAGCGGTCCACGGGCAGCCCCGACACCGCGAGCGCCATGAGGACGGCGCTCGGGCCCGGCACGCAGGTCACCCGGATGTCGGCCCGGACCGCCGCTGTGACGAGCCGGTACCCGGGATCGGAGACGGACGGCATTCCCGCGTCGGTGACGACGACGACCCGCTCACCCTGTTGCAGGCGGACGACGAGGTCCGGGGTGCGGGCGGCCTCGTTGTGCTCGTGGTAGCTGATCACCTTGCCGATGGGCTCGACACCGAGATCGTTGAGCAGCCGCCGCAGCCGCCGGGTGTCCTCTGCCGCAATGACATCGGCGCCTCCGAGTTCCTCGGCCAGGCGGGGGGCGGCGTCACGTGGATCCCCGATCGGCGTCGCCGCGAGGACGAGTGTGCCGGGCGCCGGCGGGGCAGTCATGGCGCCATTCTGTCGGACGGCCGCGGTGTCCTCAGCGCACGCGGGTTACGCTCCGGTCATGTCAGCCACCGGCCCCGCGGCTCGACGTGGTGGCTGGGGTGGGCGCCTCGCGGTGGCAGGCGCCCTGGCCGCTGCCCTGGCAGGTGGTCCGTCCGTCGCCAGGTCGGTGCCCGCCGCCGTGGCGTCCGATGTCCGGGCGCCCGCGGCCGTGCTGCCGTTCTCGGAGACCGCGACGACGGTTGCCGTGGGGGCGGAGCCGGACGGCTCCGCGGTCACCCTGGATGCCACGGTCTTCGCGCCGTCATCGGGCGGGCGGCACCCCGCGGTCCTGCTGGCCCACGGCTTCGGTGGCAGCAAGGCCGACCTGGTCTACCGGGCTCGAGGTCTGGCCCGGCGAGGTTACGTCGCCCTCACCTACTCTGCGCGCGGGTTCGGCGCTTCGGGGGGCCGGATCCACCTCGACGACCCGGCGTACGAGGTCGCCGACGCAGGCAAGCTCGTCGACTCCCTCGCCGCGCGAGCGGACGTGCGGCTCGACGCGCCGGGCGATCCGCGGGTGGCGGTCATCGGCGGGTCCTACGGCGGGGCGCTGGCCCTCATGGCCGCCGCCGCCGACCCACGTGTCGACACCGTGGCGGCGTCGATCACGTGGAACGACCTCGCCGAGGCGTTCTTCCCGCAGAATGTCACCACGGCAGGGGCGCCCAGCTCGCCGGCACAGATCGACCGGATCAGCCAGCCCGGCCCGTTCAAGCAGCTGTGGGCCTCCCGCTTCCTGGCGTCGGCGGCAGCCGGGGCGGCCGGTGCAGCGCCCACCGGCGTCGGACCCGCCGGTGCAGCGCCCGCCGGCGTCGGACCCGCCGGTGCAGCGCCCGCCGGCGTCGGACCCGCGGCTGCCGGGTCCGGGGCTGCCGGGTCAGCCGACGCGGTCTGCGGCCGGTTCGACCCGAGCGTGTGCCGGCTGTTCCTTCCCGCGGCGGAGAGCGGCCGGCCCAGCGCCGACCTCCTGGCACTGCTGCGCGCCCACAGCCCCAAGGCGGTGCTCGGCTCGCTCAGGGCGCCCACCTACCTCATCCAGGGGATGACGGACTCGCTCTTCGGGCTCGAGCAGGCCGATGCGACCGCACGCACCCTGACCGCGCAGGGGACCCCCGTGGCGGTGCGCTGGGTCGACGGCGGGCACGACGGGGCCAGCAGCACCTACCCGGCCGACCGGGACTCGCTCGACACCTGGCTCGATCACTACCTCGCCCCGAGCGCCCCCGACTCCCCGAACCCCTCGGGCCCCTCCGCGGCACCGGCGACCACGGCCCTTCCCCTCCCGGCGTTCACCTACGCCCTGCCGATCCCCCGGCGGGCCTCGGCAGCGCCGCTGCTGAGCGCACCCGCCTATGTCGGGTCCGCCTCCTGGTCAACGATCCCGCTGACCGCCGGACCGGCCCAGCCGGTCTTCTCGCCACCGGGGGGGCAGCCCGCGTCGGTGACGCTCATCCCCGGTGCGGCGGCCCTGGCAGCCAGCCTTCCGGCATACCAGCTCGCCGCCCTGCCGGGGCAGTTCGCCGCCTTCGACTCGGCGCCGGTTCCCGAGCCGACGACCATCGTCGGGGCGCCACGAGCGCGACTGACCGTCACGTCGTCGGGCTCGGCCGCGACGTTCTATCTCAGCGTCTGGCAGGTGACCGCCGGCGTTGCCACCCTGCCGCGACACCTCGTCGCGCCGGTCACCGTGCCGACGACTCCGGGCGTCGCGACCACCGTCGACGTCGCCCTTCCGGCGGCGACCTGGCGGCTGGAGTCCGGCAGCTCGATCCGGCTGCTCCTCACGAGCACCGACTCGGGGTTCACCGGCTCGCGCACCGAACGCGTCGACCGGGTCGGTGTGGCAGACGCGCAGCTGAGCGTCCCCACCGTTGCCGGCACGGTGGTCTCGGGGGGCGCCCAGCGCGACCGGGAGAGCACCGGGGTGGCGGTCGCGATCGTCGTCGCCCTGCTCGTCCTGGCCGGCGCCGCCTGGTGGCAGCGGCGACGCCGCCAGCACGACCAGCCGCGCCCCGACCTGGCCGATGTGCCACTCGTCGTCGAATACCTCGTCAAGACCTACGCCGACGGGCACCGGGCCGTCGACGACGTGTCGTGGCGGGCCGACCGAGGTCAGGTGGTCGGGCTGCTCGGTCCCAACGGAGCCGGCAAGACGACGACGCTGCGGATGGTCATGGGGCTGATCCGCCCGGACTCCGGCACGGTGCACGTCCTCGGTGAGCCGATCCGAGCGGGCGCACCGGTGCTCGCGCGGGTCGGGGCCCTCATCGAGGGACCGGGCTTCCTCCCGCACCTCACCGGGCGCGAGAACCTGCGGGCCTACTGGGCGGCGACCGGCCGGGCCGAGCCCGAGGCACAGTTCGCCGGAGTGCTCGAGGTGGCCGCCCTCGGCGACGCCATCGAGCGGCCGGTCCGCTCCTACAGCCACGGGATGCGCCAGCGCCTCGGTATCGCCCAGGCCATGCTCGGGATGCCGGAGGTGCTCGTCCTCGACGAGCCGACGAACGGGCTCGACCCGCCCCAGATCGCCGCGATGCGACCAATCCTGCACCGGTATGCCGCGAGCGGACGGACCGTCGTCGTCTCCAGCCACCTGCTCGGCGAGGTGGAGATGACCTGCTCGCACGTCGTCGTCATGCACGCCGGGCGGGTGGTCACCAGCGGCACCGTCGCCGAGCTCGTCGACAGCGCGGATACGACGGTGGTGCTGCTCGGTCCCGGTGAGGACGCCGGCGCGCTCGCCGAGCACCTCCTCACCGTGGAGGGGATCACCGACGTCGACGTCGAGCTCGACCCCCTCCAGCCGCGGCTCGTCGTCACCGCCGAGCTGGCCCGGGCCGACGTCGTGCGGGCGGTGGCCCGGACCGGCGTCGACATAGTCGGCGTGACGAGCCGGCGCCACCTCGAGGAGGTCTTCCTGGGGGTCATCGCCCGGGCGTCCTCCTCCGACGGCGAGTCCGGCGACGGGGCCAGGTCGCTGACCGACCGGCTGAGGCAGGTGAGGTCACGGTGAGCGCCGCAGAACAGCCCTCGGGACGCCGCTCGGCCAACCGGACCGGCTCGACCGGCTCGACCGGCTCGACCGGCTCGACCGGCGAAACGACCGAGCCCGGGGTTCCGCACGCCGTGCGTCGCCCCCTCCCGTGGCGCGCCGAGGTCGGCCGTCAGCTGAGGCGCCGGCGCACGATCTGGGCCTTCGGCCTGCTCCTGGCCCTGCCCGTCGTCCTCGTCGTCGCCTTCAGGGTCGGCGGCGCAAACGGCTCGGGCAGCGGGTCCGGCTCGTCCCGCCTCGTCGACCTCGCGCAGGCCGGCGCGGCGAACTTCGCGGTCTTCTCGACCTCGGCCGCGGCGTCGTTCCTCCTCGTGGTGCTGGCGGCGCTCTTCGTCGGCGACGCGGTGCCGTCCGAGGCGTCCTGGGCCAGCCTGCGCTACCTCCTGCTGGCGCCCGTCCCGAGGGCACGACTGCTCACCAGCAAGCTCGTCGTCGCGATGGGGACGATGGCCGTCGCCGTCGCCGTCCTGGTGGCGTGGTCGCTCCTCGTCGGCGGCGTGGCCTACGGCTGGGCGCCGTTCAGCAACCCGGCCGGTGGCGTGCTCGGTTGGTCGGTCCTGCTGCCGCGGCTGCTCCTCGTGGTCGCCTACCTCGTCGTCCTGCTGTCGCAGGTGGCCGCCATCGCGTTCTGGCTGGGCGTCCGCACCGACGCTCCCCTGGCCGCGGTCGGCGGTGCGGTCATGGTGACCATCGTGTCGTCGATCCTCGGACAGATCGACACGCTCCAGGACTGGCGCAACGGCCTGCCCATGTACTACGACCGGGCCTGGCTCGACCTGTTCACGCCCCTGGTCGACTGGACGTCGATGACGCGCGGGGCGCTGTGGTCGACCTTTTACACGATCGTCTTCCTGGGCCTCGCCTACCGGAGCTTCCGCCGCAAGGACATCCTCAGCTGACCGGTCGCGCACCGGTCGACGACGTGGCCAGGGCCGGCCGGACCTCCGCGGCCAGGCGTTCCATCTGCTCCGCGTCCTGGTCGAGCGGGTTGAGGACGACGAGCTCGGCGCCGGCCTCGACCACCTCGCGCAGTCCGGTGACAAGGTCCTCGAGGGTGCCGTGCACGGCAACGGGCGCCACTCGCCCGGCGAGGCCGAAGAGACCGTAGAGCCGGTCGAGACCGTCGGTCGAAGGTGCCGACGACCGGTGGTGACGCTAGTCCGCCGCCACCTTGGCGTCGAGCGGTATCCGCGCCGCGGCGGTCAGCCGAGCGGCCAGGTCGCGCATCGCCGCGATGAGCTCCGGCGGCTCGAGCACCTCGATCGGCCAGGGCAGCCGAGCCAGGTGCAGGGCCATCCAGTCGAGGCTGCTGCCTCCGGCGACGAGGACGCAGGCCGACTCGTCGACCGCCTCCACGGTGCCGACGGTCGGGGGCACGTGTCGCGCGACCAGCGGTTCGGGGCCGGCGATCCGCACCCGGGCGAGGTAGGCGTAGGGCGACTGGGAGACGGCCCGCTGGACGAAGGCGGCGGCGTCGGGCGCCTCTCGTGGCGTGAACCGCCACCCCGTCGACGTCGCCCCTGTGATCCGGTCGAGCCGGAAGGTCCGCCAGTCATCGCGGTCGAGGTCGAACGCCACGAGGTACCATCGCCGCCCCGTCGCGACGAGCCGGTGCGGCTCGACTCGGCGCTGCGACGAGGGACCCTTCGCTGCGGCATACGTGAAGGTGACCCGTTCGGTCTCCCGGCAGGCGCGGGCGAGGGTCAGGAGGATGTCGGAGTCGACCCGCTCGCCCTGGACGTCGAGGGTGACCATCGCCTCGTGGACGGCGCTGACCTTGCTCCGTAGCCGCGAGGGGAGCACCTGGTCGAGCTTGGCCAGGGTCCGCACCGCCGCCTCGCCGAGGCCCTCGACCGTGCCGCCCGCGGCCAGCCGCAGACAGACAGCCACCGCGACGGCCTCGTCGTCGTCGAGGAGCAGCGGTGGCAGTGCGGCACCGAGCTGGTAGCCACCACCGACGCCCTGGCTCGCGGGCACGGGGTAGCCCAGCTCCGGAGCCGGTCGACGTCACGCCGGATCGAGCGGGTCGTCACCCCGAGCCGGGCGGACAGCTCGGGCCCGGTCCAGACCGACCTTGACTGGAGCAGGCCGAGCAGGCGAAGCGCGCGACCGGTCGTGTTCGCCATGGCAGGAATCGTGGCACAGACAGCGGACAGAAGCTGTCCTACTCTGCTGGCACGCTGACGCTATGACAGCGAACCCGACCAACCTCAACACCCTGCTCGTCGACCAGATCGACTGGCACTGGAACGCCCAGCTGCGGCCGCGGCTCGAGGGACTCACCGACGAGGAGTACTTCTGGGAGCCGGTCCCCGGAGCCTGGAACGTCCGGGCCCGCGGCACCGGCTCCGCGCCGGTCCAGGCGGGCAGCGGCCGCTTCACGATCGACTTCGCCATCCCGGAGCCCGAGCCCGCTCCGGTGACGACGATCGCCTGGCGCCTGGGCCACATCATCGTCGGCGTGCTGCGGATGCGGACCGCCGCGCACTTCGACGGCCCGGCGACCGACTACGCCACGTTCGACTATGCCGGGACCGCGGACGAGGCGCTGGCCCAGCTCGACGAGGCGTATGCCGGCTGGATCGGTGGTGTCCGCAGCTGGGGCACCGAGGCGCTCGAGCTGCCCTGCGGGCCGGCCGAGGGAGAGTTCGCCGACGAGCCGAGAGCGGTCCTCGTGCTGCACATCAACCGCGAGCTGATCCACCACGGCGCAGAGGTGGCCCTGCTGCGTGACCTGTGGGCAGCCGACCACACCTGACCACCTGCTCATCGAAGATATGTCCATCACCCACCACCGAAGGAGCACGACATGCCCGGCCTTCCCCCACCCGTCGCCAACGAGCACGAGGCCCTGCGCGCCTTCCTCTCCCAGCAGCACGCCGGCATCCGAAACGCTGCCTACGGGCTCACCGACGAGCAGGCGCACGCAGCGCCGTCGGTGAGCTCGATCTCGATCGCCGGTCTCGTCAAGCACGTCACGGTGGGTGAGCGCGGGTGGATGGACCGGGTATATGCCGCGCCGGGAGTGCCCGCGTCCGACGAGCGACCCGTTTCGGAGAGGAGGGCCGACTACGGCCAGGACTGGGACCCGACCGGCCAGACGGTCACCGAGCTGCTCGCCGGGTTCGACGAGGTGGCCCGGGCGACTGAGGCCGCCATCCCCGAGCTCGACCTCGACACCCCTGTGCCCGTGCCCCAGGGTGCGCCGTGGTTCCCGAAGGACGTCGAGGCCTGGTCGGTGCGCTGGGTGCTCTTCCACGTCATCGAGGAGGTCGCCCGCCACGCCGGGCACGGAGACATCGTCCGTGAGTCCATCGACGGCGCGACGATGTACGAGCTCATGGCCGGGGCCGAGGGCTGGCCCGAGACCGAGTGGCTCAAGCCATGGAAGCCGAAGGGGACCGCGACCGCCTGACTCGGGAAGGCCGCATAGGGTGCGGCCATGTCCGCCAGGCCCGAGCCCGCCACCGTCGCGGCCGGGCGCCGGGGCGGGCTCGGCCGCGAGGTGGTGATCATTCTCGGGCTCTCGCTCGGGGCCTCGGCCGTGTATGCCGTGTTGCGCATCGTCGACCGGCTCACCGTCCAGGTCGCACTGAACCAGCAGACCTCGTCGCTGAACAACTCGGTGACGCCGGACCGGCCGTGGCTCGACCTCGCCTACCAGCTGACGGCGATCGCCGTCGGCCTCGTTCCCGTGGCCGCCACCTTCTACGTCCTGCGCAACGTCGTGCCGCCGGGTCCGCTGCCCCCGGGCCGGTTCCTCGGTCTCGACCGGCAGAGACCGCTCTTCGACGTGGGCGCTGGACTGTTCCTCGCAGCAGCCATCGGCATCCCCGGCCTGGGTCTCTACGTCGCGGCCCGGGCGCTCGGACTCAACACGCAGGTGGCGGCGGCGAACCTCACCGGAGCCTGGTGGACGGTGCCGGTCCTCGTCCTGTCAGCGCTGCAGAACGCCGTGCTCGAGGAGGTCATCGTCGTCGGCTACCTCTTCACCCGGCTGAGGCAGATCGGGTGGCGGCTGCCGTTCGTCCTCGCCGCCTCCGCGCTGCTGCGCGGCAGCTACCACCTCTACCAGGGCTTCGGCGGCTTCGTCGGCAACCTCGTCATGGGGCTCGTCCTCGGACTCGTCTACCTCAGATGGCGCCGGGTCGGGCCACTGGTGGTCGCGCACACGGTGCTCGACGTCGTGGCCTTTGTCGGCTACACGCTGGCGAAGGACCACCTCAGCTGGCTGCACTGACCAGGCCGTGCGTGGGCGCCCGGGGCGGGCACACGGCATACCCATCGTGCCTGCATACGATGGCCCCCATGACGAGGCAGGGGCGGCTGCGCCGACGGCTGCTCGGAGAGCCTGTCGGAGACCGCCTTCTCGGCTGGCTCGGGCCCCTCGCCGCCGCCGCGATCGGCGGGTTCCTGCGGTTCTGGAACCTCGGCAACCCCCACCAGCTGGTCTTCGACGAGACGTACTACGTCAAGCAGGGCTGGTCGCTGATCCAGTTCGGCGTCGAGCAGCGCAACGACTCTGCCCTGGAGACCGCCAAGCAGATCGACCAGAACTTCACCGCCGGCAACTGGCGCGCCGTCTACGACCCCACGGTCGGCGACCTCGTCGTCCACCCCCCGGTCGGCAAGTGGCTCATCGGCTGGGGAGAGCAGCTGTTCGGGATCGACAGCTCCTTCGGCTGGCGCTTTGCGGTCGCGGTGATGGGCACCCTGTCGATCCTCATGGTCGGACGGGCCGCGCGAAGGCTCTTCGGCTCCTCGTTCCTCGGCACGGTGGCCGCGCTGCTTCTGGCCTTCGAGGGTCACCACTTCGTCCAATCGCGCACTGGGCTGCTCGACCTCATCGTCATGTTCTGGGGCTTCGCCGGGTTCTGCTTCCTGCTCATCGACCGGGACGACTCTCGAGCGGTGCTGGCCCGCCGGGTCGCCGCCCTCCCCCGGGGCGGAATGACCTGGCTCGGCCCCTCGATGGGATGGCGTCCCTACCGCTGGGCGGCCGGGCTGTGCCTGGGGCTGAGCACCGGGACGAAGTGGTCGGGTCTCTACTTCGTCGTCGCCTTCGGGTTGATGACCGTCCTGTGGGACATGGGCGCCCGCCGCACGGCCGGGGTCGCCGGGTGGGGTTGGGCCTGGCTCCTCAAGGACTCGCCCCTGGCGTTCCTGTCCATCGTCGCGACCACCGTCGTCACCTACTGCCTCAGCTGGTGGGGCTGGTTCGCGACCTCGACGGGCTACAACCGGCAGTGGGCCGACACCCACGGGTCCCAGAAGTGGGGCTGGATCCCCGGACCGGTCCGCTCGTGGTGGAACTACCACACGCAGATCCTCGAGTTCCACACCCACCTCAACTCCGACCATCCCTACAAGACGAACCCGTGGTCCTGGCTGATCCAGGGAAGGCCGACGTCCTTCTTCTACGAGGGACCGAAGAAGGGCGAGATGGGGTGCACCGTCGACGTGTGCTCCAAGGCGATCACGTCGATCGGCACCCCGACGATCTGGTGGGGCGGGACGCTGGCGATCGTCGTCCTGCTCTTCATGTGGGCGCTGCGACGGGACTGGCGTGCGGGGGCGATCCTCGCGGGTTTCCTCGGCGGCTACGTCCCGTGGTTCCTCCTCCAGGACCGGACGATCTACTCGTTCTACGTCGTGGCGTTCGTGCCCTACCTCGTCCTGGCCTGCACCTACGTCCTGGGGCTCTGCATCGGAGGCCGGACGGCATCGCCACAACGGCGCCAGGTGGGGATGCTCGTCACCGGCTCGTTCGTCGTCATGTCCGTGCTGCTCTTCGCGTTCTTCTACCCCCTCTACACCGCGCAGGTGGTGCCCCAGGAGTTCTGGCGGTTGCACATGTGGTTCCCGAGCTGGGTCTGAGCCCGCTGGCCGACCCATGCCGGCGGCTGGCGCCCCAGCCCCTTGGCGCCGTCACACAGCTCGCGTTCATACCGGGTTATCGGCCATCGCGGTCGCTGCCGGCCGCAGATGTCTGAACGACGCCCACTTCACGTCTGCGGGTCCTCATGTGCCGCGCCTGTGTTGGCATGTGTGTAGCATGTCACGATGAGCAAGATGCTGCAGGTCCGCGACGTGCCCGACGACGTGCATGCCGAGTTGCGCCGCCGCGCCACCACCGCCGGAATGAGTCTCTCCGACTTCACCAGACAGGAACTCTCTCGACTGGCACGGAGGCCCTCGCTTGGGGACCTGCTGGATCGGGCCGCAAGCCGTAACGGTGACCCGATGACCTTCGCTGATGCCCGCGAGGCCGTTGCCTCCGAACGCCCCAACGAATGATCGTTGTCGACGCGTCTGTTGTTGTCGCTTCCCTGCTCAGCACGGGAGGTGCCGGGGCTCGCGCCCGAGAACGGCTTCGCCTGGATCCCGATGTGCACGTGCCGCACCTGCTCGACGTGGAGGTCACAGCGGCACTCCGCCGGCGCGTCCGCCTCGGCCAGACGGACGTCGACGTAGCCACCGAAGTCATGGCTGACCTCGCTGGTCTCGCCGCCCTGCGTTGGGATCACGAGCCGCTTCTTCGCCGAGTCTGGGAACTACGAGAGAACGTCACGCCGTACGACGCCGTCTACGTCGTGCTTGCCGAGATGCTGGATGCTCCGTTGGTGACGAGCGACGCTCGGCTTTCTGGGGCTCCAGGACTGAACTGTCGCGTCGAGGTCCTGGTCGACTGACTGCCCGCCATGGCAACCCGCGGCGGACGCCGGTGAGCCGGTCCGACCATCGCATGGGGGTCCTCAAGTGGGACGCCAGTCATGCCCTGGATTCCTGGCGTGCTCGCTCTCAGGCGGACTTGGCATGTTGTCCGCTGTACCGCTTTCGGGCGCCTTCGCCCGAGGTGCCGAGCATGGCGCGCGATCTCCATATGTTGGTCACAGCGATGGCGCCTGCCAATCGCGGAAGCTTCTCAGGGCGCGTCAGTCAACCGTCGTTGTTGATGCGCGCGGGGATCTCGGGCCAGCCAAGTGCAACCTCGTTGCACCAGCTGCATGCGCGCAGGGGTACGGGGGGGTTCAAGGGTATACAGTGGGTATGCGGCCTCTTGAAACGCGAAACAGGTCCAGAACTGCGTTTCGGCACGTCAGACACTGTTTTCCAGGGTGGAGCTGAGGGGATTCGAACCCCTGACCTTCTCATTGCGAACGAGACGCGCTACCAACTGCGCCACAGCCCCGTGGTGCGACCGAAACCCTAACACCAGCCCGACGCCCTTCTGAAACCGGCGCAGGGGGCTCGTATGCCGGTACGCAGGTAGGTGACCCCACCGCATACGCTCATCTCATGTCGCCCGAGACGTCGCCCGTCCCGCCCGCAGTCCGCGCAGCGAGCGAGTGGGCCTGGCGCCTGCTCCTCCTCGCCGCCGGAGTTCTCGCACTGATCTACCTCCTGGGGTTCCTCTCGGAGGTGGTCATCCCCATCGTCGTGGCGGTCCTGCTCACCGCACTCCTGAGCTCCGTGCACCGCCGGCTGGCGCGCACGATGCCCCGTGGGGCCGCGGCAGGCGTCACAGTCCTCGGGACGATCGTGGTCATCGCCGGGTTGCTGACGCTGGTCGGCACGCAGATCAGTGGCGGGTTCGGCGACATGGTGACTCAGGCCGGCACCGGGGTGACCCAGATCCGTGACTGGCTGCGGACGACGTTCAAGGTCACCGACACCCAGTTCGACACCTACGTCGACCAGCTCCAGAAGGCCCTGACGTCTAACGCCGACGTGCGCAAGTCCGCGGCCAGAGCGGGAGTCACGGCGACCCACGGCGCGGCGGGACTGTTCATCAGCCTCTTCACGCTGTTCTTCTTCCTCTACGACGGACCACGGATCTGGGCGTGGGTCGTCCGGCTCTTCCCCGCCACGGCACGCACCAGGATCGACTCCGCCGGCGCTGTGGCGTGGCACCAGCTTTCGGCCTACGTCCGCGCCACCGTCATCGTGGCCCTGGTCGACGCCGTCGGCATCACCCTCGGCGCGGTGATCCTCCGGGTTCCGTTCCCGCTGGCCATCGGTGTGCTCGTGTTCCTGTTCTCCTTCATCCCCATCGTCGGAGCGCTGCTCAGCGGTGCCGTCGCCGTGCTGCTGGCACTGGTGGCCAATGGCCCGGTCACGGCCCTGATCATGCTCGGCGTCGTCATCCTCGTGCAGCAGCTGGAGGCGCACATTCTGCAGCCGTTCATCCTCGGACGGTCGGTCAGGATCCACCCACTCGGTGTCATCTTCGCGATCGCGACCGGTGCCATCCTGGCCGGGATCGTCGGGACCCTCGTGGCCGTCCCGACGCTCGCCGTCGTGAACGCCGTCTGGCGACACCTCCTCTCGGGTGGCGACCTGGTCGAGAGCGACGTCGGCGACAAGCCGTCGGGCGCTGGCCCAGCCGCGGTTGGCGCCTCGGGCACGGAGGTTCCCGAGGACGCGACGACTGCGCGGGCCACCTGACAACCGCGCCAGAGACAACGACTACGCCTGACCATGCGCTGACGCCGAGCGGGTCAGCCGCCGGCGACTCGAAGGTGGTGCTCGGCGGCCATCCGCTCGACGTCGTCGTCCTCGACTTCGATCGGAACCGGTCTCTGGCTGACCCCCGCCGGCTCAGGTCGGGGCCGGCTTGCGGGGTCCTTGAGGGTATAGGTCGGCGGCGGCACCGGGACGGGGCTCCATCCCCCCGGCATGGCGACCTCGAGCAAGAGCGACTGGTCGACAACCACGGCCAGCACGTCCCCCGCCACGGGCGCCTCCACGTCGAAGACCACAGCGGCGGGGCGCTCTCCGGCGGTGGAAGCCGTAGCCGCAGGTGCCTGCTGAGCGGCCTCGCGACGGGACGGCGTCGACGCGGTTCGAGCGCTCCGGGCAGCGGTCGCAGGGTGGGACCGCGCCGATGCCCTTCGAGTTGCCCGCTCACACAGCACCGAGGTGCGCAGCCAGACCACAATGGCGGCGAACGCCACAGCGGAGACGGCCACGCTCACCCAGAGCAGCATGTGCAGGGCCGAGAGCACCACGGTCACCGGAAGCGAGCCGAGGGTGACGAGGAAGGAGACACCTCGCACCCTGCGGACGAGGACTGCCGAAGCCGACCGGCCGCGGCGGTCGGGGCGGTCGGGGCGGCCGAGGCGGCCGGCAGCCGGTCGGGAGCCACCCGGCGCCTCGGCCGGAGCCTCCGTGGGCCGGCTCGCCGACCGAGCAGTCAGGGCCGACCGCGCCCGCCGGCCACCCTCGACCATCGCGGTCATCAGGCTGCCGTGTGGCGCGGCCTCGACGGCAACCGCCCGCTTGACCGTGACGGCGGGCCGCGCGGAGGCGGGCCGCACGGCATACGAGTGAGGACGGGGAGCGGAGAGCTCGGACCTGGGCAGGGGGCTGCGGCGCTCGAGCACGCGCATCGCCTCGCTGAAGCGGTCGACCGACCGGGCGGTGGCGACGTGCTCGCGGCGGCGGACCCAGTGCTGGATCAGGTAGGCGGCCCAGATCGCCACGATGACCACGAAGATCAAGCTGCTGGGCTGCACGGGCCCGACGCTATGCCGTGATCTGGCCGCGACCACGGACCTGCTCCGGTGTGTCGCTGATGTGGCTGACGTTACTGCTGTTTCCACCGCTCCGAGACGGTCCGCCCGAGCAGGTCCTCACCGGTCAGTGCGAAGGTCCGGTGGTCGCGCCACCCGCCGTTGATGTGCAGGTAGCGCAGCCGCACCCCTTCGTCCCGGAAGCGCAGGTGCTCGACGACCCGCAGGGACGCCGCGTTCTCCGGGCGGATGTTGACCTCCACCCGGTGCAGCCCTGCCGACGAGAAGGCGTAGTCGCACAACAGACCCAGCGCCCGCGTGGCCAGCCCGCGACCGGCTTGGCGCCGGGTCACCCAGTAACCGGCGGCTCCAGACAGCAACGACCCCTGGACGATGCCGAAGAGGTGCATCTGGCCGGCGATGCCTCCCTCGACCTCGATGACGAACGGCAGGATCCGGCCGGCCTTCGCCTCCGCGTCGAGGCCACGCACGTACTGGCGGAACGTGATCCGGCGACCCGACCCGTCCGGCGCCGTTGGTTCCCACTGCCCGACGTGCTCGGCGTTCTCCTTGCGGACGACGTCCCACCCGGCCCTGTCACGCATGGTCAGCGGACGCAACGTCATCTGCGGTTGCCGATCGTCTCGCGAGTGCAGTGTCACGGGCCACTGCGTCATCGATGATCGCCACCGCGGATCTGGTCGACGGCGTGGGCGAGCACTCCCTCGAGCACCTCGAGCGCGTCCCGCACGCCGCCGGAGGAGCCGGGAAGGTTGACGACCAAGGTGGGGCCGCTCACCCCGGCCAGAGCGCGCGAGAGCATCGCTGTCGGCACGCCCTTGGCGACCCCGGCCGATCGCAGGGCATCGGCGATGCCCGGGACCTCCCGGTCGAGGAACCGGCGGGTCATCTCGGGCGTCGCGTCGGTGGGAGAGATGCCGGTGCCGCCGGAGGTCAGGACAACGGCCGGGCCGGTGGCGAGGGCGGACCTGAGCGCCTCGGCGACCGGCTCCCCGTCGGGCACCACGACCGCGTCGTCGACGTCGAAGCCCCACTCCCGGAGCGCCGCGACGAGAATCGGCCCGGTCCGGTCCTCGTAGACACCGGTCGCCGCCCGGGTCGAGGCGCAGATGACGACGGCCCGATATGCGGCCGCCGGCTCCGGACCGGCCGGGTCTGCCGAGTATGCCGAGTCTGCCGAGTCTGCCGGGCGCTCGGGGTTGCCCTGCGACGTCACGACTCGCTCCAGTCGCCGGAGCGGCCTCCGGACTTGGCGATGACCCGCACGTCGGTGATCCGGGCGTGCTTGTCAACAGCCTTCACCATGTCGATGAGGGTCAGGGCAGCGACGGTGACGGCCGTCAGCGCCTCCATCTCGATGCCGGTGCGGTCGGCCGTGCGCACCGTGGCCCGGATCTCGACGGCGTCGTCCGCGACGTCGACGTCGACGTCGACGCCGTGGACGGCGATGGGATGGGCCAACGGGATGAGCTCGGGAGTGCGCTTGACGGCCTGGATCCCGGCGATCCTGGCTACCGCGAGGGCGTCGCCCTTGGGCACGTTGCCGGACCGCAACGCCGCGACGGCGTCAGCGCTGAGGAGCACCCTTCCCGCCGCGGACGCCTCACGGGCGGTCACCTCCTTCGAGCTGATGTCCACCATGTGCGCCGAGCCGTCGGCCCGGACGTGGGTCAGGGCCGGGCCGTCGGAGGCGCCGCTGTCCCGGGCGACAGGGTCCGGATCGGCGCTGTCCTGGGCGAAAGCGCCCGGATCGCCGCCGTTCAGGGGCCGAACAGCATTCTGCCAGAAGGGCGCCCGACCGCCGGAACCGTCCAGCAGCCACATCTCCACCTCGTCGCCGGCGGCCAGCTCGGTGACCTCGGCCGGGATGACAAGAAGGGCGTTGGCCCGGGACAGGTCTGCGATGAAGTGGGACGCCTGGCCCCAGACTGGGTCGGCGTGCCAGCCGGAGGCGTCCTGCGCGGCGACTGCGCGGGCGATCTGGATGCGGCCGGCCGGCGCGCGGAGCTGGTGCATGAGCCGGGTCTTCAGAGCCGGTCGGCCGGCGGGCAGCAGCCCCATCATCGTGCGCAGGGCCGGCCGGACGAACACCTCGAAGGAGACGTACGCCGAGACCGGGTTGCCGGGTAGCGCGAAGAGCGGCACGTCTCGCTCACCCACGGTGCCGAACCCCTGGGGCTTGCCCGGCTGCATCCTCACCTGGACGAAGTCCACGGTGCCGCGCCCCCGCAGCGCCTCCTTGACGACGTCGTAGGCACCCATGCTGACGCCGCCGCTGGTGAGAATCGCGTCGACCTGCTCGGCGAGCTGCTCGACGACCCGGACCACCTCCGAGCCGTCGTCGCCGATGGTGAGCCGGTGCGTGGTCACGGCGCCGCACTCGCTCAGCGCGGCCTCGAGCATGTGCGAGTTGGAGTCGTGGATCTGCCCCGGCTCGAGACGCCCGCCCGGTGCGACGAGCTCGGCGCCCGTCGAGACGACCGCGACGCGCGGACGGGGCCGCACGAGGACGTCGCCGTGCCCGGTCGCGGCGAGCAGCGCGACCCGGCGGGCGTCGATCACCGAGCCGGCCTGCAGGACAACGGTCCCCGCCCGGACGTCCTCCCCGGCCGGTCGCACCGACGTCCCGACCACCACGCCCTCGCGGATCTCGACCGACTCGGTGCCGCCGTCGGTGTCCTCGACCTTGACGATCGCGTCGGCGCCCCGGGGCAGCATCGCGCCGGTCATGATCCGGACGGCCTCCCCGGGCCGGACCGGGATCGTCGCCACCCCACCCGCCGCCACCTCCCCGACCACGGGAAGCGTCACCGCCGAGCCCTGCACCGCTGGGTCGGCGCCCTCGACGTCGGCCGACCGCACGGCATACCCGTCCATCGCGGAGTTGTCGAAGCCGGGGAGGTCGACGAGCGAGCGGATGTCCTCGCAGAGGACGAGGCCCAGGCTGTCGCTCAACGCGAGCCGGACCGGACCGGCGGGGCGAACCGCCGCGAGAATCGTGGCGAGGTGCTCCTCGACCGAGAGCATGTCAGGCCTCTCCGGCCAGGCGGGTCCCGTCGGCGATGGTGCGCAGCTCGGGAGCCTTGACCGTGACGTCGCCGACGCAGACGACGTCTGCCCCGAAGTGCACATCGCCGGTGACCCGCAGCGACGTGGCCTCCCGCATCGACGGCACCCCGGCGGGGAACCGCTCGTCGAAGTCGGGCACGAGGGTGAAGAAGGAGCTGTCGAGATCGACGAACGGCTCGGCGTGGTCGAGAACCGAGACGAGGTTGGAGTCGTCGTCCAGCTCGAAGATGTCCGAGCGCACGAGGAGCAGCTCGTTCGTCGTCTTGACCGGCCGGAAGCGCCGACGGGGCACGAGCAGTGCCCTCGAGCCCTTGATCACCTCGACGGCCGTCCCCATTGCCGACTCGATTTGGATGACCTTCGTGGAGGAGGAGTCGGCCGGGTCGACGGTCTTGCGGTTGACCATGATCGGTAGGCCGAGGACCCCTTCCCGTTCGGTGAGCAGCGCGTCGAGGACGTCGAGGTCGAACCACAGGTTGTTGGCGTGGAAGCTCGAGTGGCGGGTGTTGTCGGCGAAGAGGGCCTCCTCCCCCGGCGCGACCATGGCCGAGTCTCGCAGGATGAGCTGGCCGTCCTCCTTGCGCACGGCGAGGTGACCACCCTTGCGGTCGTTGACCGTCCGCCGGCACACCTCCGCGACGTAGGGGGCGCCCTGCTCCTTCATCCAGGCGGCGACATCCGGGTCGCAGGTGGCGCCGAGGTTGTCCGAGTTCGAGACGAAGGCATAGCGAAACCCCTTGTCCCGCAAGGTCTTCAACACACCGGAGGCCAGGAGCGCGACGAAGAGGTCGCCGTGCCCGGGGGGGCACCACTCCAGCGCCGGGTCGACCGGCCAGGAGACCGGTGTCAGGTCGTCGGCGCGCAGCTTGGGCTCGGCGTTCTGGAGAAAGTCCAGCGGCAGGCCCTCGACGGCCAGGTCCGGATACTTGGCGAGGACCGCCAGGGACTGCTCGCGGGTGCGGAACGAGTGCATGAACACCAGCGGGAGCTCGACGTCGTGACGTCGGCGCAGCGCGAGCACCTGCCGGGCGATGACGTCGAGGAAGGTCAGGCCGCCGCGGACCGGCAGCGCGGTCTTCGGGCCGGCCAGCCCCATGCCCGTGCCGAGACCGCCGTTCAGCTTGAGGACGACGGTGGCCGCCAGCGCCGCGCGCCGCGCCTCGTCCGAAGCGTGGAAGTCCTCCAGCGCCGGCACGTCGCTGAGCGGCTCGATCGTGTCCTCCGCGATGGTGCCGCCGGCCCCGTGCTCGAGCTGCCCGTAGTAGTGGCGAAAGACGGAGATCGCGCGCTCGTCGACCCCGCGCTCGTGCATCTTGTCGATCGCCTGCTGCAAGCCCTCGGCGCTCATTGGCCCACCCTACGATGAGCCCCATGACCGCGGATCCCAAGGCCACCCTCCGGTCCGGGCTGCGCTCGCGGCGCCGGGAGCTCAGTGCCGCCCGGGACCGCGAAGCCGACGCGGCGCAGCTCGCCGAGCACGTCCTGCGGCTCGTCGCGCTCCGTCGCGAGCAGGGCACCGTATGCCGGGTGGCCGCCTACGTCGCCCGGCCCACCGAGCCGCCGACGCACCGCCTCATCGAGGCGCTGGAGGAGAACGGGGCGCAGGTGATCCTGCCCGTCCTGCTCCCGGACGGCTCCCTCGACTGGACGCTGCACGCCAGCGGGAGCAGTCCCCGCGGGGACGGCGTGAACGGCCCACTTCTCGGACCCGAGGCGATCGGCACCGCGCAGCTCGTCCTGACACCCGGTCTGGCCGTCGACCGGTGGGGCAACCGGATCGGGCAGGGCGGCGGCTCCTACGACCGGGCGCTCACCCTGCGTCGCCGGAACGCCCTTGTCGTCACCCTGCTGCACGACGGGGAGGTCTCGCCGGACCCGCTCCCCTCCGAGCCGCACGACCGGCCGGTCGACGCCGTCCTGACGGTCGGGGGTGGCTGCGTCAGCTGCCGGCCTTCGGGGTGAGGACCAGCTCCTCCGACTTCGCCTTCTCGACGGCGGCGCGCGTCGACGGCCAGGGATAGCTCTCCCCACCGGCCCAGGCGTCGGCCTGGTCGATGTAGTGCGGCTCGTAAGGGTGCCCGCTGTTGCCCGTCTGGTTGACCCATCTCGAGGCGTCCAGGTCGGCGAGGTCGACCACCATCCGCATCGAGGGCGCCGTGCGGACGTCGAAGTTGCCCTTCGAGGCGTCCCAGCCGTTGGCGTTGACGATGGACGGACCCCCGGGCAGCCCGATCGGCCCCCGGTTGAAGATCGACGAGACGATGCCCGGGACGCTCTTTCCGCCGAGCACGGGGTGCGTGAAGGTGACCGTGTGCAACTTGCCCCAGCTCCACGTCACCGGTTCCTTGCCCAGGTGCTCGGCCAGGTCCAGACGGGCCCGGACGAGCGCCTTGCGGAGGATCTCGTCGCGCGACTCGATGACGCCGGGCGTCCTCCGGTCGTCCCACCAGGCGTTCTTCGGTTCCTTGAGCAGCTGGGTCATGGCGACCATCCACCGGGCGCCCCCGTTGGCCTGGACGTCGTTCGGCAGCTCGTCGTTGAAGGTGTACTCGAGCAGCCGTAGGTAGACCGCGTTGAAGAAGGCGGCCCGGACCGACGCCTTGCTCTTGTCGGCCGGCTGGGTGAAGTCCCAGTCGCCGAGCAGGGACTGCGCCTGCTGGGTGAACTCGTCCAGACCGATGCCGTCCGCCGGGTCACCGGCCAGGTTGACTCCGAGCAGGGCCCGCACGAGCACCGGCGCAAAGCCGTTGCGGGTGTCGAGCTGCATGGTGCCCATCTGCTCGGGCGAGATCTTCGGCGTCGCCTGGATCATCTCCCGGATGCGGTCGCTGCGGTAGCCGTAGTCCCACTCCGACGTGAGGAAGGGGGCCGACGGCGCGGCCGTGACCTGCTGGTTGGCGGTGACGATGAACCCCTCCTTGGGGTCCTCGGTCCAGGGGTGCGCGTCGAACGGGACGTAGCCCTTCCAGTCGTACTGGCTGTCCCACCCCGGAGCCGGCCAGTAGCCGGCCGGGGCGTTCGGCACCGACGTCGCGCGGACGGGGATCAGTCCGGGAGCCTGGTAGCCGATGTGCCCCTCGGTGTCGGCATAGACCAGGTTCTGCGCCGGGACCGCGAACTTCTTTGCGGCAGCGCGGAACTGGGTGAAGTCCTGTGCGGCGTCGAGCTCGAAGACGGCGTCGGCGGTGGTGCTGGGCACCAACCCCGTCCAGGCCAGCGACACGGCATACGTGTCCTGCTGGGGGGTCAACCGGACGAGGGCGTTGCGGCCGACCGCACCGATCGAGTCGACGACGTCGGACAGGATCGGGCCGTGCACCGTCGCCAGCACCGGGAGCGTGACGTCGTTGCCACCGGCGACCTTGATGGTCTCGGTCGAGACTGTCAGAGGCACGTCCTTGCCGTCCCGCAGGTAGGTCGAGCCGGTGACCTTCTCGAGGTAGAAGTCGGAGACGTCAGGGCCGAGGTTGGTGAACCCCCAGGACACCTTCGCGTTGTGGCCGATGACGATGCCCGGAAGGCCGGAGAAGGAGAAGCCGGCGACGTCGAAGGGGCAGGCGGCGTTCACGGTGCGACAGTGCAGGCCCGTCTGGTACCAGATGCCGGGGATCGAGGTGCCGAGGTGCGGGTCGTTCGCCAGCAGTGGCTTGCCCGTCGTCGTGCGCGAGCCGGCCACGACCCAGGAGTTCGAGCCGATGCCGTCGCCGCGGCCCATCGTCACGGGGACGGCGTCGAGCGCGGCCTTGACGCTGCCCAGCAGCGCGTCCACCGAGGTGGACTGAGCGGCGGGTGGGGAGGTCGCGGAAGGCTTCGACGTCTGGGGGGTGGGCCCTGCGGACCGGGCCGGCGCGGCGAGCCCTGCAGGCACGCCGGACAGCTGCGGCTGGGTGGCCGGCATCCAGTCCTCGGGCGAGAGGATCGGCTCGTGCCCGGCCGTCGCGAAGTCCGGGAAGATGAACTTGAGCTGCTCCGGCGAGTAGGAGGTGCCGAGCCGGGCACGCGCCAGCTCGTCGTCGTAGTCACCGCGCAGGTCCCACGCCATCGCCTTTAGCCAGGACAGCGAGTCGAGGGCCGACCACTTCTCGACCCGGTAGCCGCCCACCTGCTGGCCCAGCACGGCATACTCCAGCGCCATGTTCGAGGGCTCGCCCGACCGGGTGATGTAGTCGTTGACGCCGACCGCGTAGGCGTCGAGGTACTGGCGGGTCGCCGGCGCGAGCAGGGGCAGCTCCTGCTCCGCCACCTTGCGCCAGCCGAGGGTCCGGATGACCTTGTCCGTCTGTACGCCGCCCGCTCCGACGAGCTCGGAGAGCCGACCAGCGGTGACGTGCCGTCGGAAGTCCATCTCGAAGAACCGGTCCTGCGCGGCGACGAAGCCCTGGGCGCGGAAGAGGTCGTCGGCGGAGTCCGCGTAGATCTGGGGCACTCCCTGTGCGTCCCGGATCACCGTGACCTTCGCACCGAGGCCGTTGAGCTCGATCTCACCGGAGACCTGCGGCCAGGACTGGCGCAGGACGCCCGTCCCCGCCACGCCGAGGACTCCCACGACGAGGACCAGGAGGATGAGGATCCCCAGCCCGACACGTCGGCCGACCTTCGCGCGCTGCACCCTGCGAGACTAGGTCACCCCAAGCGCGCCGAGGCCATCAGCCACCACCGGCCCCACGAGGAGGCCTGGACGTGACCCGTGAAGGAGCGGCCGTCGCCGGACAGTTCTCCCTGGGCGACCTGACCACCTCGCTGCTGATCGGGTCGGCAGTCCTGCTCGTCGCCGTCGCGGCCGTGCGGATCTCGGCCCGCTCCGGCGTGCCGTCCCTCCTGCTCTTCCTCGCGATCGGCCTGGGGATCGGCGAGGCGGGGCTCGGCATCCGCTTCGACTCCGCCTCGCTGACGCAGGTCCTCGGCTACGCCGCGCTCATCCTCATCCTCGCCGAGGGCGGGCTGACGACGAGGTGGTCCAGCATTCGGCAGTCCGTCGCGCCGGCAGCCGTGCTCTCCACCGTCGGGGTCGTCGTCTCCGTCCTCGTCGTCGCGGTCGCGGCACGCTTCGTCCTCAACCTGTCCTGGACGGTGGCCCTGCTCGTGGGGGCGATCCTCACCTCCACCGACGCCGCCGCGGTGTTCTCCGTCCTGCGCGCCGTGCCGCTGCCCCGCCGGCTGAGCGGGATGCTCGAGGCGGAGTCCGGGTTCAACGACGCCCCCGTCGTCATCCTCGTCGTCTCCCTCGCGGCCCAGTCGGTCCCGGGAGCGACGAGCCACCCGTGGTGGGTGCTCCTCCTCGAGGCGCTCCTCGAGCTCGTCGGCGGAGCACTAGTCGGGCTCGTCCTCGGCCGGCTCGGCGGCCTGGCGCTGCGCCGCGTCGCCGGGGCCTCGTCCGGCCTGTTCTCCGTCGGGGTCATCGCGCTGACCGTCCTGGCGTATGCCGTGGCCTCCACCGTCCACACGTCCGGCTTTCTCGCGTGCTACCTGGCGGCGCTCGTCCTCGGCAACGTGGGTCTGCCGCACCGTGCCGCCGTGCACGGCTTCTCCTCGGCCCTGGGCTCCCTAGCCCAGATCGGTCTCTTCGTCCTCCTCGGCCTGCTCGCTGCCCCCTACCGGCTCGCCGGGCAGGTCTGGGTGGCGCTCGTCGTCGGGCTCGTGCTCCTGCTCGTCGCCCGGCCGCTCTCGGTGCTCATCTCCCTGACCCCCTTCCGGATCCCGTGGCGAGACCAGGTCTTCCTGTCGTGGGCCGGCCTGCGCGGCGCGGTCCCCGTGGTGCTCGCCACAGTGCCCGCCACCGTCGGCTCGGCCGGCACGGAGTGGATCTTCGACCTCGTCTTCGTCCTCGTCGTCATCTTCACCCTCCTCCAGGCGCCGACGCTGCCGTGGGTCGCCCGCCGGCTCGGTCTCACCGAGTCCGTCCGGCAGGTGGAGCTCAGCGTCGAGTCGACGCCGCTGGAGCGGATGGGCGCCGACGTCATCGAGGTGACGATCGGCGACACCTCCCGGCTCCACGGCGTGGAGGTCTTCGAGCTGCGGCTGCCCCCGGGCGCCAACGTCACCCTCCTCGTCCGCGACGGCAGGGGCACCGTGCCCCAGGCGCAGACGAAGCTAAAGCACGGCGACCAGCTGCTCATCGTCACGACCGCCGAGGTCCGCAGGGCGGCCGAGGCACGCGTTCGCGCCGTCGACCAGGGCGGGCGCCTGGCCGGGTGGGCCTGACCACGGTCGCTGCGGGGTTCGGGGCGGGCCGCGCGGCGACGTAGACTTCCCACGGTTTCGACAAACATCACCGGGAGGGCAGCTGTGCCGACGTATGCCTACGCCTGCCGCGAGTGCGACCACGCGTTCGACATGGTCCAGAAGTTCAGCGACGACGCCCTGACGACCTGCCCGCAGTGCGAGGGGCGGCTGCGTAAGGTCTACACCTCGATCGGCGTGAGCTTCAAGGGCTCCGGCTTCTACCGCAACGACTCGCGGGTCGCCGTGAACGGCTCCGGCTCGTCCGAGGGCGCTGGTTCGTCCGAGAAGTCGGAGTCGGACAGCTCCGGAGCGGACAGGTCCGGGTCCGAGAAGACGGGCGCCGACAAGTCGGGATCAGAGAAGCCCGGGTCCAGCGGGTCCGGCGGGTCCGGGTCCGGCGGGCCCGGGTCCGGCAAGTCCGGATCGGGGTCCGGCGGGTCCGGGTCCGGCAAGTCGGGATCAGGGTCCGGCGGGTCCGGGCCCGGCAAGTCGGGATCAGGGAAGTCCGGGTCAGACCGCTCCGGCTCGTCCGATAAGGCCCGCGCAGCGTCCTCACCCCGCAGGTCGGGCTCGGGCTCGTCGTCCGGCCGATCCGGTTCCAGCCAGGCGAGCGGCTCGAGCGGTTCGAGGAGCAAGCCGACGGCTGCCGCGTCCTGATCGTGCAGGGGGTTGTCCCCACCCCCCTGCTCCGGACTCCGCCGTCCACAAGGCGTGGGGACGGCCTACCGAGCACCCGCCGGGCCGCATAGTCTCGGCGAATGACCACTCCCTCGACGGCAACCGGGCCCCGCGCCGACATCGGCGTCATCGGTGGCTCGGGTTTCTATGAGTTCCTGACGGACGCGCAGCGGCTGAGCGTCGCCACGCCGTTCGGTGCGCCGAGTGACGACCTCGTCGTCGGCGAGGTCCATGGGCGCCGGGTGGCGTTCGTCGCGCGCCACGGTCGGGAGCACCGGTTCCCGCCACACCGGGTGAACTACCGGGCTAACCTCTGGGCGCTGCGTTCGGTCGGTGTCCGTCAGGTCCTCGCACCCTGTGCCGTCGGTTCGCTGCGACGCGAGATCGGGCCCGGCACCGTCGTCGTGCCCGACCAGGTCGTCGACCGCACCTGGGGTCGGGAACACACGGTCTACGGTGACGCCGGGCCGGTCGTCCACGTCGGCTTCGCAGATCCCTACTGCCCGCGCGGGCGTGAGGTGGTCAGCTCAGCGGTGCGCTCGGCGGGCCTGACGCTGGTGGGGTCGGGCACGCTCATCGTCATCAACGGGCCGCGCTTCTCCACCCGTGCCGAGAGCCGGTGGCACCAGGCGGCGGGCTGGTCCGTCGTCGGGATGACGGGGATGCCCGAGGCGTCGATCGCGCGTGAGCTCGCCCTGTGCTTCACGACGATCGCCCTGGTCACCGACCACGACGCAGGAGTCGAGGGCGACGCGGGCGTGACCCACCAAGAGGTGCTCGAGGTCTTCGCGCAGAACATCGAGAGCGTCAAGCTGCTGCTGTCCGACGCCATCGCGGCCATGCCTCCCGATGAGCCGGACGAGACAGCGACCTGTGCCTGCCGCCGCGCCCTCGACGGGGTGAGGCTGCCCTTCGCCCTCCCGACATGACCTTTCCACGCCCTGCTGACCTTGCCTTGCGAGGCCGAGGCAGAGTGGAGGTGACGCGCAGGAGCGCCCGATCTGCTCTTCCGACGGTGCTCACCTCGTCGTCGCGCCGGGCCCGATGGAGACGCGCCAAGGCGCTGCGACTGGGGTGTGCCCTTCTCGGGGCGACCGCAGTGTGGCTCGTCGGGTCACCCCTGCTCCCCCACGAGGCGCAGACCGGCGCGCCGGTCGTGGTTCTCGCCCGCGATCTCGCCATCGGGAGCACTCTCTCGGCCGATGACGTGAGGCTCGAGCGCCGCCCCCTCGATCAACGACCGACCCACGCCCTCGATCGGGCGGAGGCCGCCATCGGCCGGGTTGCGGCCGGGCCCCTGTCCGAGGGCGAGGTCCTCACGGGTGCCCGCTTCCAGGGCCAGGCACAGTTGGCGGGGCTGGGCTCCGGAAGGGTTGCGGTCAGCGTGCCCCTCGTCGAGTCGGGCCTGCTCCCCGCAGTCCGCCCGGCCGACCTCGTCGAGGTGCTCGCCGCCGGGACCGGCCAGACGGTCGCCTCACGTGCGCCGGTGCAGTCCGTCGAACGGCCGGCCGTGGGTGTCCTCGGACCAGGCGCGGACGGGACCGGCCACATCGTCCTGGCGCTCACCGGAGAGGAGGCCAGAGCCGTCGCGGCGACCATCACGGCCCAGACCGGGCCAGCAGGTTTCGTCCTCGCCCTCCGTGGGCCCTGACCGAGGTAGAGACCTCGGGCGCTCCCCGACCACAGCCGCTCGCCGCGGCAACGACGACGGCGCCGCCCTCGTCCAGAGGATCATCCCCCTCGCTGCGATCTCGGCCAGCCGGACGTGCGCCAGCTTCACAACGTCGTCCCAGCAGAGTGCCGTTCTAGATCACTTTCACAACGTCGTCCCAGCAGAGTGCCGTTCTCGATCGGCTCCGGACTCAAGCCATCCGCAACTTGGTCCTGGGGGCCGGGGCGGTCACGGGCCTGACGGCACAGAAGTCACGCTCCGCCGTTGCCTTGACGCTCAATCGTCGGCAATTTCACGCAAACGTGGACAAAAGGGTTCCTTGCCTTTACTGTTTCTTTACCAAGGGCATCCCGTTCCTTTACTAGCCGGGGTGGACAACTGGCATCGCGCTTTGGGGAATGGGGGGAATGAACACGTCGACGGGCTCCGCAGCCCAGCTGTCCTGCGAGCCGCCCGTCCGAAGGAGGGCGTCTCGGGGCCTCTCGGGCAGGTGAGCCGACTGCGGTAGACGGCTTCGTTGTCGTCGTCTGAGCCTCGGCTCGTGTGACGGCGATTCCAGCCTGCCCGGCAGCTTGCCTCAGGCCCATCAGGGGCCGTCATCGCATCACCGCACCACGGCGCGCTCATCGAGCGAGCCGGCGTGCAGATCCGCCTTGCCTCAAACCGCTCATCCGCGTCATGGGCATATGTGGCCAGTCGCTGGGGGCGTCACGTCTTTCAGCCAACAGCAGGAGTCCGTGCCGCCCGGCTCAGTCCCAGTGCGGTGGCCGCTGCTCGTGCAACCAGCTGTCGTGGGCGTCGTCGTCGACGCGCTCGCCCCACCCCGCATCGGTGTCGTCGAGCGTCTGCTCTGGCGAGGAGCGGCGGAAGCCGCGTCGACGTCTCTTCCTGCCCTTGGCCCCGGCTGTTTCGTCCGGTGCCGCAGGGTCGGCTGCCTCGACCACGCCGAGTCCGGGCTCGTCGGCGCCACCCTGACCCACCCGCCGGTCGGCAGGCTCATCCTCTCCCGTCGCCGTCGCCAACCCCTCGCTGCGCTCGAGCTCACCGTCGACGGCCACCCCGGGCGGCATCGCCTGACGGGTAGCGGCCAACACGCGGGCCACCTCCCGTGCCGGGTCTCGGTAGAGGTCGGTCGAGAAGATCCGCACGTGTCGCCAGCCGAGGCGCTCGAGCTGCTCCACCCACAGACGGTCCCGCTCGCGGGTGCCCCGCAGGCCGGCATACCCGGCGCCGTCCCCCTCCACGGCGACGAGCCGCCGGGTCTCGTCCCGCGGGTCGGTGATGACGACGTCGACCGTGTGCAGGCTCGAACCCACGTCCTCGGTGACGAGCAGTCCTTCGCGGCGCAGTCGGACGGCGAGGTCCGCCATGAGCGGGTCACGAGCGGCTGTCGGCGCGGTCTCGGGATCGTCGCCGCCGCCGGCCGCCTGGCTGAGCAGCTCACGGAGCAGCAGGGCTCCCCGACTGCGCAACCGATCCGGGTCCAGGTCGTCGGCGGTGAGCGACGCGACGACGGTGAGCCGGCGTCGGGCTCGGGTCGTCGCGGTCGTGAGCATGCGCTCCGCGCCGGGGACGCCCAGGGCCGGGAAGTTGTGGATCACCCGTCCGTGAGGGGTCTTGCCGTAGCCGACCCCGAGGATGACCGCGTCGCGGACGGCGCCCCCGGCCTCGTGCATCGAACGGACGAAGAAGGGTTCCCTCCGTGCGGCGTCGAAGAACACGGCGGCGCCCAGCTCGTTGCGCCCCCCGGACGGTCGCAGCGCAGCGTCGAGGGCCTCCTCGACCCGCTTCGCGTGGCGCGGGGTCAGCGTGATGACGCCGAGGGACTCGTCCGGCCGGGTCAGGGCGTGCTCGAGGGCGATCTCGACGATCCGGGCCACCTCCGCGTCGGTCGAGGGGGCCGCAGACTCCTGGCCCGGTTCGACCTGAGCCGACCCGTCGACCTGGTCCAGGGAGACCGGCGATGCCGTAGAGGTGCCGGGGAAGGTGACCAGCGACCCGGCATACGCCCGGTGGTTGGCGAAGCTGACCAGCCGCTCGTCGAGGGAGCGGTAGTGCCAGCCGAGTGTCCGCGTGGGCAGGACGGCAGCGAGCGCATCGAAGACGGACGGCAGCGGCTGGACATCCGCGGACGCGTCGTCATCGCGTGCGCGGCTCTCGGTGACAGCGGTGGCGAAACCGGTCGGCGGAGCCTGGCGTGGGTCGCCGAACGCCACCACCTGCCGGCCACGGGAGACCGCCGTGATGGCCTCCGCGGGGGCGACCTGCGACGCCCCGTCGAGGACGACGACGTCGAAGAGCTGCCCGTGAGGCACGACCTCGGCAACAGTGAGCGGGCTCATGGCCCAGCAGGGGTGGACGGCGAGGAACAGCTCCGCGGACTGCCCGAAGAGGGAGCGCGCCGACTCCGGTCGGACGGCGCCCGAGACCTGCGCCCGCAGGTTCGCGACCAGGTGGCGGTTGGCGGAGGCGACACCCAGGGCGGCACGGTCGGTCGTCGCGCGCACCCGGTCGGCGGTGGCCTCGAGGTGGCGCCGGTCGGTGGCGACGTAGTCGGTGACGGTGCGGCGCAGCTGCGTGCCGTCGTGCTCGCCGTAACGCGCGTCGACGTCGGTGATGTGGCGCGCCAGCGAGACCCACCAGATGTGCTCGAGCTCGGGCGTGACCTGGTCGCCGGGGACGGCCCGCCGGGCGAAGTCGTCGACGACGTCGCCCATGCCCGAGGCCCGCAGCTCCTCGATGACCGGGACGACCTGAGGAAGGACGGCAAGTCGGTCGACCCGGACGGCGAGGGCCCGCAGGCGCTGCTCGAGGACAGGCATCGGTATGCCGGTCAGGTCACCTCCGGAGGCCGTCGGCCCGAGCCGCTCACCAAGCCACTCGAGGTCGCTACTGAGAAGGGCGAAGGTCTCCTCCGCCTCGTCCAGACGCGGTGAGATCTCCGGGCGCCCCCCGGCGCCGACCAGGTCCTGCCAGGCGGTCCGGTGTCGGCGGGCGTCGAGGAGTTCGGCGTGCAGGTCCTCGGGTGGACGACCGGGCCGGAGCATCCGTCTGGCCTCACGTCGGACTCTCGAGCGCGACCACGTCCCCAGGCTGTCGTCCGGCTCCTCGCGCTGGGCCCGGGTCGCCGTGGCGGCGACGTGCTCGTCCAGCGGGACGTCGAAGATCTGGGGGCGGAAGACCTCCAGGGTGTGCCGGACGCCACTCATCGTCCGCAGGGCGGTGCTCCAGTCCGAGACCCCCTTGGCGGGCGGTAGGGACGACTCCACCAGAATGCCGTTGAGCGACTGGGCAATCGTGTCGAGGCCTCCGACACTGAGCCGGGTGACGATCTCCCCGGCGCGCAGGGCGTCGTCCTCGGTCGCGACGTGGGCTCCGTACCAGGGGTCGGTGCCCTCGGCCATCGACCAGGCGCCGAGCTCGGCGGCATCGCTCAGCTCGCGGGCCAGCTCGGCGAGACGCGAGCGCGAGAGCTGCCCCAGCGTCTGTCCGTCGAGACGCACGCGGGAGGCTGGGGCAGGATCGCGCGAACCCAGCTCCGCGATGGCCCACTGGGCCTCGTGCGCGCTGACGCCCCACGGTTGGCGGACCTCGTGCAGGGCGTTGACGTGGTCGCGGAGCCGGTCGCGCCGCTCCTTGAGCCGCTCGAGTTCCGGTGACGACCGCCGGGCCGCCGTGTTGCCGTCGTCGTCCTTCTCCGCCGCCCGGCCGCTGGCCCGCTCGGCCACATCGTCGAGGGCGCCGACGATCCGGCGCAGGGTCTGGCGGCGGTCGACGCCCGCCCGGGCGGCGTCGAGGACGAGGTGGCCGAGGCCGACCCGGTCGAGGCGCCCAATGGCCTCCGTGATCGCCGAACGCTGCTCGGCGACGAGCAGCACCGTCTTGCCCTCGCTCGCGAGGGCGGCAACGAGGTTGGCGATCGTCTGCGTCGCACCGGTGCCGGGCGCGGCACTGACGACGAGGCTGGCGCCCTGGCGGACCGCATCCACGACGAGGCCCTGTCCCGAGTCGGCATCGAGGACGAGCCGCTCCCCCGCGGGGTCCGGGTCGGGGTCCGGGTCGGGGTGGGGGGTCGACGAGCGCACCGTGAGCTCGGCGTCCGGGTCCCCCGCCAGGGCTGCGACGACGTCGTGGTCCACCAGGTGGTCCTCTTGCCCCGCCAGGTCGGCGACCATGTCGAGCTTGGCATGGAAGAAGGTGCTGGCGACGAGCCGCGGCGTCACGGCGAAGGCCGGCACCGACGCGCAGACCCGGCTCAGCGCGGCATACACGGGGTAGGGGTCGAACCCGCCCGTGACCGTGGCCATCTCGGCCAGGGCGCGGCCGTCGACGTCCAGGCCCTGCTCCGAACGCAGGTAGTGCTCGAGGGCGGGGTTGAGCTCGACCTCCTCGCCGAGGTCGATGTCGAAGTCCGTCGCCGTGGGTCCGGTCGGGCGCAGGTCGCAGGTGCGCAGGAGGACGGGCGACTGGGGTGAGCGGGCCAGGCCCGGCAGCTCCCACGTCGCCATGCCGATGGCGAGGAAGCCAATGGTCAGGCCGCGCTCATCGGCGACCGCGGCGGCCCTGGCCCGGATGGAGCGGACGCGGTTGCGGGCCTCGGCGAGGGCGGCCGGCTCGCGGACGAGGTCCGACAACCGCGTCGGGCGGCCGGCCAGCAGCTTCGAGACGCCACCGGGGTGAGCGGTCGTCAGGTCCAGGCTTCCGCCGGGCAGGTCCTGGTACCAGAGCAGGGCGTTGCGGCCCCCGACGTCGGCCAGCTGCCGCTGCCAGAGCCTGATGGCACCGGTGACCCGCTCACGACGGTCGGGCGGAGTCCGGCGAGCGGGCTCGCTCGGACCGGAGGACTCAGCGGTGGGGCTCACTCCGGCAGGCTAGCCAATCCGGCGACCGATGGGGCCTCAGGGCAGGGCCAGCCGGAAGATCTTGGCCCAGGTCGAGCCGACCTGCTTCCACATGGGCCCGGTGTTGTAGGGCAGGCCGTAGCGCTCGCAGAGCTCGCGGACCTTCGGCGCCACCTCGGCATACCGGTTGGAGGGCAGGTCCGGGAAGAGGTGGTGCTCGACCTGGTGCGAGAGGTTGCCGGTCATGAGGTGCATGGCCCTGCTCCCGGAGATGTTGGCCGACCCGATCATCTGCCGCACGTACCAGTCACCCCGGGTCTCACCCTCGATCATCTCCTCGGTGAACGTGTCGGCGCCCTCGGGGAAGTGGCCGCAGAAGATCACGGCGTGGGCCCAGATGTTGCGGACGGCGTTCGCGGTCAGCGTGCCGAAGAGGGCTGGGAGGGCCGAGCCGGTCAGCGCGGCGACGGCCGGGGTGGCGACGTAGTCCTTGGAGAACTGGCGCAGCACCTTGACGCCCATGGCCCTGAGGTCGCGGCGCAGGTCGGCCCTGGACTTGCTGCCGGAGATGACCTCGTCGATCTCGAGGTCGTAGACGGCGATGCCCCACTCGAAGACCGGTGCGAGGAGCAAGTTGTAGACCGGGTTGCCGAGGTTGAACGGCTTCCACGGCTGGTCCGCGCTGACCCGCAGCATCGTGTAGCCCACGTCGCGGTCCTTGCCGACGACGTTGGTCCACGTGTGGTGGATGTCGTTGTGGGTGTGCTTCCACGACGCGGCCGGCGTGACGAAGTCCCACTCCCAGGTCGTGGAGTGGATGTCCGGGTCGCGCATCCAGTCCCACTGTCCGTGCAGGACGTTGTGCCCGATCTCCATGTTCTCCAGGATCTTCGCAACGGAGAGCATCGCGGTGCCGGCGACCCAGGCCGGCGGGAAGACCGAGACGACGAGGGCGGCTCGGCCGCCGATCTCCAGCGTCCGCTGCGCCTTGATGACCCGGCGGATGTATGCCGCGTCCCTGGCTCCGCGATCGGCGACGACCGCGTCGCGGATGGCGTCGAGCTCAAGGCCGAGCTCGGCGACCTGCTCGTCGCTGAGGTGGGCCGCGGCCGGGGGGCGGACCGTGGGGTGGCCCTCGTCGGCGAGGACGGAGCGGCGGCGCGTGGCCGGGGGCTTCGTCGGCGCGGCGGCGAGAGTGGCCGCGTTGCGGTCGACGGTGTCGGGCACCGTGGCGTTGACGGTGTCGTCGACCGTGTGGGTGGGCGGCTTGGTCAAGGTGGCGGTCATGGTCGTGCTCCTCAGATCTCGAGGTGGACGGGTCCTGCGGCTGCAGAGACACAGGTCTGGATGAGCTGGCCCTCTCCCGCTTCGCGGGGGGACCCCCGGTCGCCGTGGACCTCGCCGGTGCGCAGGTCGCGCACCTGACCGGCCAGCAACGGTGTGACACAGCTGTGGCAGATGCCCATGCGGCATCCGCTGGGCATGACGACGCCGGCGGCCTCGCCGGCCTCGAGGAGGGAGGTGTCGCCGTCGACGTCCATCTCCTTGTCGGACTTCTCGAAGGTGACGAGCCCGCCCGCGCCTCCGGCGCCTGGCAGGATTACCGGGGCGAAGCGCTCGACGACGAGCTGCTCCGGGACGTTTGCGGAACGCCACAGCTCGGTGGCGGCGTCAAGCATCTCGGCCGGACCGCAGACGTATGCCGCTCGGCCGCGCCAGTCGGCACACGTCTCGTCGAGGTCGCCCGTCGAGGAGAGGTCGATGCGCCCGCGCGCACCCGTCAGCCAGTGGACGACCCGCAGGGCGGGGAACGCTTCGGTGAGCTCGCGCAGCTCGTCACGGAAGAGGGCGTCCGCCTCGGTGCGCGAGGAGTGGACCAGGACGACGTCGGCGTCGGCACGGCGGCGGACGAGCGTGCGGATCATCGACATCACCGGGGTGAGGCCGCTGCCGGCGGTGAGCATGAGCAGCGGGCGAGGGTGCTCCGGCAGCACGAAGTCGCCCTGTGGTGCCGCGAGGAAGAGCACGTCACCCGGCCGGGTGCTGCGCACGAGCGCCTGCGAAACCGCCCCGGTCGCCGTGACGGTGATGGCGGGGTCCTCACCGGCCGCGGTGGTCAGGGAGTAGGAGCGCCACTGCCGCACCCCGTCGATCTCGACGCCGATCCGGGCCCACTGGCCGGCCCGGTGCGCCTGCCAGCCGCGGCCGGGGCGGAAGTGGATCGTCGCCGAGTCGGCCGTCTCGGGGACGACCGCGGTGACGATGCCTCGCATCTGGCGCGAGGAGCTGAGCGGGTTGACCAGCCACAGGAAGTCCTCGGGCTCGCGCGGGGTCGTGAAAACCGACGCGACGCGGGTGAGGGGACGGAACCTGGGCATGTACCAACGGTGACATCCGAGGGGTCCCGGCGTCTCGTCGGTGGGCATACGATGTGAAGCAGGAAACTATCCCATTGCGACAAAGAGCAAGGCCAGAGCATGACCCAGGTCACGACTGACCCCCCGTGGTTGGCGCTTCCCGCTGAAATCAACGATCTGCTCCGGCCGGTGGTTCCCGCCGTCGTGGAGGAGATCATCGCCGCGATCCCGCTCGCCGTGCCCGCCTACGCGAGGCCCCTGGAGGGAAGCTTCGGCCAGAACGTCCGACGCGGCGTCGAGGTGGCCCTCGAACGATTCTTCGACCTGCCGGGCACCGACAGCCCGGCCCTCTCGCCGGACAGCAGGCGGGTGTATGCCGGGCTGGGCCGCGGCGAGGTCCGGCAGGGACGCACGTTGGAGGGTCTGCTCGCCGCCTACCGCGCAGGAGCCCGGGTGACGCTGCGGCGGCTGTCCCGCGGTGCGCTCGAGCAGGGGATGGGGACCGACGTGCTGGTGGCGCTCGGAGAGTCGGTCCTCGCCTACATCGAGGAGCTGTCCGCCGCGAGCGCGGAGGGGTTCGCCTTCGAGCAGTCGGAGCGCGCCGGCGAGGTCGGGCGGCGGCGGGTCCAGCTGCTTGAGCTGCTCCTTCACGGCCGGGCTGACGAGGCAGCGGTCCAACAGCTCGCAGTCCTCGCAGGCTGGATACAGCCAGCCGCCCTCGTCGCCGTGACGATGCCCCTGGACAAGGCCTCGGGGGTGGGGTTCCAGCTCGGGCAGCGAGCCCTGGCCATGCCCCGGGCGACGGACGCCGTCGCCCTCGTGCCGGCGCCCCTGAGCGAGAAGGACCGGCGTGAGCTCGAGCGGGCCCTCCACGGGCGCGGAGCCGTGGTCGGTCCCGCCCGGGACTGGCGCCAGGTGCCCGAGTCCCTGCGGCTGGCAACGTTGGCCGCGAGCGCGATGTTCACCCGGGCCCTTGCGGACGGCCTCCCGGTGTGGGTCGAGGAGCACCTCGCCGACCTGGTCCTCGGGGCCGAACCGCAAGCGTTGACCAATCTTGCCCAGCGCCGGCTCGCCCCCCTCGACGGGCTGCGGGACACCCAGCGCGAGCGGCTCGCGGTGACCCTGCTCTCCTGGCTGCGCCACTGGGGGCAGCGCGCCAGGATCGCCAACGAACTGAGCATTCACCCGCAGACCGTGGGCTACCGGCTCAACCAGCTCAAGGAGCTCTTCGGCGACGACCTCGACGACCCCCAGGTCCGGTTCGAGCTCGAGCTCGTCCTGCGCGCCGGCCACGCCTGACGTCCCGGCCGCGGCGTCCTCATCCGCCAGAAGCGCTACCCCAGCCAGCGGCGTGGCACAATGGCTCGCCGGTGGACCGCGGGAGACTGCGACACTCGTCCGCCCTCGTAGCTCAGGGGATAGAGCACCGCTCTCCTAAAGCGGGTGTCGCAAGTTCGAATCTTGCCGGGGGCACGATTGCTGTGGGCTTCTGACGTGCGCTTCTGTCGATTCTCGCACCCGAACGAAACCACTAGGGGCGAGGTGTCACCTTGAAGATTCCGCCAATGTTCCGCCAAGTTCATCGAAGCTGTCTCGCTCGACGGGCCCTGCCGGCCGACGTCAACAGCGCATCCAGTCGGTCCGGGGCATCGTCTTCAGACTCGGCGGTGATGTGGGCATAGACCGAGAGAGTCACGGCCGTCGATGCGTGACCGCACCATTGCGACACCTCCTTGATGAAGAACCCCCCGCCGATGAGCAGTGACGCGAACCCGTGCCGCATGCTGTGCGGCGTCAGGCCCTCAGGAAGGCTGGCCGACCGAAGGCCCGCGCGCCATGCACGCCTCGTGACGTTCTGCCGGAGCAACGGTGTGCCGCTGGACGTGGTCACCACGAGCACATCGCCCCCGGGACCGGTGAACGACGCCAGGTGTTTTCCTAGCTCTCTCATCACGGTTCGCGAGACGGGCACGGTCCGCCGACCTGCCCGGGTCTTGGGGGGACCGAATGTGACGCCGTCGGCCGTCTGCTGAGAGGTGCGCTCGACATAAATGCGACTTCTTAGGATTAGGAGGTCGACGTCCCTCCTTCGAAGCGCCGCGATCTCTCCCAGACGCAGGCCACACCAGTACCCGAGCAGGACGACCACGCCGTACTCGGGCGCGATGGCGTCGCGTAGGGCTTGCGCCTGGCCGGGACCATCCATTCCCGGTCGCTGCCCTCGTTGGCGGGGAGCGGCACGCGAGCGGCAGGGTTGACCGAGAGACGGCGATCGTCGACCGCCGCATCGAGGAGCTGGCGGAAGATGAGGATGACTTTGCGCGCCGTGCGGGACGCGAGGCGCTCCTGAAGCGTCGCTGCCCATTTACGGATCTCCAGGTTAGACAGGTCATCGAGCGCCCGGTTCCCCCAGGTGGGACGAATGTGCCTACCGCAGACCGAGGCGATCCGCTCGAACGACGTCTTCCACAAGTCGGTCTCTCGAGTGGGCAGCCATCGGTCCATCCAGGCGCCGACCGTCATCTTTGAGGCTCGGGGGTCCCTCAACGACGTACATGGATGTCACCACGGTGAAACCTCTCGGCGCGCTCTTCTGCTGCCACAGGCGCCCGCGCCAACCGGAAACGGCCACGCTCAACACCGGGTCAGTTACCCCCTTGGGGTATTTCAATCCTAGGGTGACAATGATGTTGACTCGACAGTGAGACCATGAAGATTTCGTCAAGGTCGGCGCACGCTCGCGGCCCGGATCGTTGCTGCACCACCGCATCAGGGCGCGAAAATGACCCATGCCTCGGCCCGTCAGCGTTTGACGTCGAGGTCGCGGTGGCCGGTTACGGCTTGACCTGAGCTGCTCGCTTTCTGGCCCGGTCAAGGGCCACCATGACGCGTGTCGCGAGGATGAGCGAGACGACCACGACCACACCGCTGGCCGCCACGCGCAGGCCGGTGACCGGGCCGGGAGCGGCGCTCAGCGCGCTGGTGAGGACGCCGGCGGCGAGCACGGCGACCGTGACGAGGAGCCAGAACGAGCGGCGCGCCCGGTGCGAGGCGGGGGGGCGAGCCGCCGCTGGCTGGCATGGTGGGTCATGGTCACATCCCCAGGTGCTGCTTGGCCGGGGTAGCACTCAAGAGCGCGGTCAGGGCCGCCATGACGAGCAACACCACGAGTGCGACGCTCATCACGACCGGACGCCGACGCCAGAGACGGTTGGGGTTGCGGTCGACGAACGGCAAGATGGCCAGCAGGGCGAAGAAGACCAGTTCGCCGTAGAGGATCGCGGACAGGCCCCACCAGTTCTCCAGGGTGAACATCCACCAGAAGTTCCAGGGGGGCCGGGTGACCTCGATCCCGGCCACGGGCGTAGGACCAACCTCGGGGGGCCACAGCACCGCGAGGATTCCCAAAAGACCGAACAGCCCAAGGGTGAAGGTGGCGATCCTGCGCAGGTGATGGGTGAACGGCTCGGTGGGCTCCTCGGCCGGGGCCTGCGCCCCGGAGGCGTCGGTTGGCAGTTGGGGATGCGGGGAGATCTTGTGCCGCTTCACCAACAGCCCATGCAGGGTGACGAGGACGATGATCAGGATGGGCACGATGACCACGTGGGCGCCGTACAGCCTGACGAGGATCGGCACCCGGTCAGCGAACTGCGGGGAGAACCACAGCCCTACCCCGCCCATGAGCTTGCCGATCTCGAGGTTGTGGCCTAACGCCTCGAAGCCCTCCTGGTCCCACTTGAGCACCGTTCCGGTGAACAGAGCCAAGGTCACCAGGCCGAACAGCCCTACCCCGATGAGCCAGTTGCCTTCGCGGGGCTTCTTGTAGGAGCCGGTGAAGAGGACCCGGATGAGGTGGAGCAAGGCAGTCACGTACATCGCCTGGGAGGCCCAGAAGTGCAGCCCACGCACAAAACTGCCGCCCCAGACCCCGGTGACGATGTTGCGGACCGACTCGTTGGCCGATTCCGGCACCGGGCTGTAGAACTGGACGAGGACGACGCCAGTAACGATGAGTATGCCGAGTGCGCCGGCCGTGATGCCGCCCAGGCTCCACGCGAGGTTGTTGGCATGCTCTGGCACGGGGTACTCCAGGGCTCCGATCCCCAGTCGTTCGTCGATGACGTCGAGGACTTTGCGGACCCTTCCGCGCGGTCCCCCCGTCGGGGGGGCGACTTGCCTGGGGATCGTCGTCATCATTGCTCCTTCGTCGTGGCGGGTCGATGCTGGCCGGGGCGGGGGCTGGGAGGACCGAGACGACGTCTCAGCGCCCGGACGTTGTCGTGTGGGCGGTACCGCGTGGCCAGCACCGCGCCGAGGACCAGGAGCAGCGCGGACGCCACCAGGAGCCCCAGTCGCGCCCGGTCAGGCTGGCCCGCCCCTGGAGCGGGCTCAGCACCAGCGTCGTGCCGGTCTCCTCACCCGTCGCCGGCTTCAAGGTCCCCACCGCCTCGGTGATGGACTTCTGCAGCAGGGCTCGGCCTTGTTCGACCTGGCCGGCCTCCAGGGCGGCCTGAGCTTGCTTGAGCCCGTCGACGTCGACGCCTTGCTGGTCTTTGGTGGCCAGGGCGTCGTCGATCTTCTCCATCGCCAGTGAGACGCCCTCCTTGCTCGTGTCATGGGCCAGGTGGCCGAGAGCCTGCTGCACAAGCTGGTAACCCTCCTCCGTCTCCCCACCTCCGTGCGCCCATGCAGGAGAGGCGGACACAACACCGCCCAGGACTAGCAGGATCCCGGCCAGAGCGCCGGCCCACCTGCGTCGCCCCACTCTCCTCAAACGGCTTCCGTCCATGATTGGTCCTCTCCGGTCGAAGTGCGTCTCCTTGTGGCGACGCGGGTGTGGGTGCAACCCTGCTCATCGAGATCGGTGCGGGTGAGCATGCCGGTCACCAGATCGATCAGCAGACGGGTGACCGCTCCGAGGTCACCGCGCAACGTCGATACGGGTGCTCCCTCGGGCGCGGCGTCATCCCCAAGGACCCCCGGCCACCCACATTCCGGCCGCGCCAGCTGTCGTAGGGGAACCGTCGCCAGGGAGGTGACCTCGGCGAGGTTGGGTGAGGTCGTGAATGTCGGTCGCGGCGACCAGGCCAGGACCGGAGCGAGCAGGAAGCCGCTGTCAGGCAGCGCCACGGCCGGTAGGACACCGAGAATGGTCACGCTAGCCGGATCCAGGCCGACCTCCTCGCAGGCCTCGCGAAGGGCGGTGGTGACCGGGCCGTCATCACCGGCCTCGGTCGCGCCGCCCGGGAAGACCAGCTGGCCCGGGTAAAGGGTCAGGTCCGATGCCCGTTCGGTGAGCAGCGCCGCAGGCCCGGCCGGGGTGTCGGTCAACAACATCAGCACGGCCGCGGGCCGTAAGGTGATCCGAGGCGGCTGGCGCCCCTGCCGAGGCAGCGGTGTGGCCGTCTGGCGGGCCAGCTGCGCCGCCCACGGCGGAGGTATCCCCGGCTGGCTGTGGTGGGGTTGCGGCACGGAAGCCATACCCGGTAACCAGGTCAGCTGACCGGTCCGGATCCGCAGCAGGGCCACCCCGGGCTCGTCGCCGACCGGTTGCACCAGTTTGGTCTGTTGCCCGAAGCCAGGGTGGCCGAACAGGGCTCGGGCCGGGCGCCGGACCCGCAGCTCGCGCACGCCGGCGAAGTCCGCGGGGTTGTTGGCCAACGCCACGAACGCCTGCGCCGAGCCGACCACGTGCGCCACCGGCCCACCAAAGGCGATCAGCGTCTCGCTCATCGCCGGAACCAACACCAGGTTGACACCGGCCTCTGCGAGCGAGTGCACAGCGTGCGGGTTGAGCAGGTCCCGACAGATCGCGATCACCAGATGCCACCCATCGGAGCTGACATAGACGCGCAACTGGGGCCGGCCCTGCGGTTGGATGTCCTCGTTGACCGGACGGTCGGCGGGGGAGTGCTTGTCATGGATCAGCGGCGCCGGGTGGTCGCGGAGATACGCGACGGCTCTGTTGCGCCGCCGCGGCGGCCCGGCATGGCCGTCCAGGGTGTCGGACGGATGCTCACCCTCCTGGTGGTAGCTGCCGGCAACCAGCAGCCGTGGGCCGTCGGCCCGGCAGGTCCACTCCTGCAGCTGGGCGGCCATGGACTCGGTGAGACACAGCTCAGGCAGGACGACGACGCTTGCACCGGCCGCACCGGCGGCGCCGATCAACCGGTCAATCACCTTGCGCTGGCGCTGCTCGTCGGCCGGCTGGACAGGGAAGCTGGCACCCCCTGAGTCGAGCGGGAAGCGCAAGCGAGCGGTTGGGGTGGCAGGTCGCCACGATCGTGTCGGGCCCGGCGATGCCACCCAAGGGTTCGGCGAGGCTGTAGTCGAAGATGACCTGGACTTGCGACGCCCACTCGCCGGCCAGCCGGACGTGTCGGGTCTCATCCAGACGGTTGGCGAGCCACAGCGGGGAGGTCCCGGACAGCACGGTGACCTGACGCAGGTCGGGGCTGTCGAGGGGGATCGGGTCGCCCACACCGGGTCGATAGGGGCTGCGGCGGCTGAAGGACTCCGCGAAACTGTGCGCATACCGCTCGTCGATGACCTCGGCAAGGGCCTTCGCCACCAGCACCACCGGCACCCCTCGGGAGGCAGTCAGCGCCCCGGCGAGTGCGTTGCGCACTTCTGGGTTCAGCACCGCCACGCCCGAGGCGACCGGCAGGACCGCCCGCACGCCGGCAAGAATCTCGGCGAGCTGATCACCGGGGCCGCCGGGGTCGTTGACCCGCTCCCAAAGGACCGCGTACTCGTCGCGGCACAACGGCAGGAGATGGGTGAGCGTGACCAATGGTTCCACCTCGGCACCGATCGCCGACGCGATCGCTGCGACCCGTTCCGGCAACGGCGATGGCCGTGCCACGCCTGCGCGCACACCATCGCCGAATCGCTGCGCTGAAGGGCCGCCGGAAAACACCCTCGGGCGCAGGAGGGCTGGCGCTGCCGCAGTCCGGAGCATCAGCGGCGGCAGCCGCGGCGGTGCCCGTGGCCATCGGGGGGTACGCCCAGGTGGGATGATCCATGAACAGACGGTGACACCGATTGCCACAACACAATAGGGACCTTCGGCCCCACCCTTCCGGCCGACTGACCGGTCTGGCGTCCGCGGGGTGGTCCCTCCCCACCCACCGGGCCCGTCCGTGAGGTTGGCCCCTCCCTGCGACCACCGCCGGCGACGTCGAGGTCCCGTCGGCCACGACTCAGGCCGTGAGGTCCGATGGTGGATGTGGTGCGACGAGTTCGGCGCGCAGTCCGCCGGCATGAGACAGGCACGCCGTGACGTGCTTCACGTGGCGCCGGTCCCAGCAACTCATGGCTGCCCTTTCAGGCCCCGGACCAGCGGCGCCTTCCCCAGGGGTGTGCGCTCGACCGCGCCGACCGTCTGCACGCTCACCTCCGTGCCCACGACACCCGCCGACGTCAGGGCCGAGAGCACGTCGGCTTGGACGCCCTCCGTGGTTGCCGTCGGTGCAAGGCCGACCAACAGCACTCGCAGGCTGGAGGGTTCCTGGATGACTTGCCATCCCGCGATGGTGGCCTCGTCCAGGACAGCGTGGAAAACGTTGGGGTGGACACTGACCTGACCCGTGGACCCTGGTAACAGCAGGACGTCCTCGACTCGGCCCTCGATCCCGTTCACCAGGAAAAAGGAGCGCCCACATGGGCAGCCCCGCCCGCCGATGCTGACGCGGTCGGACATCTCGTAGCGGATCAGCGGCAGCGTCCGCGAGAAGAGCGCGGTCACGAGCAGCCTGGCGCCGACGGGCCCGACTCGACGGGCAGCCCGTCTGCGTCTCCGGGTTCCACGAGCACGAGGTCCTCATAGATGTGGCTGTTGTGGAACGAACACGGCGAGGCGATGCCTGCCGTCTCGGTGGCGGCGTAGACGTCAAAGGGCGCCGAGCCCCATACGGCATCCATCTCGGCGGCGGCTTGTTCGCTGAGGACCTCCGACGCAGACATCACCGACTGCGGCGCGATCCGCAGCCGGCCCGCCCGCTGCTCCGCCGCCAAGGGTCGCAAGACCGACGGATAGCCGAGCAGGAGGCGCGGTTGGAAGCCGTTGAGCGCGGCGACGGTCTCCCAGAGTGGATCGGTGAGCGCCCAACCGCAACGCGGTGACAAACGGGGACCGCAGGGAATGCCCCGACCACCGCCGACTGGTGCGTCGGCACGCGTGAACTGACCATCGCCACCCGCAGTGGATGGGTCAGCCCAGCCAGCCAACGCCGCCCTCGGCGAGGGGGTCGAGACCCATCTGTTCTTCACCTTCTGGGGCTTCGACATGCTCAACAAGAAGACGATGGGCGAGCTCAAGATGACCATGCTCGGCAACACCGCGACGCACCTGCCCCAGGGCTTGGGAGGCCTGCCGGGGATGACGGCAATGGCCACCTCCCGGCTGAGGAAGTCGATCGCCGCGCTCGATGTGCCGGAGGTCCCCGACTTTATCGAGAAGACCGTCGCCTCCGGCGGCCACCTCTGGGCCTGCCGGATGTCGGCCGACATGTAACACCTCAGCGAGGAGGATCTCTACGACGACGTCGAGGGGATCATCAGCGCCAGCGACGCCATCGAGAAGACCGAGGGCGCCCAGCTACTCTTCATCTGAGCGTGCCCGCCCCCGAACGACGAGGTGAAAAGATGTCTGACGCGCACGGTGGGGACCCGTCGGGTCCATCGGCACTCATGACCGGCATCAGCGCCGGGGTCATCGGCTCCGACCACGTGCTGGACGGTCCCTACGGGCCACGCCGGGTCATCTATGCCGACTACACCGCCTCGGGTCGGTCGCTGACCTTCATCGAGGACTACCTGCGTGCGATGGTGCTGCCCACCTACGCCAACACGCACACCGAGGCCAGCGGGACTGGGCTGCAGACCACCAGGCTGCGCGAGGAGGCGCGCCAGGTCATCAGGGGCTCGATCGGCGCGGACGACGACACGGCGGTGATCTTCTGCGGTTCGGGAGCCACGGCCGCAGTCGACAAGCTCGTGGGGATCCTCAACCTGAGGATCCCGTCCGACCTTGACAGACAATGGTCACTCGCCTCACACATTCCCGCCGACCAGCGGCCGGTCGTCTTCGTCGGGCCGTTCGAGCACCACTCGAACGAGATCTCCTGGCGGGAGACGATCGCCGACGTCGTGCGGATCCGCGCCGACGCCCACGGGCACATCGACACATCGCACCTGGCCGAGGAGCTCCTGCGATGCGCCGCACGGCCGCTGCGGATCGGATCGTTCTCCGCAGCGAGCAATGTCACCGGCATCCTGTCCGACACCGACCCGATCACCGTCCTGCTGCACCAGCACGGCGCCCTGGCCTTCTGGGACTTCGCCGCCGCAGGCCCCTACGTCGACATCGCCATGGACGGACGCCGAAGCCCCGCAGGGCCCCCGAACCCCGAGGCAGCGAAGGACGCGGTTTTCCTCAGCCCCCACAAGTTCATCGGCGGCCCTGAGACTCCGGGGGTTCTGGCCGTCCGTCGCCACGTGGTGACCAACACGGTGCCTCTCGTGCCCGGCGGTGGGACGGTCACCTTCGTCACCCCGACCGAGCACGCCTACGTGCGCGACGTCGAGCGCCGCGAGGAGGGCGGCACGCCCGCCATCATCGGGTCGATTCGGGCCGGGCTCGTCTTCCAGCTCAAGGACGCCGTCGGCGTCAAGGCCATCCGGCGTCGCGAGGAACAGCTGCTCGGCAGGGCACTCGAGCGGTGGCGCGCCAACCCGGCCATCGAGGTCCTCGGCGACGTCGAGGCCGATCGACTGGCCATCATCTCCTTCCTGGTCCGAGCCCCCAGCGGGCTCGCGCTCCACCACAATTTCGTGGTGGCCCTGCTGGGCGACCTGTTCGGCATCCAGTCCCGCGGTGAGTGCTCGTGCGCCGGCCCGTACGGGCACGAGCTCCTGGGGATCGACGTCGATCACTCCCGCATCTACCAGCGAGCGGCCGACTCCGGGTGCGAGGGCCTCAAACCGGGCTGGGTCCGCGTCAATCTCAACTACTTCGTCGCCGACGAGGTCGTTGACCACATCATCGACGCGGTCGACTTCGTCGCACGCCACGGCCGCCGGCTGCTGGGCGACTACCGGTTCGATCCCCCGACCGGGCTGTGGCACCACCGGCTGGGTGGAGGGGAGCCGCCCGTCCGGTTGGCCGACATCCACTGGGACGGCTCCGGGGCGATGACCTATCCGTCTCCGGGAGCGCGGGCGCCCGCCCCCACGCTGCAGTCCTGCCTCGACCTCGCAGGCCAGCTCGTCGCGACACCGCCACTCGTCGCGACACCGCCACAAAGAGCTCCGGCCCCCGACGCGCACAGGCACACCTGCCTCGACGACCTGCCTCCTGCACTGCTCTGGTTCGACCTGCCGTCCGTCTGCCTCACCCCGCTTCCCCCAGAACGAGCTCCGGCCGGCGCCACCGCCCTAGCCTGATCCCGGGATCACCTTGCTGGTGGCCCGCCTCCCCCGCGCAGCCATAGCAGCGACTCGGTGTCCCCCAGCAGTTCCAACCGCCGCCACAGGACGCTCTCCGGCAGGGCCCGGCTGGCGTGGGCCCGGCTGGCCGACAGCTGCCGGGAGCGGTCCACCGTGACCTGCAGGTCGATCTCCTCCGGGGGACGTCCGACAAAGCTGGAGCCGAGCTCGCGGTTGAGCTGCGCTGCGACGGATGTGGGCACCATCCCGCCCAGCACCGGAATGTCCAGTGCCTCGGAGGCCGCACCGCCGCGGCCGACGCCGCCACATGATCCGGATGTCCGGTGATGCCGGTGGTGTCGAACACCAGCAGGCCCTGCGGGACCGCCCCCCGCGCCACGTCGAGCACGCGCCGGTGAGGATCTCCGGATCAACCTCCCCCAGCGCTCCGTCGCGATGGTTGCGCAACCAGGCGTGTGACACGCCAAGAAGGTCGGCGGCGGCCGTGAGCTCGGACTCCCTGACAGCCAACAGATTCCCGTCGACCCCGTGCAGGGTGGACGCCTCCCCGTGCGTGAGACAGAGCACGTCGACGGCTGCTCCGCCCCCGGACGAAGGCATCGAGCACCCCGCCGAGCCCGAAGGACTCATCGTCCGGGTGAGCCACGACGGCAAGGACCGAGGTCCACGTCGGGAGGTGGTCATGGGCGCTCTCGTCCCGTGTCTCCATTCGACCGGCATGTCTCCTCCATCAGGTTGGACCACGTCACGGCGGTCAGGAGTGTTCTGACCACTCCGACTGTTGAATACCCCAGTAGGTATATAGTCATTCTCATCCCAAAGAAGACAACCATGACGACACGTGCCCTGACCACCGCAAACTTCGAGCAGACCATCCTCGACGAGGGCATCGTCCTCGTCGACTTCTGGGCCACGTGGTGCGGCCCGTGCCGGACCTTCGCCCCGGTCTTCGAGGCCGCCTCGAGCACCCACCCCGACATCGTCTTCGGCAAGGTCGACACCGAGGCGGAGCGCCAGCTCGCCGGCGCCGCCTCCATCACGTCGATCCCCACCCTGATGGCCTTCCGGGACGGCATCCTCGTCTTCAGCCAGCCGGGCGCTCTGCCGGGCGCTGCTCTCGAGCAGGTCATCGAGGACGTCCGCGGCCTCGACATGGACCTCATCCGCACCCAGGTCGCCCAGCAGCACCCGAGCCCCGCGCAGGCCTGACAGCGCATCGCTCTGCCCGGGAGGCCTGGCCGCCCGGATCCCCCCACCCAAGGAGAAGTCATGAGCTACGTCCTCAGCACCACCCTCGAGCAGGGCTTCGAGCAGACCCTCGACGCCACCCGTGCGGCACTCGCCGACCAGGGCTTCGGCATTCTCACCGAGATCGACACCAAGGCCACCCTCAAGGCGAAGCTCGATGTCGACGTGCCGTCCCACATCATCCTCGGGGCCTGCCGCCCGCCGCTCGCCCATGCAGCACTCCAGGCCGAGCCCTCCGTCGGCGTCCTCCTGCCCTGCAACGTCGTCGTGCGGACCCTCGACGAGCGCCACACCGTCGTGGAGGCGATGGACCCGAGCACCATGGTCGATCTCACCGCCAACGACGCCCTCGCCGACGTCGCCGCAGAGGCAGGAACCCGGCTCAGCGCCGCACTCACGAGCCTGACGCCCAGCAACTCCTGACCCCCACCGCCGAACCGCCGCCACGGCGGGCCCAACCGCAGGGAAGGACACCTCATGGTCACCCTCGACACCCAGGACATGACCCCGGTCGTCAACCGACTCCGACGCGCACAGGGCCAGATCGGCGGAGTGATCCGCCTCATCGAGGAGGGCCGCGACTGCAAGGACGTCGTCACCCAGCTCGCCGCCGTCAACCGTGCCCTCGACCGGGCCGGGTTCGCCATCGTCTCGTCCGGCATGCGGCAGTGCTTCGCCGGCCCCGAAGGCGTCAACGCCGAGGATCAGGCCACGATGGAGAAGCTCTTCCTCACCCTCGCCTGACCACCGGCCCGCGCCACGAGCCCGGGCAACCAAAACCCCGGGAAGGACCCCACAGCATGGTCACCATCGTCCCCGTCGAGACGCCCACCCTCGGCGACCGCAGCTGCCTCGCCCACGACGGGCAGGTCGCGATCGTCGTCGACCCGCAGCGCGACATCGACCGCGTCCTGGCCCTGGCCGAGCAGGCCGGGGTGAGGATCACCCACGTCCTCGAGACCCACATCCACAACGACTACGTCACCGGCGGGCTCGCCCTCGCCAAGGCGACGGGTGCGGCATACCTCGTCAACGCCGCCGACGACGTCTCCTTCGCGCGCACGCCGGTCAGTGACGGCGATGTCGTCGAGGTCTCCCCGTCGATGCGGGTGCGCGTCATCGCCACCCCGGGTCACACCTTCACCCACCTGGCGTATGCCGTCGACGCCGACGGTGAGACGGTCGGCGTCTTCACCGGCGGTTCGCTCCTCTTCGGTGCCACCGGCCGTCCCGACCTGCTCGGCCCCGACCACACCGACGACCTGGTGCACCACCAGTACGCCTCGGCGCACCGCCTCGCAACCGAGCTGCCCGAGCAGACCGCGGTGCTGCCCACCCACGGCTTCGGCAGTTTCTGCTCCTCCGGGTCCACCGGGGAGGCCACCGAGTCGACCATCGCGCGGGAGAAACAGACCAACCCCGCGCTGACCGACGACGAGGAGCGGTGGGTCGCCGACACCCTCGCCGGCCTCGACGCCTACCCCGCCTACTACGCCCACATGGGTCCGACCAACAGCGCCGGTCCGGTCGCAGCCAACCTTGACGCTGCCGAGTCCGCGGACCCGGCCATCCTCGCCCGCCGCCTGCGGGACGGGGAGTGGGTCGTTGACCTGCGCAGCCGCACCGCCTTCGCCGCCGGGCACGTCACCGGCACCCTCAACCTCGGCCTCGACGGCGAGTTCGCCACCTACCTGGGCTGGCTCATCCCCTGGGGCACCCCGCTGACCCTCCTCGGCGACACCCCGGAACAGGTCGGCCAGGCGCAGCGCGAGCTCGTCCGGATCGGCGTCGACCAGCTCGCGGGCGCTGCCACCGGCTCGCCGCAGGGCTGGACGGACTTGCCGCTCGGCACCTTCCCCCGGTCTCGGTTCGCCGACCTCGCCCAGGTCCGCAATCGCCGTGCGGTCACTGTCCTCGACGTTCGCCGCGACTCCGAGTGGAACGCCGGTCACCTCGACGGGGCGACCCACATCCCCCTGCACCAGCTGCTGACGCGCCTCGACGATGTCCCGTCCGGCGAGGTCTGGGTGCACTGCGCCAGCGGCTATCGCGCCTCGATCGCCGCCTCGGTCCTGGCGGCGCACGGCACCACCGTGGTGGCTGTCGACGACAGCTTCGACGAGCACGCGGGGGCATCCGGCCTGCGTCTCGTCCCGGCAGCCTGACCCCTCGGCACCACCCCACCTCACCACTGCGAAGGAGCACCCACCATGCCGTCCCGCCACCTGCAGGACCTGCGGCAAGACCACTTGGGCCGGTTGCGGCAGCACGTCTATCAGGTCATGTGCGTCGTCCCCGCCCGCGACCGCTGCCCCGGCCGCGCCGCAGAGCAGAGCCCCGGTGGCGGCTCGTTCCTGCGCAGGCTCCTCGGTCGTGGCTGACCGGCGCCACCGCCGGTCCCACCACCAGACCCACTTGACCCACGCGCCCCCCGTCCGACCTCGAGGAGAACGCCACCGTGCCGTTGCTGGCCATCCCGCTCGGCGTCCTCGTCGGCCTGGCCCTCGGAGCCCTCGGCGGTGGTGGTCGATCCTCACGGTGCCGGCCCTGGTCTACGCGCTCGGCCAGGACCCCCGCACCGCCACCACCAGCTCGCTGCTCATCGTCGGGGTGGCCTCCCTCATCGCGTTGGTCCCCCACGCCCGCCGGGGCCGGGTCCGCCTCGGGCAGGGGCTACTCTTCGGAGCCCTCGGCACCGCCGGGTCCCTCGGCGGAACAGCCTGGTCGGCCCGGGTCCCCCCTCAGGTCCTTCTCACCGCCTTTGCCGGCCTGATGCTGCTGGTGGCCATGCTGCGCAAGTCCAGCAGGAGCGGTCCGGCTGACGGGGCGAGCAGGCCGGACCCCACGACGGAGCCGATGCTCACCATCCGGCCGCTGACCTGCGCCTGCCCCCGCGTCGCCAAGGTCGTCCTGACGGCCACCGCCGTCGGCCTCCTCACGGGTTTCTTCGGGGTCGGCGGCGGGTTCGCCCTGGTCCCCGCCCTCGTCCTCGCGCTCGACTACCCCATCCCGGTCGCCGTCGGCACCTCACTGCTCGTGATTGCCGTCAACAGCGCGACCGCGCTCGCGGGTCGCCTCGGTGCCAGCACCTTCCACCTCGACTGGGGCCTCATCGGCGTCTTCGCCGCAGCCGCCGTGGCGGGCAGCCTCGTCGGGGGTCGCATCGCCTCACGCGTCGACCCGACCCACCTCACCCGCGCCTTCGCCGCGCTCCTCGTCCTCGTCGCCGTCTACACCGCGGCCCGCAGCCTCCCCGCCTTGATCTGATCCCGCGGCGACAGCGTCGGCTCCCCCACCGTGCGCGTGTCTACCTTGTGGCGCGTCTCTCCCTGCTGCCAAGTGCAGGCAGGCGGACCACGAAGGTGGCGCCGGCGCCCTTTCCGGCGCTACGGGCCAAGATCCCCCCGCCGTGGGCCTCGACGAGGGCCCGGCTGATGGTCAGGCCGATCCCGCTGCCGGGGCGGTCGCGGGTGCGGGCGAGGTCGGCTCGGTAGAACCGGTCGAAGATGTGGCCGAGGGCCTCGGGTTCGATGCCCTCACCCGTGTCGGCGATGGTGATCTCGACCCACCGGGGGTCCGAGCTCGCCGTGGCCAGGGTGACACTTCCCCCCACCGGAGTGTGCCGCAGCGCGTTGTCGAGCAGGTTTCCCAGCACCTGGGCCATCCGTTCCGCGTCTGCCGCGACGAGCGGGGTGACGACGGCAGCGGTTGAGAGACGAAGGCCCTTGGTGTCGAACGCATCCCGGGCGGCCACGGCCGCGCCGTCGACGAGCGCCATCGGGTTGGTCGGGCGCAGTGACATCTCGAGCTGACCCTCCTCCGCGCGCGAGACGGCCGTCACGTCCTGCGCGAGCCGACCCAGACGGTGGGTGCTGCTGCGCAGGACCGACAGCGTCGGTTCGTCGAGCTCGCGCACCCCGTCCTCGATGGCCTCCAGGTGCGCGTCGATGGTGGCCAGGGGGGTGCGCATCTCGTGGGCCAGGTCGGCCAGCATCCGGCGTCTTGTGGTCTCCACCGCCTCGAGCCGCTCCGCGAGCTGGTTGACCGTGCCGGCAAGGTGGTCGAACTCCACCCCCAGCGCGGGGCTCGGGACTCGCGAGCCGTGCCTGCCCTCAGCGATCTCTGAGGCGGAGACGGCAACCGCTGAGACCGAACGCTGAACGCGACGGGTGAAGTACCACGTCACGGCCAGGGCCACG